>Ga0181524_10004309_pt1 | contig 13240 bp, 9 predicted proteins | sample PEATcosm2014_Bin_34_FD_119761 | JGI IMG/M metagenome (GOLD analysis project Ga0181524, IMG submission 119761) | Peatland microbial communities from MTU Mesocosm Facility, Houghton, MI, USA - PEATcosm2014_Bin05_60_metaG | ecosystem: Environmental > Terrestrial > Soil > Wetlands > Peat | place...
GAACCGCCGCGATCCAACCCGGCGATCGCCGAGGATTTCCACCGCCGGCTGCACCTGGCAAAGCTCCGGGCAGCGATGGCAGGGGATGACGGAGCAAGGGATGACGGGCGATCTTCAGAGCAAATGAGCCCACCCCCGACTTTTGAAATCACGCCGGAGTTGAGCCGAACCGGATTGGTACCTCCCGAGTGGCTGCTCCGCGCCCGTGACGAGACTCTGCTGGCGGCGGCCCTGGAGAGCATCCTCCAGGGAGAACGCGTGGCCAACGAGGTGTTCCTCCAGCTTTACCGGCACGGATTCGTATTCAAGGAGAAGGAGAAGAAGTGGGCAATTACTGAAGCCGGCAAACAACTCATCGAGCGCCACAAGCTACAGGGCCTCCAGGAGTGCCGCGTGCATGGGCTGAAGTGCCGCAAAAGCTGGATCTAGTCATCCTTCGTTGGAAGGAAGAAGAGCACCCCGGAGTCCGCGTCCGCCGGGAGGCCGTTGGTGGATGCGGCGGGATCTGGATAGAACTTGACCAGTATCTCCGTGCTTGTGATCTTCGGATTGGCGTAGAGATAGCCCGCATTGACCAGTTGGTCGCTGATCGTTTCCACAGGCACAGACTGCGACCCATCCGGAACGATGTTCGTAAAGGAATTGCCCGCCAGATAGAAGCTTTCAGTGGCCCTCACCAGCTCTCCCACATTTGCGGTGTTTCTCGCCGAGCAGGCGGATTGCTGGTACACCCCATAGACGTGAACCGAGATGGCCATGAGGATGCACAATACGACAATAATACTGACGAGTTCGATCACCGTAAAGCCGGAGCGGGATCGAGAGTGTGGGTGTTTCATGGCGGACACATTATAGGTTGGGACGGAGCGCGTGTTTCATAACAGACTAATCATAGGCCGGGTCTTACTTAATGCAACCCGCAGAAGGCAAAAAAGAGAAGCCCCGGGTTCTCCGGGGCTTCAAATGCCACCCCGGTAAGAACCGGGGCTTGAGGGTCAAGCCAGGATTAGCGGGCCGTGGCGTAGGTCTGCTTCGCAACGGTCACGGTGAACGCCGGGAAGGAACCCGGGGTGATGGTCGCGCCAGTCAGGTCCGAAGCCAGGGCGTACGGAACGAGGGTCACGGGGCTCTGGCCTTCCAGGGCCGACTCAATCGTGGCCTGGCTCGTGAAGTTGCCGCTGGAGAGGCTGCCCTCCACAATGGCGCGTTCCACGGCTTCCGACAGGGTGGCCGCAGAGGCTTTGGACTGTGCGTCGCCGGCAGCGGATTGCATGTCGCCGATGCGGGGAAGGGCGATGGCGGCCAGGATGACGATCACGACGATCACGGCGATCAACTCAACGAGTGTGAAACCTTTGTTTTTCTTCATATTAGTTGTTCAGCTAACAACTTGTTTCCTGCTTTGAATCCGTGCCGGGCATTAGACACCAGCACTTATCCTCCCGACAGGGGGCTTATTCTTGGTGGGAAACCGGAGTTAACTTACCCTCACATTCTGTAGCAGAGTGTCCCAGTTACAACCGACTATATGAAGAAAAGTGCAAAAAGTTGCCAAACTACAAGCTACTTGTAAGTGTACTTATAAGTCTTAGACTTGTTTCGCAGGCTAAAAGGCAATCAAACACAAAGAATAATGAATACCAATGCCACGTCAGTCAGACCGCTAAACGACACCGCTATCGCGGGCAAGCAGCGCGCGGCCAGCGCCGTCCTGCAGAAGGTGCTCAACCCCTTTGAGGCCCGGATGGAAAAGGCGTTCATGGCCCACCGGGACAAGCCTCTCTTGCGCGGCTTTTGCAACCTGTTCGAGCGCAACCTCACCTTCGATCTGGACACGCAATCCTACGTCTGGGGCGACAAAATGCGGATGAGCGTGGAGCTGCTCCAAGCCATCGAGGCATCCCCTCTGAGCGATGACGCCAAGAACGACGCCGTGTTCTGGGCCGTCCTGTTTCACTGCACTTACTTCGTCCTGGGCTACCAGGCCAAATTGGCCGTCATCAAAGATGACGCGGAGTACCAGCTTTCCCACATCGCCTTCACCCAGGCCGTTCTTCAGCAGATGGCGGCCCTCTCGGAGCCGCAGCCCGCGGACGCGCCCCACTGGCAGGGGAACGGCTACGAATTCAAGCCCCTGCTCCAGATTCAGGCCAGCGCCACCCTGGAGACAGACGTGCTGGACCAGCTCAAAAGCGGGGCCGTGAGTCCCGACAGCATCACAAAGATTCCCCTGCTGCTGTTCAGCGAGCTCCAGGGCGTGCAGGGAGCCCTTGCGCAATACACCCCGGAGGCGCATGAAAACTTTGCGCAGGAGATGCTCAACGAGTGGATGGCCGAGTTTGCCAAGACCAACACCTTCGGGGAGGGCAGCCTGAATGGCATCCGCCTGATGTACTTCAAGAGCAGGCCGCCGCGGGACGCGTCGGAAGCCATCATGGAATGCCTGCAGTCCAGGTACCCTGTGGCGGACGACGTCGCCCTCTACAACAACAAGAAGCTGGCGAACGACTACTTTGCCCCGCGCCCAGCGGAGCCGGTCAAAGAGCAAACCGGCCACATCGAGCTGTTCATCGACTGCTCTGGATCCGTCTCCGCCGGCGACATCGGCAACTGCATGAAGGTCTTTACCGACTTCTTCCAGCGCAAGAAGAAGAAAATGACCTACAGCATCAACACGTTCGACACCAGCATCCTGAGCCGGATCGAGGTTCGTGAGGATGAGGACCCGAACGGCAAGCTCAAAGAACTCGCCATCCTGGGCGGCGGCGGGACCGACTTTCGCTGCATCGCAGCCAAGGTGCAGGAGCTGACTGACGCCGGAGACCCCGGACCGAACGGGAAGCCGTACAAGAGCGATCTCGCCGTCGTGTTCACTGACTTGGCCGGCTGCTTTCCAGACACGGTGCCATGCGATTTCGTCTGGATCACGACCACGCGGGATTGCGACCTGGGCGCCGTTGCATCGGTTAACATCCCTGGAACCGTCATCTACCTGTGAGCGCCTGTCCAGGCTCCAATGCGGGGACTCCGCCCATGTTTGGCCGGCGCATTTTGCGGCCGGGTTGGCCGGCGCTTCAGGATGTTTCTCACCAAAAGCCGCGAAACTCGCAGATAAGATGATTCGAGCGCTTCCCAGGCAGAAGAACATGGTAATCCTCCAAAACGAGGCTAGGACACAGCTCTTCCAGGGTATCCTTTGGTTCGGTACCGACCGGAACCCGAGCATCACCATCTTGAAGGGCCAGCCCGGAGACAAGCCCATCAACGTGCAAGGTTACGATTTGCTGCTGCACGAGGGTAACTACGCCGCCTACGGGGACAAGCGACTGCTGCGGTACGAGATCGACACGATCAACGCCACCAACAAGCTTTTGTTCTGCAGCCTTTTCCCAATGGGCTCAGAGGGCCTGCTCGTGCGCTGGCTCGTAAAAAAGACGGGCGACATGGTGTCCAACGAGGGAATCATCCGCATGGCCCGGTTTCTCAAACGGAATCCAACCGCACTGGCCTCGTGGTGCAATGTTGAGGACGACCTTTTCCGGCCGGAGAACAAAGGCTACGAGATTTTTGCAGAGCCGCCGAAGGAATCCATGAGAGCGATCTTAAAGGCCGCCACCAGCGTCAGATAGGCGCTGCAGCGGCGCCTTCTCCCCGTTATAATCAAGGTGACCACACACGGGCAGCCCGCGCAGAGGCTGATCTTGCACCATCTTAAAGACATGCACTGGCGCGGGTGCTCGAATAACCGCCAGACACAAAGCGAATGGAAACTTTGAAGATCGACCCGCAGTCAGTCCCCCAAGGAGCCGTTGCCCCAGCAGCCAGGCAGACGACACCCCAAAGCATCCACATGGTCACAGACCAGGAATGGGTATCCTTGATCGCCAATCTTCTGCGCCAGGGTTGCCCCGACCTCTCGAACATTGTCTGCCTGGGCAAGTTTACCAATCCGGGCACCATGCACAAGGCCTACACGAGATCCCTGGTGCTGAATCCTTTGTTTTGCTCCAGGGAAGCCGCCAAAGCTTGCGACAAAGAGAGCCGGCTCTGGATATCCAACATCCAAGCCATTGGCGACGATGTCCGAAGCCTGCGCGTTCTGCTGGAGAACTGCCTTGCCCCCCACAACGCATACCCCCCGCATGCGCTCGCGGTCATCACAGATAACCCCAAGGAATCGCTCAAGCTGTTTGCTCATCCCTACCAGGCCCTCATCATCAGCCCGGTGCCTGTCCCCGGGTTCAAGGGCAGCATGAAGCTGCGGTGCCGCCACACTGAGTACCAGTATTTCTTCAACTGCAACGGCCAGTTTGCCACCGAGTACGTCCCAGGTGACATGACCAGCCACCATCACATCTTCGACTCCCCCGATCACATCGGGAAGATCGACGCCAATTTCCGGCAGAGCTCGCTGGCCGCTGAAGTGCTGGCCGTCTTGAACTCCGGGGGCCGCTGCGGGCTGATCCCGGTGCAGTACCTTGACACGAGCTTCAACATCGCCGATCACCAGCAGGTCAAGGTGCCCAATGGGGGAGTGCCGCAGATGACCGACCTCATGGACTTCTCCCTGAAGCTGATCCCCGAGGCTACCATCTACAACCCGGTGGAGATGAGGCACACCTCCATTCACGAGGCAGCCACGAACCCCCTGTTTGCCGCCGCCATCGGTTACGACGAAACCGTCAAGTTCTACGAAAGCCTGGGCCTGCAGTTCCCCAACACCGAAGAAAGCCGGCGCCGAGTGGAAGCCCATGCGGAGAACTACCGGCGCCAAACGGTACCCATGATCAAGCCGACCGGCGATCAACTGCTCGCCTACTACAAGCCTGGATACTACACGGCCGCGAAGAGCTTCTTCATCACACTGAACAAGAAGATCCCCGTTTTTGTCGAGGGCAAGGACTACTACGTCTACCCGGTGCAGCACAGCGAGGTAATCGAAATACCCGAGCAGAAGCTGTTGGATGCCACCACCAACGATCAGACGTCCCGGCTGATGTCGCTGCACTGCACCTACACGGCGCTGTCGCTGACCAGCGAGATGAAGCCCGAGGAGATTCAGGAGTACAACTCCCAGAACCGAGCCAACCTCAAGGTCGTCACCGCCGAGGAATACGACCTCGCCCGCAGGATTCAGCAGGCCTCAACCATGGGGAACAACAACGCGGCTGACGAGTTGCGAGGCCGCCTCAAGGCCCAGCAGAGCAGACGGCTGCACGTCACCAGCAAAGACGCCAACCTGCCCAGTGTTCTGGAGGTTTTCCCGCCACCGGAAGTCAAAACGCTGTCAGAAGCCTATCCTGAGAAGCTGAAGGAGCGCATCACCGTGCTCCGCCAGATGGGAGCCCGGCTCACGCAGGTGCAGATGCTGCATGCGGGGCTGGCATCTCTCAAGCGCGGGGTGGTTTTCACTCACAATGTCGGCTCCGGCAAGACCCGAATTGCCGCGTATGCAGCCATCGCGGCCGGCGGCAAGCGCATCGCCTTCATCGCCAAGTCCAAGATACTTGGGGAGATCATGAAGGAGATGCAGGACGAGCTCGGCCTCCATGTCACCCACATCCACAGCGCAAACTGCATCCGGAACCTGATGGAGGAGGCACGCCAGGAAGACGCGGCGCGCAAGAGGGCCCTCCAGGCTGCGAAATCTGAAAACAAGCCGCCGCCTGTCTTCAAGGTCGAACCGAAGTTCTACGTCATCAGCCAGGAATTCCTGACGATCGGAGGCTTGGCCAACCAGACTTTTGATCCCTACATTGTTGACGTCGCGGAGTCTCTCCAAGGCAGCAACCCGAACGCAGGCACCTCCGGCGCCCCGGCAGAACGGATCCACTCCCTCCTGTGCACCCGTGAAAACGCGGAAAAGCAGATCAAGGAGCAGATCATGAAGCTGCGCGCGGACGGAATAATCACCGGGAACGTCAAGCGCATCCCGTTCCGGTTCCACCAGCACGTCCAGGAGTGCCCCCGGTGCATGGAAGCTGCGGCGCACCGGCTCTTCAATGTCGCCAAGAAGAAGCGCTGGATCGAGACCAGCGCAGGCACGCGCAAAGCTATCCGGGAGCAGATCGTCGATTACGTGAAGCGGGGCAAGATCGAAGTTGGCCTGCGCGAGTTTGGCACGTTTTCCCGCCACGGACACTGCCGCGTCTGCGGCTACCTGGCCCGCAGCTATCGCCGCATCCAGGAGATCGAGCAAGAGGTGACGGAGGATGTCGCCGAGCTGCTGGAGGCCCTCGGCGAAGAGGAAAAGTCACACGAGAGCGGCAAGAAGCTGAACCAGATGTTCTGCAGCGCGCTCCAGTTTCCTGCCTACCGCCTGCTCAAGAACATCTTCGACACCAAGATATGCGACGAGGCCCACACGCTGACGGGCGAGTCCATGGTCTACGAGGCGGTGAGCTCCATCCACACCCAGCGCACCTACCTGCTGTCAGGCACGCTTCTGCGACGCACGCCGGCGGAGATGTGGCAGATATTCACGCTGCTGTGGGGATACCGCGCTCCGGAATTCCCCTACGCGCACGAGCACCAGGGGGAGTTTGTCGATCAGCATGTGACCTACCGCATCACGCGGGAGATAGTCCACAACTCATCTGGCAAGAAGATCTCCGCAAAGCATCAGAAGCAGGAGATGCCCGAACCCGCCAACGCGCCCAAGCTGTGGCGCTTCCTCCACCAGGCCCAGCTCCACGCCACAAACAAGAACATGGGGCTGCGCATTCCAGATGTGAAGCGTCACTTCCTGTCGATCCCGCTCGATGGCCAGGCCTTGGCAGACTACGACGCCAAGCTGAACGAGCTCAAGAACTCTTACATCAACAGGCCGGTCGTCTTCAGCCTGCAGCAGCGCGCGGACTGGTTCACGCGGATCAACCAGCTCCAGACAGTCGCCCTCAGCACCAAACTGGGCCGCCTCATGCCGCTCATCCGGGAGTACATCTCCGACGGGCGCAGCCTCATCGTGGTCTGCAAGCAGCAGAAGACGTTCGAGCGGCTGATCGAGATTTTCGAGCAGGAGGGGCTCGACTTCGTCAAGCTGGACGAGAAGAGGCCGGCGCAACCCCACAAGAGGCGGGAGTGGTTGGACGAGAATTTTGTAAAATCACCCAAACCCATCCTGCTCACGCGCACCCCGCTGATCAACGAGTCGCTCAACAACCTGGTCAAGGCATCCGCCATCATCGTCGTGGAGGCGGAGTACGTGTTTTATCCCCTGCAGCAGCTGGAAGGCCGCATCGCCCGGCCGAAGCAGCAGGCCGCCTGCGTGGACATCGTCTACCTGGTCACCCACCACCCGTCGGCCACCAGCATCGATGAGGCCATGCTCCAGATGGCACTCCGCCGCAACAACGCGAACGTGGAGCTGGTCAGCGGCAACGTCACGCAGCGCACCAACGAGCAGCTGGTCGAGATGGCTGAAAACCAGAAGATGCGCGAAATGGAGCTCATGCAGACGCTGCTGGCGGACCACAAGCCAGCCAGCATGGACTACAACGCCGAGTTTGCCGCCCGGGAGCACGAGATTGAGCAGGCGGAGAAGCGCAAGGCCATCATCGTGGTCAACAAGAACCTGCAGGAGCACCTGAAGCAGGCGGAGTTGGCACAGGAGAAGCCAGCCGCAGCAGCTCCGGCCGCAGAATTCCTGCCACCTGCGGCGCCGCAGCCTCCGAAGGAAGCGCCGGCCAAGACCGTCGCACAGATGGCGATCCCGGCCATTCAATTCCTGGTGGAAGGCGACATTTTGCTTCTCCCGCTGGGCCTGGCGCCGATCGAGAAAAAGGTCAAAGTGCGGAGCAAGCTCAACACCCTCAAGCAGGCGGTCGCCGAGATGAGGGGCACGGCCCTGACTTTGTTCCCCGCAGAGAAGGCATAATCGCGCCAAACAAAGATCACAAATGCAATTTACCACCACAGCCAAAAGGTTAAAGCAGGCCCTCCAGATAGTTGAGGCGGTCTTGCCTGCGCGCACGACGCTGCCGGCAGCCACCCATGTGAAGATGTCCACCAAGGACGGGCGCCTGACCCTCACGACGACCAATCTTCACAACTTGATCCACTACACCTGCGCGGTGGACGTAACCGAGGATGGCGTGGCGGTAGTCCCGGCAAAGAAGTTCCTGGATTTCGTCAAGACACTCAGCGGCGAGGAAATTTCCGCCAAGCTGGACCCGCAAAGCAGGCGGCTCGACGTCACCACCGGGAGCATTCAGCTCGAGCTGCCCACGTTGGATGACCAGGAGTTTCCCGAGCCTCCGCCCGAGAAGGGCGACAGCTTCAAGATCAAGCAGGCAGACCTCAGGGAGGCGCTGCGGCTTACGTCATTTGCTGCGGAGCAGAACACAGACCGGTACATCCTCAACGGGTGCCTCCTCTTCTTCTCCGAAGAAGGCAAGTGCCAGGTGATCGCAACGGACGCGCGGCGCCTGGCCAAGTACACGTTCGATCCGGTCAGCCTCCCCACCGAACCGGACAAGGCTCGATTTCTCATTCCGAACAATGTCGCCAAGGTGCTCGCGGACCACCTGATCCACGAGGTGGACCTTGCCATCACCATCGGCGAGAAGCACGTCAGCCTCTGCTTTGAGACCCCGGGCCAGGACAACTACTTCCTCCACTTCAGCCAAGTCGAAGGAAAGTATCCGGAGTGCCAGGGCCTGATCCCGAACCTCAATCACGCGAACTCCATCAACCGGATGGGTTTCCTGCTGGCGCTGAAGCGAGCCATCTCGATTGTCGACGCCGAGGGCAGGGTCCTCCTCAAGTTCCACGGCAGCAGCCTGGAAATCGAGGCGCGCGGGGCGAATGCATCTGGCGGCTCAAGCGCCTGCCTCCTGGTGGAGAAGCTGCCCGTTGAATTTAGCGGCAAGCCCCTGACGGCAGCTTTCTCGCCAAAGTACATCGCGCAAGCGTTGGAAGAGATGAGCGACGACAACGTGTCCTTCGATTTAGAAGGGGAAGCCAAGCCGATCGTGTTCAACGGGCACAGCTACCTGTACCTCAACATGCCGCTGCGTTCGTAAGGGACATAAATTTATGGCACAGATCAACCTCGCCCTCCCTCGCTTCCCGGAAAGAGCCATCCGGTATTCGGATGCCCGCAAGATACTGCTGAAGAACATGTCAGCCGAATGCGATCTCGCAACTTGCTTTATCGGGCCGCCGGGCATCGGAAAGACAGCGCTTGTCGAGGAGGTGGCGCAGGAGATCAAGGCTCACCTCTGCGTGATCCCCCTTTCCTGCTATGACGCCAGCGAGCTCAAAGGCATACCCCGTGTCGTATCCCTGGACGACATGCGCAAGATGCATCCATCCCGGGTCAAAGAGAACACTTCCGGCTACGTCACCTACTACGCGCACAACTTCGAGTTCCCCGCCACGGACGACCCGGATCTCTGGATATTCTTCTTCGACGAATTCAACACCGTTTCGCCCTCCACGCAGGTGCCCATATTCCAAGCGACTCAAAAGCGATGCATCACCGGGTCATACCAGTTCCCCAAGAACAACCGGATTGTTCTGGCGGGTAACCGCCCCAAGGACTCGGAAGCGGTGCAACCCATTCCCAGCCCCATTATTTCGCGCGTCAACCTGCACGAGATTGTGTACGACAACAAAGAATGGCTCGCCTGGGGCAAGCACATCCACGGCGGCATCCGCGCTTTCATCAGTAACAATCCAGAGCGGCTTTGCTACTTCACAGATGAAATGGTCAAGCAGGTGCAGCCCTACGCAACCCCCCGCACCTGGGATTATGCCAACACTGTTTTGCACGCCTACTTGGAACAGTCGCTGGCTGAATTGAAGCCAAATACCGACATGTGGAGAATATTGGAGCACCACCTGTGCGGCTCCGTCGGCTATGACGCGGTGACCTTTCGCGATTCGAACAACAAGAACATTTTGAATTACATCCAAGAGGAGGCGGCCCGCGGGCTTGACGACAACAAGCCGACGACCGCCAAGGTGCGCCGGATGGTGCAGTCCTTCGAGGAGGACAAAAAGAACGCGCGCACCGACATGGGGGAGGATCAGACCCGGGAAACCAGGGCCTCGATCCTCGCCATTCTGCAGGCGCTGCCAGAGATTGAGCCTTCCCACGCCGCTGTTTTCTTCAAACGAATGCAGGCATTCTCATCGCACGTCATCCCGACACTTGTCGCCCACAGGGAACTGGGCGCCGCAATCAACCGAATAAACGGGCTCAAAGAGAACCTGGCCACACTAAAATAAAGAAACAAAACACCATGCAAGTAAAAGTCAACACCGGCGAAAAGGTTTACCGCTTCAACCAGAAGGGGCAACTCATCGACACCATCACCGAGCCCTACGTCTCCGTCGACACGCGGACCCGCGAAGACCTGGAGGCGCTCTACGACTCTCTGCACGAGCACATCGCCACCGCATTTACCTACGAGGGGAACTCCATCACGGGCCTGGCGGCCGAGTACGTGAATGCCATCCAGAACTTCCTCCTGGTGGAGGGGGCGTGGTACCTCAGCGACCTCGAGGACCCTTCGAGCGATCTTGAGATCAAGGGCGGGGCGGAGGGCGACAACCCGCTCCAGGCTGAAACAGCCTCACCTGTGGCGCCAGCTGCCGGCGCCGCGGCCGGCGCCGACGATGAGCCCCAGTTTTCGGGGTTCGTACCCGACACCAACCAGCGCGCGCTCTTGAAGGAACTGCAGGAGACGGCCGAAAAACTGCGCCGCATTACCCCCGATCCCGCCGACAAGTGGAACGCCCAGCTCCAGCGCCAGATTCACTCCATGTATTACTTCGGGGTTGACGACGTCGCCCAAGCATGCGCCGCGGCCACAGCAAAGATACAGCAACTGAAGCAGGCCGCCAAGGCATCAGGGGTGCCGGAGAACGTCATCGAGCTGAACATGACGCCGGTCGAAATTGCCGAGATCGAAGACGCCGGAGAGGATTAATCTGGGCCAGAAGAAGGTTCATCAATCCGCCGGCACCTGCAGTGGCTCGCCGTATAATTACGGAGAGGAGCAATTGTGCCACTACACACTGCTCCGCACAAAGACAACCAACGGCGAATAATGAAACTGGCAAATCCAACCCTCCCACCGTCCAGCACATGCCTCGTTGACCTCACAGGCTTCATCCACCGGCTGGCCTATACGCCGGGCCCGCATGGGCTGGATCCGCGCACCATCACATCGAAGAAGACCGGAGAGCCCACCTGGGGGTTGGTCGGGGCCTTCAACCAGTTGAGCACCCTGGCCAAGCTGAAGCCGGCCCGCATCATCGCCTTTGCTGATTCCTCTCAGAACGGCTTCCGCCAGCAACTGCTGGATACTTACAAGAAAAAGAGCGGGTCTGCCTATCTGGGCCAGCAGCTGGCCCGTCTGGCACAGTGCCTCCCCCTCATGGGCATACCAGTGATCGGCGCCAAGGAGGAGTTCCCAGGAATGGAGGCAGAGGACCTCATTTCCAAGGCGGCGCTCGTCCTCGATGGCAATGCGGTCGTGGTCTCATACGACAAGGACTTGCTCCAGCTTGTGGGGCAGCCTGCCAAGGACAAGCTCAAAAGCGAGGTGTTCTACTACAATCCACAGAAGAAGCTCCTGCTGGGACACCAGGGCCTGGCGCGCCACATTCGCACCGCCTACAACTTCCCTACGAGGGCCGACATCGCCGGACCCGATTTCGCGGTCTATTTGGCCGTCACAGGCGACAGCGTCGACGGAATAAAGTCTGTCGGAGGGGTAGGGGAGATCACCCTTGCCAAGTACTACGAGAAGCTGCCCATGTGGATCTCAAACCCCGAGAAAATCGAAGCCCTCGCCAAAATCGACCAAGAGACCAAGGCAGCCGAAGGCAAGCAGGTTACCGCGGACTGGCGAAGGGCGCTCGTCAACCTCCAGCTCACGGATCTGCGCACGAGCCGCCAACTGAGCCTCGCCATCGCTGGAGACATTCCGCAGCCGGCACCGGACAAGGCAGCCTTCCGGCAGGTCCTCGAGGATCTTACAATGAGTTCCTTCTTGAAGCAGTACGACAACTGGTTCGCCCCATTCGAAGCATTCCAAGAACCCCTGGCAGAGCCCCAGGAACTCGCCATCGCCTGAACAATCTGGAAAATGCTGCTTCCCGGCCAATGGAGAAATCGTCCGCCTCGGCGCGTCGTCGCGCCCGATGATCCTCGGAGCGGTCGGCGGCGGTAATGAGTTTCAGGAGATCAACCAGCCCCTGTTTCAACCAATCAATCACTATGACACTGCAAACGTTTTATACCATCATCACCGGCGCCATCGGCGCCTGCTGGGGATCCTTCCTCAACGCGGCATTCTACCGAGAATCCAACCATTTGTCCCTCAGCCACCCGCCATCCCACTGCCCAAACTGCAAGAAGGAGATCCCCTTTTGCTACAATATCCCGATCTTGGGATGGGTCTTCACCGGCGGAAAATGCTTCAACTGCAGAGGCCCGGTCAGCCTGCATTACCCGGCAATCGAACTCCTGGCCGCCGCCGTATTCGTCGGATGCCAGTTCATAGTCGGCGCCCCGCTGCCCGCGTGCCTTCTGGGCGCCCTGATCACTCTGTACGCCTTGGGCGCCATTTTTGACCACCGGCACTTTATCCTCCCAGACGTGACGCTGAACGGTGCGCTGCCGCTGGCCTTCGCCTTGATCGTTGCGGCGCCCAGAGCCGTGTTTCCGGGAGCGCCAAACAACCTCGGCAGCAAGATTATGCTGCTCCTCGGGGGTTTGGCCGGAATCAGCATTTTGTTCATCATCAAGAGTGTTGGACAGATGTTCCTCTGTCGCACCGAGGAGTTTGGCGGGAGGATGATTATTGACAAGGATGGCATCAAGAGCACCTACCCGAACGGGGAGAAGTTCGTCACGAAGTGGCCTGACTTCTTACACAGCAAGGTGATCCCCAGAGGAAACGTCAAGGTTTTGAGCGAACAGCCAGCCTCCCTGGTGGCCGTCGAGACCGCCCACGCCCTGCAAGGTCAAGTTGGTGATGGCGGCCAGTCCGACGGTCCCCCGGACCTGGCGGAATACGGCGAGGACTCCGTGGTCATCTACGACGAAGAGGTGGAGGTAAACGGGCGGAAGATCGACCTTTCGAAGGGCATCGAGATCCGCGCCGACCGCCTCCACCTCTGCCGGAGCGCCATGGGCGCTGGCGACATCCGACTGATGGCATCACTGGGCATGTTGGTCGGTGTCAACTGGGGGCTGCTTGAGATGCTTTTCTTTGCCTCCTGC
>Ga0181524_10004311_pt1 | contig 13238 bp, 12 predicted proteins | sample PEATcosm2014_Bin_34_FD_119761 | JGI IMG/M metagenome (GOLD analysis project Ga0181524, IMG submission 119761) | Peatland microbial communities from MTU Mesocosm Facility, Houghton, MI, USA - PEATcosm2014_Bin05_60_metaG | ecosystem: Environmental > Terrestrial > Soil > Wetlands > Peat | place...
CCCTCGTCGCCCCACTGGGTACCGACCACGACGGTCGCGGGCACCAGGCTCCCCTCCGGCTCGACCGCCCCGATCCTACTGGCCGGTTCCAGTGACCCTGGAATCGTTCCTTTTGGCGCCTCAGCCGAAGGTGAACTTGCCGCCGGCCGCGTCGACGCGCACGGTCGCCCCGTCGGCGTAGCGGCCCTCCAGGATCGCGAGGGCCAGCGGATCGCCGATCTCGCGCTGGATGACCCGGCGGACCGGCCGGGCACCGAACTGGGGGTCGTAGCCGAGCTCGGCGACGAGCGCCTTCGCCGCCGGCGTCAGCTCGATCGCGAGGTCACGGGCCTCGAGCCGGCGGGCGAGGACACCGAGCTGGATGTCGACGATCGCGACGATGTCGGCGCGGTCGAGGGCGCGGAACCGCACGATCTCGTCGATCCGGTTGACGAACTCCGGCTTGAAGAAATCGATCGGCTCGCCCTGCAGGTTCGAGGTCATGACGAGGACGGTGTTCGTGAAGTCGACGGTTCGCCCCTGGCCGTCGGTGAGGCGGCCGTCGTCGAGCACCTGCAGGAGCACGTTGAACACGTCGCTGTGCGCCTTCTCGATCTCGTCGAGCAGCACGACCGAATACGGACGGCGCCGCACGGCCTCGGTGAGCTGGCCGCCCTCCTCGTAGCCGACGTATCCGGGAGGGGCGCCGACGAGGCGCGAGACCGTGTGCTTTTCCTGGTACTCGCCCATGTCGATCCGGATCATCGCCCGTTCGTCGTCGAATAAGAACTCGGCGAGGGCGCGGGCGAGCTCCGTCTTGCCGACGCCGGTCGGGCCGAGGAAGAGGAACGAGCCGATCGGACGGTGCGGGTCGGCGAGCCCGGCCCGGCTCCGGCGGATCGCGTTGGCGACGGCCGCGACCGCCTCGTCCTGGCCGACGACACGCCGGCGGAGGACCTCCTCCATCCGGACGAGCTTGGCGACCTCGCCCTCCATAAGCCGCGTGACCGGCACGCCGGTCCAGCGCGAAACGACCTCGGCGACGTCCTCGGCATCGACCTCCTCCTTCAGCATTCGCCGGTCGGCCTGCAGGTCCGCGAGCCGGGCGGTCGCCGCGGCGATCTCGGCCTCGATCCCGGGGATCTCGCCGTAACGGATGGCGGCGGCACCGCCGAGATCGCCGTCGCGCTCGGACCGCTCGGCCTCCCCGCGGCGTTCCTCCAGCCGGCCCTTCAGCGTGCGGATGGCGGCGATGGCGTCCTTCTCCGCCTGCCAGTGCGCGGTCATGGCGCGCTCGGACTCGTGGAGGTCGGCGAGCTCGGCCTCGATCCCCCCGCGTCGCTCGACTGACGCCGGGTCCTTCTCCTTGGCGAGGGCGACCTGCTCGATCTCGAGCTGACGGATCCGGCGCGTGATCACGTCGATCTCGGTCGGCATCGAGTCGATCTCGATGCGCAGCAGGCTCGCCGCCTCGTCGATGAGGTCGATCGCCTTGTCCGGGAGGAACCGGCCGGTCACGTAGCGGTCCGACAGCACCGCGGCGGCGACGAGCGCGGCGTCCTGGATCCGCACGCCGTGGTGGACCTCGTAGCGCTCCTTGAGGCCGCGCAGGATGGCGATCGTGCTCTCGACCGAGGGTGGCCCGACGTAGACCGGCTGGAAGCGGCGCTCGAGCGCGGCGTCCTTCTCGATGTGCTTGCGGTATTCGTCGAGAGTCGTCGCCCCGATGAGATGGAGCTCGCCCCGGGCCAACATCGGCTTGATGATGTTGCCGGCGTCCATCGCGCCCTCCGCCGCGCCGGCGCCGACGATCGTGTGGAGCTCGTCGAGGAAGGTGATCACCTCGCCCTCGGCGTCGACGATCTCCCGCAACACGGCACGTAGCCGTTCCTCGAACTCGCCGCGGTACTTCGCGCCGGCGACCATCGCCGACAGGTCGAGCGCGACGATGCGCTTGTTGCGCATGCCCTCGGGCACGTCCGCCTCGACGATCCGGTTGGCGAGCCCCTCGACTATGGCCGTCTTGCCGACGCCGGGTTCCCCGATGAGCACGGGGTTGTTCTTCGTGCGCCGCGAGAGCACCTGGATCACGCGGCGGATCTCCTCGTCCCGGCCGATGACCGGGTCGAGCCGGCCACGGCGGGCGAGCTCAGTGAGGTCCCTCCCGTAGCGCTCGAGGGCACGGTAGGTGTCCTCGGGATCCTGCGAGGTCACCCGGTGCGAGCCGCGCACCTGGCGGATCGCCTCGAGGAGCGCCGCCCGGTCCACCCCGAGCTCGTCTGCCAGCGCGAGCAGCAGGTGCTCGAGCGAGAGGTAGTCGTCGCCCATGTCGCGGCGGAACCCGTCGGCGGCCTCGAAGGCCTCGAGCGTCACCTTGGCGAGCTCGGGACCCCGGCCGCCGTAGGCGCGGGGGAGCTGCGCCAGGGCCGCGGCGAGCCGCGCGCGGGTGGCCCCGAGATCGGCGCCCATCCGTTCGAGCAACGTCAGCGCCAGCCCGTCCGGTTCGCCGAGCGCGGCGGAAAGCACGTGGGCCGGGGTGACCTCGGCGTGGTGGGAATCGGCGGCGAGGCGCGAAGCCGCCTGCAGGGCCTCCTGGGTCTTCAGCGTCCAGCGGTTCGGGTCGAGCGCCATGGCGGTTGTTCCTAGGGTTTCCTCGTCGCCGGGAGGTGCTCGCCGAGCAGCGGCACGAGATCCCGGCGGTACTGCCGGTGGGTGCGCAACAGATCCTCGCGCGCCGCGGCGAGGGCGGCTTCGAGGCCGGCTCGCAAGCGGGCCACCTCGGCCTCGAGCGCGAGAACCCGCCGCACGCCCTCAAGGTTCACGCCAGCGCTCGTGAGGTCGTGGATCCGCCGGAGCTGGGCGATGTCCGCGTCAGAGTAGCGGCGGCTCCCGCCGCCGGTCCTCGCCGGGTCGAGCAGTCCCCGGCGCTCGTAGATCCGCAGCGTCTGCGGGTGGACCCCGGCGAGCTCAGCGGCGATCGAGATCACGTAGACGGCCTGGGGCGACGGGCGGGACCTCCGGGTCGGCGGCATCAGTTCAGACCCCCAGGTGGGCCCGGGGTGAGGCCGGCGACGCCTGGGCGAGGGCTTCGATCGCCTTGCGCTCCGGTTCGGAAAGCTTCGCCGGCACGACCAAGTCGACCGAGACGAGCAGATCGCCCGTCATCGAGCCCTGCTGGATCCCCTTGCCCCGGAGGCGCAGGACCTGACCGGTCTTCGTCCCCGCCGGGATCTTCAAGGTCACGGGACGGCCGAGCGTCGGCACGGTGATCGTCGCGCCGAGCGCCGCCTCGGGGTAGGTGACCGGGACGTTGAGCGTGAGGTCACGCCCGCGACGTCCGAAGAGCGGGTGCGGGGTGACGTGCATCGTCACGAGCAGGTCCCCGGCTGGCCCGCCGCCACGGCCCGGTTCGCCGCGACCTTTCACGCGGATCCGCTTCCCGTCCTCGACCCCGGCGGGCACGCGGACCTTCACCCGGCGCTCGCGCCGCTCGAGTCCGGTCCCAAAACACGTCGGGCAGGGGTCGACGACCTTCGTCCCCCGGCCGTTGCACTCGGTGCAGGTCGTCGCCAGCGAGAACAAGCCCTGGTTGTCGTTCACGATCCCGGAACCGCCGCAGCGCGGGCAGACGACCGGCATGGTGCCCGGTTTCGACCCCGAACCGCCGCAGGTCCGGCAGGCGACCGGCGTCGTAACGTTCACCGTCGTGACGACGCCCTCGACGGCCTCCGCGAAGTCGAGGTGCAGCTCGGCCTCGACGTCCTCACCGCGCCGGGACGCGGCGGCCGATCCCGGGCGACGTCGCCCGCCGGACTGGCGGAAGATGCCCCCGAAGAGATCGGAAAGGTCGTCGATATTGAAGTTGAACCCGCCGGACTGCCCGAACCCGGGACCGGCCGCGCCGAGGCGACGCACCTCGTCGTACTCCTTGCGCTTGTCGGGGTCCCCGAGCACGTCGTAAGCGGCGGAGATCTCCTTGAAGCGGTCTTCGTGCCCGGGATTGGCGTCGGGGTGGTGCTGCTTGGCGAGCTTGCGGTAGGCGCGCGTGACCTCCTTGTCCGGCGCGTCCTGCCGGACCCCGAGGACCTTGTAGTAGTCGGTCTCGAACCACTCCCGCTGGGGTGCCACGCGACCCCTAGCCCTTCACCTTCACCATCGCAGGTCGAAGGACCCGTCCCTTCAGGCGGTACCCCGCACGCATGACCTCGACGACTTGTGGGCCGTCGTCGGCCGGGAGCTCCGCCGCCGCGTCGACGTCGTCGGGCTCGTCGCGGGGGATGTGCGCCACCGCGTCGTGGATCGTCGGGTCGAACGGAACCTCGGCCGCGTCGATCCGCTCGAGGCCTTCCTGGGCGAGCGTCTCGCGCAGCAACGAGTTGATCTGCCCGAGCGCGCCCCGCAGATGGGCGGCCGTCGCCTCGTCGTCACCCACGTGGGCGAGCGCGAGATCGAGCGCATCAAGAACCGGGAAGAGCCGCTCCACGACCGCTTCGGACGCCCGGGAGAGGAGGTCGGTCTGCTGGCGCAAAGTCCGCTTCCGGAAGTTCTCAAACTCGGCCTGGAGCCGTTGGAGCGCGTCGAGGTACTCGTCGCGCTCGGCGGTCACCCGCCCACGCTCGTCCTCCACGTCAAGGAGGTCGATCTCCTCCTCGGTCGGGACCTCGGCCGGACCGGCGTCGAATCCTTCGTCGGTCGCCGCCGGCGGTTCCCGCCCGGACCCGGCGACCGGGTCGTGACCGGTCATGCCTCGGAGGACCCTGCGTCGTCGACGATCTCGGCGTCGACGACCTCGTCGTCAGAAGGCGGAGTCCCCGCCGAGTCCGACGTGCCCCCGGATCCGGGGGTCGAGGCCTGGGCTGACGCCTGCTCGTACAGACGCTGGGCGAAGGCCTGCGACGCCGACAAGAGCGCGTCGGACGCCGAGCGGATCGCCTCGACGTTCGTGCCGGCGAGGGCCTCCTTCAACCCCTTCAACGCCGACTCGACGTGGTCCTTCTCGTCTCCGGTGAACTTCGAGCCTTCGTCTTTCAGAAGCTTCTCGGTGCGGTGGACAAGGGTATCCGCCTGGTTGCGCGTCTCCGCCTCCTCCTTGCGCCGGCGGTCGTCCGAGGCGTGCTGCTCCGCGTCGCGAACCATCCGCTCGATCTCGTCGCGGGGTAACGACGTCTGGCCGGTGATCGTCATCGACTGCTCCCGGCTGGTCGCGCGGTCCTTTGCGGAGACGTGCACGATGCCGTTCGCGTCGATGTCGAAGGTCACCTCGATCTGCGGGATGCCCTGGGGAGCGGGAGGCAGGTCGACGAGCTGGAACTTGCCGAGCGTCTTGTTGTACATCGCCATCTCGCGCTCGCCCTGGAGGACGTGGATCTCGACGGACGGCTGGTTGTCCTCCGCCGTCGTGAAGACCTCGGAGCGCTTGGTGGGGATCGTCGAGTTCCGCTCGATGAGACGGTGCATGATGCCGCCCTTCGTCTCGATCCCGAGGCTGAGCGGCGTCACGTCGAGGAGCAGGATGTCCTTCACCTCGCCCTTCAGGACTCCGGCCTGGATCGCCGCGCCGACCGCGACGACCTCGTCGGGGTTGACTCCTTTGTGCGCCTCCTTGCCGGACATCTCGTGGACGAGCTGCTGGACGGCGGGCATGCGCGTCGAGCCGCCGACCAGAATGACGTGATGGATGTCGGAGTTCGACACCCCGGCGTCTTTCATCGCCTGCTCGAACGGGCCGCGACACGCCTGGACGAGGTCCTCGGTGAGCTCCTCGAACTTCGCCCGCGTGAGCTTGAGGTCGAGGTGCTTCGGCCCTTCCGACGTGGCCGTGATGAACGGCAGGTTGATCGTCGTCTCCTGGACGGCAGAGAGCTCGATCTTCGCCTTCTCGGCGGCCTCCTTCAGCCTTTGCAGCGCCATCTTGTCGTTCGACAGGTCGACGCCCTCGGTGTCCTTGAACGACTTCACGAGCCAGTCGATGACCCGCTGATCCCAGTCGTCACCACCGAGGTGGGTGTTGCCCGACGTCGACTTGACCTCGAAGACGCCCTCGCCGATCTCGAGGATCGAGACGTCGAATGTCCCGCCGCCGAGGTCGAACACGAGGATCGTCTGGTCGGCGCCCTCCTTGTCGAGCCCGTAGGCGAGAGCGGCGGCCGTCGGCTCGTTGATGATCCGCAGCACCTCGAGCCCCGCGATCTGCCCCGCTTCTTTCGTCGCGGTGCGTTGGGCGTCGTCGAAGTACGCCGGGACGGTGACCACGGCCTGACTCACCGAGTCACCGAGGAACGCCTCCGCGTCACGCTTCAACTTCTGCAGGATCCGGGCCGAGATCTCCTGCGCGGTGTAGGCCTTGCCGTCGATGTCGATCGTCCAGCTCGTGCCCATCTGCCGCTTCACCGACCGGACGGTGCGGTCGGGGTTCGTGATCGCCTGACGCTTCGCGACCTCTCCGACGAGCACTTCGCCGGACTTCGCGAAGGCGACGACCGACGGGGTCGTACGACCCCCCTCGGCGTTGGGGATGACCGTTGGCTCGCCACCTTCGAGGACGCTGACCACCGAGTTCGTCGTCCCGAGGTCGATACCGACCGCCTTTGCCATTCGTCCTGCCTCCACTCTGTGTGATGTCCTGTCCGGTCGCCCTGCGGTCTCGCGACCACAGGCCGACAGATCTGTTGACTTGCACTATAGCAAATCTAAGTGGCTAGTTGTCAACTTTGGCGCCCCGAAGATAGCTCCTACTCACAGGCACACCCCGGAGCGGGCGGTTCCCCCCGCCAGTTGACGCCCTTCGGACACCGGGCGCCACCGGACGCCGGGCCCGCGGCCTCGCGTTCCCCGGGTGCCGGCGCGGCGGCGGAGCCGGCCGAACCTCGGCGGCGTCCCTGCATCGGTCGGGCCGCGGTCGCTACCCTGAGCCGGTGCGCACCCTCGTGATCATCCGCCACGGCGAGAGCCTGTGGAACGCCTCGAACCTTTTCACCGGCTGGACCGACGTCGACCTGTCACCGAAGGGCGAGGACGAGGCCCGGGCCGCCGGGGCGTTGCTCGCCGCGGAACCCGGCCTCGTCATCGACGTTGTCCACACCTCCGTGCTGACCCGCGCCGTCCACACGAGCGACCTCGCCCTCGCCGTCGCCGGCCGCAGCTACCTCCCGGTCCGGCGTCACTGGCGCCTGAACGAGCGCCACTACGGCCGCCTCCAGGGAATGAACAAGAAGGAGGCATCGGAGCGATTCGGCCCGGACCAGGTGAAGGCGTGGCGCCGCGGCTACCTCACCCCGCCCGACCCGGTGCCCCTCGACGACCCGAACCACCCGGTGAACGACCCCCGCTACGCCGACGTCCCCCCGGACGCCCTCCCAGGATCGGAGTGCCTCGCCGACGTAGTGCGCCGGCTCGTCCCGTACTACGAGGACCGGATCGGCAAGGACCTCCTCGAGGGTCGCACGGTCCTCGTCGTCGCCCACGGCAACAGCCTGCGGGCGCTCGCCAAGTACATCGAGCACATCAGCGACGACGACATCGTCGATCTCGACATCCCGACGGGCGTACCCCGCGTCTACGAGCTCGACGACCGCCTGCACCTCGTCTCGGCCCGCTACCTCGGTGACCCCGAGGCGATCCGGCGCGCGGCCGAGGCCGTCGCCCGCCAGGCGGGCTGAACCGGGCCGACCCGCCGGGCCCCGGGACTGCCGCCTCAGCGGCGGGGCTCGTCGCGGAAGTTCTCGAAGTAGCGGCTCGGCGTCGGGCCGCGCTGGTTCTGGTACTTCGATCCGAGCGACGCGGATCCGTAGGGCCTCTCGGCCGGCGACGTCATCCTGAGGAAACTGACCTGACCGATCTTCATCCCCGGGTAGACGGTGATCGGCAGGCTCGCGACGTTCGAAAGCTCGAGGGTGAGATACCCGTCAAAGCCCGGGTCGACGAACCCCGCGGTCGAGTGGATGAGGAGACCGAGCCGCCCGAGCCCCGACTTGCCCTCGAGGCGCCCGACGAGATCGTCCGCGAGCGCCACGCGCTCGAGCGTCGAACCGAGCACGAACTCCCCGGGGTGCAGGATCAACGACTCGTCACCACCGATCTCGACGAGCTCGGTAAGCGACTCCTGGTTCTTTTTCACGTCGATGACGCGGGCCGTGTGGCTCCGGAACACCCGGAAGTAACGATCGACGTGGAGGTCAACCGACGAGGGCTGAATGGCGGCCTCGTCGAGCGGGTCGATGACGATACGACCCGCGGCGAGCTCCTCGCGGATGGACCTGTCGGAAAGGATCATCTTCGGATCGCACGATACAGTGACGGCGGCGACTTGGCGGGTTCCAGGTCGCGAAAGCGGCGTTGGTCGCCCAAGTGGCCACGCGGGCGTAGTTCAGCGGCAGAACATCAGCTTCCCAAGCTGAGAACGCGAGTTCGATTCTCGTCGCCCGCTCGCTCAATTGTCGCTCTTTTGCGCTGGTCAGATCGTTTTCCACAAGCGCCCGTGACTAACTCTGGTGTTTTTTGCGACCTGGGATTACGCGCCCGATCGCGCCCGGATCGCGCCCAAGATTTCGGGCTCGTTTTCGTGCTCGGCCACAAGACTGGGGAAGCGCCGCCAGAGCGGTCTCTCGTTGACCTGAGGTAATTATCCCTTGACAGTAGGTACATTGCCAGATACACTGATCCCTAGCCGTACCGATGGTGAGGGGACAGACATGACCGCCGACGATCCGCGACCGAGCACAACTGACGATTCCCCAGTTCAATCGCCCCCCCTACAGGAGGCCCCCCCAAGGGAGAAGTCGATCAGCGAGGTGCCCCTTGACGAACTTGAGGACCTAGACGAGATTGGGCGACGCCTTGATGAGGCTGTCAGCAAGCTTTCACTTGCACTAGGAACTCCTTGCTTCCCGCTGTTCCTTGATGAACTTGATACGGACACCGTGGACGACGTGTTCGACCAGCTTCGCAAACGCCACGCGGTGGATTCCCCCTGTCTCCACGTGATCCTGGATTCGGCCGGTGGTGACATTCATTCCGCGTACAACCTGTCGCTGTTGCTCCGTCGTTATGCCACTAGCGAGTTGACCTTCATCGTGCCAAGGTGGGCCAAGAGTGCCGCGACCCTCCTCGCGCTTAGCGGCGATCGCATCCTTATGACTCCCGTCGCCGAGCTTGGTCCCGTTGATCCGCAGATAACGGCAATCAATCCATTGGAAAGGCGGGTTGAACATTTCTCGCCTCTGAATATTGAGGCGACCCTCCAGCTCATTCGTGACGAATACACCTCTGGCGAGAGCCGAGTCGCTGATGGGTTGATGGAAAAGCTTCAGTTTCCCTTGACCTTAGGGAGCTTCAAGGCATCGCTTGAGGTTGGCAAAGAATATCTAAGACGCATCTTCCGTTCGCGGATGCTCAAGGATAGTTCAGAAGAGCAAATCTGGAAGACCGCCGAACGGTTCGTTGAGGGATATTCAGATCACGGATTCGTAATTGACTGCACAGAACTTCAAAGCATGGGTCTCCGCGTAGAGGAACTAGCGGGAGCACAACTAGACTACGTTTGGGAAGTCCATCAAATGAACAAGAGAAAAGAGGCAGTCAAGCGAGCGGAGCAGCGAGAAGAAATGCAGAAACGTATACGCCAACTGCCGCCGGAATTAGTGGTAGATCGCCAGCCAACCGATCAGCACATAAATGGAGACCGTCCATGACGATGGAAGTGAGCGAAGAAAATCGACTTGATATCGCTACCAGAGTCGCTTACGCGCTCCTGCGCCAATCAGGTCATCTCTCCCTAGAGGAAATTGAAGCTATTCCCATTGTGTTGGATCGTGACGAAGCGCTAAGCATCGAAGCTCGCTTGCTGCAAGTAGCCGATCTACGCGAAGAGACCCTGCGAGATCGTCGCATCAACAACAATCGAGTGATTGTCTTCGATCCCGAGAGTCGTTAGAGGTCAACGACGATGGTGCGCGGAGGTAAACCAGACAAGGCGAAGGCGGGGGATATCTCCTCGACTCATTCCGCTGAGTTCACGCGTACCTCGTTTTTTTCTGCACTTTACAAGGTGAGTCGCAAGCCGATCAGTAAGCAAAAGGTCCGGACAGCGAAACGTGCTCCAGAAGGCTAAGGAACATCGGGTGAGTGTCATCACGATGGCTGTACCGCCAGACGTATTCGTTGAGGTAGCCCTGGAGCCACTTCTTGGAAACGTGACGGTGACTACCGCGAATCCCGTTTTTCACGATGGACCAGAAACCCTCGATGGTGTTCGTGTGAATGTCCCCGACTACGTAGCTGCCATCGCGGTGGTTGATTTGCCGGTGGTCGAACATCTCGTGCTTCATGGGGTGGTAGCCGAGGTACGTGTCTGTGTAGACGGTGGTCCCGGCCGCAACGTGCTTACGGAGGCCCCCGACCAGATTGGCCGCCGAAGCGTCCGGGATCGGGTAGGCGCGTGCTCGGCCCCCACGCTCGACCATGCCGAAAACGGGTTGCTTTTGGTCACGCGAGCGACCCCCCCGACCTCGGTGCCTACCGTCCCCATCGTGGCGGGAATTATTTGGGGGAGCGCCACGGGGCTTTCCGCCAACGTACGTTTCGTCAGCTTCGACCGATCCGACCAGCACCGTGTCGTCATCGACCATCAGCTCGTTACGAATCTTGGTGAACATGCGCCAAGCCGTCTTGTAAGTGACTCCAAGCTCGCGCTCCAGTTGCTTGGCCGAGATGCCCATACGGGTCTGAGCCATCAGGAAGATGGCGTGGAACCAAAGCTGGAGCGACGTGGACGACTTGTGCATGATCGTGTTGGCGGTTGGGTGAATGTGGTGACCGCACACGTCGCACGAGTACGAGGGGCGGCTCGCAACGCGATGGAACTTGCGTACCTCGCCACACTTGGGGCAGTGGGCGTGCTCGGCGTCCACCGTGGCGTAGTGACGCTCCCAGAGGTAGGCCAAGCAGGTCGCATCGTCTGGGAAGTCCCTCATGAGATCCATGACGGTGTAGGTAGAAGTGCTGCTCGTAGCCTTTTTTGGTTGATTCCGGTTCACTGGAGCCATGTAGGTACCCTACCATGAGGGTATACCTACTGTCAAGGGATAATTACCTGACCTGAAATACGTCGCCGAGCTGATCTGGGCAGTGCGAGTCCTCGACTCCGCTGAGTATTAGGGGACGCGCGTTCGGCATAGCGAATCAGTGATGCTCTCGTCTCCTTCGTATGGGTCGCTCATTCTGTTGTTCCTCTGGCGCCGTCGATCTTTTTGGGCCAAGCCAGTGTTCCTTGATATCCACCGAACCAGGACCAGATCGCGACTCGGAACTTCAACCACGAGCAGCTCCCTCCGGCCTCACTCGGCACCTCGATCCTGACGAGCGAGTCCGCGTCAGAGAACGAGTAGACCGTGCCAAAAAGCTGACCACATCGGCAACCGACCGTCTAGGTAGCGAGTCCGGCGCGGCGGTTGTCGAACGCCTGAAGCCACCGTGCGGGTCTCAGTCCCTACGGCTGGGGAGCTCTCAGCTCGTGGCCTTGGAGTAGGAGATCGTTGAGGCGACCGGCGGCGCGCTCACGGCGACGTGCTCGCCCCACTTCGAGAACTTTGTCGTAGCAGAGCCGCTTGAGGCGGTCGTGATTTTCTCGACTGGCAGGGTCGCTCCCACGGCCGAGATGGTCATCGTGTTCGACAGCTTCGACGTGGAACTCGTAGCCGCGGTCGTCCATTTCAGGACGTACAGGTGAACGCCATCGGTGACGGTTGTGGACAAGGTCGTACCCTTGGTCGCCGGGAGCAAGACCGCGAGCGCAGAAACCGTAAGGCCGGACTTGAATGCGGAGTACTCGCTCGTACCGGCCTTCATAGAGATCCAGTCCTTGCCGACCTTCTTCGCCTGTGCCGCGGTCAGACCAACGATCGTCGTTAGTCCGGAGGAGTTCCCGCTGATGTAGGCATAGGTCGGGGTCAGCTTATAGGTGAGTCTCGCCTTGCCTTCCGACAAGGTTTCCTCACCACTCTTCGTGCCGAAATCGACGATGGCGAGAACCGAGGAGGAACCGGATTTCGAGGTGACCACCAGGTGAACGCCCGTCTGTTTCGCCATTGCCGCCTTCGCGGCCTTCAGTACGGAGCTCGTCGTCGCGGCTGCAGACGCTGCCACGCCAACAGCGGTTGACATCACGAATGCGGTCGCGCCGAGTGAGACGAAGAGAACCCACCGTCGGCGCACGCGAGCCATGACCGGAAATCTAGCGGACCCTGCTGGGAATCAGCTGAGTGATCAAGCGCAAGCGGGCAGCCCTGTAATGACGGTCAAAGGACGGCGCGGCCAGTGCCTCACCGAGCCGGCGATTAGGGACACGATATCTGTCAACATGACACCGTGCCATGGACGATCCGAGACGTTCAGGATCGAGACCGAGGCGCAATCCTCGCACTCGTTCGTGCGGCATTCACAGACGCCACTCGAGACGGGAGCGAAGAGGTCCAAATCATCTTGGAGACGTGGGAGCGGAACGCGGTCGCCGACGGGCTCGACCTCGTCGCGCTCGACGGTGAGCTGATCATTGGACATGTGCTGGGAGGCGTGGGCGATCTCGGCGGTCACCCCATCGTGGCGGTCGCTCCACTGGCGGTGGAGCCCGGACATCAAGGCTCCGGGGTCGGAACGGCGCTCATGCAGGAGCTGCTCAAGCGGGCCGAGCAGGCGGGTTGGCCAGTCGTCTTCGTTCTCGGAGACCCGCGCTACTACGGGCGCTTCGGCTTTGAACCGTCCGGGCCCCTCGACATCACGTATCCGCCGGTCGGACCCGGGGATCCACACTTCATGGCGCGCCGGTTTGCGGATTATGACGATTCACTCCGCGGCACTTTCTCGTATTGCTGGGAACGCTGAGCCGCTACCCGGCAGGTTGGGGGCACCTGGGCCGAACCGGCAGCTTTAGAGACACCCGCGCACTCGCATCAGGCAGCGTCGATCAGCCGCTCAAAGAGCGCACTTTCGTCAAGAATCGGAGCACAGCCACCCCGAACAACCTCCACCGTTCCTGGGTCGATCGGATCTGTTGCTGCCCAAGAAGGGGACGCAAAGCCGAACTCGATCTCAAGACCGGACGCGATTCGGACTCTCTGCTCGGTGAGTGCACCCCAGTCCTGAGTACGAACGAGCTCGGCTTGCTGTCCACAGGCTTGTGCGATCCAATCGCGATCTTCGAGATAGCGCTGCCTGCGGTCAGTGAGGACGACAAGATCGACATCGGAGTCCATTCGGGCTACGCC
>Ga0181524_10004312_pt1 | contig 13238 bp, 6 predicted proteins | sample PEATcosm2014_Bin_34_FD_119761 | JGI IMG/M metagenome (GOLD analysis project Ga0181524, IMG submission 119761) | Peatland microbial communities from MTU Mesocosm Facility, Houghton, MI, USA - PEATcosm2014_Bin05_60_metaG | ecosystem: Environmental > Terrestrial > Soil > Wetlands > Peat | place...
AATGCTTTCCAACATGCGCGGGATGCTGCCGATCTGGTGCGGATAGTCGCTGCCCGCCAGAATGTGCTCCACCCCCGCGAACGCGATCCCCAACTGAAGCGCGCGCCAATCGAAGTTGACGCTGTCGTAGTAGAACCGCTTCAAATAGTCGCTGGGCGGCCGCGGTATGTTGGCGCGGCATTCGCTGAACGCGTAAAAGCCCCGGTCCAGCCGCTCCGCCAGGTACGGAATCGCGCCGCCCAGGTGGCAGAGCGCCCACTGGATACGGGGGAAGCGCTGGGCCACGCCGGCGAATACCAGTTTGGCCGCCGCCAGCGTGGTGTCCATCAGGAAGCCCACCAGCGGCATGAGCCAGAAGTCGGTCATGGCCTCCACGCCCACCGGATGCGTGGGGTGAATGTAGAGCACCGCGCCGAGATGGTCGGCGACCTCATAGATCGGCCAGAACCGCTGGTCGTTCAGACCAACTCCGTTCACGTTGCTGAACAGCATGGCGCCGCGGAAACCCAGGTCGCGGCAGGCCCTCTCCAGTTCTTTGACGGATGCCGCCGGATCGTTCAAGGGCAAGGTGGCCAGCGCGGTGAACCGGCCGCGCTTGCTTTGGGCCACGGCGGCGAAGGCATCGTTCACCAGGGCGGCGAACCGCACGGCGGTGGCCGGAGCCTCGACGTGGGTGCCCGGCGTGGTCAGCGTGAGCACCTGGGTATCCACGCCATGTTCGATGAGCACCTGCTCGCGATAGTCGATATCGCGGTGTCCGGGAACGGCGATGTTGTAGTCGCCGGGATAGTAGATGCGTGGATTGCCGTCGTCGTCGATGGTCACCTCGACGGCGCTCGAGCCGGAGCGTAGCGCCTCCAGGTAGGCCGGCGGGTAGTAGTGGTTGTGAAAGTCAATGACGCGCATGATGTCTCCGCACCCACAGGTAGTAAACTGGCAATCCTAGCACGACCAGAGCCAGCCCCGTGGCGGCCTGAGGCGGATCGGCGGCGATTTGAATCACGGCCACCAGGATAGCGGCTCCGATGAACGCCAGCGGAACCACCGGATAGCCCCAGGCGCGGTAGGGAGGCGAGTAGCCCGGGCGGCGATGCAGGCGCACCAGACCGATGGTCATGAGCGCAAAGAACAGCCACTCGGTGTAAATCACGCGGGTGAACAGCGCGCGATACGTCCCCATGGCCACCAGCACCGACGACCACAGCGCCTGAATCAGAATGGCGCGGTGCGGCGTGTGGAAACGCGGGTGAATGCCGGCCAGCCAGGTAAAGGCCAGGCCTTCTTGGGCCATCGCGAAGTAGGTCCGCGGCCCCGCCAGAATCACGCCGTTGAGAACCCCGGTGGCCGAGAGAATCACCAGCGCCGAAATGGCGGCTGCGCCTCGAGCGCCCGCTAGCGCGTAAGCCGCGTCGGCGGCCACGCGCGTGGAAGAGACCGCCCGATCCATGGGGAGCAGGTACAGATAGGCAGCGTTCAGCGCGACATAACACGTGGTGACCACCAGCGACCCGATCAACAGCGCCCGCGGAATGGTTTTCTCCGGGTTACGCGTCTCTCCCGCGGTGTACGTAACCATGTGCCAGCCCCCGAACGCGAACAGCGCGGCGCTGATCGCCAGCACGAACTCCCGGAAAGAGACCGGAGGTGCGACGGGGAGGGACGCAGCCTGGCGGGCAGGAGAGCCGAATGCGGCCACCATCGCCAGCAGCAGAACAATCGCCGCCACCTTGGCCGTGGTGACGATGGTTTGCAGAAGGCTCCCCTGGCGGACGCCCAGGTAGTTGACGAACGACAGCGCCACGATGCCGCCAATGGCCGCGGCGCGGATTCCGAAATCGTCGAGCGGAATGAAGAACGCGATGTACCGCGCCAAGATGACCGAAGTGGCCGCGATGATCCCCGAGTGCGCGCTCCAGAACATGGCCCAGCCCCACAGGAATCCGCACGCCGGCGAGAGCGTCTCCTTGAGAAAGACGTAGACGCCGCCGGTCCGGGGAAATGTCGAGGAGAGTTCCGCGCACACCAGCGAGCCGCACAGCGTCAGGATTCCGGCGGCGATCCACACCGAAAGCACGCCCGGGATACTGGGCACGTGCCGGTTGATTTCCGCAGGCTGAACGAAAATCGACGCGCCAATGACGATGCCCACCACCATGGCCGTCGCCTGCAGCAGGCCGATGGGTCGTTCAAGCGTTGGGCGGCTATCGCTGGGCGTCAAGATGCGTCAGTGTAGCACGGACCCACACTCCAAGCCCACGCGCAAGAAGCTAGAACGCGAAGTGCACTCCTAACTGGAGCTGCCGGGGTGTGCTCGTGCCCGTGATCACGCCAAAGCCGGCGCTCTGTGCCGTGCAACAGGTCGTGCCTGGGCCGTTGAAATGTGGCGTGTTGAGGGCATCGAAAGCGTCCGCTCGAACTCTCAGTTCCATGCTCTCGCGGAATTTCACGGCTTTGGAAACAGACAAGTCGAAGTTGACGATGCCCGGGCCCCAGATGTTTCCGGGGACTGAGTTGCCATAAACGTAGTTAACCGTGTGGTCCGAGAAGCAAGTCACGTCGAACCACTGAATGCCGTTAGTAGTAGACAACCCATTCGGTACGTTGAGGATCTTGGCGGACGAGCCGCAGGAGGGGTTGTAGTTGGCCCGGTTGTTGAAGCCCCCGTTCAGCCCGCCGTTATTGCTTGTTCCGTCGGTGACCGTGAGCGGCACCCCGTGCTGGAACGTCGCAATCCCGCTGACTTGCCACCCGCCGAATGCCAGTTCCACCGGGTAGGGGGCGTTGTTCATCAAGCCTCGTCCCTTTCCCACCGGAAGCTCGTACACGAAGCTGCCGATAAAGAGCTGCGGAACGTCGGGCGCCGAAGAGTTGCCCAGGGCTCGGTTGAACTGGTCGTTATTCAACAGGGGAACGAACACTTGCATGTCGTCGATTTCCTTCGACCAGGTGTAGGACAACAGCGTCTCCAACCCGCGGGAGAGGCGCTTGGTGAATCTCACCTGGAGCGAATCGTACCGCGAGTAGCCGGTGGAACCACGCTCGTTGACGGCCTGAATGGCGGCCAGCGGACCAGCGATACAAACGGGGCCGCCGCTGGAGAGAGTGGCAGTGGTGCTGAACTGGGTGCAACCGAGCGTGCTGTAGAGCCGGTTGGCAGTCAATCCGCTGATGCTGGCGGGCACACCCGTCCCGATGATCGTGTTCGCGCCCGGGTACGCCTGGTCGATATTGATCGACCGGAACAGGTTGGCGCCCTTGGTTCCCACATAGGCGACGTCAATGGAACTCGACCGCGTGAGCTGCCGCTGAATGCCGAAGTTCCACATGGTGGCTTTGTCCGGTTGGTTGTTTTCCGGAACATAGTAAAGGCTGGCGGCCGGAGACGGAATCACTGTGGCTGCGTACTGTTGCGGCACAAAGCCCGGCAGTCCCACCTGGCAGGTGGCCGTGTTTACGGAGCAGGACGGGTTGGGCAGGTTCTGCGCCGAACTGAGAGAGGCCCACGGCGTGTTGGCGCTTTGCTGGCTCAGGACGTACTCCTCAAACCACGGCCAATTGCGCTCCAGCGTCCCGCCCGCGGCTCCGTAGTGATCGGGGAAATTCGTGATTCCCCAAGCCCCGCGGATGGCCGTGCGCCCGTTATCCGGTGAATAGGCGAAGCCGATTCTCGGGGCGAAATTGTGATAGTTCGTATTCACGTTGGGTCCGCGATTCCCCGCCGTTGCAATATCCAGCACACCGGTGCTCATGTCGAGGTTGGACTGGTGATTATTCACGTCGTTGTACATGGTGATGAGATCCCACCGCAGGGCCAGGTTCAGCGTAAGTTTCTTAGTCACATGGAAGTCATCCTGGAAATAGAGGTCCGCGATGGTCAAACGGGTGGCGGGCGCGGTATTCACGACGTCGCGGTTCACGCTCGTCGGCAAGCCGAGCAGGAAATCCGCCATGCCCGCTCCGCCGCTGGCGCCGCTACACGAAAGGTTGTTGGCGCAACTGGAGCTGTAGGTGTTGTCGAACGAATAAGATCCGGCCTGATCGTGGTCCGGATTGGTCACGGACGCCTGCAAGCGCCGGTAATCTCCGCCGAAGCCGAAGGTGTGCTTTCCGTGGATCAATACGACGTTGTCGACGATATCGAAAGCGTTGGTGAAACGCACCGCATTCGAGGTCGCCGTGGATCCCGTTTGTTGCCAGTTTCCGATGCTCTGATTGCTGCTGACCGACATCTGCGCCATGCCGGAGGTGTTCGGAAACGCCGCAATGTTGCCATTCGGAATTCCCAGCACGGTGTCCTCGTTGGAGCCTATGTCGTTGGTGAAATGGTGGGTGTAGAACCGGTTAAACCCGAACCGGAATTCGTTCACGGACAGCGGGGAAAACCAATGGGTATAACCGAGGACGTCGTTGTGGTCCCTGGGCGACGCGTTTTCGCCCACGTTGATGAATTGAGTCGGCCCGGGAATGGTCTGATCGTTGCGCTGATAGGACGCGCGGCCGAACATGCGGTCCTGCCCGTGCAGCGCGACGTCCACCTTGATGTCGAATTTTTGCTGCGGGTCCGTCTCTGTAAAGTTCTGGCTGTAGTTGTTCGACGGCACATTGGGGTTGGCCATATTGGGAGCCGGCCAGATGGTGTTGCCGGTCAGCATCTTAAGCGCCACCGGGTCCCACCGGTTCTGCGGAATCTGGTAAGCCGTGCAGGAGGGCGTGGTGGAGTTTCCGGTGCCCGAACAGCCGTAGGTGCCATTGGCCAGCGTCACCGCCGGAAAAGCAGTCGGGTTCGTTCCGGCAGCCCCCGTCTTGGGATCGTAAATCGGTTTGGTGAAGAAGTTATTCGGGAAATACCCGGCTGCTTCCATGGGAGTGGGGACCGTCCAAGTGTCCGTGATCCCGGTATTCAACTGGAGCCCCTCATAGCCGCCAAAGAAGAAAATCCTGTTCTTCCGGACCGGACCGCCCACCGAACCGCCATACTGATTCCCTTTATATGGAGCTTTGGCGGCGCCAATGAGATCGTTGGCCCAGGTGTTGGCGTTCAGCCACTGGCGGCGGTAAAACTCGTACCCCGAGCCGTGGAACTGGTTCGTTCCCGACTTGATCATGGCATTGACTTGAGCGCCGCCATAAGTTCCCACGTCGGCGCTGGAGTTGTTGCCCGAAACCTTGACTTCCGCGATATCGTCCATCGGCGGGGTCACATTCTGGAAGCCGTTTTCCAGCTCCATATCGCTTACGCCATCGATGGTGAAGGTCGTCCCCTGATAAACCATTCCATTCACGGCCGCCGTGATGGAACCGTTCGCTCCGATGCCCGATCCCGATTCCGCCGAAGCCCCGATTCCCGTCTTGACGGCTCCCGGCATGACCTGAACCAATTGGGAGTAAACGCGCCCGAAGAGCGGCAGGGCATTGACCTGCCGCGTGCTCAAGTCGTTGCCCATCGAAGAAGTGACGGTGTCCACAAGCTGGCTGTTGGCGACAACTTCAACCGCTTCGGTCCGAACACCGATTTCCAGGGCGAAATCCACCGCGGTTGAGCCGTTCACGATGACCACTATGTCTTTAGACACGGCCTCTTTGAAACCCGTCGCCGTGACTGTGACGGTATATTTCCCGGGCGGCATATCGGGGACTATATACTCGCCACTTGGGCCCGTCGGGACCCCTGCGTGGTAGCCCGTTTCCTGATTTGTAACGGTGACCGTGGCGCCGGGAATGGTGGCATGGCTTTGATCCTGCACCGTGCCGTGAATGCGCCCCGTCACGCCTTGGCCGTACATGGCGCCGCACGCCATAAGCCAAAGAGCCATACCGGCAAGGGCCGCCCACAGGCGAACTCCGATTCGCCTGGGCTGCTCATTAGCGGTGTTGTTTCGACAGTTCTTCCGTTGCATCGTTAAGTAGTTCACGCGAAATCTCCTGTTGGCACACTCCCCACCGGGAATGCTGTGTTCTATTTAGCGCTAACGATAAAATGAATGGCGGCGTCCCGCAAGGTGAATTAACGGTTAACTGACGGTCAACAGTGCTTCTCCCGCTGTCGTATGCTAACTTTGAACCGGAAGAGGGATGGTGCTTGGCCGCCCCTGAAGCAGATTCAAACAGAGATCCGTGCCCGAGCGATGAGCAATGCCGGGCGCTGGTCGAACGGATACTGGCGAGCCCGGAGCTCCGGCGCGCCACGCGCTTGCGTGGTTTTCTTACCTATGTCGTAGACCGTAAGCTGGCCGGCCGTCCGGAAGAAATCACGGAGACCCTGATCGGCCACCGAGTGTTCGGCCGGAGCCCGACCTACAACGCCGGTGAAGACAGCATCGTCCGCACCGAAGCCCGTACTTTGCGCCAGCGCCTGGAGCGGTATTTCAGCGGCGCCGGCGCCTCCGAGCCGGTGATCCTTGAGATCCCGCGGGGCGGCTATGTGCCGGTATTCCGGCCGCGGGCCGCCGTGGCCCCCTCCCAGGCCGCGCCATCCGCCCCAACCGGGACCCGCGTTCACTTGACGCGAAGGCAGTGCATCGCCATCGGCGCTCCCGCCCTGGCGCTCGCTGGGGCGGCGGCCTGGCGCGGAATCCGTTCCGCAAACTCCGCCGGAACCGCCGCCGGCGTATCCCCCACGCGCCTTCCCGGAGAGGTGCAATTGGAATCTTCCGACCCGCGGCTGACCGCCGCTTTCCTCCGGTCGAAACAGCGGGCCCTCAGTTGCGTCTACACGGGCGACCCGGTGGGGGACTGGTACGCCACCAGTCCCGCCGGCAGAAGCACCGTGTTCTGCATGCGCGACGTGGCGCACCAAAGCATCGGCGCCGCCGTGCTCGGCCTCAACCGGCACACCGCCAACATGCTGCGCCGCTTCGCCCAGGCCATCGCCAGCAGCCGGGACTTCTGCTCCTACTGGATGATCACCAAGGACGGCTTTCCCGATCCGGCCACCTATAACGACGACACCGACTTCGGCTACTCGCTGCCGGCCAACTTCGATATCCTCCGCGCCTGCTATCGCGAGTTCCTTTGGACTGGCGATACGAGCTATCTCAACGAGACCTTTTCCGGGTTCTATGACCGCACCGTGGTGAACTACGTCCAGGCTTGGGACCGGGATCATGACGGCATCATGAAGAACAGCATCCGGCCTCGCGTTACCGCCTCTTATCACCAGGAGGGGCCGCGTTTCCTCACCGGCGCCGACCTCATCGCCGGGCAGTATGCCGGCTACCTCACATACGCCGCATTCGAGGAAGTCAAGGGGAAGCCCGGCAGCCTCTCGCGCCGCGTCGCGCAGGAGTACCGGAACCGAGCCGCCGGGCTGCGCGCCCGCTTCAATACCGAGTGGTGGGACCCCCGTCAGAACCGTTTTTGCGCCGGCACTTTTCCGGATCGCAGCTTCTCGCGGGACTCTGTGCCCGACTGCAATACCTACGTGCTCTGGTTCGGCATACCCGAGGATGGGCCCAAGACCGATGCGACCTTCAATAATCTGCAAGCCGCGCCACCGCAATCTCCCGGCGCTCTCTCCCACCTTCCGGAACTGTTGTATCGTTACGGCAGGCGCCAACAGGCGCACGACCTCCTGCTGGAGATCGCCGACCCGGAGTTCTTCGGCCAGCACGTTTCGGAAACCGCCTTCGCGGTAGTCGGCGCCGTCGCCACCGGCCTGATGGGTATCGCTCCGGATGCCCCGAACTCGAAACTCGAGACCCTGCCGTGCCTGCCGGAGTCGCTCCCATGGGCCAGGCTGTCGCGCGTACCGGCGCTGAAAAACGAGATCACCGTGGCACATCGCGGCTTGGTCGAAACCACGTTCACCAACAGTGCCGGCCCGCTCATCGAATGGAAGGCCGCGTTCCCCGTGCCGCAGTCCGGGCGCGACGCGCGCATTCTGGTGGATGGCGTTCCGGCCGCCGTTTCTTTCGAGCAGCGCGCCAACCGGCAGACCGTGATTGCTGCGGTGGTTCCGGTAGAACCCGGCAAGACCAGAACCGCAAAATACTCAGCCTGAGGCCCCTACTTCACCGCCCGCACGTTTACCTTCACCGCCGAGGCCGCGCTCGCGTAGCGGTAAACGCGCTCCGTGGCTTTCACGAAGTCCGCGGCCTTGGCGCTGTAGATATCCTCGAACTTCTGCGGGTTGCGGTCCACCAGCGGAAACCAGGAGCTCTGCACCTGGACCATGATCCGGTGGCCCTTGCGGAAACAGTGGTTGATATCGGGCATCGCCCATTCCACTTTTTCCATCTTGCCGGGCACAAATGGCTCGGGCTTGGAATAGCTGTTGCGAAACTTCCCGCGCATGGCCTCGCCGCGGATCAACTGCTGGTATCCGCCCATGTGAACGCCGGCCGGATTCGGATCGGGATTCGGATAATCCTCGGGGTAGACATCGATCAGCTTCACCACCCAATCGGAATCGGTTCCCGTGGTAGAAACGTACAGCGACGCCGTCAGAGGGCCGGACAGTGTCACGTCGCCGGCGAGCTCGCCGCTCCGATAGGTCAGCACGTCGGTCCGGGTGGAGGCGAAGCGCTGGTCTTCCACCATGTGCTCGCGCGTCATTCCAGGTGCCTGGCCGTTGATGTACGGCACCGGCTTGTTCGGATCGCTGATGTACTCGTCGAAGGCGGCGGCGGATTCCCGGGGCGGATCGAAGCTCAGCTTTCCATCGGCGTGCAGGTAGAGCGCTTGCGGCTGCGCGTCTTGGGGCGGCCAGGTATCCTCCCGCCGCCACTGATTGGTGCCGGTCTCAAACACGAAGGCCTCCGGCAGCTTGGGATCGCTTTTGCCCTTCAGCCAGTATGCGAAGAACGGAAACTCGATCTCGTCCCGGTAAAACTGCGAGGTCTTGGCGCCGAACTGGACGTAGCCCAGCCGGTCTCCCTCGGTGCGCGCCCAGCAGCCGTGGCACCACGGGCCCATGACCAGCGTGTTGGTTGCGCCCGGGCTGTTCTTCTCGATCTCTTTGTACGTATTCAGCGCCCCGAAAAGGTCCTCCGCGTCGAACCAGCCGCCCACGGTCATCACCGCCGGCTTGATGTTCTTCAAGTGCGGACGCAGGTTGCGGGCCTGCCAGTAATCGTCGTAAGCGCCGTGCTGCATCATCTCGGTCCAGAACGGAACGTCGTTCTTGAAGTACTTTTCGTTGGCGTTGGAAAGCGGGCCGAGCGATAGAAAGAAGCTGTACGCGTCCAACTGGGTCGTGGGGTCCTGCACACGCGGCTGGGGAAGCGTGGGAACCGGCCGCGGGTGGCCGAAGCCGCTCAGAAAGCGGTACGCATGCGGCAGGTACAGCGCGCCGTTGTGATGAAAATCGTCGCCGATGAACCAGTCCGCGATGGGCGCCTGGGGCGATGCAGCCTTGAGCGCGGGATGCGCGTCGATGATTCCCGCCGCCGTGTAGAACCCCGGATACGAGATCCCCCACATGCCCACCTTCCCGTTGTGATTCGGCACGTTCTTGATCAGCCAGTCGATGGTGTCGTAAGTGTCGGAGCTCTCATCGACGTCCTGAGGCCCGCGCTTCACATCGATCTGCGGCCGCATATTCACGAATTCGCCTTCCGACATATAGCAGCCGCGCGCATCCTGGTACACGAAGATGAATCCGTCGCGCGCGAACTTCTCCGAAGGCCCCAGGCTGGGCCTGAAGTTGTCGGCGCCGTAGGGCGCCACGCTGTAGGGCGTGCGGTCGAGCATGATGGGGTATTTCTCGGAGGTATCCTTCGGAACATAGACCGAGGTGAAGAGCTTTTTCCCGTCGCGCATGGGAACCATGTATTCGTACTTGGTGTAATGGGCCTTGATGTACTCGAGGCCTTGCGCGAAGCAGGTCGAAGCCAGCAGGAAAATGGCCAGCGGGCGTAGGGTTTTCATAGTGAGAGTATAGCGAAGGCGGGTGGCCCGCCGGCCACCTTGCTTTCCGTGAAGTTGTACTCTGATATAGACGAGGAGCACGGAAACTGGTGGACTTCTATCGTTTATTGCCGCCGGAAGGCGCCAAAATCCTGTTGGCCCTGTTCCTCTCGTTTTTGATGGGCTTGGAGCGGGAGGAACGCCGGACCGCGAGCGACCACTACTCGTTCGGCGGAGTGCGCACCTATCCTTTGATCGGACTCATCGGCTATGCCACGTCCCTTCTCTCGGGAGGGCAGATCTTGCCGGTGATGTTGGGCTTCGCCGTGGTGGGCGGATTCCTGATGCTGGCATACCAGCATAAAGTGGCGACTTCGGCTCTTTCGGGCGTCACCTCCGAGATGTCGGGACTGACCACGTACCTGGTGGGGGCGTTGGTCTACCGCGAGCAATTCTGGATCGCCACCACGGTCACCGTCGCCAGCATGCTGTTGCTGGAGTTCAAAGCCGTTTTGGAAGGCTTGAGCAAACGGATCGCCGCCGAGGAGATCCTGACCTTCACCAAATTCCTTCTGCTCACGGCGGTGATTTTGCCGGTCCTGCCCAGTCAGGAGTTCGGGCCGTTCCAGATCAATCCCTTCAAGGCCTGGCTGGTGGTGGTGGCGGTGAGTGGTGTGTCCTACGGCAGCTACGTGATCCAGAAGCTGACGAAGGGGCAGGGAGGCGTGATCCTGGCGGCATTGCTGGGGGGCGCCTACTCGTCCACCGTGACCACCGTGGTTCTGGCCAAACGAGCCGCGCGCGAGAGTCGCCCGCACCTGTTTGCGGGCGGAACGCTGATCGCTTCCGGCGTGATGTATTTGCGCCTGGCTGGCCTGGTGACGATGTTCAATCGAAACCTCATGCTGACCCTGGGCGTGCCGTTCGCCCTTCTGGCAGGCGCGGGTGTAGGCGCGGGCTGGCTCTGGACGCGCATACCCGATGCGAGAGCGGGCGAGGTCAAGCGGGAGTTCGAACCCAAGAACCCCCTGGAAATGCGCGCGGCCTTTCTTTTCGCCCTGCTGTTTGTGGCCATCCTGGTTGCCACGCACCTGGTGATCACCTATCTCGGCAGGGCGGGGGTGTACACGCTGGCGGGGCTGATGGGAGTCACGGACGTGGACCCCTTCATCATGGGCATGACGCAATCGGCGGGAGGAGGCACGCCTTTGAATGTGGCTTCGGCGGCCATTCTGATTGCGGCGGCCAGCAACAACCTGGTCAAGGGGATCTATGCTTACTGGTTCTCCGATCGCAAGACGGGTGTCGAGAGCCTTTGCCTGCTGGGCGGATTGACACTAGCCGGGATCGCGCCGCTGCTATGGCTGGCGATGTGAATGGCCTGCGGGCGGCACCGCCTGCCCCACTGGCTCTACCCACTGGCCGGTTTCGGCGGATCGGAAGATGGCGTCAATCACCGCCATGTTGTGGAGCGCGTCTTCGAGGGGCACGGGCGGAGGGCCGCCCTGGCGGATGGCGCGCGAGAACAGATCGCCCTGGATGGTGTACTGGTCGCACGCGGGGAACTCTTCGACCGTCACGCCCGAGCCGGTGAGGTCGCGGCCGTCGTCGATGCGGATGCGGGACGGCCGATCTTCGAGCGCGTTGAACGGAATCTCGAGCTCGATGCGCCCGGTGGTTCCCAGAAACTGCATGCTCTGATACGGCACAAGCTGGGTGCCGCAGGTGAAGATGCAGTGGCCCGAGGGGTAATCCAGAATGGCCGACGTCAGCATGTCGATGTTGCCGAAGCGCGGATCGCGGACCATGGCGGCCGAGACCCGCACCGGCTCCTCTCCGAAAACCATGCGCGAGGTCTTGATGGGGTAGCAGCCGATGTCCATCAGCCCGCCGCCGCCATATTCCCGGATGTTGCGGATATTGTCTGCCTCCAGCTTGAAGTAACTGAATGAGCCTATAGCCGAGCGGAGCTGGCCGATACGGCCGGTGCGCACCAGTTCCATGGTCCGCAGCCACTGCGGGTGCGACTGAACCATGAAAGCTTCGCCTATGGTGACGCCCGTCCGGTCGCGCGCGGCCATGAGTTCGAGCGTCTCGGCCACGTTCATGCCGATGGGTTTCTCGCACAGCACGTGCTTGCCGGCCTCCGCGGCGCGGATGGACCACGGGACGTGCATGTGGTTAGGGAGCGGATTGTAGACGGCTTCGATCGCGGGATCGTCGAGCATCTCCTGGTACGAGCCATAGGCCTTCGGGATGCCCAGACTCCGGGCAGCCTCTTCGGCCCTGGCGCGGTCGCGCGACGCGATGCCGGTGATTTCACAACACTGGCCCCGTTGCATGGCCGGAATCACCTTGACAGTACCGATCCTGGAGACGCCCAGGACTCCCCAGCGGACTCTTTGCATAGCTTATGCATTGTAGCGCGGACGGCGGGCAGGATGCTTCGAGCGCTATATTGAGGATTCATGCTACGTTTCGTGGCTGGAATCCTGCTGGCATTCGCGCTCGGCGCGGAGGGGCGGGAGATCGTGATCGTCGACACCGACTCGGGGCTGTTCGGCGACGACGGCGCGGCCCTGGTCATGCTGCTCCGCAGCCCGGCGCAGGCGGCGGTCCATGGCATCACGGTGACGCCGGGCAACGTCTGGCCGGCGCAGGGCGCGGAGTATGTGTTTCACATCCTGGAGTTGCTCCAGCGGCCGCAGGTGCCGGTGTTCACAGGCGCGGAAATTCCCTTGGTGCACAGCGCCGCCATGGCTCGCGAGTCGGAGCGGCGGTGGGGAACGCTGGAATACACCGGCGCATTCACCCAGGACCCCGCCACGGTGAAGCCCGCGCCCGGAGCCCAGCTCACCAATCGAAGACCGCAAAGGGAAAGCGCCGTGGCGTTCCTGATTGCCGAGATCGAGCGCCACCCGGGCGAGCTGACGATTCTGGCCATCGGGCCGATGACGAACATTGCGCTGGCGCTGCGGCTGAAACCCGAGGTGGAAACGGAAATCAAGCGGATTGTCTTCATGGGCGGCAACATACGGGTGGCGGGCAACGCTTCACCGGCGGCGGAGTTCAACTTCTGGTTCGATCCGGAAGCGGCGCGAATCGTGCTCCGGTCGCGGATTCCGATGAAGGCGATGTTCGGACTGGATATCTGCAACCTGGCGGTGCTGAGGAAGGCCGAGTTTGACCAGATCGCCTCGGCCCACACGCCCATCACGGACCTGTTTCGCGAAGACCTCGGGAACCGTTATCCGGGCTTCCTGAAGCATCCCGAGGCCACGGCCCACATGTGGGACTCGCTGGCCGCGGCGTACCTGATCGACCCGGGGTTCGTGACGAAATCCGAGACGCGGTACCTGGACGTGCAGACCGCCTGGGGCCAGTTCTACGGC
>Ga0181524_10004317_pt1 | contig 13227 bp, 14 predicted proteins | sample PEATcosm2014_Bin_34_FD_119761 | JGI IMG/M metagenome (GOLD analysis project Ga0181524, IMG submission 119761) | Peatland microbial communities from MTU Mesocosm Facility, Houghton, MI, USA - PEATcosm2014_Bin05_60_metaG | ecosystem: Environmental > Terrestrial > Soil > Wetlands > Peat | place...
CGCCGATTATTTCCAACGGGTGCGCGCGATCTGCGACCGCTACGGCGTGCTGCTGATCCTCGACGAAGTGATGTGCGGCATGGGGCGCACCGGCACGCTGCACGCCTGCGCGCAGGAGGGCGTTTCGCCCGATCTGATGACGATCGCCAAGGGCCTCGGCGGCGGCTATCAGCCGATCGGCGCCGTGCTGCTGAGCCAGGCCATTTTCGAGGCCTTCGCCGGCGGCTCCGGCTTCTTCCAGCACGGCCACACGTACATGGGCCATCCCATGGCCGCGGCGGCGGGCCTGGCGGTGCAAGAGGTCATCCGGCGCGACCATTTGCTCGATAACGTGGTGGCGATGGGCGAGCGGCTGCGCCGGCGCCTCGAAGAGCGCTTCGCCAATTGCGCTGGCGTCGGCGACGTCAGAGGGCGGGGCCTGTTCCAGGGCGTCGAACTCGTGGCCGACCGCGCCAGCAAGGCCCCGTTCGACCCCGCATTGAAGCTCCATGCGCGCGTCAAGCGCGAGGCGATGGCGCGCGGCCTGATGGTCTATCCCATGGGCGGCACGATCGACGGCCTCGCCGGCGACCACGTGCTGATCGCCCCGCCCTTCATCGTCGAAGCGGCGCAGGTCGACACGATCGTCGAAAGATTGGGCGACGCTGTGGAGGCGGCGATCGGCGAGGCGCGGGCGTAATCGCGCATTCGTCAAATCCGGTTCGTGTTCGCGGCCGTTTGCCCGAACAGAAGTTTCTTGCCTTCTTCGGTGACGGTCGGCCGGCTCGCGTAGGGCTCGCCTTTCGCGTAAGCGCGCGCAGTGCCCGGCCGCTCCCGAATAGCGTTGAACCAGCGGCGCAAATTGGGGAAATCATCGAGGTTCTGCTGCTGGCGCTTCCAGGGAACGATCCAGGGATAGGAGGCCATGTCGGCGATCGTGTAGCTCTCGCCGGCCAGGAACGCGCGGCTCGCCAATCGGCGGTCGAGCACGCCGTAGAGCCGATTGGTCTCCTTGACGTATCGCTCGATCGCGTAAGGGATCTTTTCCGGCGCATAGAGGCCGAAATGATGGTTCTGCCCAGCCATCGGACCGAGGCCGCCCACCTGCCAGAACAGCCATTCCATCACGGTCTTGCGGCCGCGGACGTCGCTCGGCAGAAACAGACCGGTCTTCTCGGCCAGATACACCAGGATCGCGCCCGACTCGAACACCGGGATCGGCTCGCCGCCGTCCGCCGGCTCGCTGTCGATGATCGCCGGCATTCTGTTGTTGGGCGAAAAGGCGAGAAACTCCGGCTTGAACTGGTCGCCGGCGCTGATGTCGATGGGATGAATGCGGTAGTCGAGACCCGTTTCTTCAAGGAAAAGCGTAATCTTGTGGCCATTGGGCGTGGGCCAATAATAAAGCTCGATCATTTGTGGGCTGGCTCCTGTTGGGCCTAGTGACGCTCGAGCAATGCGAAAGCTGGGCGCTGACGGCTCACTTTGCGATTGCCGGATAGTTCGATGGGAAGAGCGCGCGCCGCGTCTCTTCATCGATCTCCTTCTTGAACGCGTGATCCTTGCCGACGACGCGCGCGCGCGCCACGGCGGGTCGCGCATCGACGGTTTGAAACCAGCGCTTGAGATTCGGGAAGGCGGCAAGCGGGTCGGCGGCGCCGGGCAGCACTCTGGGAGCGCGATCCAGCCAGCCCCAGGCGGACATGTCGACGATCGAATAGTCGCGTCCGACGATCCAGTCGCGTCCGGCCAGATGCTCGTCCAAGACGCGATAATGCCGTTCGACCTCGCGCCGGTAGCGGTTCACCGCATAGGGAATCTTTTCCGGAGCGGCGTGCTGGAAATGCACCGCCTGGCCGGAGAACGGGCCGATCCCCGTCGCGATGAAGAAGAGCCAGGACAGCAGCTCCGGCCGATCGGCGGGGGCGCCGATGAAGCGCCCGGTCTTGTCGCCGAGGTAGAGCAGGATCGCGCTCGAATCGAACACGTGGGCCGCAACGCCGCCGGGCCCTTCGGTGTCGACGATCGCGGGAACCTTGCCGTTCGGATTGATGGCGCGAAAGGCCGGCGCGTGCTGCTCGCCTTTGCTGGTGTCGATCGGCGCGACTTCGTAAGGGAGACCGGTCTCCTCCAGGAACAGCGCCACTTTGGCGGGATTCGGCGTCGGGTGGAAATAGAAGCGGATCATCGCATTCCCCTTATGGCGTCGCGATCGGAGTCATTTTCGCAGCGGGTCGGAGCGGCGATCCAGTGCGCCGCTCCGAGCGAGTGAAACGACGAGCCGTTCACTTCGCGGCGTCGCTCCGCAGGCGGCGGAGAACCGGCAGCAATTCGCTGGGATCGGGGCGCCGGGTATAGTCGGCGTTGACCTCGGCGCAGGCGATCACGCCGTCGGGCGCGATGACGTAACGCGCGGGCATCGGCAGCGTCCAGCTGTCCTCGCCGTTGCCGATCGCCAGGTCGTTGCCGAAACCCTTGTAGAGCGCGATCAATTCGTCGGGAAGGCGGTAGCGCAATCCGAATTCGTTCGCCAGGACGTTGCCGTGATCGCTGAGGATCGGGAAGCTCAGCGCGTTTTCGCGCTCCGACTTGCGGCGGTTCGGCGCGGTCTGCGGCGAAATCGCGACCAGGGAAGCGCCGAGCGCCCGGATTTCACCAGCCGCGTCCTGGATCGCCTGGAGATCGAGGTTGCAATAGGGGCACCAGACGCCGCGATAAAACGTCAGCACGAGTGGGCCCTGCGTGAGAAGATCGGCGGAGCGGACCAGATTTCCGTGGGCGTCGGGCAGCGCGAATTCCGGCGCGCGAACCCCCGCCTTCAGGGCCCTGTCGGCCTGCCCCGTGGCGATGAGATCGTCGGTCGCTTTGTGGATGATCGCGACCACGTGGGGCGGCGCCTTGTTGGCCTCAAAATCCGCTTTGAAGGCGTCGAGCTTGTCCTGAAGCGACATAGGAATCTCCGAAATCTCTGTTGAGCGCCAATGCGCTTGGGATAGCTGGTTCATGTCCTGAAGCGACGGTAGCCATCCGTCTCGAATAGTGCTTATTTGCCGGGCAAATGACCGACCGGCTTTTGGCTTTGCGGATCTTTGTTCGAACGGCGCAGTCCGGCAGCTTTTCGCGGGCCGGCCGCGAACTCGGCCTGTCGCAGCCGTCGGTTTCGCGAATTCTCGCCCAACTGGAGAAAGAGGTCGGCGCGGCGCTGCTCGTGCGCACGACCCGCGCGGTCACGCTGACCGACGCGGGCGCCGACTATCTCGCGCGCGTCGAACCGCTGCTGTCGGCGCTCGAAGAGGCCGATCACGCGGCGCGAGGCGCGGGCGAGCTGCGCGGCCTCCTCCGCGTCGTGCTCTCCTTCAGCTTCGGCGTTCGCGAGGTCATCCCGCGCCTGCCGACGTTTTTGGAGCGCCATCCTGCCCTGCGGATCGATCTCGGAATCAACGACGCGCGGCAGGACCTCGTCGCCGACGGGATCGACGTGGCGCTGCGGCTCGGCCCCCTGCCCGACTCCAGCCTCGTCGCCCGCAAGCTGGCGCAAGCGCCGCGCTTGCTGGTCGCCTCGCCCGCCTATCTCGAGCGTCGCGGTCGGCCGCGCAATCCGGGCGATCTGGCCGCGCACCCCGTGATCATCGGGCCGGGCGGCAGCGGCCCGAACGCTTGGACCTTCGCGAAGGACGGCCGCCGCACGTCCGTGCGGGTCGAGGGGCGTTTGACGACGGCGGCGAACGAGGGCGCGATCGCCGGAGCGGTGGCGGGTTTGGGGATCGCGCTCACCTCGCTTTGGGGATGCCGGGCCGAGCTCGAACGCGGAGATCTCGCGCAAGTCATGGCGGACTGGACGATGGAGCCGGTGGAATTGCACGCCCTGCTTCCCGCCGGGCGAGCCGCTTCGCCTGCGGCGCGCGCGTTTATCGATTATCTCACGCCGCTGTTGTGAGAAGGCCGACCTGCAAGAATTCGCGGCAACAAAAATACAAATCGCGTCGAAGTGGTCGCGACCTCCATGTCGTTGGCGGTCCGCGCGCGAACGGCGCGTCAGTCGAACAGGCTCGCGCTCCATCCCCTACCCCGCGAGGGGAAGGAGGGCGCGCCCTTCAACCCGCAAGCGCCACGCCGAACAGCGCGCCCATGCCGAAGGTCACGGCGGCGGCGAGCGCGCCGATGGCGATCTGGCGCCCGGCGGAGAACAGCGCCGAGCGTCCGGTGAAGAACGATGTTCCGACGCCGACGGCGGCGAGCGCGGCGGCGCTGAGGATACCGCTCCAGATCGTCGCGGTCAGGCCGTGGGTCACGAAAAGCGACAAGACGGGCACGGCGGCGCGCAGCGCGTTGCCGCCCATGGCGCGGTGGCGCCCCTCCAGCGTCGCGATCGTGCCGCGCGCCATGCGCCCGACTTTCCCGCCAAGACGTCGAGCACGCGGGCATGCGATCGTTCCGCGGCCGGCAGCCCCCGCTCGACCGCTTCGGGCTGCCGGTCGTAGGCGTCGCTGTCGACATGCTCGAGCACGTTGATCGAGGGCAGCACGAACTCGGGGCCGAAGCGTCGCGCCAGCCCCGCCAACATGCGCGAGCGCCAATCGGGACGCTGCGCCGGGATTTGCGCGCCGATCCGGTCGAGATTTTTCCGCCAGAACTCGGCATGGGCGTCTTCGACCGCGGCGAGCTTGCGAAAGATCGCGCTGGTCTGCGGATCGGCTTCGGCATCGGCGAGGGCGGATAGAGGCTCGCGCTGTCGACCTCGCCCTGCAGGTCCGCCCGGTACCTCGCCGCATCCTTGTCTTGCGCCATGCTTCGCTCCTACGTTGCGTGCGCGCCCGGCCATTATAGTGGTCGCCGGCGCGCCGGGGCCGGGAACACGAACATGAAGCAAACGGAAACCACTGGGCAAAAGATCGCGCGGTCGCTGGCGGCGCACGGCGTGGACACCGTTTTCGGCATTCCCGGCGCGCATATGTATGATTTCATCGACGCGCTCTACGGCTGTCGCGGTCAGCTTCGCTTCATCCACACCCGCCACGAGCAGGGCGCGGGCTATATGGCCTATGGCTACGCCAAATCGACGGGCAGGCCCGGCGTCTACACAGTCGTTCCCGGTCCCGGCGTGCTGAACTCGGGCGCGGCGCTGTGCACCGCCTATGGGGCGAATGCGCCAGTGTTCTGCGTCACCGGCAACATCATGTCGGATCTGATCGGTCGAGGGCGCGGTCAGCTTCACGAATTGCCCGATCAGCTGGCGACGTTGCGGGGCCTCGTCAAGGCGGCCGAGCGGATCAACCATCCCAGCGAAGCCTCGGCCGTCATGGCTGGCCTCTTCAGCCGAATGCTGTCGGGCCGGCAGGGCCCGGTGGCGGTGGAAGCGCCTTGGGACGTGTTCGGCAAACCCGGCCCGCAGGCCGAGCCGACCGTCGGCGAGGCATTGCCTCTTCCCGAGATCGACCCCGACGCGATCGACTCGGCGATCGCGCTCATCGAGAAAGCCAGGAATCCGCTGATCATGGTCGGCGGCGGCGCCGTCGGCGCGAGCGCGGAGGTCGCCGAACTTGCCCGCCGGCTGCAGGCGCCGGTGACCGCGCACCGGTCCGGCAAGGGAATCGTGGCGGACGACCAGTCGATGTCGCTCGATTTCGTGGCGGCCTACGACTACTGGCGCGATGCGGACCTTCTCATCGGAATCGGCAGCCGCCTGGAACTGCAGTTCATGCGCTGGCGCTGGGCGCCCAAGGGCGTCAAGATCGTCCGCATCGACATCGATCCGACCGAATTCGTGCGGCTGAAGCCCGACGTGGGCATCGTCGCGGATGCGGCTGAGGGGACGCGCGCCCTCGTCGACGCCTTGGGCTCGGCGACGCCGGCCTCGCGGCAGGGCGAATTCGCCGCTCTGAAGGCCAAGGCGCGCGCCGCGATATCAGGCGTTCAGCCGCAGATGGACTTTCTCGACGCCATCCGCTCCGTGCTGCCGCGCGACGGCTTCTTCGTGGAAGAAATCTGCCAGACGGGCTTCACCGCTCGCTTCGGTTTCCCCGTCTATGCTCCCAGGCAATACGTCACCTGCGGCTATCAAGACAACCTCGGCTTCGGCTTCAACACCGCGCTCGGCGTGAAGGTAGCCAATCCCGACAAGGCCGTCGTGTCGGTTTCCGGCGACGGCGGCTTCCTCTTCGGTCTGCAGGAACTGGCGACCGCGGTGCGGCACCGCATCGCCGTCGTCGCCGTCGTCTTCAACAACTCCGCTTATGGCAACGTCCTGCGCGATCAGCGGCAGACCTATCAGGGCCGAACCATCGGCTCGGATCTGACCAACCCCGATTTCGTCAAGCTGGCCGAGAGTTTCGGCGTGCGCGGATGGCGCGCGACCTCGCCGAGCGAGCTGAAGCGCGCGCTCGCCGAGGCCTTGGCGCGCGACGCCCCGAGCCTCATCGAAGTTCCCGTAGAGAAAGGCTCGGAGACCTCGCCATGGCCTTTCATTCATCCGCAAGCCCCGAAAAGCGCCTGACGAGGCGAGGCGCGTCGACCCGGTCGTGGCGAAGCGCCGCCGATGGAGGCGGGGGAGCCAAGCGTCAGGTTTCAGTCGCTACCGCCCTTGCGCTAACACCAGCCGCGCCGCGAAGGCGCCCATCAGGCCGGCGAAGCCGTAGTCGAACCAGCGGATCGCGCGCGGATTGGCCTTCGCCGCGGCGATGAAGCGCGAGGCGACGAGAATGACACCGGAATTGACGGCCAGCGCGACCGCGATGAAGACAAAACCGAGAAAGAAGAACTTTTGGCTCGCCCCGGCCTCGCCGACGTCGATGAACTGCGGCAGGAAGGTCACGAAGAACAGCACGATCTTCGGGTTGGTCAGATTGATCAGCAGGCCGGTAAGATAGCTGCGGCCGAGCCCGCCGTTTCCGCCGCCCTGCCCCTCCAGGCGCAGCGCCGCGCCGTGGCGAAGAGCGCCATAGGCGAGATAGAGGAGATAAAGCGCGCCGGCGAGTTTGACCGCATCATAGGCGTGCGCCGAGGCCGCCAGCAGGGCGGAGAGCCCGAGCGCCGCCGCGCAGGTGTGGACGAGAAGCCCCGTCATCGCGCCGGCGAGCGCGGCGAAGCCGTGGGCGCGCCCGCCGCCCAAAGTGCGCGACAGGAACAACGCCATATCCGGCCCCGGCGTCGCCGCGAGCAGCGCGCTGGCGGCGGCGAAGGCGAGGAGGACCGCCGGCGAGGGCAGAAAATTCATGTCGAGCCGGCTCCTTGAGCGCTGCGCCTCATCCCTTCGCCATCGCCGCGACGACGTCGGCGCGCCGCGGCAGCGGCGCCACCGCGCCATAGCCGAGCGTCGACAGCGCCGCCGCGACATTGGCGAAACGCGCCGCCGCGAACGGGTCGCCGCGCGTCAGGAATTCGGCGAGAAACGCGCCGTCGAAGGCGTCCCCGGCCCCAGTGGCGTCGACCGCGTTGACGGGGAAAGGCGCGACGCGCTCGCGGCGCTCGGGCGTCGCGACGGCCGAGCCGTCCTTGCCGAGCTTCAGCGCGACGACGCGCGCGCCGAGCCCGAGATAGAAATCGAGGATCGCGTCGGGCGCGCTTTGGCCCGTCAGCTGGGTCGCGTCGTCGAGGCTCGGCAGCGCGATGTCCGCCCCGCGCATCGCTTCGTGCGTGATCGCCCGCGCGCGCCGGAGCGGCCAGAGCTTCAGGCGCAAATTGGTGTCGTAGGAGACCAGGACCTTGGCCTGACGCGCGATGTCGATGGCGGCGAAAACCAAGTCCGCCGCCGAGGACGAAATCGCCTGGCTGATGCCGGAGACGTGGAGGATGCGCGCGGCGCGGATCGCTTGCCCCGGCGCATCTTGCTCGGTCAGGCGGCTCGCCGCCGATCCCGCGCGCATGTAAGAGAAGGAGTGGCCCTCGGGGCCGTGGGTGACGAAATAAAGGCCGGTGTGCGCGCCGCCGTTGACTGCGACCCCGCTGGCGTCGACGCCCTCACCCTTCCACAGCGCGACCAGGGATTCGCCGAACCGATCGGCGCCGACCGCGGTGAAGTAGCCCGCGCTGGCGCCGAGCCGCGCCGCCGCGATCATCGAATTCGAGGTGTCGCCGCCAAAACCCTGCGTGAAGGGCGCTCCGTCTCGCGGCTGGTTGAGTTCGACGAGCGCTTCGCCGATGGCGAGAATGTCGGCCATGGCGTCAGCGTGTCGCGATCGCCAGCGCGGCGCCCGCCATGATTGCGGCGCCGGCGCGATGGACGAGCCGCATCGCCCGCGTCGAGCGCAACATTTCGCGCGCGCGATTGGCGGCGAGCGCATAGGCGGCCAGCGTCGCCGAGAGCACGATCACCGAGGTCGCGGCGATTTCGAAGAAAATCGCCGGGGTCATCGCGTCGAGATCGACGACGAGCGGCATGATCGACAGGAAGAACACGATCACCTTGGGGTTGCCGAGCGTCAGCGACAGCGAGCCGGAGAACGCCCGCCAGCCCTGAGCGGCGCGCGAGGGCGGCGCGGGCGCGCCTGACGTCGCCGACGCGCGCGCCATGCCCCAGGCGACGTAAAGCAGGTAGGCGGCGCCCGCGAATTTCAAAGCGATGAAGACGCCGGCGAATTCATGCGCGAGCCCGGCGAGGCCGGTCGCCGCGATCGCGAGCCAGACGAGGTCGCCGACGACGTAACCCGCGATGAACGGCGCGACGCCCGCCAGGCCGTGAGCGAGAACGCGCGCCACGAGCGCCGCGACGCCCGGTCCCGGCGTCGCGACCGCGGCGAAATAGACCGCGGCGAACAGCAGCAGCGACGAAATGGACACGCGTTGGCCTTTCCCGGGAAGCGTCGGCGCATCAAAAGCGCGCCGGCGCCGCGCGGTCAAGGTCGGAGATGCGCCCCCGCGCCCGGGATCGCGGCCGGCCGCTGGGAAAGCCGCGCGAAATCGGCTAGTGGCGTGCGTCCGCCAAATTGAAGGGAACGACCGGGCATGCGCGTGAGTTTCGACGGCGGCCGGCTCAACGAGCGCGGCGTGGCGGTGGCGCTGTTCGACTACGCGTTCCACGCCCGCGCGTTGATCGGCGTCGAAGCCGTCATCCTCCATGACGCGCGCGTTCCGCCCGATCCCCTGCACGTCGCGCGATTCGCCAACCAATTTCCGACCTATCCCTATGAATCCGAAAACGAAATGCAGCGCCTGATCGAGCGCGAACGCATCGACGTCGCCTATTTCCTGAAGACCGCGCGCAAGGATTCGCGCGTTTCGCGCTCGAGTCGAACCGCGGTCCACGAAGTGTTCAAGTTCTTCCATCCCCACGGCGATTCCTACGCCTATGTCTCGAAGTGGCTGTCCGAGGCGATGACCGGGGGCCGCTATCCCGCGGTTCCTCACATCGTCGATCCGCCCAAGCCGCGCGGAAATCTGAGAGCCGAACTCGGCATTCCCAGGGACGCCTTCGTCGTCGGCCGGCACGGCGCGATCGACCAATTCAACGTTCCCTTCGCCCCGCGCGCGATCGAAGCGGCGCTCGAGCGCAGAAAGAACCTATGGTTCCTCCTGTTGAACACCGCCCGTTTCACGACGCACGAGCGCGTCGTTCATCTGCCGGCGACGCCCGACCGCCAGGCCATCGCCGATTTCGTCGCGAGCTGCGACGCCGGGATCAACGCCCGCTACGTCGGCGAGACCTTCGGCCTGGCGATCGCGGAATTCCTCATTCAGGACAAGCCCGCCCTCGTCTGGGCGGGCGGGCGCGATCGCAATCACCTCGCGCTGGTCGACGACCGGCGCTTCGTCTACAAGACGAGGCGCGATCTCGTGCAAAAACTCTGCGATCTCGAACCTCGGGACTGGCGCGGCGCCTGGTCGGCCCGCGTGGCTGAATTCGCGCCGGCGGCGGTGATCCCGACCTTTGCGGACACGTTCCTGGCGCCGGGGCGCCGCGCTTGCGAAGATCCGCCGTTGTGGTTCGCTCTGCAACGCTCCGCGAACGATCGCGCCCGACGCTTACGCGACCGCGTCTGGAGCGCGCTATAGCCAGCTCAGGCGCGCGCGGCGCCGAGCACCAGCAGAGTCGAGGTCCCGTGCGCGAGCACCCGGCCGCGCGCGTCGGTCACCTTGGCCTCGGCGGTGACGACTTGCCGGCCCTGCGAGACCACGCGCCCCTCGGCGCGCACGCGCCCGGTGTCGGCCAGAATCGGGCGGGTGAAATTGCCCTTGGTCTCGACGGTGGTATAGGCGACGCCGGGCGGCAACACCGAATAGGCCGCGCAGCCCGTCACGCTGTCGATGATCGTCAGCGCCCAGCCGCCGTGCACCGTCCCCATGGGATTGAGCAGATGCGAGCCGGTGTCGCCTTCGAAGACGGCGAACCCGTCGTCGACCTCGGTCAGCAGGAATCCCAGCGTCCGGGCGATCGGCGGCGCCGGCAGCTTGCCGTCGATCATCGCCTGCAGAACCTGCCGCCCGGAGAGCCCGGCGATTTCCTCGGCGGAGGCCACGTCATAGACAATCGCGTCGGCATTGGTCATGATCGCATTTCCATGCTTATACATTTAATGTAGATACATACACCGATGGCCGACCCTTCGCAACCCCCTGACCCGCGCCTCAGCGCCGAGGCGCGCGCGGCGCTCCAAGCCTGCTCGGGCTGGAACAGCCGCCTGGCGGCGCGACGCATCGCCAAGTTCCTGGAGCGGCGCATGGAGGGCTGCGGCCTCAGCCTCGCCCAGTTCGCGCTGATGGCGCAATTGGCGGGCGCGCTGGACGACACGATCGGCGCGTTGAGCGAGAGCATGGATCTCGACCAATCCACGTTGTCGCGCAACCTGCGCGCGCTGGAGACGGCGGGGCTGGTCGAAATCGCGGTCGTCGAGACCGATCTGCGCCGCCGTGCGGTCTGGCTCACCGAGGCCGGCGCGCGCCGCCTGGAAGCCGCCCTGCCGTTCTGGCGGCGCGCTCACGCCGCGCTCGCCGAGCGCATCGACGCCGATCTCGCGCCGAGGCTCGCGCGGGCCACGGCGGGCTTGGAGGACGATTAGGTCGAGGCGCGCCGCTATTTCTCGACGAACGCCTTCTCGATCACGAAGTCGCCGGGTTCGCCGTGATTGCCCTCCTCGAAGCCCCGCGCCTCGAGGATCGCGCGGATGTCGGCGAGCATCGCCGGGCTGCCGCAGAGCATGAAGCGGTCGCTCCGACGGTCGATCGCGGGAAGGCCGAGGTCGTCGGTCAGCCTTCCCGAGGTCAGCAGCAGCGAAATGCGGCCTTGGTTGCGGAACGGCTCGCGCGTGACCGTGGGATAATAAACGAGCTTGCGGCGCACGCTCTCGCCGACGAATTCGTCGTCGGGCAAAACCGCGGTTATGAATTCGCCGTAGGCGAGCTCGCGGGCCCAGCGGCAGCCGTGGACGACGACGACGCGCTCGAAGCGCTCATAAGTCTCGGGATCCTTGACGATGCTGAGAAACGGCGCGAGGCCGGTGCCGGTCCCGAGCAGGAAGAGGTTGCGGCCCTCGCGGAGATTGTCGATCAGCAGCGTGCCCGTCGCCTTGCGGCCGACGAGGACGGGATCGCCCACCTCGATGCGTTGCAGCCGCGAGGTCAGCGGCCCGTCGGGAACCTTGATGCTGAAGAATTCGAGTTCGTCCTCGTAATTGGCGCTGGCCAGCGAATAGGCGCGCAGCAGCGGGCGTCCCTCCGCCTCCAGCCCCATCATGATGAACTGGCCGTTGCGGAAACGAAAGGACGGCGCGCGCGTGGTGCGGAAGCTGAAAAGACGGTCGGTCCAATGGCGGACGCTGACGACGCTTTCCCGGTTGAACTGGCTCATCGACGAGGCGCCTCGATTCGATCATCGCCGTGCCCCGAGCGCAGGAGCTTGAACGGCGCATCAATCGATAAAAACCATAGCGTGACTCCCTTTGCAACGCCTTTGTGCGACGCACAATGGGCCTCGTTCGCTCGCGGCGACGGGGGCGTCGCCGAAGCGACGGTTTAAATGCATCGCTTCGGCTTTCACTCGCATAACATTGTTATTGCTAGCTGTTGCGATTTTCGGCGCGCGGCGCACGGAGCGGACGACGCCACGGCCGGGTCGCCGCGGTCCGCCGGCGATGCGCGTTTGATTACAGCCAGTTATGGCTATTTCATAAAGTGTTTCCGCAACCACGGCGCCGAGGCGAATTCGCGCCTTGGCGCGGGCGGGGAAAGGGCCGAGCGACCGGCCCGCGTCGATCAGTCGACGGGCGCGAACCGCGCCTGGGGCGACGGCTTTTGCCGGCGCCAGAACAACCAGCCGACGACGGCGAAATTCAACCCGTTCCACACGACGCCATTGAGAAAGGCCATGCGATAGGAACTCGTGAGATCGAAGATCACGCCGGAGATGTAACCGCCGAAGGCCATCCCGAAGATGGTCGCGGAGACGACGAGGCCGATCTTGGCGCCGGCCTCGCGCGGCGGCAGAAGCTCCCGGCAGATCACCGCGTACATCGGCACGATGCCGCCCTGAAACAGGCCGAAAATTCCGGAGACGACGAAGAGCGACGTCAATCCGTTGAAATGGAGGTAGAGCAGCAGCGCGGTTCCCTGCATGAAGGAGCCGATCAGCAGCGTCGCCGTGCCGCCGATCGCGTCGGCGACGAAGCCCGACCCGATGCGCGAAACGATGCCGAGAAACAGCATGAGCGAGAGCATTTCGGCGCCGCGCGCCACGCCATAGCCGAGGTCGCCGCAATAGGCGACGATATGGACCTGGGGCATCGACATCGCGACGCAGCAGGAAAAACCCGCCGCAATGAGCAGAGCCACCAGCAATCGCGGCGAGACGCCGACATCGGCGCGCGCGATCCTGGTCGCCTCCTCGGCCTCGGCGATCATCCCGGCCGAGGGGCGCCGGCGCATCAACAAAGCGAGCGGAATGACCGTCGCGGCGATCACGACGCCCATCGCGGCATAGGTCCCGCGCCAACCGATCAGCGGCATGGTCAAATTCATCGCCAGCGGCCAAATCGTTCCCGCGAGATAATTGCCCGCCGCCACGACGACCACCGCGAGCCCGCGCCGCTTGCCGAACCAATGCGAAATATCCGCCATCATCGGCGCGAAGCCTGTCCCGGCGCCGACGCCGATCAGCAGGCCGTGCGCCGCCGAAAAGACGAGCAAATTAGGCGCATAGCCGGCGACGACGAAGCCAAGCCCGAGACAGAGGGCGGCGATCACCAGCGGAACGGCGATGCCCGTGCGGTCCGCCATCCGTCCCAGCACGATCGTGCCGAAAGCCAGGCCCAACATCATCGC
>Ga0181524_10004318_pt1 | contig 13227 bp, 8 predicted proteins | sample PEATcosm2014_Bin_34_FD_119761 | JGI IMG/M metagenome (GOLD analysis project Ga0181524, IMG submission 119761) | Peatland microbial communities from MTU Mesocosm Facility, Houghton, MI, USA - PEATcosm2014_Bin05_60_metaG | ecosystem: Environmental > Terrestrial > Soil > Wetlands > Peat | place...
AGTGATAAACTGGCCTCGTCATGACACGCCGCAAATTGCTTCAAACCGCCCTGCTCGGCAGTCCCGCGGCTCTTTTGGCCGATACGCCGCAGCCTGATCGCCCATTCGCCCAGTCAAGGCAGGTGAAGATTACGAAGGTCGAAGTCCTGCACCTCGAGAAGCCGTTGAAAGAACGCTTCTGGATGGCCAATTCTCCTATCGGCGGCTTCCAGCCGAAAGCGTCCCGCCTGATTGTGACCCTCCACACCGACGCCGGCATTTCGGGTCAAGGTGAAGGCTCCGGAGGCGGTGCGGACCTATTCCGCAAAGGCTTCGCCGATCTGGTGATTGGGGAGGACCCGTTCATGGTCGGAAAGATCTGGGAGAAGATGTTCGCGGTCACCTACGGCCGCGAGCCCTCGACGCGAGGCTGGGCTGCAACTGACGTGATCTCTGCGATGGCGCCCATCGACGCAGCGATTTACGACATCATGGCCAAATCCGCCGGCCTGCCGGTCTACAAATTTCTCGGTGGATATCGCGATACGGTTCCGGTGTATGTCACCGGCGGTTACTACCGCGAGGGGAAGGGTATGCCGGAATTGATTACGGAGGTCCGCGGATACGTGGACCAGGGTTTTAACGCCATCAAGCTCAAGGTCGGAGGCATCAGCGGGGGCTTTTCCGTGGAGGACGACTACAACCGCGTCAAGGCCGTCCGCGAGGCAGTCGGCCCGAAGGTGAAGTTGATGCTGGATGCGAACCAGGGTTGGGATGTGCCCACTGCGATCCAAGCGTCGAATCGGATGTACGACCTGGATATCGTCTGGCTGGAGGAACCGCTACATTGGTACGACGATATCGAGCCGCTCAAACTGGTGAAGCTGAACACCCGCATCCCGCTCGCATCCGGTGAGCATGAATTGACGCGCTGGGGCGCCCGCCGACTGATGGAGACCGGCGCCATCGACGTCATGCAGTTCGACTGCAACGCTCACGCCGGAATTACCGAGTGGCGCAAGGTCGCCGCCATGGCCTCGATGTCCTACATCAAGATGGCGCCTCACCACGAGCCCGTATTGCACGGCCATCTCCTCGCATCCGTCCCCAATGGCTACATCCTGGAGTCGTTCGCCAATCCTGACCGCGACCCGTTCTGGTTCGAGATCTATAATCGGAAGCCCCGTATCGAAAAGAGTGTTTTGTACCTCGATAACACGCCGGGCTTCGGCATCGAGTTCAATCAGAAGGCGCTCCAGCAGTATGGCACGAAGGTACTGTAGGTTCGTTCCTTCCGCCGCCGGCGCACTCTCGACACAATCGCAATGTCTTACCAACAATGATCCCGCAGTCGCCGTCGAGCCTGGCGGAAGCGGCGGTAGGAGCTCGGCGCGCCGCAGCTCTTCGATCTTCACCGCGCCCGTCGCGTCGACGGCGCGCGGTGGTCGGGGGCGCGGGGCTGTACGCGCATTTCGCGGACGAGGCGCCCGAGCGCCCGCGCCGGCCTTACAGCGGCGCCATGCCATGCCGCGCGTTCCGCGAAAACACGCGACGCGGATGAACGCGCCGGCGCCCGAGTTCGCGGCGAGCGTGGAGGGAGTCGATCATTCGCCGTCGAGATCTTTGCCGCGTCCGCCGCGCCGATGGCACGCGGTGTTCAAGCGCGCGCCCGCGGCGGCCTTCGAGCGAGGCCACATGATGCCGGGCGTTCCACGAGAACAGTCACGGCACGGATGGTGGCGCCACGGTAGGGGATCTTGGAACCGGTATCCCCTCCGCTCCGGCGCTGGCTGAGGTCCTGCCGAACTGCGCCGCAATGTCCACGCGGGGGACTGGCATCAGCTTTTGCGCCGGCCCTTATGAGTGGGGCTGCGGCAGGAGCGACGATCGCTCGCCTGCTTTAATCGTCCGCGATGAAATCCGGCCGGCTATTCCGCGCTCGGGTTGCTCACCAGCATTGCCCGCCTCCGGTTCACCGACACGGCCGGATAATCCGATTGCCCGATCCGAGGGAACGAATTATGCTTCATGTCTTTGAGTTTTTGGAAAGACTCGATCGGTATCTATGCGCGTCCGCCCGTCCCACTTCCCGGTGATCGAATCGATAAGCGGCATGAGTTGACCCAGGATAATCCGATTTTGGTAATGGGAAAATATCGCGGCCCGTCACGTACCACGTGTGTGTCAGGGCCAGGGACAAGAGCGGCAGCGCTAAGCACCTTTCGGCAACGGGAACAGCACGTCGATGTGCTCTGGCCGACTATCCAGGACTACCCAAACTGCTTACGACCGCACGACCTTGTATCGAATCCAGAGCGCATCGTTTTCACGCTGCTCCACGGACTTGAGTTTGAGAGGAACGACGGCGTTCTTGGCGGGGCTAACCCCATCAAAGACGGCCGGGATGTCGTGGCGTCCATCGATGCCGGGCACCACCAGGAGGCTCACCTCATCGACGAGATCCGCCTGGAGGAACGCCCCATTAATATGGCCGCCTCCTTCGAGCAGTAGAGTGCGGATCCCGAAGTGTTGTCCAAGCAGGTCCACCGCCTGAACCAGGTCCACGGAAGTCGCCCCAGAAACGATATAGGAGATGCCCCTCTCCCGCAGCATGGAAAGGTAATCCTCTGGAACTCGCTCACTCAGAACACAGACGAGGTGATCTCCATCAAGATCACCGCTCGCCCAACGGAGCTTGCCAACGGTGTCAACCGAGATGGCGTATGAATTGGCCTGGCGAGCCACATATACGGGTTGAGGGCCGGCTGGCGTATTCGAAGCCGAGACGAACGGCTGATCTTGCGCGAAGTGCTGCTGCATCGTGGTGCGGCCACAGATCCATGCGTCGCCGTTCAACTTTGCCCCAGTAGCCTCGTACTCGCCTTTGCTGGACACCGCGCTGAGGGCTGCGCCATCAATCTTCCCGTCCATGGAAGAAAGCATGTGGCATATGACATAGGGTCTCATTTCGATCTCTTTCCGGGCGCGTGCCGCCCTGGCAAGTTGGCCTCGAACTGGCGACGGCTTTCCAAATCGAGCTTCCCGTCATCTGGAAAAGTCCCGTTTCGAGATGGCATGAGCCGATTGCAGACTGTTGAGTCTGACATTTAGGTTACACCCAAAGCCCTTGCTCCCAGGATCAGGGCTTGAAGACCGTGAACGCACGGTCGGGATCGCCGCTGTCGCGCTGCGCGCGGCGTTGGATCTTCCAAGCCATGCCACGGACCAGGCCAGCGCTCATTCATTTCCCCGTGTTTGGCCCGGGGCGGAACAGCGGCACGCTCGGAAGTGAGGGGAAGTGCGGGTGCACGGCGGACTTGTACTGGTTGCAGGCATTCTGATTCTGGGTCGAAGACTCGCATACCGACTCGATCATGCTCGTCAAGTTGTCGATTCTCGTGCTGAACGAGCCGTGGGCATCCTGGGCCAACTGGGAGTCCTCCCACTGCTGCACGCCAAGATTCGCCGTCCCGGTGGCCATGCCGAGTTTGCCAAGGGCGCCCGCCGCGGCATAGGGGTCGTAACCGGCGGACATCGCCATCCAGAGGCCCCAGCCATCCGCATCCCACTCGATGTCAGAATAGAAAATCATCTTCCCAGTGCGCTGCTGGTAGATGTGCCCGAGTTCGTGGCCGACGACGAACGCGATTTCACTGGGCGAATCGCCGAGCAGTTCGCCCAGCGCAAGATTGAACGTGACGGTATTGCCCCCGGACGCGAAGGCATTAATTGCATTGCTGTCGGTTTCGTCGCTGACGACCAACAGCGGCGTGTCGCCAAAATCCGCGAGCGCCGTCTGATAGGCGTTCACCAGCCGGGTAAACGCAGTTGTGATCTGTTCCCGCGGTGAAACAGGGAAGCCCGCCCGCCCATCCGGCAAGCTCGAAATAATTCCGGAGGAATCGGAATAAACCGCCCAAGCGACCAGGTCCCACGCCGGAGTTGGGCCCGTAATCAACAAACTCCCCGTAAAATTGGCCGGCAAGTTGGTAAAGACCTGGTCCAGATTGAAAGCCGTGTGACCGAGCGCTGGAATCGTCAGCACCTTCTGTCCCAGACTCTGCCCCGATGCGTTGTAAACCGTGATGGTGGCGGAAAGCGCCGAGTCCCCATAAATATTAGCGACCGCAACTCCTACCAGGGGGCTGGCGACGGCCCGGTATCCCATCGACGGCAGTGTCGGTTCGGCAGTGATTTCCAGGCTCGCTTTCCCGTTTCCGTACAAGCGGAACGCCAGGTTGGCTTGGACAGGCAGGGTTGCCTCGGCATAAGCCCACCCGGACACCGTGGTCGAACTGGCCATCTTGCTCTGCAAAACGGATGTCCCATTCGGCGGGATGGTGAACGTAACTGAGCTGGCGGCACCGGCGCCCAAATCCAATTTCAGCGGGCTGCCACTATCTGCATACAGCCAGAGCGTCACGGAGGCTGACGATCCGGTAGGGTTGATAAATGTGAAACGGGTTTGCCACTGACTGCTAGCCGGTCCCCCATCCGCCAGGTGCGGAAAATAGAGAACCGCCTGCGCGGTCTGGGGCATTTGAGACAACTGCGCGCGGCCCGGCCACGTGGCCGCCAGAATGCATATAGGAAACAAAACCTTGTACATGGTGAATCCTCTCGATGAATCTCAGCGAGCGGTTTCCCGCCGGCGAGGGCCCCGGCCAACTCCGTAACCCCCCGAATCTGTCTCCCGGTTAGTTCACCAGCGGCGTGTATCCCGCCTTGCACGCCACCCGCATCCTGCGGATCTGGATAAACACATCTGATTAATCTCTAAATCTAGCATCGCCGTTGGCCCGCGGCAAGCGAATCACCCAGACGATCTGCCGTTCCGCCTGCCTGCTTGTTCCCGATCTCTGCCGCCGGGGACCACGAGCGGATGAAACATCCAAAAAGGTCTGATAGCCTGTAACGGAGAAAGAAAACCGTGACTGGTCTGAGGAACGGTTGAAAGAGACAATCGCGCAGCCATAGGGACGCCGGCGCCGCGGCGACCGTGGCTTGGACGGCGGTTCCACGGAGAGCATGCCATTCGGTCCATCAGTTGGTCCCGCTAGGGCTAGGAGTCCGTCCGAGAAATACGATTTCCCTGGCATCGGCAAACAAAGTCGGCTCATAATGTTTCATGCCCTTTCGGGCGTACCTGCCGGATCAGGATTTCCTGCTGCCCCCGAGCCTGCGCGAGTGGCTTCCGGAGGACCATTTGGCGTACTTCGTCAGCGATGTGGTCGACCAGTTGGACTTGGCGGCAATCTACGCCAAGTACGGTGAGGAGGAGCGGGGCCAACCGCCCTACCATCCGCGGATGATGACCAAGTTGCTGGTGTACGCCGCGCGCATCGAACAGCAGAAGCTCGCATACCGGTCCGCACTTCTGGGATTGGGCGTGCCCGGCGGCGATCTGGCTGACGCCGCTGATCGGGTGGCGGAGGCGCTGAGCCGCGCGCTCGCCGACAAGCGCGGGCGATGGCTGTTGGGCGGTGATCACGTTTCCGCAGCCTGCGAGTACTCGCTTACTGGAGTTGATGGCGGCGAAGTAGTGAATGTGCGGATCGACCGCACATTCATCGACACCGACGGTACCCGCTGGATCATCGACTACTAAAACAGCTCCCACGAGGGGGCAGGCCTCGAAGCATTCCTCGATACGAACGGGAACGGTATCGCGGACAGTTCGAACGGTACCGGCGAATGCTTAACGCGTTCGAGGCGCAGCCGGTTCGCATGGGACTGTATTTTCCGCTGCTTAGTGGTTGGCGCGAGGTGGAAGAACCTCGTGCGGCGTCGAACTGGGCAATCCGGTAGCATAAGGTTTCCTTTTCTCGATTAGGGAGGACAAATGGCATTTCGCTTCGTCCATGCGGCCGATATTCATCTCGACAGCCCGCTGTTGTCGCTCGATGAATATCCCGGCGCGCCCGTCGAAGAAATCCGCTTGGCCACGCGCAAGGCGCTCGGCAAACTGGTTGATTTCTCGATCGAAAGCGACGCTGCATTCGTGGTGATCGCCGGCGACCTGTTCGATGGCGAGTGGCGCGACTGCAACACCGGCCTCTACTTCATTTCGGAAATGAAGAGGCTCCGCGACGCCGGCATCAAAGCGTATATCGAGTTGGGGAACCATGATGCGGCAAGCCGGATGGCCGGTGGATTGCCGTGGCCCGATCACGTTCGCTTCTTCGACTACAAGCGGCCGGAGAGGATTCCGGTCCCGGACTGCGACGCGGCGCTCTACAGCCAGAGCTTTCGCCGCCCGCATGTGGAAGAGGACCTGACGTCCACCTGGCCGGTCGGCGACCCCGGCACGTTCAACATCGGCGTCCTCCACACGTCGGCGAGCGGCGCTCCCGGTCACGAGCTCTACGCGCCGTGCTCGCTCGACAGCCTGCGTTCCCGGCATTACCAATACTGGGCTCTCGGACATAACCACACCAGGATGGAACTCGCGCAGGAGCCTTGGGTCGTGTTCTCAGGGAATATCCAGGGGCGAAGCGTGCGCGAGTGTGGACCACGCGGATGCTACCTGGTCGATGTGGACGATCACGGCGGAGTGAGGCTCGCCTTCGAGCCGCTCGACGTGGTGCGCTGGCAGGTGTTGCAGCTCCCTGTCGATCAGGACACGGCGCCAGCCGATTTGGAGGCGCTCGCGCAAGACGCGATTGAGCGCGCTGTGGCGGAGGCGGAAGAAAGGACCCTGGCGGTGCGCATCCGTCTGGAGGGCTATGGTCCAGCCTGGAATCGCGCTGCGGGAGATGTGCCCGGGTTAAGGTCTCGAATCCGCATGCTGGCACAGGAGGCGGCCGTCCCGGTTCACGTCGAAAAGCTCGTACTGGCTGCGGTCGCACCCAAGCAGAGAGAGGAACAGGATGCCGGCCCGATGGCCGAGCTCCGGTCTCTCATCGGCGAGTTCAAGGAAGACGAATCGCTGATGACGGAGCTGCAGGCGGAATTCGCGGACCTGAAAAGCAAGCTCCAGGCGTCCCTCCCGCCGGGACAGGAGTGGGTGGACCCGCAGGACCTCTCGGTACTGCGCGAGGCCCTCGCTTCCATTGAGCCGGTGCTGGAAGGAGGCCGCCAATGAGGCTGGACACTTTGGATCTGATGGCTTATGGGCCCTTCGCGGGCGCGCGTCTGGACTTCGGGAATCCGTTCACCATCGTCTACGGCCTGAATGAAGCCGGGAAGACCTCGGCCCTTCGCGCATTGCTGGATGGCCTGTTCGGCATACACCCTCAAACGCCGGAATCATTCGTCCATGCATACCAGAACCTGCGCATCGGGATCACTCTTTCCTGGAGCGAAGGCCGCCTCAGCTTCATCCGGCGAAAGGGAAACAAGCAGACGCTACGCGCACCGGACGATTCCACCGTGGTCGAGGAGAGTTCGCTTGAGCGCGCCCTGCACGGGATCACGCGAGAGACGTTCGCCACCATGTTCGGCATCAGCCATGAAGATCTCGTAAGGGGCGGCCGCGCGCTGGCTCAGGGAGAAGGTGAGATCGGCCAACTGCTTTTCATGTCGGCGGCCGGGTTGACCGGCCTTCAAGGCACTCTGGCGCGCCTGGAGGCCGAAGCCGCGCAACTGTACGCACCGCATGCGAGGACCAAGGCGATTCACCAGTGTCTGAGCGACCTGCGCGAAACCGAGCAGGAGTTTGCGAAGAGCCAGGTCAAGGTCACAACGTTTCAGGAGAACCAGAAAGCGCTGAGGGAGGCCGCGGCCGAGCTGGGGGCGCGCGATCGGCGGACCGACGAGTTGCGCCGCGAAGCCGAACGTCTGGATCGCATCCGGAAGGCGCTGCCAACCATCTCAAAACGCGCCCAGGCCGTGGTGGATCTGGAGAGCTTGTCCACGGCTGTGCTCCTGCCAGAGGACTACGGGTCACGCCTGTTGGATACGGAAGGCCGCCTGACAGCGGCGCGGCAGAGCCTCTCGGAGCTTCGCGAGGACTTCGCGGGCATCGCCGCGGCGATTGCGAAGTTCCACATCCCCGAGGACCTGTTGGCGGCTGACGACGCTATACGCAGCCTGTTCGGCGAGAAGGGAGCCATCCAGAAGTCGAGGAAAGATTGCGATCACAGGGTTGCGGAGTTGGCCCAATTGAACCGGGGATTGCTCGAACAGGTCCAGCGCCTGCGTCCCGGGTTGGCCCTGGAAGATGCCGCGAAACTTGAACCCGGGTTGTTGGCGCGCAACCGGATCCAGGAACTGGCGCCGCAGGCGCCGCGACTGGAGGCCAACCGCGACGCGCTGGGCCGTTCTCTGGAGGACGCCCGGCGGAAGCTGGTGGACTGTGAGACTACCATTGCCTCGCTGCCCGAAGGCGCCGATACCACGGTTTTGACAGCGGCCGTAGATCGGGCGCGGAGGGATCTGGATGTGGCCAGCGTTCGCGGACTGCGAACTAAGATCAGTTCTGCCGAGAAGGCGGTGGAGATCGCTCTCCGCAGCCTTCCGCTGTGGAAAGGTTCCGCCGAAGAACTGGAAGGGTTACCCGTCCTCGAGGCGGAAACCATCGAGGAATGCCGGGCGGCTTTTGAGGCGGCGGCTACGCCCGAATCGCGCGAAAAAGAGAAGTTGGCGGAGGCGAACAACGCCTTGGCTGCTGCCCAATCAGAGCGGGACCGGATTGTCGAGCAGAGCACCGTCCCCACCCTGGCAGCTCTTACCGATGCGCGCGAGGTGCGCGATCTCGGCTGGAAAGCCATCAAGCGCATCTGGAAAGAAGGCGCCGAAGCCGTGGACGAGGAGCGCGACTTCCTCGTCCGGACCGGTCACTCGGACCTGGCGGTTGGCTATGAAGGCGCCGTAACCGGAGCCGATCGAGCCGCGGACCGCATGCGCGAGGAGGCCGAGCGGGTCAACCGCCTGGCGACTCTGGACCAGGAGATCGCGCGGCTCAGCGTCCGTGTTGAGGAGGCACGCAACGGCATGGACGAGGCGCTGAGAAACTCCGAGGCGGTGCGGGCCCGATGGTCGGGCATCTGGTCCGGCTGTGGTATCGCCCCCGAGTCGCCTTCGGCCATGCTGGCGTGGCTGAGACGCCGGGCCAACATCGTGGACCAGGCGGCGCGATTGCGCGATCTTCGCTTGGAGCTGAAAGCGCAGGAGGAGGTCGAGGCGGCGTTGGCGGCGCAACTCGCCGAAGCGCTCAAGCTTAACGGCAAGGTGGCACAGGGTAGCCCAGCCGACATGCTGGCCGTAGCGGAAGCCGTGTTGAAGGCTGCCGCGGAATCTGCACAAAAACGGCGGACGGCCCTTGCGCTTCGGGAATCGCAGATCGCCGAGATCTCCCGGCTTGAGCCGAAACTTGCCGAAGCCGGCGAAAGTGTATCGACGTGGCGGCATAGTTGGGAGGCAGCGCTGCAGGACGCCGGCCTGGCGCCGGGCGCGTCGCCTGCCGCCGTCGAGGCATACCTGACGAGCGTTCGCGAGATCACTGCGGGCCTGGCCAAGGCTAACGATCTTAGGGACCGAATCGCGAAGATGCAGGCAGACGCCGATGCGTTCGCGGAGGCTGTCGGAAAGCTGGTGGAACGCCTCAACCCGGCGCTTCGCTCCATTGAGCCGGAAGCTGCCATCGCACAACTGCATCAAGCGCTCCTCGAAGCCAACGAGAATCGGAAGCTGCTCCACCAGGACGTCAAACGGCGGGGCGAGGTCGAAGCGAAGCTGCGCCAGGCCGAGCAAACAGCGGCCCGGTGCGGTGCGGAGCTGGACGCGCTGTACCGCGAGGCTGTCGCGCCCGGCGCGCCATCCGCCCGCGAGGCCTGGGCGCGATCCAACAGGAGGCGTGAGTTGGAACGTGTGCTCGGCGAGTGCGACGCCAGGCTTGGCCTGGTGTCAGCCGGCAAGACAATCGACGAGTTCCTGGCAGAGGCCGCATCGGTAGAGGCCGATTCCATTACGGGCCGATTGGACCAAATCCAGCAAGAGACCCTTTCGGTGAAACGCGAACGGGAGGAGATCGAGGCCCGGCGCCGGGACCTCGATGCGGAAGCGCTGGCAATGCGCGGCGGAGACTCGGCCGCCTCGGCCGCGCAGCGCATCAGCGGCATCGCCGGACGCCTGGCTGGCGAAGTGGAGCAATACGTTCGGTTGAGAACCGCATCCTTCGTCTTGCGCAAAGCTGTGGAGCGCTACCGGAGCCGGAACCAGGGCCCCGTACTTGACGCTGCCAGCCGCTTTTTCGCGCAATTCACACGGGACAACTTCGCGGCACTACGGGTGGAGGACCAGGACGGTGCCAGCTCGTTGGTCGGCGTCCGTCCGACGGGGAAGACCGTTCCGCTCGCCGGCATGAGCGATGGAACGCTCGATCAACTCTACCTTGCGCTGCGCATCGCCAGCTTGCAGCATTATTTCGCCGCGCACGAACCGGCGCCGTTCATTGTCGATGACGTCCTTCTGAACTTCGACGACGAGCGCGCGGGTGCGGCGCTCAAGGCACTGAACACGCTCTCGGACAAAACCCAGGTCATCTTCTTCACCCATCACAGGCGGCTGGTGGAACTGGCTGAGACGCATACTAAAGCGACCATCCACGAAATGTAGGAGCGGCCCCTCCGGTTCTCCTCGCAGCGGCTAGTGACCTGCTTGGCAAGACCCGCCGGGATTGGCAACATAACGGCTAAAGCTAGCCGCTTCAGCGTGAAATGCCCGACCAGTAGCTCGCATAGAGCGCCAGATTGTAATTGGCCACCAACAAGATGGCACCGCCCGAGAATAGGCCCACCATTATGCACGCTGCGGCCGCACATGGACCGACCCGATTCCAGGCCGCGAACTCCAGCCCGAGGGTCTTAAGCCTGTCAACGGATGAGATCGCCACCTCATAGACCGGGTTCGCCACCAGACGGAACGCCGCGCCCTGGAGCAGGCCAGGCGCGTGGCCTGGAAACGGTTGGCCCACGCGGCCGGGCAGTACACTCTGGGTACGGGCCGTCGTCGATGCCGCCAAAGGCCTCCCCGCCATGGTCGCGCGGGAGATCGAGTCCAGGGATCCTCAGTTTATTGGCCACATCCGCGAGGGGCTCGTGGCTTCTTGTACCGGAATAGCTTTCTGGCCTTCTGGCGCGTGAACCGCCAGTTGATCTTGGTCCGCTTCCGGTTGGCCCCGCGATTCCAAGCTTTGATCTCCCGCTGCAACGTCCCGAGGTCTGGAATCCTCCTGCTCCCCAGACATTGCCGTGAGACCAAACTAAGTTCGATTTCCGCCTGATCGAGCCAACTCCCGCGCTTCGGAGTGTAACGGACCGTGAGCCGATCCCAGAGAGCGCCGCCCTTTCCCTCGCCGAAGTGAGTGCCCAGCGACTTGCGGCAGTGGATATTCAGGTTATCCATGACGAGGTGGATGCCGTCACGCACCTTTTCTCGTCAGTTCCTCGTAGACGACTTGAGTGAAGCTGGCAAATCCGGGTCCGCGGCCACCACCGCCCGGCCCGCGGCCCTCCACCGGCGGCGGATCGCCAACGGCGGTTCTGATCTCATCGAGCGATTTGCCCTGCGCCACCAGATCCTCGATCTTCGCCCGCTTGGCTTCCGTATCGGCCAGCCGCTTTTGAATGGCGGCCTTCGTCTGGAGATCCCCATGGCCAGGGACGAACTGATCGGCGTTGAGAGCGACCATCCCTTTCGTGGTCGTGATCCACCCTTCCGACGAGCCGTTCTTCGCAAGGTGGATGAGCGGATCGGCCATTTGCGTGGCGATGATGTCTCCGGTGAACACGATCTTCTCGCTGGGCAGGTAGACCACCAGATCGCCACTTGTGTGCGCTGGCGCCCAGTGATAGAGTTCCAGCTTCACGCCGTCGATTTTGACACTCTCTTTGTTCGTCGAGATCACCTGCGAGGGGAGATGATCGGCCGGAGGCGCGTTCCGGCCGCCCGCGGCGAGCGCCGCTTCCTGCTCCTTCTTGTTGTTCTCGTGCGCGATGACCTTGACGCTGGTGGGGAACGAAGCCAGTCCGTTGACGTGGTCTCCGTCGCTGTGCGTGAGAATGACGGTCGTGACTGGCTTCGGCGTGATCTTTGCGATGTCGTCCAGCAGTTCCTTCCCGCCCGCCGCGCTCGTCTTGGCGTCGACGACGATCACGCCTTTGTCACCCACGATGACGCCGCTGTTGCCGCCACCGCCCTCAATCCAGTAAACGTTGGGCTTCAACTGATGGACCACGAACGCCACGGCTGGCTGTCCCCCGCCCGGACCCTGCGCCATAGCCGGCGCAGCCAGCGCGCTTACGCCCGAAAATGCGATTCCCATGGCCAAACCTTTTCGATAGTGCATATATGCCACACTTCCCTTTCTCCAAGCAATCTATCACGCACGGACTCCGGCGAAGCGATGGCGAGTAACGCTGGATCGCGGTGTCCTACCCGCTACACGATAGTCCGATTCTGAATGAGGGGCCGCGCCCAGAAGCCGATTCCCAGTATCCAGCCGAAAGTCAGGTACAGCAGCATCATGCCGGTGCGCAGCCCCAGATGATCGCCAATCTGGCCGATCAACAGAGGCATAATCGCGCCTCCGACGATCCCGGTGCAGAGGATTCCGGCGAAAGCGCCGTGAGAATGGTCAAGCGAGTTCAGCGCCAGGGAGTTGATGATCGGCCACATCACCGACGCGAAGAAGCCAACCACGGCGAAGGCGATCACCGCCGTTCGCTGGTCGCCGAACAGCGCCGCCGTGAGGGCCGCCAGCGCGCCCAGGGTGGTTCCGATCAGCACGCGGCGGCTGTCCATGAGCCGCAACAACACGAGGCCCAAACCGCAACCGGCCGTGAGTAAACCCCAAAACCAGGCGACGGTCATGGCGCCGGTGGTTTGCGGATTCACCCCGTGGTAAGTGGACAGGAACTGAGAAATCCAGTTCGCGGTTCCCTGCTCGGAACCGACGTACACGAAAATGCTGAAGAAATACAGCAACACGATGCGGTTGCGGAACAACCCGCGATAGATCCTCCAGGAGCCGGCCCGCTCCTCTTCCGTGCGTTCCACGGACGGAAAGCGGAAGGCCGCGACCGAGGCGAGCATGGCGAGCGACAGGGCGGCGAAGAGCCAGTACAAAGAGATCCACGGCCATCGTTCGGGAGTGACCGCGGCCAGCAGGCGGAGCGCCGGGCCGCGGGCCCCGCTATGGCCCAGGGCCCCGGCCAGGTATGAGTACACCTGCGGGCTTAGGAAGGAGGCGCCGCCGAACAGCAACTGCGAAAGGGCGCAGTTGAAAGCGAAGTGCTCCTCTCCGCC
>Ga0181524_10004322_pt1 | contig 13222 bp, 13 predicted proteins | sample PEATcosm2014_Bin_34_FD_119761 | JGI IMG/M metagenome (GOLD analysis project Ga0181524, IMG submission 119761) | Peatland microbial communities from MTU Mesocosm Facility, Houghton, MI, USA - PEATcosm2014_Bin05_60_metaG | ecosystem: Environmental > Terrestrial > Soil > Wetlands > Peat | place...
ACTGCCATAGGTGTTGGCGCTCGTGCCGCTCAGCACCAATGTCCCCGGACCCGTCTTGGTCAGGCCGCCGGTATTAGTCAGCACCCCGGAGAATGTCGTCACGCTGTTGCTCACGGCGATGGCTCTCGCCGGGTTCGCGTTCGAGTTCACGTTGATGGGACCTGTGAAGGTCAGGTTGCCCCCGGCGCCGATGTTGAAGTTCGTGGCCTTAAGCGTCAGGTAGTTAGGCAGCGTGTACGCGGTTGCATTGGCCGATTTAAGGGTCACGACATTGGCCCCCGTCTGGTCGCCAACTTCCAGCCGCACCGTGCTGAGCGCGGCGTTGTTGCCGAGGGCCAGGGTGCCTTGGTTGAGCGTGAAATAGCCCGCGCAGGTGCTGGTGCCGCTATAGACGGCGGTGCCCGGCCCCCATTTGTCGGGCGAGCCGGTGCCGCCAAAGGGGGTGTTGAACGTGGCCGTGGCGCCGGCGGCGACGTAATTGCTGTAGTAGGCGGCCGGCGGCGCATAGAAATAGAGTTGTCCGCCCGTAAAGGTCACTGTGCCGTTTAGAACGAATAGATTGGCCACAACCTGGGTGCCGCTGACACTGACCGTGTAAGTCCCCGTGGCATCCGACCCGGCTGCGAAGCAGGCGTTTTGCCCCGCCCAAGGCCCCGTGGCGACCGTGCCACTGGCGCTGCTGCTCCAATTGGTCGAGGTCGAGTCCCAGGTGCCGCTGGGCGCGGTGCCGGCGCCCGCGGTCGCGCCGTTGAGGTCCCAGTAGCTGCCCCAATTGGTGTTGGCAGCGATGGTGCCTCGAGCAAAGATGAAGGCCCAGGCCGTGACCAGGTTCTGGTAGCCGTTGTTGTAGCCGGGCCAGTCGTAATACGCGCCAGCACCGAGGTCGTCCGGGTAGCTGATGTTCTTGTTGCCGTAGGGATCGTTGAAGATGAGCGTGTATTGGTTCTGCAAGTAGCCGATGCAGGTGATGTAGTGCCCGGCGGAAGTCAAACTGTTCAGAAGGACAAAGGGGTAGTTGGCGTTGATTTCAGTCTGCGCGTCGGAGAAGGCGGGACTCTCATTCATTCCGGAGGTGAGGCCGTGCCCGCCAATCCATTCGACTAATCGAGTGCTGCGAGCGTAGCCGTCCTCGCTCACGTCGTCCTGGAGGTAATAGCCAAAGCCGCCGTACCAGCCGGAGCAAGCGCATGAGGAGTTCCAGATGGCAGAAGAGGGGATGTTATAGACAATCCCATTGTAGCTATAAACGTCGGGGACGTAATAGCCATAGTTCGAGGTGTGGCTGCTGCTGCGCGCCGAGCAAGTGATGGGATGCGGCGGCAGGCGGTTGTAGTACTGGATCGCCATCAGGCTGGCAGTCGCGTTGCAACAGGAGTCGTAAGCGGTAAAGTTGTCGGGGGTGTCATAAACCTGGTTGACGTAAGGCACGCCCGTCAACTGCACAATGGAGCCATTCGTCACCACACTGGGCGTCGCCAGGAGAGGCGTTGCGGCTGAAGTGACCACGGAGTAGGCAGCCTTGGAAGCCGCGGCAGGCCCAGCCGGCAAGAGGCGCGGCGTAACGGCGAGCTTTTGCGCCACACCCGTTTGTGCGTCCGCCAGGCTGATGCCGTCTGGAGTGACGAGCGCCATCACCGGGGTGTGGAGGGCAACCTCCACATTGCCTGGCCGGCTCAGGAGCGTGGAGGTTGAGCCGTCGGAAAGCTCGGCCGTCACCACGTCCGTCTGGCTGACCGCGTAATGGGCGACCGTCTTGCGGACAAGCGCCACTGTGTCGGCGTCCAGCCAGGCCGCCGTGTCCGCGCGCCCGAAACTTCTCGCAAGCCCTGTTGAAAGGCGGGCGGCGGTGATCTCGCCATTGCTGCTGCGGGCGAGCAGGGCCTGGCCGTCCGGCGAAAAGCGAGGCTGATAGCCGTGTACGCCGGTTGCCAGCAGCGTGCCGCGGGTCCCGGTCCCTAAATCAATCCATGAAATCGTCTCACTGGGATCACTGAACGCGAGCCGCCCCCCGTCGGGCGAGAACGCCAGCACATTCACGACGGCCCCGAGGTCAAATTCCATGAATCGGCTCAAGTCGGGGTTCAGGACCACCAACCGCTTTCCCACGGTGTAGGCGATTTGGCCGCGGGCCGAAGCCGCCGGGTTGCCGGCTGCCGGCGCCGGCTTGTCCAGCAGCACCTGTTTCTTGCCGCCAATATCATAAAGCACAGGCACCTGAAGCCGGTCGTCGCCCACCCCCTGAAAACCCTTGAAGCACACATACTTCTTGTCCGGCGAGATCGTGGCAAAATAGCCCGTGTTCGGGGTGTCCGAAACGATGTCCCGCTGGCCCGTTCGGGTGTTGATCAGCTCGAATCCCCGGCCACCCGGCAGGAACAACAGCAGCAGCTCGCCGTCCGGTGAAACGTCAATGGGCGCCGAAACAGCCGTTTCCAGCGCCAGTGACGCCGCCGCCGGGGCCGCTGCCGATGGGAACAGGGCCACGCCAAAGGCCGCCGCCAGTCCAAGCAGGAGCGCCACGGCACGGAAACCAAGGGCACAGGGAGTTTTCATGTTGGCGAATGTCTCGTTGCTGATCGAAGATTCCAGTTGGCGCTAATACACAAAAGCCCGGCGCGCCAGCCAATGGCCGGTGATCCCGCCGCTACACGGTCAGGAGGAAAGCCTGAGGCCGACATTAAGGGCATGATACAGAGTCCTCTCTTAAAGGCAAGACAAATAATCGGCAAATAATCGGCAATGTCGTGTAGCATTCAAAAGCAGGACTCTAAGCGAACGGAGTCGCAGGGGATTCCGCCTTTTTACGGACAGACGTTCCGTGTTTTCCGTTCCCGATATTGATTGCATTGAGGGGAAGGCGCCGCTAGCCTCTGCGCAAACTGGATTGCGTGAACAATCGCGAGCGGGGCTACCAGCCCGAGACATAGAATGAATAATATGGAAGAAATTCTCCTGAAGACCCGGGAGGCTTTCCGGGAGTCTTTTGGCATCGAAGCCCAAGCCGTGACCCTGGAAACCGCGCCGGGGGCAGTCCCCGGTTGGGATTCGATGGGGCATTTGACGCTGGCGACCCATTTGGAAGAGGCTTTTGGCATCAGTTTCGACGTGGACGAGTTAATGGAGATGGAGAACGTCCAAGCCATCGTGCGGATTGTTCAGGGGAAGCTTCAGGGGAAGCTGAACCCTGCCTGAGATGGCCACTGTCGCGGAGGGGAATTTTGCCGGCTGGCTGGCTGAGCGTTTGGGCCGGCATTCGTATCTCATCGATGCCGCTACCGGTTTGACGATCGAGCCCGCGGAGGTGCCGGGTCTCATAGCGGGTTACGGCGCTGTTTTCCATAACGCTGGTCTGCGCGCGGGGGAGCGCATTCTGGTGGCCGGCTCGCTCTCCCCGCTGAGTTGCCTGGCCTATTTGGGGGCGATGCATGCGGGGCTGGTGGCGGTACCGGTCGAAGAGCGTTCGCTGGCGGCCTCGGGAGCGGGCCTGGCCGAGGCCACGGGCGCCCGAGCGGTTTGGACCGAACAGAAGCCCTCCTTCGACTGGCTGCGCCAGGCGCCGCTGCTTTGTTTGCACGGCGAGGTGACGGGGGGCAAACCGCAGCCGCTGGCGCCGGTGGCGCGGAAGGATGCGGACCTGGCGGCGCTGATGGCAACGTCCGGTTCGACCGGTGTGCCGCGGTTTGTGATGGTTACGCATGGCAACTTGCGCGCTAATACGGAAGCGATCGTGCGCAGCCAGGGACTGAGGGAGGACGAACGGGCGATGCTGGTTCTGCCGTTGAGTTACTGTTTTGGCGCCAGTGTATTGCACACCCATCTCTCTCAGGGCGGTGGTGTGGTGTTTGACCGCCGGTTTATGTTTCCGGACAAGGTGCTGCAGGCAATCGGTCAACACCGCTGCACCACGTTCGCCGGGGTTCCGACCGCGTACCACGTGTTGCTCCAGCGGTCGAAACTCCGGTCAATGGCGTTCCCGAGTCTGCGGCGGATGCTGCAGGCGGGCGGCGCCTTGGCGAGGCCGGCCATCGAGGAAATTCGCCGCGCCGTTCCCAACGCCCAACTTTATGTGATGTACGGGCAGACCGAAGCCACCGCCCGGATTTCCTGCCTGGAGCCGGCGCGCCTGGACGAAAAAACCGGCAGTGTTGGACGGCCCCTGGACAACCTGACGGTTCGCATTATGGACGAGCAAGGAGAGGAACTGCCGCCGGGGCAGATTGGCGAGATCCGGGTGAAAGGCCCCTCGGTCTGCCCGGGTTACCTGAATGATCCGGCCGAGACCGAATGTGTTTTCGGGGAGGGGTGGTTGCGGACGCGCGACCTCGGCCATGTGGATGCCGAGGGTTTCCTTTGGGTTCATGGCCGTCTCGGGGGTTTCCTTAAAATGCGGGGGCTGCGGGTCAGTTTTGCCGAAGTGGAGGCCAAGGTGGCGGCCATTCCGGGCGTCCTCGAGTGCGCGGCCCAGGCGGTGGCCCACCCGGAGTCCGGCGAGGCGGCGGTCTTGCTGGTGGTCCCGCAAGCGGGAGCACGGCTCGCTTGGGACGAAATGCGCCGGCGTTTGCCCGCGCATTGGAGCTTCGACTCGGTCCGTTTCGTCGCGGAGCTGCCGAAGACGGCCAACGGCAAGTTAGCGCGTTCGGCGCTTGCCCAACAATTCAACGCCCGCCGTGGAGACCGTTGAACAAAAGATCGAGTCACTGCTGGCGCTGGCTCCCTACCGCCTGCCCGGAGACGAAAAAGCCCGCCGGCTGCTGGACGTTTGGCGGGCGGAATTGGAATCGGTGTGCCAGCGGCACGCCGGCCTCGGCAACTATATTCGGCAGTGGCCGGTGGATTTTCGCGCGGCCACCAGGGCGGCGGACCTGCCTTTCCTGCCGGTGGCGATGTTGAAGGCCAATCCGCCGCTGTCGTTAGTCGAGGCTCACGAGATTAAAAGGACCCTCACTTCCAGCGCGACCACCGGGCAAGCACCCAGCCGGATCGTGCTGGATGCGCCAACCGCCCGGCGGATGACCAAGGGGGTGCTGGTCATTTTGCAGGATTACATTGGGTCCTCCCGCCGGCCGTACCTGGTGGTGGAGGCGCCGGGCGCCACGGGCGACAAGCGCGAGCTGGGAGCCCGCGGAGCGGCGATTCAAGGCCTCCAACCTTTTGCCAGCGAAGTCCATTACTGTCTCCGGGTGGATGGGGGGGGTGAACCGGTCCTGGAGCGCGAACGGCTTTTTCAATTCGCGCAAGCGCACGCCCGTTCCACGGTTCTGGTTTACGGCTTTACCTATATGCTGTGGAACCATTTGGTTAAGCCGCTCATGGCTGAGAGCGCCTGTCTGGGACTGCCGAATGTCCATATCCTGCACAGCGGCGGCTGGAAGCGATTGCAGCACCAGTCGGTGGACAAGAAGGTCTTCAACGAGGGGCTGGCGCGGGTGTTCGGCTGCTCTCCCGAGCGGGTGATTGACTTTTACGGCCTGGTCGAGAACGTGGGGGTGATTTATCCCGATTGCGCCGAGGGGAACAAGCACGCGCCTGCGTTTGGAGAAGTCATCGTGCGCAATCCGCTCACGCTCGAGCCCGTCGGCAAAGGCGAGACGGGCCTCATCCAGGTTTGCAGCGTATTGCCCACCAGTTTTCCCGGCCACCTCCTGCTCACGGACGACCTGGCCGAAGTCATCGCCTTGGATGGGTGCCCGTGCGGGAGGCGAGGGATGGCCTTCCGCTTCGCGGGACGCGCGCCCAAATCCGAAGTGCGAGGCTGCGGCAACATCCAAGCCGAACGCAGCCGATGAAGAGATTCAGGATGTGATGAGAGAGCTTATCCAGTTTCCCGGCTCACCGGCGGAGATCACGGCGGCCGCCGCAACGCTGCGCGCGGCGCTGGCAGAAGCAGAGCCAGGACTCGAGGAGATTTTGACCGTCTTCGAGTCCTGGGCCGCAGCTTTGAGCGCGCGCGAACTGGACGCTATCCCCGGGGTAGCGTTTCTGCGGTTGTGGTTGAGGCGAGGGACACTTGAACCGATTATCGCCCGGGAACTTGGCCACGGCGCGATGGCCGGGGACTGGGCGGCGGACGGCCGCGCGCGGCTCAGGCCGTTTCCGCTCGGAGTCGTGGGTCATTGGCCTGCCGGGAACATAGAAATCCAACCAATTTTATCTATGACTTGCGGCTTGCTGGGAGGCAATGCCGCCATAGTGCGCATTCCCAGCGGTCTGGTGGAAGTGATGCGGCAATTGATGGCGCCCCTGGCCGGGAGTGCCGGCGGGGAACGGCTGTTGCGGAGGATTGCGCTGGTGGCGTTCGAGCACGGGCGCCACGACCTGCAGGAAGCCCTGGCGCGAGCGGTTGACGGGGCGATGATTTGGGGCGGCCAGGAAGCCGTCTTGAGCGTCCGCAGCTTGCCGTTTCCACCCTGGGCCAGGCTGGCGGTGTTTGGTCCCCGGCTCTCGGTGGCGGCCATGGACGCCGCCGCCTGGGCCAACCCGGCGCAGCAAGAGGCTTGGTGCCTGCGCCTTGCGCGCGATGTCTGGCAGTTTGACCAACAGGCCTGTTCTTCCCCGCAGACCTTGTTCCTGGAGAAAAAACCGGGCGGCTCCAGCGCCGAGTTTGTGTCGGCGCTGAAGCGGGCCTTTGCGGTCGAGAACCGGCAGCATCCGCGCCAAACCATTCATCCCGCCTTGACCTCCGCCATCTGCCAGGCTCGGGCGGCGTGGCTGTTGGCGGATACGGCGCATCAAGCCTTTTTCCCGCCCAGCCCGGATTGGACGCTGCTGGTCGGTTCCGGGTCCGACATTCCCCCGCCGACGCAGGGGAAGACGCTGACCATTCTTGAGGTGGACAGCTTAGGCGAGCCGGTAGCGAAGTTCGACGGGAACGTGCAAACGCTGGGTCTGGCGGTGGCGGATGCCGGGAAAGAGGCGGAGCTGGCCCTGCTGGCGGGAAAGAAGGGAGTGGATCGGGTCGTCAAGCTGGGCCGCATGCATCTGTTCGTTCCGCCCTGGGATGGGGCGGATCTCATCCGGCCGATGGTCCGCCTGGTGCGTCATCTGCCTTCCACCGAGTGAAACCGAATGAAAAGAGAGACCCAGTTCCTATGAATGCCCAAAGCTTCCTTGCCAGCCTGGATCAGCACGCCAAAGTCTTTGCCCCGAGCGCCCGCGCGACCTTCGAGGCGAATAAAGAATTAGGCGCCTGGCTGCTCGATCCGCTGGCGCGGTGGGCCCAGGCGGCGTACGGAGCGCGGGCTTTCGATGACGCCGCGAAAGGCTACGCCCGGTATTGCCTGGGCGTGTGGAAAGCCCAGCAGCTTTATGAAAAGGCGGGCCGCTACACGCCGCAGGAATTGCCCGAGATTATCTCAGGGGTCTATGAAGATGAAGGTTACATGGTCCCCTATATGTGGGCGGCCATATTGATCTATCCATTTTGGCCCTCGGTGGTCCGGCACATTGCCTTGTACCGGGACGAGTTTCTCAAAGCGTTGCCGCCCAATGCCCATCTCCTGGAATTGGCCTGCGGCCATGGCGTGATGAGTTTGTTGGCCGCCGAGCAGAGGCCGGACGTTCACTCCCACGGCATTGACATCAGTCCGCCGGCGGTGGCGATTGCGAACCGGCTGCTCGGCGTGTCCGGGCATGGCGAACGGGTCACGTTCGAAGTCAAAGATGCCTTGCAACTGGAAACGGCTGGCCCGGGCCGGGCCTATCAGGGCATCATTGCCGCCATGCTGGCGGAGCATCTCCAAGACCCTCGTCCGCTGTTCCAGGCCATCGCGCATTATCTGGCTGATGACGGTCTGGTTTTTTTCAGCACGGCCTTGGAATCGGCCCAGCGGGATCATGTCTATGAATTCCACCGGGAGAGCGAGGTCATCCGAATGGCGGAGGAAGCGGGCCTGCGCGTGACGCGTTTGGTTTGCGACGCCAACGCCCCGCCGCCCGGGGCCCGTTTTCTTCCTCGCTCACTGGCGATGATCCTGCGGCGGCGTTAGGCATTACTTCGTTACATAATTTTATGACAATGGAATTTCAGGAAGTGAGAGTTCACCTCAAGCAAAGATTCCCGTTTCTCATGGTGGACCGGGTCCTGGAGCTGGAACCGGGGAAACGAATCAAGACGGTCAAAAACGTCACCGGGAGCGAGATTCAGTTTCTGGGCCACTTCCCGGATTTTGCGGTCATGCCCGGCACGTTGATTGTGGAGGCGTTTGGGCAAAGCGCTTCTTTGCTGTTTAGCCACACGACCGGGCTGGGCTTGAACCCGGGTGAGTTCATGGTGCTGGGGGCGATTAATGACATGCGATTTCTGGTTCCGGTTTTGCCGGGGCACTCCATGATTATCGAGGTGAACGTGTTGAAAATGACGCCCAATGCCGCTCTGGTCGAAGGCTTCGTGCGCGTGAACGAGACAGTCGTGGCCCAGGGCAAACTAAGCTTTGGCCGGAAACAAATGTAGGCTCAGGGCTGTCCTGCGCGTTGCCCTTGCCCTTTTTCCCAAGCCCGGATTTGCTTCTCCGCATACCGGGCAATCGGGAGGACCGCCGCGCGATTTTGGGACCATTCTGCTGCCGTCATGGCAAAGTGCACGATATCGGCCGGTTGGCCGGCGATGACCCGAGCTCCCGCCTCGATCCCGGTCTGCCGGAATCCGAACTTGCGGACGTATGAATGAACTTTCTCATTGGTGGATACGGATGTGCCGCGCAACTCTTTAAGCCCCATTTCTCCAAAGGCCAGGTCAAAGGTAATCAGCGAGGTGGGGACAGCCGCAGGGACTTCCGGCCGGATAATCAAACGGCCTGCCTCGCCGCTCCCGCCTGAGACGTGATACAGCCCATGGGTGCCTACGGGCAGGCCGCCCGGGGTTTCCACAATGAAATAGAAATCATCTTCCCGGGCAAAATAAGCCCGGAGCCAGGCTTCTTGCTCGGCGACGCCGGCGGCTGAATCCCCGAGTTTGCTTTTGGTGTGCTCCAGGCTGCGCAGCCAAACAATGAACGCGGCATCGTCCAGGCGAACTGGACGAATCCGCGCGCCAAAGCCTTCTGCCTGCCAGGAATGTCGCATAACCGGAGCGAAATCTTTTCTCTGATACCGTACCACTGCCGGGTTGGCGAGCGAAATCTCTGATAAGAGACAGGTCAGGTCGCATCCTGACACTGCCCCCGGACCGCGAGTCGTCCCTGGCTCGCAGCGGCTACCAATGCGAAACGGCGATCGAACCTCTGGCCCGCTCCCTGCACGGTCGAACGTGCTGCGAGCCAGGGACGGCTCGCGGTCCGTGACCGTGGGGGTGCCTCACGTGCCCCCTCTGGGCCAGAAGCGAATCCAGAAGCGCTGGGGGGATTGGATGAGGATTTCGCGGAGCAGGTCTTCCATGCTGGCGGCTTCCGGTTCGTGGAGTCGCCGCACGAGCGTGAGAGAAATCGTGAAGGCGAGGGCGGCGGCGGCGAAGAACACGGTGTAACGGTTCCAGGCGACGCCAAGCCAGAAGAAGGAGTGATGGCCAACAGCATCGATCAGCAGGCCCCAGGCAATCGGGGCGAGGCCGAGGGTGACATTGCCGACGGTGGAGTAGATGGCGAAGAAGTGGTTGCGGCCCATGACGGGAATGACCGCCATAGCGAGCCGGGTGTTGGCCATCTGGACGAGCGCGGCCAGCAGGCCCATCATGAATTGCAAGAGCAGAACGATGGAGAGCCGCACCGGGAAGACACCGCCGGATAGAGTTACCCAGCCGGCCAGGACCGCTATCCAGGCCGAGAAACAGAACGTAAGCACCGGTTTGCTGCCCAGGCGATCAAGGCGCGAGCCGAGCAGCCAAAGGCTGCTCAAGCCGCCGAGAAAGGCGATCGAGGTCACCAGCAATATCTTGCCTTCAGACAGGGCGGTTTCGGTCTTGAGGAAAGCGACGGTGAAGGCGGTCATGCCACCGTAAGCGATGGAGTAGCCGACGAGGGCGCGCAGCAGTTTCCGGAACGGGGGGAAGCGCAGCATTTCCAGCCAGGGCACCCGGTCCTGGGAGGCGCGGGTTTCCTCCGGCAGCTCGGCGTCGGGGATGCGTTTGAGGAAGGTGAGGCTCACCGCGCCCATGCTGGCGCTGAAAAGGAAGAGGATGGCGAATTGCCAGGAGCGCGAGTCGCCGGCCAGGCAGGCGGCGGCGATGAGGAACGTGATGAAGCTGGCGAGGTTCTGGACGGCGGCATCGCGGGCGAGGTATTTGCCGCGCAACGCGGCGGGGACCAGGGCGGTGATCCACGGCAGCCAGGCGCAACTGGAGATGCCGCGCGAGAGATTGAAGCCGAACAGCAGCATCAACATCAGGGCGAGCCGGGTTTCGGCCTTGAGGAAAAAGCCGGTCAGCGGCACCAGCGCCATGGCGAAGATGAAGAGGATCCGCGTGCCCCAGCCGGCATAGACAAACCGTTTGAAGCCGAGGCGCGGGATGTAATTCGCCGCCGGGATTTGAAAGATGACCAGCAGCGGCATCATGCCGGCGATGATGCCGAGGACGGTGGCGCTGGCGCCGAGGGTCTTGGCGTAAAGCACCATCGGGCTGTTGAGGACGACCTGGTAGGAAAAGGCGTTGAAGGTCGAGAACAGATAGGCGTTGTGCAGGCCGGGGGGAAAGGAGGCCCTTTGCCCCGGCTGGCTCAAAATGTCTGGTTGGTTCTCAGCCATGCTGTCCATATCCAACTCTTCCATTCAACCACGGAAGGAGGCGGATGGACACGGATAAAAATCAAGCAACGGAGTTACCGGGTCAAAAGTGCCAGCCAACATCAGCAGGGAGGATGAGAGTTCCGGGATAGTTCAGCCCGAACCCGTTCACGTACCACTGGCTGGTAACGCCGGAACCGTCGCTCAGCGCCTTAAGGCTGAGGTAATTGGTCCCTTCCACCAAGAGCGCGCTCGAGAGTTCCAGGAGCGTATTGTGCGGCGCGCGGCCCGGCCAGGCATCCGCCGCGAGTTCCCCGCCGCCGACGGCAAACCCACTCGCTACTGCATCACCCTTGCCGTGCAGACCGAGGACGGCCTCCAGCGCCCCGAGCGTTGGTCCGACACCCCATCGCCCTCCGACATCCCGGCCCGCGGCGACCGCACCCGTGGCGAAGAGTTCTAGGTAGGGCAGCGCTGTCCCCAGCGCGCTGGCCGCCCCTTGCCGCATGTTTGCACTCCGTTGGAATTGATGGGAGACTTGCCCTATGAAGACGAATCCGCTGCTTGAAGAACTCTGGCAGGTGAAAGACGACTTGGCGCGCGAAGCGGGTTACGACCTTGACCGCATCTTCGCCGAGCTGCGTGCCGCCGAAGCCCGGCAACCAGGCCCAGTGATCCGGACGGCGGATGAACTCCGCCGTTACGTGGCCGGCGAGGAGCGGCGGCACGAAGCCGCTTCCGCTCTTGCCGTAAAGGAAGAACCGCCGCCCGCTCCACCGAAACGCAAGGAGTGACAAAGCCGTTCTGGAGGGCCTGGAACTGGCCGCGCAGTTCCGCCGGCCCATTTCCAGTTTCATCCTTCATGCCTCATCCTTCATCCTTCCTTTGCCCCCCGCCCGCCAGCACAAGCCGCGAAATGGCCCGTGGCTGCACCTTCAAAGGCCGCAGCAACGGCTCGCTTCACTGATCTTGATAGGCGACAATCTCATGGTTTCTTGATTCGTGGCTGAAACCACTCCCAAAAGTCCTTCCGGATGAATCCGTTGTAGTGGGACGGGTCGAGCTTGCAGATGAAGAGCGCTCCGTCTGGCTCAACCAGCGGCAATAGGCGTACCTGCCACTTGTCCTCGTCAGAGGTCGTCTGTACAACGTAACACTGGTCACGATAACGAAACCAATGCACGGCAAGGTTGAGTGTCTCCTCGACCTTCTCACGCGTCAGGCCGGCCTTTGGCTTGATGTAAATGTGGTACAGATCACTCATTGGTCTGTGACTTCGTCCCCGGCGCGGGGTCGGCGACACGGCTCGCTTCCGAATCGGGTAATGCAGCAGTCTGTGCGTCCTCTATGACTACTGGTTTTGGCGCTGGGAGCGGCAGCGCGCCGGAGTCTGGCAAAATCGGTAACGACTTCATCCCAAGACGCATCTGCTCATGCACAAGAAACTCCGCCCCTTCCAACAGGGCTGCTTGCGGGTTGTGATCCGCAAAGCTGACTAAGCGCCACAGCAGAGGGAAGCACAGCGTGAAGACCAAGATCAGGGCGAGAACCGAAACCCACACCATGCTTACTGACCAGGCGATGATAGCCATCGAAATCGATACGCAAATGAGGACGATCGACACCTTGCCGACCACGCCTCCGCGCAATTTCACCTTCGAGATGCCCTCGAACAGCTGACTCACATCGAACTTGATTGGAGACTCCGGCATGTGGTGCGTATTGTGGCCTATACGTATTACGGAGCAAGAGCGCAATGCGATTGCATATTGGGAGCCAAACTTTGCATCAGTTCATCGTTTCATTAGGACTCTGCCATATCTTATGGACCGCGGCGAATCCTGTCAACTATGCGCGGGGTCTGCGGGAGGGGGTGAAGAAGGCGCGGTTTCTCAGCCGTTCCGGCTAGACCGGACGTGGGCGTGATATTGAAGCGGGAAAAGCGTCGAGGGGCACCGGACAAGCTGGCGGATGGAGCGAACGAACCGCGCACCAGCGTTTGCGGCAGCTTGCTCCCGCTGTCGAGCGCCCGGCCTCAACCAAAGCGCCAGCAAGCTGCACCCTCTCGCGACATCCGTAATATCCAAGCCACAGCAGACGAAGCCGCAAAAACCACCCGGCCACTCAACCGTCCGCTTTTAGGACGCTTCCGCCTTCCGTCCCTCCTGAGCCAGCCTTGGGATCATGGTACGACGTAGGTACGACGTAGGTACGACGTTGGTGCGACGGTGGTGCGACGGTGGGGCGATATTGGTACGATATTGGTATGATATTGGTACGACGTTGGTACGACGTTGTTGCTGGGGGTGGCCTCCCCCCTGGCTGCCGGTCCAAAGCCGCCATAGTGTCGGCTTTTGAGGCAATAATTCCAGCCGCAACCGCCCGGCGTCCCAGCGCATCCGCACTTCCTGCACCGGGTTGGGCCGAAACGGCGCCGGCGGCGGCGGGGGCCAGAGGATCTTGGGCCGCCCAATCCGCCCCACCCTGCTGTTGAACTTGACGTAGGCTTGTTGCCCGCTGAGCGGGCGACCGCCCACCAGCCACCGGCGGATGATGCGGCGGTGATCGG
>Ga0181524_10004330_pt1 | contig 13216 bp, 10 predicted proteins | sample PEATcosm2014_Bin_34_FD_119761 | JGI IMG/M metagenome (GOLD analysis project Ga0181524, IMG submission 119761) | Peatland microbial communities from MTU Mesocosm Facility, Houghton, MI, USA - PEATcosm2014_Bin05_60_metaG | ecosystem: Environmental > Terrestrial > Soil > Wetlands > Peat | place...
ATGGTCAAATCTGTACGATGACTTCGAAGACGCTCCTTGTGTTCCGATGCTGCGCTATCTTGGGAAGCGCCCTGTCCTTCGCGGCGCTCACTTGGGGGCAGCAGGCCCCATCGCACTACATTCTCGGGCCCAACGATCAGATCGAGGTGCGCGCGCTGCACGTCCCGGAGATGGATGGCAAACCCCTGCGGCTCGATGCTTCCGGAGGCATAGACCTGCCGCTGATCGGGCGCGTCAAAGCCGCCGGTCTGACGATTGACGAACTGCGCGGGCAAATTCGCGAACGGCTCGACCTGTACGTGCGCGATCCGGAGGTGAGCGTCGAAATCGTCGCGTTCCACAGCCAATCCGTGACCGTGATGGGGGCGGTCAAGAACCCTGGCGTATTCTACCTCGAACGGCCTACGACCCTGGCAACCGCGCTCTCCCTGGCCGGTGGCGTGTCTCCCGAGGGAGCCGACACCGTGGAAGTGAGCCGCGCCAAAGATTGCGGATCGGCGCTTCCCGGCGGCCGCGCCAACGGTTCCGGCGGATTATCGGCCTCGCTCGGTGTCTCGCCATCCGAGGGCGCCCGGGCCGGAGATACCCTGGTCTGCCCCGACGACATCCTCAGCGTTCCCCGCGCCCGGCTGGTGTACGTTCTGGGCGAGGTGCACAAGCCTGGCGGGTTTCTCCTGCGCGACGGCGAGAGCATCTCCGTCCTGCAGGCGCTCTCCCTCGCCGAAGGACCGCAGCACACCGCTGGCACCAAACACGCTCGCCTGCTGCGTCCGGTGCCCGGCCAGGGAGTGCGTACCGAAAAGGAGATCGACTTGGCGAAGATTCTCTCCGGCCAGGCGCCGGATGTCCCGCTGGCGGCCGACGACGTGCTCTTTGTCCCCACCAGCGCGTCTCGCAGCGCCGCCGTGCGAGGCTTGGAAGCGGCGCTTGAGATGGGCACGGGAGTGGTGATTTGGCACAGGTAATCCCATTCCAATCGCCTGCCGGCCGTCCTTCGGCCGACCAGCCGGTCTCGCTCGACGAGTTTCTCCGCCCCATTCGCAAGCATTGGATGGCGGTGGCCGCCGGAGCCGCCATCGGAGCGGCGCTGGCGCTGGCCGCCGCGCGGATTCTTCCGCCGGTTTACGAGGCCAAGGCCTGGATCGAAATTCAAGGCTTCAACAGCGATTTCCTGAACACCCAGGCGACTGATCCGGCCACCGCCGATCCGGAGGTCGGCGCCTACATGCAGACCCAGATGAAGTACATGGAAAACGGGCCGCTGGTGGAACGCGTGGCGGACAAGCTGGGCGCCGCCAAACGGCCGGAATTCCAGTCGAAGGGTGCCGGCCGGCAGCGAATCCTCGAGCGTGTGGCGGACGGGCTCAGGGTGCGTACCCTCGGTACCAGCCGCATCGTCGAGGTGTCGTACTCCTCCGGCGACCCCAAGTTCGCCGCGGCCTTCGTCAACACCCTCGCCGACGAATTCATCGGCTATTCGGTGAACAGCCGGCTCGAATCCAGCAAAACAGTCGCGCACCGGCTGAACGACCAGTTGCTCGACTTGAAAAAGGATCTCGACCGTTCCGAAAACGAAATGCAGGATTACGCTCGCAATGCCGGCTTGGTGTTCACCTCCGAGCATGATAGCGCCGAAGAGGGCCGCCTCAAGCAGATGCAGGAAGCGCTCTCCAAAGCCCAGGAGGAGCGCGTGGCCGAACAGTCCCGCTACGAGCGCGTCCTCGCTACGCCGGCCGATGCGCTGCCCGAGGTGCTCGACGATGCCACGCTGCGCGGCTACCAGGTGAAGTTGACGGAGCTGCGCCAGCAGGCCGCGGACCTCTCGACCGTCCTGAAACCCGCGCACTTCAAGGTGCAGCAGGTCCAGGCGCAGATCCAGACACTCGAAGCCGCCATTCAGACGCAACGCGCCAATATCCTGCGGCGCTTGAAAACGCAGTACGATACCGCGCTCAACCGCGAGAATATGTTGGCGCAGTACTACCGGCAGCAGACCGGCCTGGTGGCAGGCCAGGCCGCCAAGGCGGTGCGCTATGACGTCCTCAAGCGCCAGGTGGAGACGGATCGCCAGCTCTTCGAGGCCATGTCGCAAAAGGCCAGGGAGGCCGGCATCGCCACCGCCGTGCGCACCCCCAATATCCGGGTCGTGGCGCCGGCGCAGACGCCCGAGGTCCCGGCGCGGCCCAAACCGCTCATCTACGGCCTCACCGGCCTGCTGGGCGGAATGCTCGCGGGAATGGTGTACGCCGGCGCCAGGGTGCGTCCCAAGCCGCTCGGTGTCCCCGCATACTCCACTGCTCCGGAGTTGGACCCCGTAGCGGATCCCCGCGGATTTGTGAGCCCGGTTGGCAGCCAGCTCGCCACTTGGCGGGAGCCATATTCGCCCATGGAGGAAAGCTCCCGCGAAGCTGCGGCCTCGCTGCTGTTCTCCGCGCCCGCCGCCAACCGCCGCGTCATTGCGGTAACCGACTCCGGCGAGGGCGGCGGCAATGGCCGGGTTGCGGCCGATCTCGCGGTCATGGCGGCCGGGGCGGGACGCCGTGTGCTGCTGATCGATGGCAACTTCCGGCGGCCCTCTCTCGACCGGCTCCTCGGCGCGGGCGGAACGCGAAGCCTGTTCAAGCTGTTGTCGCAAGATCCCGGCGAACGGCAGTACCTGCCGTTCGAATGCGGGTCCTGGACCAATGTGCCCGGTCTCACGCTCCTCTCCGGCGGCGCCGCGGGAAACCTGCTCGATTCCACCAGGCTGTCGCGCTGGATGGACCGGTTGCGGCGCATGTTCGACGTCATCGTGATCGATACCCCACCCGCGGCGGAACCGGAGTCGCGCCTCTTCAGCCGCTTGGCGGACGGCGTCGTACTGGTGGTCCGCGCCGGAACCGCGCGCGCCGCCGATGCCTCCTCCGCGCTGGTGCGGTTTGCCGAAGATGGGACCGAAGTGCTGGGCACGATTGCCAGCCAGTGGAATTCAGGAGAGACCGCATGACCGCAGCCGCGCCGGCGTTGCTCGATGTCGATCTTCTGGCGCCGCGAAGCGCTCCCCGCTTGCTCCCGCCATGGCAGAGGGCCTGTAGGCCCGGCCTGGCCGCCAGCCTGCTCGGGCTCGGCGATCTGGCCGCGGTCGGCTGTGCGTTGTTCGGCAGTGTCTTAGTGCGGCACTGCGCCGGCGGCGATTTTGAACTCTCGCTTTACTTTCGTCTCTTCCCCCTGCTCGGTCTTTTTACCATGGCATACGCGCTCTTCGGGCTCTATCCCGGCGTAACCTGCAACCCGGTGGCTGAGATCCGGCGCGCGGCCGCGGCCACTACCGCGGTCTTTCTCACCCTGGCGACACTCACTCTGCTGTTCCGCGTGGTGGATGTCTACTCCCGCCTCGTGTTCCTGATGGCCTGGTTACTCGCCTTGGTGGGCGTGCCGCTCGCGCGAGCGGCCGTCCGATCGCTGTTCGCCCGCGAAAGCTGGTGGGGATACCCGCTGGTGATTTTCGGCGCCGGCAGCATGGTGCGGGACCTGGTCCGCTCCCTGCGGGAGCAGCCGCGGCTGGGCCTGCGGACGGTCGCCATTGTGGATCGGGGCCATCTGCCTGGCGCCATGATCGAAGGCGTGCCCGTGGTCCGGAGAGTGGAAGACGCTCCCCTGGCGCGCCGCGGTTTCGCCATCTCGCGCGGCGTGGTGGCGACGCGTGGAATTTCGCGTGAAGACCTTTCCGAGATTCTGAACTTGCGGGACACCTGCCTCCCACACCTGTTGATCGCTCCCGGCCTGGAGGGCGTTTCCAGTCTCGATACGGAAGCTACGGATATTGGCCGGCTGCTGATGCTCGAAACGCGCAACCGGCTCCTCATGCCGGGCCCGCGCCTTGCCAAGCGCGCTCTCGATCTCGCGTGCGCCGCCGCGCTGGCAATCCTCGTGCTTCCCCTGGCGACCGTCGTTGCTGTGTTGATCAAGGTGGAATCGCGCGGCCCGGTGTTCTATCGCCATTGGCGCCTCGGGCGGGAAGGCCGGCGTATCGCCGTCTGGAAATTCCGCACCATGGCTGCCAACGCCGACCGCGTGCTGGAGCAATATCTGCGGGCCCATCCGGAGATGGCTGCCGAGTGGCGGCGGGATCGCAAGCTGAAACACGACCCACGCGTGACCCGCCTGGGCCGCTTCCTGCGGCGCACCAGCCTCGACGAATTGCCGCAGCTTTTGAACGTCTTCCGCGGCGATATGAGCCTGGTGGGGCCGCGGCCCATCGTGACCGAGGAGATCGAAAAATACAGCGAGGCTTACCGGCTTTACACCCGCGTCCGGCCGGGCTTGACCGGCCTGTGGCAGGTCTCCGGACGCAATGACACGAGCTACGAAGAGCGCGTTGCCCTGGACACCTACTACGTCCGCAACTGGTCGCCCTGGCTCGATGTCTACCTGCTGGCGCGGACGGTGACGGTCGTCCTCGCGCGGGCGGGAGCGTACTGATGGGAACGCCTGGCGTCTTGGTGGTCTCTCTCGACTTCGAGCTCTTCTGGGGTATTCGGGATTTCGCGCGGCTGGAGGAACGTTCCAAGTGCCTGATACGGGTGCGCCGGGTGGTGCCGCGGGTGCTCGACCTGTTTCGCCGGTACGGCGTCCACGCCACCTGGGCCACGGTCGGGATGCTGTTCTGCTCTTCGCGCGCGGAGCTCCGCCGGTATTTGCCGGACCGCCTGCCCGCCTACGCCGACCCGAGCCAGTCTCCCTATGGCGATCTGGCCCGCACCGGCCGCGATGAGTCCGAGGATCCTTTCCACTTTGCGCCGTCGCTCATTGAAGCCATTCGTTCGGTGCCCAACCAGGAGATCGGTTCCCACACCTTCTCGCACTACTATTGCCTGGAAAACGGCCAGGACCGTGAAGCGTTTCGGGACGATCTGGCGGCTGCCCTCCAGGTGGCTCGCGCACGCGGCGTGACCCTGCGCAGCCTGGTATTTCCGCGCAACCAGGTCAACCCGGCATATCTCGATCTGTGCCGCGAGGCAGGCATTGTCGCGTACCGGGGCACGGAATCGAGCTGGCTGCATCTCCCGCGGCCGTTCCCACGCGAGACGCGCGCCCGGCGCCTGGCTCGGCTCTTGGATTGTTACGCCAACGTTTCCGGAGACCACCTGTATCCGATCCCGGCGGAGGCTTCCCAGCGGCCGGTGAACATTCCCTCCAGCCGGCTGCTGCGCCGCTACATTCCGGCGCTGAAATGGCTGGAGGGGCTGCGCCTGCGCCGCATCCTCTCTTCGATCACGAAGGCCGCGTCCAGCGGCCGCGTGTTTCATCTGTGGATGCACCCGGAGGAGCTGGCCGAGTACCCGCAACCCAATCTGGATTTCCTCGAAGGAGTGCTGTCGCATTTCGCGCGCCTCCGCCGGCGATACGGAATGGAGAGCCTGAACATGGCGGAGTATGCCGAACGGCTGCACCCCGCCCGGCTCACCCTGGCGCGGATGGCTTCTTGAGATGGAACTGCGAGCCAGAATTCGCGAATACGGCGCCGAAGGCTTCTTGGGCAACGTGCTGGCGCTCTCGGGCGTGCAAGTCTGCCGCAAAACACTGCCTCTGCTCACACTGCCTTATCTGGCGCGCGTGCTGGGTCCGGATGGCTGGGGGTTGCTGGCCTTTTTCCAGAGCTTCGCCGCCTGCCTGACAATGGTGGTCGAATTCGGCTTCGCCCGTTCGGGCCCGCGCGATGTGGCCCAATCGCGGCACTCGGCGTCGGGGCTTTCCGAGGTGGTCGCGGGCGTATTCGGGGCGCAGGCGTGCCTGGTCGCCGTGGCCCTGGTTGCGGCCTGCCTCCTGAGTTTCTGGATTGCGCCCCTCGGTTCCCACCCCGCGCTCCTCGGAGCCGCGCTGCTCTGGGCCGCCGCCGAAGGCTGCTGCCCGTTCTGGTATTTTGTGGGGATCGAAAAAATGGCCGTCATCGCGGCCCTCGAGATCGCCACCAAAACCCTCGCCACCGCCTGCGTTTTTCTGTTCGTTCACCGGCCCGGCGATGCCGCTCTCGTCCTCCTGTTGCAGGCCGGCGCTTCGGCCGTCTCCTGGGCTGTCGCCATGCACATGATTCGCCGCCGGCACCCCATCGGGCCGGTGACCATGGCGCGCGCGTTCCGTAGTCTGAAGACCGGTTGGCCCATGTTCATCATCCGTGGTTCGGAGACCCTCTACACCGTCGGCAACGCGTTTCTACTGGGGATGTTCGCGCCCGCCGCCGCCGTCGGGTTCTTCGCCGGACCGGAGAAAATCAGCCGCGCGCTGTTCGGTCTCTTCAACCCGATTCTCGACGTCCTCTACCCGCGCATCAGCCATCTTTCGCGGAGCGCCCCCCACAAGGCCGTGCGCCTGGCGCGAGTGGGCACCATCGCCACCATTGGAGCGGGGGTGTTGATCGGTGCCGCCGTGTTCTGGGCGGCGCCGCTGCTGATCCGGTTGGCGTTTGGCGCCGGCTTTGCCCAGGCCGTACCGGTACTTCGGATGCTCGCGGTGCTGCCGGCCATCCTGGCCGTGATTCAATCCGTCAACCTCCAGTGGCTTCTGCCGCAGGGCCGCGAATCGGCGGTCGCACGCCTCACACTGGTGGCCGGCGTCGCCCATCTGGGATTGGTGTTCCTGTGGGCGCCGCAATACGCCCAGATGGGGATGGCATCGGCGGTGCTGGTTTCGCAGTCGCTGGCTTGCGTCATGTGCGCGACGGCTGCCTGGAAGTTCTCCTCCCCGGCCTTCGCCACCCCAATGCCCGCGCCGGAGTGCGCCCGGAGCATCTGATGCCGCCTTTTCTCTTGCTGCTCTGGGCAGTGATGGCCACTGGGACTTATCTGGTCCGCGAGCCCGCCCCGTTCGATCTCGGAATCCTGCTGCTCGGCGGGGTGGCTCTGTTCGCCGGCGGACTGGCATTTTCCCGCGCGCACCGGCTGCTGTTTCTGCTGCTGGGCGCATTTCTGACGGTGAATATCTTGTGCCTGCAATTCGCCGCCGATCGGCAGGTGGCGCAGAGCTACCTGGCGACCACGGCCTACCTGGCGGTCAGTGCGGTGTGCTTCGCCGGAATCCTGAGCCGCTTCGGGACGGCGGGATGGAGCGTGTTGATGAGCGGCTACGCCGTGTCCGGCGTGGTCTCGAGCGTCTTTTCCGTGCTGGCATACTGCGGCATGCTGGGCTTCCGCGGCCAGTTGCTGCTCTTCGGCCGGCCCAAGGGTTGGTTCAAGGACCCCAACGTCTTCGGTCCCTACCTGGTCCTCATCGTGGTCTATGCGATGGCCCGCCTGGAGCGGCCCCGCACGCGGTTGGCGGCAGCCGGGCTGTGGGTTGTCGCACTGTTGGCGGCCGCGCTGGGTGTGTGCCTGGCGTTCTCCCGCGCCTGTTGGATCAATTGCGCCGTCTCGGTAGCCGTGTATTTCGGGCTGCGGATCGTGCACGGATGGCGCTTCGGGGGAATCAACCGCCGGTTCCTCCGTGTCCTGGTGTTCACCTCCGTGGCCCTGGCGGTAACCGCGGCCGCCCTCTTGGCCAACCCCTCCATCCAACACATGCTCGAAATCCGCCTGGGGCAGGGAGGCCTCCAGGATTATGATGCGGTGCGCTTCTACACCCACGACCGCGCCTGGGAAACCGCCGGCAGAAAGCCTCTGGGCCTGGGGCCCGGGCAATCCGAAGTGATCTTCGCCTACTCCACTCACAGCATGTACCTGCGGGTGCTGGCGGAAAACGGCGTCCCGGGCTTCGTGCTGTTTTTCGGCGCGGTGTTCTGGGGAATCGGCCGCTCACTGCGCGCGGCCCTCGGTTCCGGCCAGGCGGAAACGGCCGTCTTGGCCGCCTTCGTGGCTGCCTGCATGGCCGGCATTCTGGTCAACGGCGCCGTAATCGACGTGAACCACTGGCGGCACTTCTGGCTGCTGCTGGCAATGGCGTGGTGCTGCCCGATTACACCCGCCGAGGAGCGTTGCGCTTATGCGCCTGGCGTTTATCAATACGCGCGCGGATGACCTGGGCGGCGCCCAGGTGCATGTACGAGACCTGTGCGCGGGTCTCATGGCACGAGGCCACAAGGTGACCGTGCTGGCCGGAGGTCGGGGCGTATTCTCGGAACAACTGCGCCTCGCCGGCGTGGATTTCCGGTCCGTGGCCCGTCTGGCGGTTCCCATTCACCCGGTCCGGGATGCCGCTTCGTTCTGCGGCCTTGTGGCAGCGCTCCGCGAATTGCGGCCGGACCTGGTGCTCGCCCACACTGCCAAAGCCGGGATGCTGGGCCGTGCGGCGGCCGCCGTGCTTGGCATTCCCGCCGTTTTCACACCCCACGGTTGGGCCATCTCCGATCGGGTTTCGCGGCGTCAGGGCCGGATCTTTACGATGTTCGAAAAGACCGCCGCGCTGGCTACCGCCCGCATCGTCAACGTCTGTGAATTCGAGAAGCGGCTGGCTCTGGAACATGGCATCGCACCGCGCGAAAAGATGGCGGTGGTTTACAACGGGCTCCGCGATATCCCGGCGCATCTGCTGGCGCGTCCGGCGGAGCAGCCCGCGCGCCTGGTCATGGTGGCCCGCATGGCCCCGCCCAAGGATCACACCACGCTCCTGCGGGCGCTGGCGGGCCTGTCTCAAATGAATTGGACGCTGGACCTGATCGGCGATGGCCCCCTGGAGCCCGCCATCCGCGCCACGGCAGGCGCGCTGGGGCTCGCCGCGCGCGTGCGCTTCCTCGGTTTCCAGTCCGAAATCTCTTCGCGCCTGGCGGCCGCCCAGGCGCTCGTGCTCTGCTCCCGCTTCGAAGCCTTCCCCTATGCCGTTCTCGAAGCCATGCGCGCGGGCCTCCCCGTGGTGGCGTCGCGTGTGGGGGGCATTCCGGAAGCCGTCCAGGATGGCGTCACGGGTCTCCTCGCGCCCCCCGAAAATCCGGACGCCCTGCGCGCTTGCCTGGCGCCCCTCATCGCCGGCCCGGCGCGGCGCGCCCAATACGGTGCCGCCGGCCGCGAGCGGTTCCTCGCCCGGTTCACGCTCGACCGCATGATTGGCGATACCGTGCGCGTTTATCGGGAAGCAATCGAAGATGCGGCTGCCCGGCGCCGGGGCTTTTTCGCGATTCCTCGCTGCGGTTGCCGCAACACGGCGCCCTCGCTTGCCCCCAGCGTGATACTGGATACCGTGGAGCCATCCAGACGCGTGTAGGTGTCGGGAAGCTGCACCGTGACGGGCTTCACGCGTGGTTCCCGCACCAGCACCATCCCGCCGTCGAAATCCCTGCGCAGCAGGCCCTGCCACTCGTAACGCGGGCCCGCGGCCGCGCCCAGCCGCGTGTCGAATCCGGACCACCAGTTGTCGGGGCCGGCAAAGCCGCCGTCCCCCATGGCGTCGTGGCCGGTCGAGATCAGGAAGTAGCACGCCAGCGCGTACTCCAGCGATGACGCGGAGGGGGCGTCGCCGCCCGCATCCCCCATAATCGCGGAGCGGCCGGCCTGGTGCACGGCATCGACATAGGCCAGTAGCGCCCGCAGCGACCATTGCCCCGTGCCGCTGGTCAGGCCGCTGTCGTTCACGCCATGCTCGATGTTGACAAAATCGGAGGCCGCAATCTCGCGCTGCACGTTTGCATCCGACTGCCGTGCATCGCCGCCGGCGTACCAGATGGCGTTGTGCGCGATTTCGATCGAGGGCAATTCGGTCCGCACCTGCTCCATGAAGCCGGCGAAGGCCTCGCGCCACGTGGTTTCATCCATGGCCGCGCCCGTTTGCCTGTTGATCGGGGTCGCGGAATTCCCCTGCGAGTCCCCCACGCGGAAGTCCATGTTCACGTCGTCGATCCACACGCCGCGATACTGGCCGCCGGCCAATTCCGCCCGGGCGTTGCCGATCCACCACTGCCGGAAATCGGGGTTCGAAAAATCAGCCGCAAACTGGGGACAGCCGTCCGAAGCGTCGCACCCCCAGGGGATGAACAGCGGGTTTCCGGCGGCGTCGTGGAAGATCCAATCGGGGTGCGCCTGGGCTACGTCCGCCATCCAGGAGGGTGGGTTCCGGTAGATGGCATAGCTGTCGATATAGATCCAGCCATTTGGGAACCAGGCGGTTCGGTTATCGAAATACGGTGAAAAAACCACCATTCGCCAGAAGTGATTGGCCATCCACTGCTGCAAACTGGCGGATGGGGCTGCCGTGAAACTGTCGGATGCCGGCGTCGTCCGCTTGAGCAACTGTACGGTTCCCTCGTTGCCTGCTCCCAGTGCGCGGACTTCACCCCCCAGCAGCGCGCACACCAGCGTCGCCCCGCATATCATCCGAACCACACACCTATGATAGAGGATCTCACGTTCGATGAACGGCGATATAGTACTAGCCTGGTTCTACGTTGGCGGCCGAAATCGACCATCGGGTACACTGAGAGTTCGTGCCCAAAACCACTGAGCTGGAATCTGAAGCCGCGGGGCTCAGTTATCTGCGTGGGGCAGCCGTGCCCCTTCTCAACCTGACCCTCTCGCAGGCTCTCGCCGAAACCGCCGGGAAGTTTCCCGACTGTGAAGCCCTGGTAGTGTGCCATGAGGGTATACGGCTGAGCTGGAGCGAGCTGGACCGCGAGGTGACGCGCGCCGCGCGCGGGCTTGCCGGACTGGGGCTGCGGCCCGGCCACCGCGCCGGCATCTGGGCCAGCAACTGCCTGGAGTGGGTGCTTCTGCAATATGCCGCGCCGCGCGCCGGAGTCATCCTGGTCAATGTCAATCCGGCCTCCCGCTCGCACGAGCTGCGGTATGTGCTGGCCAAGTCGCACATTCGCGCGTTGTTCCTGCACGAGAAGGATTCGCGCGCCAACTACCGCCAGATTCTGGCGGAATCCCGCGATGGCGACACGCTGCCCCTCGAGCACGTCGTCTGGCTGGGCGACGAATCCTGGCATGCCATGATCGCCGGCGGAACCGATTTCCCGAAGGACGCCGCGCAGCCGACCGACGTGGTGAACATCCAGTACACCTCCGGCACCACCGGCCTTCCCAAGGGCGCCATGCTCACTCACCGCAACCTGCTCAATAACGGCATGGCCATGGGAGTGGGGCTGAAGGCCACGGAAAAGGACCGCATTTGCGCGCCCGTGCCCCTCTACCATTGCTTCGGCTCGGTGATCGGGTCGATGGTGTCGGTGGTATCGGGGGCTGCCCTGATTCTGCCCTCGCCGCAATTCGACGCGCTGGCCACTCTCGAGGCCGTTCACCGCGAGCGCGCCACCGCCCTCTACGGTGTCCCCACCATGTTTATCGCCGAGATGGAGCACCCCGAATTCCCCCGCTTCGACCTGACTTCGCTGCGCACCGGCGTGATGGCGGGGTCGGCGTGTCCCATCGAGTTGATGCGGCACGTGGTCGAGCGCATGCACTGCCCCGAGATGACCATTGTGTACGGACAGACGGAATCGTCCCCGGGAATCACCATGTCGCGGGCGGACGACCCCCTCGAGCTGCGCGTGACCACCGTGGGGACCGCGCTGCCCAATACGGAAATCCAGATTGTCGACCCGAAGACCCACCGCCGGCTGCCCATCGGACAACAGGGCGAGCTGGCGACGCGCGGTTACCTGGTCATGAAGGGCTACGATGCCGATCCCAAGGCCACGGCCGAGGTCATCGACAGCCAAGGCTGGCTGTATACCGGCGACCTGGCGGTGATGCGCCCCGACGGCTACTTCAGCTTCAAGGGACGCGCCAAGGAGACCATCATTCGCGGCGGTGAGAACATCTACCCGCGCGAAGTGGAAGACTTCCTTCACACGCATCCCAAGATCGCCGACGTATACGTGGTGGGGTTGCCCGACGCCAAGCTGGGCGAGACCGTGCTGGCGTGGATCAAGCTCAGGAAGAGCGAGCAGGCCACCGCCGAGGAGATCCGCGATTTCTGCCGCGGCAAGATCGCCTACTTCAAAATCCCGCAGTTCATCCGTTTCGTGGATACGTTCCCCATGACGGTGAGCAAGAAGGTGCAGAAGTTCCTGATCCGCGAGCAGGAGATCAAGGAGCGCGGCCTGGAAGGCGTAGCGCGTCAGGCTACGGCGTAGACTCCCCTGAGCGGACCGGCTCGTGCCGACTGTCGGATAATGGAGAGAGAGAATTGACTCTATGACCATCGCCGCTGGAATTGATTTGCCGGAGGCCGCGATTGCCGACATCTGCCGGCGTCACCAGGTCAAGGAGTTATCCCTGTTCGGTTCGGCTTCGCGCGGCGAGATGCGGCCGGACAGCGATTTCGACTTCCTGGTCGATTTCATGCCCGGTGCGCGCCCTGGACTGCTGGGCGTTTCAGCGATGATGCGGGAACTCACGGCGTTGCTCGGCCGGCGGGTCGATCTCGCGGTCAAGCCGGCACTGAAGCCGCTCATCCGGCCCGGCGTGCTGGCTGAGGCTCGTCTAATCTATGCGGCGTGATGAGCAGCGCTTGAACGACATTCTCGGAGCGTTGGACTGGATCGCGAAAGCGGTCTCCGGGCGAACGGAAGCCGATTTCCTCGCCGACGAGACGCTCTGCTATGCCGTCGCTCAAAAGCTGACGATTATCGGTGAGGCGGTCGCGCGGCTCAGCCCCGAACTTACGGCGCGGCATGGCTCAGTGCCGTGGCCTGACATTGTGGGGTTGCGAAATATCTTGGTCCACGAGTACTTCGGCATCTACTGGCCGTTTGTCTGGCAGACGGCGGTTGACCACGCCCCGGTCTTGCGCGGGCAGGTCGCGGAGATTCTGCGCGCCGAGTTCCCCGAGTAGGCGCCTATCTCCCCAGGTTCTCGTACCACTTCAAATTGCCACCCGCGGTGCCGATGCACGCGATGTCCGGCCGTCCGTCCCCGTTCAAATCGGCCACGGCGCAGGCGGCGGCGCCCATCCCTCCCTGGTCCAGCACCTGCTTCGACCAGCGCGTGCCGGCGGCATCCTCGGCGTAATAGATGTACACGCTGTGCCCCTGGCCGCGATACCCGGCGATCACTTCATCGCGGCCGTCGGCATTCAGGTCGGCGGTCTGGATGGTGTGGCCGTCCACCAGCGAGCTGTCGATCACCACCCGCTGCCAGGCAGCCCCACTGCGGTGGTAGACCGCCACTTGGTTGCCGTGCCAGGGCTCTATGGCCGCCAGAAAGCGCTCCTTGCCCAACTTCCCCACGGCAATGTCGCTCGAGCCGGACTTGGGCCACGGCGCGGGGTCGCCCTTGGCAATCTCGGTGCGGGTCCACTTGCCGTCCTTCCC
>Ga0181524_10004335_pt1 | contig 13203 bp, 6 predicted proteins | sample PEATcosm2014_Bin_34_FD_119761 | JGI IMG/M metagenome (GOLD analysis project Ga0181524, IMG submission 119761) | Peatland microbial communities from MTU Mesocosm Facility, Houghton, MI, USA - PEATcosm2014_Bin05_60_metaG | ecosystem: Environmental > Terrestrial > Soil > Wetlands > Peat | place...
AGCATGGAACTTCTACAACGGCTTCGGTTGGGGATGGGCGCCGGGAATGGGCGGCTGCAGGCCTTGGTGGGGAATGGGTTTCTACGGTGGACCCAATATCGGCTACGCACCCATCGGGTATCGCCCGATTCCAAGACCGCTGCCGCCGCACGGGCCGATCGGTCACCGGCCGATTCCCATGATCCCGGTCAACCGGCACACGGCGCTGGTGAACACGCGCCTGCCCGCGCGAGACAAAAACGCGCAAGTGACGATTGCAGGGAGCACGGTGCAGGCACTGCACCCGCTGCCTTCACGCCCCGTGTATTCACATGAGGGCTTCACTTCTGAAACCAATCGCACCACGCCCGGCAACACCGGAGCTGGGACAAGCCGGCCACCTGCCACTCCGGGCTCGAGCTTTACAGGCAGCCGTCCTGCGGGTGGAACGGTGCCCACGCCGAGTTACACTCCCCCGCCGCGGCCCGCGCCTGCGCCAAGTTACACCCCGCCTCCGCGGCCAGTGCCGGTGCCGCACAGTACTCCCGCGCCTTCGTATTCGCCGCCTCGGAGCAGTTCCAACGGCGGAGGGTCGAGCCACTCGTCAGGCGGAGGTTCATCGCACTCCAGCGGGAGCAGCGGCGGCGGCTCACACAGCAGCGGCGGAGGGGGCGGAGGTTCGCACAGCAGCGGAGGCGGAGGCGGCGGCTCGCACGGCCACCGCTAAGCATGCGTTGCTGCAGCGCAACTTAGGCGAATGTCACGCGATACTGCGATCCTGCGCGCAGGTCCACTTGAGCGGTTTGCGCGTTGACAGACTGCAGTGGGACTTCCTTTCCCAGCCGCGTGACGCGCAAGATGCGCTGCCCTGCCGGCGCCGCCAGCGCAATCCGGCCGTCGACATTTGCGCGCAAGGTCGCAATGGTCGCTTTGCCGTTGTGCCACGCGCAATCCACTTCGATGTTGCCGCGCGCGCGCAAGCCACGAAAGCTGCCTGAAGGCCAGGCCGAGGGCAGCGCGGGCAGGAAACGCAGGACGCCGCCATGGCTCTGCAGCAGCATCTCAATCACTCCCGCGGTTCCACCCAGGTTGCCGTCGATCTGAAAAGGCGAGTTGGCCTTCGTGCCGCAAATGTCAAAGAGATTGGGCCGCGTGCAGCTGCGCAGCAGCGCCAGCAAACTGCTATGCGCAGCTTCGCCGTCTTCCAAACGCGCCCAGCAATTCACAATCCATGCGCGGCTCCAGCCGGTGCTGCCGCCTCCGTTGGCCAGGCGGCGCTCGAGCACCGCGCGCGCGGCTTTGGCGAGATCGGGAGTCTCGCCGAGAGTGATCTGGTGGTCCGGGTAAAGCGCGAAGAGGTGCGAGATGTGGCGATGGCCGGGCTCAGTCTCGCCGTAATCTTCGTTCCACTCCTGCAACGCGCCGGTCTTGCCGACTTTGAATGGCGGCAGGCGTTTCGCCGCGGAGTCGACCAGGGCGCGAAGAGCATCGTCGACGCCCAGAATCTTGCTCGACCTTGAGACGCGATCGAAAACCGCGCGAATGATTTCGGTGTCCATGGCAGGAGACATGCACAAGCTGGCCGTAGAGCCGTCGGGAAGTTTGTATTTGTTCTCCGGCGATTGGCTGGGTCCGCTGAGCAGGGTTCCATCCGGGCCAGAGACGAGAACGTCGAGGAAGAACTCCGCAATCTCCTTGAGCCGCGGATAAGCGCGGTCGCGCAGGAAGGCTGTGTCGAGCGAGTACGCGTAATGCGAGAAGAGATGCAGGGAAATCCACGCTGCGCCCAAAGGCCACACGCCGGCCTGCACATGATCGACGGGAATGGAATCGCCCCAGATGTCGGTGTTGTGATGCACCACGAATCCGCGGGCGTTGTAATACTTGTGCGCTGTGGCGGAGCCGAAGGTGCGCGTCGAGTCGAGCAGATCGAATAATTGCGCGTGCAACTCGGCGAGATTCGCGGATTCGGCCATCCAGTAATTCATCTCGGTGTTGATGTTGATGGTGAACTTCGATCCCCACGGCGGATCGAGGCTTTCGTTCCAGATGCCCTGCAGATTAGCCGGCAGCGTGCCCGGGCGGCTGCTGCTGATGAGCATGTAGCGGCCGTATTGAAAATACGTGGCGACGAGACCGGGATCGTCGCCGCCGTTGCGGAGGCGCTCCATACGCTTGTCGGTGGCAAGATCGCGCAAGGGGTCGGGGCCGTCAAGCAAGCGAAGATTGGCGCGGCTGGCATAGCGGCGGTAGTTGGCTACGTGCTCGCCGCGCAGCTCCTTGTAGGAGCGGCCGGCCGCGGAGCGCAGATTGCGCGCGCAGGCTGCGGCCATGCCGGCGGCATCGCGTTCACGATAATCGGTGCAAGCCGTAAGGAGCAGCGTGACGGAGCGAGCATTTTCAACGCGCAGCGTGTTGCCTGCGGCGCGCACCGTGCCAGCCTCGGAAATGGCCTTCAATTCAGCGCGGAATGCTACTCCGACCTGCAGCTCTTGTGTCGCCGGATCGGTTGTGGGTTTCGCGGGGCGCGCCGCGCCGGTCATCACCAGGCGATCGCTGGCTGGTGCGGTGGTTTCGCTGTGCGCGGGGCGGTCGAGTCTGACGGTAAGCGCGAAGGACCGCGTGGATTCAATGCGAGCGACGATCACATTGCGCGGCGCCGAGCTGAAGACTTCGCGCGTCCATTCCGCGCCCGCGGCGCTGAAGCGCGTCTTCACCACGGCCTCGTCCAGATCGAGCTCAAGGCGGTAGCCCGTCACGGCATCGGGCACATGATCGAAATCGAGCCACAGGTCGCCAAGTGTTTGATAGCAGGGAAGGCGGTCTGGAACGCCCATCATGACCTGCGCGGCGAGAGCTTCGGCCTCGTGGACCTTGCCGGCCATGAGCAGCGTACGCACCTCCGGCGTGCGGCTGGCCTGGGGATTGTCGCGATCGCGCCGCTCGCCGATCCAGACCGTCTCTTCGTTCAATTGCAGACGCTCCCTGGCCGGATTGCCGAAGACCATGGCGCCGAGCCGTCCGTTGCCCACCGGCAACGCGTCTGGCCACGTGGCCGCGGGCTGCCCGAAGAAGAGGACGTGCTCGCTGGCGATGGATTCCGCCGGGATCTCCGCATGCAACGCGGGAAGGGAAACGCGTTGCGCCAGCACGGCTCCGGTGAGCGATGCGTCGCGCAGGAAACGGCGCCTGCTCCAGTTCCTTCTTATTCGTGCCATGATTCTCCCTTATGTCTCGACAGCCGTCCGCATCAATTTCAGCCAGCTAAAATCCTACGCCAGGGGCTAAAGCCGAGCCCTTTCAAAACTCACTCTCATCGCGTGCAGCTAAGACTCGAGCAGGATTGCGCTGTACGCCGGCACTTGCAATGTGCCTTTGTGAAGCGCGGTCGCACTGTTTTCAGTGAGTGTGACGCCTTGCTTCGCGTCGATGGCAGGCCCCGTGAGCAGCCATTGCCGGTGCGCGCGGCGCAGCGTGGTGCGAATCGCCGCGGACTGATCGGATTTGTTGATGACGATCACGAGTCTGGAATGGGCATTGCGAGCAGCGTAGGCGCGCACGCGGTCGTTGGCGCAATCGAGTTTGGTTGGGATGAGGGTCGCGCCGGTAAAAGGCTTGATGAGTTCCATGCCGAAGTATTCGGGGCGACGCGCAAAGCCCGCGGCAAGGCTGCCGGCAATCGGCGTGTAGAAGCCGTTACCGCCGCCGTGCAGATTCACGCCGGCGCAACCGAGCGAAGCAAAGTCCAGCATCATATCCGCGACCCACAATGCGCTGGCCAGCGTGTCGCTCACGCCGGGCTGACCGCCGTTCCAGCAGGAGTTGCCTTCGCTCATGCGATAGGGCAGGCCGGCACTGTGCGCCGCGGTCATGGCAATCTGCAGATCGCGTTCCAGCTTGGGGTCGGGCGAGAGCAGTTTGTCGATGGTGATGCCGGGAGCTCCTGCCGGACCCATGGCGTAGAAGTGCGAGGTGAGCAACACGACATCCGGTGCGCTGCGCTTCGCGTCTTCGGCAAAACCGGTGACGTAGGCCATCTTGTTTGAGACATCGGGGCCGGCGAATTTGGCCTGAGGCACACGGGCAACCACTGCGGCGTGCGCTGCGGTCCATTCCTTCCAATAGTCTGCGTAGGACCACGTGGCAGGGCGGTAGCGATTGCGCCATGCGTCAGGCTCATTGCCGAGTTGGAAGGCGATGAGACGTTGCCCAAGAATTTGTTCGACGTAGAAGGCCTCTTCGGCGGCGCGTGCGATGGGGCCGCGGCCGAGATTGAGACCGTAAAGGCAGCGCCAGTTTGTCGCATCGAGGAACGCGCGCAGATTTCGCAGGCATTTTGGCGTGATGGGCGTATCCGATTTGACGTTTTTGCTGGTGTCGGGACCGACGGCATCGAAGGGCGCAGCGGCCGGCGGCTCTTCAGTGGTGAAGGCGGTAAATTCGCTGGTTCCTCCACCGAGGCGCAGCACGCCCGAGTCGCTGAGTTCGCGGAAGAGCGCGATGAGCGCGGCGTTCTCCGCGGAAAAGAAGGCCGGATTGGCGAGTTGCGCCGATTCGTAGCTGAGGCCGATGAAGTCTTGCGGGATCGTGGCGAGGGTCGCGGACTCGTCGATCGTGAGCGTTCCCGAGATGGGCGTGGCGGCATCGGGCGCGCTACTCTGCGCGTGAAGCAGATGAGACGCGAGGCAAGAAACCGTGGCCGCGCTCAAGCCTTGCAGAAAGTTACGGCGCTTCATCAGTATTCAAGCTCCACGGTGCCAGGTTTATCGAGAGTCAAGTCGAATTCAGATAAGTCACTGATGGACTTGTTACCAATCTGGACGAGTGCCCCTGGCGCGGGGAAGTGCAGAACGAAATCGCGGCTCACTCCATGTGGGTCGATGGTGACGCGCCAGAGCGGCGCGGTTACGTGCTCCACGCGCAGGCTCACTGTTCCGCCCGTCGTGACAGGCGCGTTGTCGAGCGTGAGCGTTTTCCCCTCGGGCACCCAGCTTGCCAGCAGGCCGGGAAGCAGATGCAGTTTGCCGCCGCGCTCGTTGAGCAGCATGTCGCGCAGCAGAAGCACAAGATTGGCGTTGGCCCAGGCTTCGGGCATGTCCCCGGTGCCCTGCATGTTGGAGCGCTTCGAGTGCGGCGTGTCGCAGGCGCGCGGCGCGTCGACATCGACGAGGATTTCTTCTTTCCAGACATTCGTGGTGTAGCTGTGGTTGAGCGCGGCAGCAAGCATGTCTGCGGCTTTCTGCTTTTCACCGCGCAGCAGATAAGTCTCCGCCATATTCATCGACTCGCCTGCCCAGACGCCGGCGGGTCCGGCCCAGGCGACATTGGTGGGCAGGCCCTGCTTTTCTTCGTGCTCCATGCGCGTGATGAGGCCGGAGACGAGCGGATCGTCGGGCGCATAGAGGCCGGTGGGATACACGGCGAGAAAGGTCTGCGAGTAAGCGCCTTGCGGATACGTAGGCATGGCCGGCAGATACGGCGGAGTGATGGTTTCGAGCGTCACGGCCCGGTTCACATCATCGTGAATGGCAGCCGTGAAAGCGGCGTACTCGCGATCGAGCCAGGCAGCATCATGGGGATGGCCGAGCACCGCCGCGGCCTCGCTGGTGACTTTGACCGCGTAATCCGCGAGGAAGTTGTGCGAGAAGGAGTGGCCCTCCGGCAAGCCCGAGTCGCCGTAACTCCACGGCAGCAGCCCGTACCAGTAGGTCTTCTCGCCGGGCTTGAGCGGGGGATCGGGTTCAGTACGGCATTTTGAGGGAAGCTGACGATGAATGGGCCGCGCGCCTTCGGGGACGCTGCCGACGCCTTCGAGCGTGGACTCCTCGCGGTGATCGCGAATCCACGACGCGGACTGGAGCAGATCGGGATACGCCTTCGCCAGCCACTGCTTGTCGCGCGAGAAAAGGTAGTAGTCCCAAACCGCCGCGGCGTTGCCGCCGGAGTTGTCCCACGCGGGCCAGCCGCTGGTGGGAGGGAAGTCCCACTCGCCGTCGTCGTTGATGACATGGAAAGAGTGCTCCACGCTCAGCCGCGCGGGCTCCATGAATCCCGCGACCTCCATGGCGCGAGCCTGAAAGTATTCGCCGCGGCCCCAGTACTGCCGGTAGACCGCGGGTCCGTCGAGCGCCCAGAGATCGCCGCGCGCATCAAATTCCGTCAAGATGAGGGCGTAGGCGATCGACGAGTCGTAGAAGTCAGTGAGCTCCTTTTGCGGAAACTCCAGTTTGGTTGCGTGCGCCCACAAACCATCCCACTGGGCGACGGCCTTGTCGAGGAGTTCTGCGCCGGTCTCACGCGAGAGTTCGCCATTGCGCGCGACCGGCCACTCGTACGGCAGTTCGATCCAGATGTTTTTCTGGCTTTGGACTGGGATCGAGAGACGCAGAACAAGTGTCAGGCCGTTGTCTTCGGCGGTGACTGTGGCGCCGGCCGTTGCGGTGACCAGCGCAACATCTTCACCGGCGCCGTTCTCGAGCATGTGGCCGACGACGTGGCCCGGAAGATTGCGCTCGCGGCCGCTGAACTTCAGCGTGACGTCCGCTGAGGACGCTCCGTCATTGCTGATGGTGAGGCGAACTACATCGAGGCCTTTGGCGCCGGAATGGGCATTAGGGATTTCGCCGGGCCTGGCATCGGGGTCGACGGCGAAGGCCAGCTCTTCGAGCGTGAGGCTGCCCGAGTCCGAGTGTGCCGAAGAGACAATGAACGGATAGCGGCCGCGATAGAGCTGCTGGCTGCTGACCTTGAGCGGATCGGTCCCGACAAAAGCCTGAATGGCGAGCTCGCCGTCCATCTGGTCGCTGAAGCCGATGGGTGTGTCGAGCGGCTTGCGCTTCAGGCTCCATTGCGACCACTTGAGGTCGCCCTGCTTGTCGACGATGGTCTTGTGGCTGCCCAGGGGCAGGCCGATCAGGCTCTGCGCATCGGTATTCGAGAAGCGGTGGTCGATGACTACCTGGGCGGAAAGCGTGCCCGCGCCAATCAGCGACACAAGAACTGCGGAAAAGGCTTGTTGGAGAGACATGATCTGGCTCAATGATACGGTTGAACGTTCGTGTTGAGTTGGCTTCGCAAAAAATGCAGGTCCTTCGACTCGTACCGCGCTTCGCTTCGCTCAGCGCAGGACTCGCTCAGGATGACAACGCGGAATTGAATCTCTTGCGTTCATTCCGCCTTGATGTTGGAGAGGACCACGATTTCTCCGGGTTCTACTACTACCTCTGCCGGAACTGCGGAGACGGCATTCTCTTCTTCGAGCCCGGTGCGTTCCATTTCTACCCAAGGGTGAGCGGCGCCCTGCACCGTGAGCTTGCGCGCCGTGGCTGAGCGGTTGATGACCACCAGCGTCTCGTGCTGGCCATCGGCAAATGCGGTCGCGAGGAGGTCGGGATCGCCGGTTTCCACGCCGAGGCGCTCCATGCCTCTGACGATGTGGCGGCTGAACGCGCCCATCACGCGCAACTGATAGCTGGTCGGCACGGGAATCCAGCCGCGCGTGCGATCGGGGGCAAGCAGCGAGCGCGATCCGGCAAAAGTGGGCTGCTCCACATCGAGTAGCAGCCAGCAATACATCAACGCCACGGCATCCAGTTCGGTGAGGTTCTTGTGGTAGAGCTGGGCCACGGCAAAGGCGATGCGGTACGAGGGGTCCTGGTAGTGCGGATCGTTGATGCAAATTTCCGTGGCCAGGAAGGGCTTGCCGTCCGCGGCCTCGTGCATCTGCTTCATGCGCGCGTCGTAGAGGTCGGGGTTCGCGAGGAACTCCTGAAAGTCGTACTCGTGCACGGCCGCGTAGTCGATGGCCTTCCACGCTTCGGGATTCTTGCGCAGCTCCGTGGCGCGATCGATGCCGAGGAACATGTAACTGGCGTCGGCCATGTGGATTTTGGTCGCGGTGAATCCCGCCTTGTCGAGCTCGCGGCGCAGGGCGAGGGCCATCCGGCTGAACACCTCAGGCGGCTGGTCTACTTCGTTTTGGATTCCGACGATGGCCGGTGCGGAGCCCGTCGCTGCCTGCGCTTTCTTGCAGTAGGTGACGATGAGACGCGCGTATTCGTCGGGATTTGCCACCTGCTTGATGGGCTTGTTCCAGGTGTCGGTGGCGTGCGGGCCGTTGTAAGGCACAGTGGCCCAGGAGGGAAGCGCCCAAAGCTCGTAGATGACGCTGCCGCCCAGATCGAGCACATGACGGCTGTAATCGAAGCTCGACAGCTCGCTGTTGGGGAAGTTGTCGCCGTAGTAGTGCGGCGTGGCGTCGGCGAAATTCTCGAGGTTGCTCAGATCAGGCTTGAGCTGCGAGCCCATCGGGTACTCGCGGAAGAGCAGCAGGTTGTAGCGCTTGAGAATCTGCCAGTAGGCGCGTTTGCCCTCGTCGCTCAACTCGGCGTAGGCGGGAATGCTGGGGCTACCGCCGAAGCCGAGCATGGTCTGGTGGACTTCGGCTGGGTTGATCGTGATGGTCAAGCTCTTGAGATCGGGCTGGAGCAGCGAGCCTGAGACCACCTGGTGCGCGGTGCGCGAGGCCGCGAGCATGAGCTGATGACGCGTGAGGTCGAAGAGCAGCGGGGCCTCAAGGATCTGCTGGCCGTTGACCAGCACGCGCACTGCGAGATGGGCATCGGCGATGACGGTGAGCGAGCGCGCATCGCCTGTGAACTGGCGCTCGGCCGTAAAGGTTGTTCTTTCAGGGAAGTTGCCCTGGCCCTCGTAAAGCGCCATGGAGTCGTAGTAGCGTTCCGCGATGCGGACCTTGCTCGAAGTGAGCTCGACCGTGAGGCCGGCGCGCGCACCGGTAAAGATCCAGCGCAACGTGGCGCGCGGCGGAAGGGCGGCGTCGAGCGAGAGCGTGCGCTCAAAGAGTGCGGTCAAATTCTCATGAAAATATTTTCGGGCAATTTCATCGGGGCGGCTCCATCCGGGACCGGCCGGACCATCGGAGACGAAGCGGAAGGTGTCGGCAACGGGCGCCGAGGCGGCCGGCGGGGCAGCGAGCGGAACCGCCTGTTGTGCTGAGGCGCCTGCGGCAACCGCCAGAGACGCGAAGAAAACAATCCATCGCATGGCCTCGATTATCCGGGGCGGCGGGCTTGCGCTGTCAAGCAGGACGGCGAAGTGCGGCAAGTCCGCGAGTCAGCAAGTCAGCGTGCGCTGAGCGCCAGTTCGCGAGTTTGCTGATCCGCTCAGCGGAGTAATCCTGGCACCGGCGACCCCGATCCGCAGGAGGTGACCAATCCGTTTCCACACCCACATTTCGCAGTGAATCCCGACACAGGGATTGGTAGTCTAAGGATTGTGAACGAAGCGCAAGACGCACGGCTACGCATCGCGGCGATCGGATTCTTGAATCCTGCGCCGCTGATGTGGGATTTCGAGCATCCCCCACTTTCGGCCGAACTGGCCAAGCGCTACCGCATCGACCGCATGACGCCGGCAGAGTGCGCGGTGCGGCTAGCCACAGGGCAGGCGGATATCGGCCTGATTCCCATTGCCGCGCTGGCCACGTCGCCGGAAGTGCGCATTCTGCCCGGCTGCACCATCGCTTCAAAGGGCCGGGTGCGCTCGCTGCTGCTGGTGCACCGGGTCAGCCAACTGCTCACCGACCTGCAATCGGTCGCCGCCGACACCGCCAGCCGCACGACGATTGCCTACGCGCGCATCCTCTTCCACAAGTGGGGCAATCCGGGGATCCAGTTCGTGCCCATGGCGGCCGATCTGGACCTGATGCTGGAACAAGCCGATGCCGCCATCCTGATTGGCGATCCCGCGTTGCTGGCTCTCGAAGAGCGATTCAACCGCATGGAGCGGACCGGCGAGGAGCTTATGTATCGCGACCTGGCCGCGGAGTGGAACGTTTTGACCGGGCTGCCTTTCGTGTCGGCGGTGTGGGGCGCTTCGCCCAACTGCCCTGCGGATGACGGGATCGTGGAAGACTTTATTCATTCCCGCGATCATGGGCTTGCCAACATCGACGCCCTGGTGGCCGAGTGGGCGAAGCGGACTCCCATTCCCGAGGAGACCATCCGGGCGTACCTGACGACCAACATCCACTACGTGCTCGACGAGGAGTGCGTGGAGGGGATGCGGGGGTTCTTCCGCATGGCGGCCGAATACGGCGTCTTGCCGCCGTATGACGTCACGGTGGAAGAGCTGGCGGCGAGGTAGCGGAGTTAGCGGCGTTAGCGGAGTTGGGCATGTGTCGGGCAGCGCACCTCCAAGCATTATCTTTTCGTTACTCCCTCCCCCCATACCCCTTTTGAGGCTAAGTGGCTTGTTTTCAGGCGCTTGGTCATTGATCTCTGACTGTAGCCGACTGAAAACAAATGAGTTAGAGCGTAAGGTCGTCCAGGCAAAGGGGTTAGAGGCGATTTTTGGGGCCGAATGTTACTCTTTGGTCAACTTCCGGCTCACTGCGGCTGCGGCCGCCTGCTCTGCGGGGGTCTGGAGACCCCCGCTACAGCCCGTCAGGAGACCGGCGCTACGGGTTCCCGCCACGGCAACTTGAGACCATTGTGCGCACAATCTGCGAATTAATCTGCAAAACTGCCCGAAAAAGGTTTGGCTCTCATGCAGTAGCCGGGCGGGTAAGGGAAGAAATAGCCCGCGCCGCCCTCGCGCGGTATTCCGCTTCGCGTCGCTGCATCTCTCCGCGGAAAACAGATAAAACGGCGTCCACTACTTTCGTGAACGCCGTGAATTCTGCGGTATGCCTCATTCGAGGCTCGTTATATCGCCGGCGGTGAGATCGGTAATGCGGTTAGTTTCAATTCTTTGAAGGCGCTGTTGCAATAAGGATGAGCAAGCTGCACATTCGTGTGGTCGCCTGTCCCTCCGCTTCTCCTTGGCTCGATATGATCGTAGGAGACCGATTTGGCTGGGTCTAGGATTCCTCCGCAGATCGGACAGTGTATTGCATTCTTAATTGCCTCCTTAACGTAGACCATCGACTTGGTATCGTCTGATATTTGTGGGGAAGTCTGAGACTCGTTCACGTCGAGAATTCGGCCACGTAATCCGAGGTGAGCAATGGCGTCCTCCGGTTTGATTTCCTTATTCTCGTCTTGCAGTTCCTTCACTAGGTACTCAAACAAGTCCTTCATTTTTGGTACCCGAGTGCCCTTGCTAAGATTTTGCAAGATCATCCCGAAGAGGGACTTATTCTCTACCAAGAATTTCTCCAAGCGATTGCGAGCAGTTGTGAACTTCTTGAAAAACGTGGAATCGTTGTTTCTAAGTTTTTCCTGAATTACGGCGGAAATTCCTAGAAACAGGAATCGTATGTATTTCCCTTTTTCGTTGTAGAAATACACGGCTGGATGCAATCCGAGACTAGATGGACGATTACCGGCCATGCGGTTCAAAACCTCCAAACCGTTTTTCAGTATCGCTACGGTTTGCGATCCGTCCTTGTCGTCTGCGTATTCGGCAATAGGTTTGCTTTTTTCCTCTCGCGTTCCAGCGATTGTAAGGAATTCGATCAAGAGCGCCAAAGCATCAATCGGTGTAACTGATCCGCCGATGGGCAGCTCCAAGGTCTTTAATGGCTCAGTGGCCTCTGGCTTGAAGATTCGCTCGTGGATTTCCTGAGTTACTTTCTCAACGCTTTGAACACACTCTGGAGTGAAAGAGGACCAGTATTTATGTCCCGTCCCAGCTCGCAGAATGGCCCGCGCGGCGATCGCAATAGGCTTCAGACGATTGACTATCAGAAGTTTTTCAGTATCATCGAGCGGAGTTCCTTGCGAGTTTATCTTGAAAAAAGACGACTCCGCAACGCTGGCATCCCCGCTTATCCACTGCAAGGCTAGCGACCTGGTGGCAAGAACTTGGGCGCGTCTGCGATCCTTCTCCGTGGCGGTGGGAGAATCCACCATCTTGATTAAGTCAGCGTATCTACCGACTCGTGTTTCTACGAGTTTTCTTGTTCTAGCCGCAATTTCTTTCTGGACCTTGGAAATCTCAGAGTAGAAATTTTCGGAGATTGTCTTATCTCCATAATCGTTTTCCATCCAAGCTCGGAGGGCGCTCAACCGATGGCCGCCGTCAATTACAAAGATGTATCGTGGCGCTTTCCATAGGATTAGCGACGGAATTACCTCACTGTTCACAAAGCTCTCAATAAGCGTCGCAACCTGCTCTGGTGTCCAGTGGTTTGTCTCACGCTGGAAATCAGGTTTTCTCAGAAGTTTGCGAACCGGGGCGTCCATCTCAAGGTGCCGGATTGGGAAATCTCCCATCAGGTCGAGGGGATAAGGTTGCGCCTCGATAGCAAAATCCTCACGCGGAATCATTGCGTCTAGGTCAACACGCTTCGCCATATCTGTTACCTCAAGGATGGGCTTAATCATAGCTCACCCCCGGGACTTGATGACTCAGGGATATTCCTGCCGGAATAACTTATTCCTCTGAAAAGGTTTAGATCTAAGATCCCTCTTGAAAAAGGGTTAGTGCCGGTTTTTGGCGCCAGAGCGTTGCCTTTTGGTCAACTTCCGGCTCGTTGCGGCTTCGGCTGCCTGCTCTGCGGGGGTCTGGAGACCCCCGCTACAGCCGGTCAGGAGGCCGGCGCTACGGGTTCCCGCCACGGCAACTTGAGACCATTGTGCGCACAATCCGCGCAATAATCTGCAAAACTGCCCCAAAATAGTTTGGCTTTTACGCCGCGGCCAGGCGCATGAGGGTCAGAACGGTGATGTCGTCCTCCTGCCCGAATGTCTGGGCCGAGTGAGCAATGGACTCGGCCGATTGGCCGGCAATGGCTGCGGTGCGCTCGAATCCGAAGAGTTCGCCAACACTGTTGCGGGCTTCCAGAACCCCATCGGTCAGCAAGGTCAGCTGCTCGCCCTTAGCCAACCGGAAGGTGGATTCGGCATAGGTGGCGTGGGGATTAAGGCCCAGGGGCATGCCGCTCTCGACGGAAACTTCCTTGCCCTGAACGTACGGAGCTGGGTGGCCGGCATCGGCCAGGGTCACGGTTCCATCGGGGTCGACGCGGAGAACCAGACAAGTGGTGAAACCTCCCTGGCTGCGGCCCCACATCCGCTCGTTGACGGAGGCAAGAATTTCACCCGGCTTCTGCGTGTATTGGACCAGCGTGCGCACGGTGCCCACAAGCAGACTCACGGTCATGGCAGCCGGGGTGCCTTTTCCGCTCACGTCCCCGATCACCGCCAGAATTCCGCCGTTTTGCAAGGGAAGAATCTGAAAGAAGTCACCGCCCACCTGTTG
>Ga0181524_10004336_pt1 | contig 13201 bp, 15 predicted proteins | sample PEATcosm2014_Bin_34_FD_119761 | JGI IMG/M metagenome (GOLD analysis project Ga0181524, IMG submission 119761) | Peatland microbial communities from MTU Mesocosm Facility, Houghton, MI, USA - PEATcosm2014_Bin05_60_metaG | ecosystem: Environmental > Terrestrial > Soil > Wetlands > Peat | place...
CGATATAGAAACGGCCCTGAACCGCCGCTTTCCGCGCTCCCATCGTCTAGCGGTCTAGGACGTCGCCCTCTCACGGCGAAAACTGGGGTTCGATTCCCCATGGGAGCGCCAATCATTTCAAACAATTATAGGAACGCGGCAAAAATCTGTGCAAGATTTGCGCGATATCGCGTTGCCAGAGCGGCGTTTTCTCTCCGCGTACAGGGTGTCGCAGCGCCATTTGTTCGAGCGCCCGTCCCGCCGCGGCTCCCCGCCTCCAAACCCTCGACCCGCATCGGGGCCGGAGGGTTGAGCTAGGGTCGATGAAGCGCCCACCGCTCTTGGGTCAGGCGATTTCATGCCCGCAAATTGGAGGCGTTGTCTCGGTCAGCTCCAATGCATACCCACTACGGCAGCGACCAAACAAAACAGCGCTACGGTAACAATTACTCGAAGGAACATCGCCAGGCTGTTTGTCTCGTTGTCACCAGTGTCATAGACGTGCAGACGCGCTTTCATCAGCGCCTCCCCTTTGCGGACATGCTTCAAATCCGCAGGCGTTCCTCAACTCGATGACGCCCCGAATAATCGCATTCGTGCATTGACATGCGTCAACCGCCGAGACGGCGAACGCGATCGGCGATGCAGCCGCTCCGGCCTCATCGCGCAATCTTTCCGTAAACATCAACGCGAGATTGGCGCACTCCCGCCGATCGCCGGTTTCTTCATGACGACGCAGTCCGATCGCTCCAGGCGCTCGACAAGCCGCTTAGCGACGATCCGCGTGGGTCACGCACTCAGGGAACGACGACCACTGCGCAGGGGGCAAGGCTGACCACCTTCTGGGAGACACTGCCGAGCAGCAGTCCGGCCAGTTGGCCGCGGCCGCGCCGACCAAGCACGATCATGTCGACCGAGCGGCCTGTTGCGATTTCGATCAGCGACTGCGCGACATCGCCCCAGCCTGACTGAACCTCGATATTCGATACCCCTAATCGCCGCGCGCGGGCCTCGGCGACGTGCAGTATCTGAGCTGTCACCGCCTCTGACAGATCGCCAATGCTTCCTTCGGCGCGCGCGAACTGCTGCGCTTCTTCCCCTAACAAAGCTCCCCCGACTGTCACGATTAGAAGATTGCCTCCGACTGCTTTCGTAAACTCTGCCGCCACGTCAACCGCGCGACTGGCTCCGCTGGAGCCGTCGGTCGCCACCATGATGTGATGCATGAGTCGCCGCCTCGCTAATACGTAAACAATTCCTCAAGCGTCGATCCGTCGTCGCCGGTCGAGCCCGACAAAGGCCGCTTCGACAAAGAGACTCCTGCCCGCTGTTTCGCGGTGCATTCACCTCGGAACCCATTCGCTCGCCATCCGCCGCGCCTCGGCGATCTCAGCGGGCGTCATCTTGGCGACCACGACCGCCACTTCGCAGCAGCCCGCGACCTAACGAAACCCATTTCCTCAACCCAACCCCTCCTAGCCGAACCGCCCTCAGCGTATCACCTCAGTGAGGGCAACGAGCGCATTGAGCGCGTCTGAGTTCGGACAATAAGCTTCCCACACCAAGCTGTTATGGTCCTGTTTCAAATCCAGAGCGCAGCCTCCCCGATCGCCGCAACTCGTGCAATTTTTCTTGATCTTGTCGAACACTTCGCGGTAGTCGGTCCCGATCGCGTCGACATCGAGGCCCAAGGCCTTCATGCGACCCCGTAGAAGATCGTCGACTTCGTGTTGCATCGAATCCTCCGCCGTTCCTTAGACGGATCACGTTCCCAATAATCGCATTCGTGCAATGACCTGAATCAACCGCCGAGCCAGTGAACGGGCTCGGCGATGCAACAGCTCCGGCCTCTTCGTGCGATCTCTCCAAGAACATCAACGCGAGATTGGCGCGCTTCCGGCGACCGGCGGCTTCTTCCTGACGACAAAGCCCAATCGCACCGCGCGCTCGACGAGGCGCTTGGCGATGATCTCGGCGGCGGCGCGCTTCCGCTTGCGCCTTTGCGCGCTATCGACAATCTCGGTCGAGACCACGGCTCGCGCAAAGGCCAACCAGGCGGCATCGGCCGGTGCGGCGGACGCCACTGTCTCCGAGAGCCCCTAACCCCTCGACCCGCATCGCGGCTGAAGGGGTCGAGGGAGGAGCGATGAAGCGTCCGACGCTCGTTGTTCACGCGGCATCCGCGGAGGTCGATTAAAAATTCCTAAGCCGCTTTCTTCGTGCTCCTGGTCTGAAAGACCAGGCGGTCGTCAACCACGGCGATGCAGGAATGGGCGAGCTCACAAGGACATGCTCGCCGTCCCACGCATTCTCGGTTTATTCGCATCACCTCGTTGTCGAACGAGTCGGCAACTGCGGCGATCTCGCCACTCACCGTCTCGGGAGCCAGGGCGACTCCCAGTTGCCGATAGTGATTGGAAATCCGAGCGAGCTTGCTCATGCGAAATTCGAGGACATCGACCATTTGCGTGTCTCCTCGGTTTCGCCCTCCGCGCTTCCCTTCATCTTGTCCTCGCAGACTACTCGAAGAGCGTTAACAAAGAGTTAAGGCTAATAAAGCATTAAGATCATGGGAGCCCCGTCGTTTGCTTCGATCATGGGGATGATCCGATAGCAGGGCGGCCGCACAGGAATCAAAATGACGCCTTCGCTACGCCGCAGCCGCCTCCCGCCGTTGCGCTGGATCAATGCGCAGACGTCGCGACGTGAGAGGGTTCTTGCATCAGACTGGGCGTCACCCTCCAAGACGTCTCCGACGCGGGATGCGCCGCCTGTCTGAAGGTTCGGGCCGAGGCTGCGTATTCGCCCCGGCCCAGCTTTTTTTCGGCTTGATCCGACGACGGCGAACCCCACACGTTGGCGCGACCACATGCGGTGGCGGGCGTCTTCGACGCACATCTCGATCGCTGCGCGTTGGTCGATACGGCGGCTAGTCAGATAGCCGAAAGCCCGCCGCCAGCCCCTAAACCCTCGGCCCGCATCGCGGCTGGAGGCTCGAGCGAGAGACGATGAAGCGTCTGCTGTCTGGTCGTTCACTTGCGATTCTCGTGCGCTGCTAATCACCAGATTCGGTCGCTCCAGCGTCGCAAGCCGAGCCGAGCGCGCCGGGGGATGCAAATGAAGGGGCGAAGGGCGAGCCGCAGGGGAGGCCGCCCGCCGTGCCCCGTCCAAGGCGCCCGCTAGGGTCATGGCGGCAAGCCTGGAATGGCCGCCAGCGAATTTCCTATGGCTTTGCGGAATTTCCTAAAGCTCGCTGTGCTGACGCACGGCGAGCTTTTTCACGTAATCCACATTCGCCGGCGGACGCAAAATCGGCTGAACCGGGGCCTTCATCTGGAGCGGGGCCTTCATCTGGAGAATGTCGGAGAAAAATTGCCGTTGACGAAATTTTGACGGTTTTTGCATGCGTGCTAGACTGAAAATTGAGGTATTGCCCAAGACGGCGGCGGCCTTGGAGACGGGGGCGAATCATGCCTTTATCCGCATATGTTCTGCTCGCAATGCTGTCTTCGGCTCCTCCCCTTGGAGAGGTTAAAACCACCTTAACCTTAGGCCCCGAGGCGATCGTCCAGCCGAATGGCGGCGACGATATTGTCTCGGCTGCCTATTACAGGAGGTTACCGGGGCGCGTGACGCGCGGCCACAAGGCATGGCGCATGAAGGTCTACCGTGCGCCCGGGACACATTTTCTCAACCCGCAACCACTGCCGCCGTGATTGTCGTGGCTCTCGGTGAGCGCCCCACGGCCGCCGCGCGCCCACGCCCGGCGGCCGTGACCGTTTGGCGCGATAATGAGGCTGCCCGCTCGGCTTCAACTCAGCACGCGCGGTCGACGGTCAAATCTGCGGCCTGATCCCCGTCCGCCCCGAGGGGCCCACTCCAATCAGAGGCCAATTTTCGACGGCGTTTGACAACAGAACAAGGCGTTATCTAGTTAGGCGGTTCCCTAGGCCGGTGAAGAAAGACAAGCCGCGATGGCGATGAAAATCCTGGTCGCCAATCGGGGCGAGATCGCGCTGCGCATCGCCCGGACGGCGACGGATATGGGCATCGGCTGCGTGACTGTCTACGCCGACGACGACGCGGGCTCATGGCGCGGCGTATTCGGGAGCGAGAGCGTATCGCTGCAAGCGCTCGGACCGGCGGCCTATCTCGACGGGGCGAGGCTCATCGCCGTCGCCCGGCAAACCGGATGCGACGCCATCCACCCCGGCTACGGTTTCCTCAGCGAACGCGCGGAATTCGCCGAAGCTTGCGAGTCGGCGGGCCTGGTCTGGATCGGCCCGACGCCCAGGCAACTCGCCCTTTTCGGCGACAAGGCCGAGGCGCGGGCGCTCGCCGCGCGCTGCGGCGTTCCGCTCGCGCCCGGCAGCGCCCATGCTGTCAGCCTCGAGGAGGCCAGCGCCTTCTTCGCCGCTCAGAACGGCGCGGGGGTGATGATCAAGGCGATCGGCGGCGGCGGCGGTCGCGGCATTCGGGCGGTGCGGCGCGCGAGCGACGTCGAGGAGGCCTATCGCCGCTGCGTCTCCGAGGCCAGGAACGCGTTCGGCGTCGAAGGCGTCTATGTCGAGCGTCTCGTCGAGGGCGCGCGGCACATCGAGGTGCAGATCGTCGGCGACGGGTCGGAGGTTGCGGCGCTGGGAGAGCGGGACTGCACCTTGCAGCGGCGGTTCCAGAAGCTCGTCGAGATCGCGCCGAGCCCGCGGCTGTCGAGTTCCATGCGAACGGCCGTCACGGACGCCGCGCTGGCGATGGCGCGCGCTTGCCGATATCGCGGCGTCGGCACCTTCGAATTCCTGGTGGACGAGGCGTCTGAGGATTTGCCCTTCGTCTTCATCGAGGCCAATCCGCGCCTTCAGGTCGAACATACCGTCACCGAGGAAGTCACCGGTCTCGACCTCGTCCGGCTGCAGATCGCGATCGCCGGAGGGAGCGACCTCGCCTCCCTGGGGCTGGACGCGGGGTCGGCGCCCGCGCCGCGCGGCTATGCGATTCAATGGCGCATCAACGTCGACACGCCGGCAGGCGGCGCTCCCGCGCGCCCGAGGTCGGATGCGCTGACCCGCTTCGACATGCCCTCTGGTCCGGGCGTCCGCGTCGACACGCACCTGACCGCCGGCGACCTGATTTCGCCGCGATATGACGCGCTGCTGGCCAAACTGATCGTTCGCTCGGGCGGCGATTCGTTCGCAGACGCCGTGCGCCGCTCCCGCCGCGCTCTGGCCGAATGCCGCATCGTGGGTTGCGGAACCACGGCGCCGTTGTTGCGCGCGCTGGCGGCGCGACCCGAATTCGAGGCGCTGACGCTGCACATCGGGTTCGTCGAGGAACACCTCGCCGAACTCGCGGCCGAGGCGCGTCGCTTCGAAAGTTTCGAAGCCGCGGCCAGCGAGGAAATCTCCGCGGCTCCCCCCGCCGCCTCGCAAACCGATGTTCCCCTTGGCGCGGTCGCGATTGCGGCGCCGATGGCGGGGCGATTGGTGGAGATATGCGTCGAGGATGGCGCGCTTGTCGCCTCCGGCGCGCCCGTCGCCGTGCTCGAGTCGATGAAGATGGAGCATCTCGTGCTCGCCGACCGAGCGGGCCGCGTGGGCCTCGCACGGGCGCGGGCCGGCGACCATGTGGGCCCTGGCGAGGCGCTGCTGTATCTACTCGAGGGGGGAGCGGAAGCGGGCGCGCAGGCGTTATTCGAAGTCGCCGACGACCCCCATCTCGTGCGCGCCGATCTCGAGAGAGTCGTCGACCGTCTTGCCGCGACCCAAGACGCGGCCCGCCCGCAGGCTGTCGACAGGCGTCACGCGCTCGGCCTGCGCACGGCCCGCGAAAACATAGCCCAGCTCTGCGACCCCGGCAGTTTCGCCGAATATGGCGCTCTCGCCGTCGCCGCCCAGCGCTCGCGCCGCAAGCTCGAAGACCTGATCGCGAATACGCCCGCCGACGGGGTCGTCACCGGCGTCGGCGGGATCAACGGCGCTCTGTTCGGCGCGGAAAAGGCGCGCGCCGTCGTCATCGCCTATGACGCGACGGTCCTGGCGGGGACGCAAGGGCTTCGCGGCCATCAGAAGACGGATCGCATACTCGAGGTCGCCGAGCGCAACCGGCTTCCCCTGGTGTTGTTCGCCGAAGGCGGCGGGGGAAGGCCGGGCGACACCGACATGGCGATCGTCGCGGGACTCCATATCACGACCTTCGCCCGCTTTGCCGGGTTGAGCGGACATGCGCCGGTCATCGGCGTCGTGGCGGGGCGTTGCTTCGCCGGCAACGCCGCCTTGCTCGGCTGCTGCGACGTCATCATCGCGACGCGCGGCTCAAACATCGGCATGGGCGGCCCCGCCATGATCGAGGGCGGCGGTCTCGGGCGGTTCAAGCCGGAAGAGGTCGGCCCCAGCGACGTGCAAGCCGCCAACGGCGTTATCGACGTTCTCGTTGAGAACGAGGAACGGGCCGTCGTCGCGGCGCAAAGCTATCTATCGTTTTTCCAGGGCCGCCTGTCGCAATGGGAATGCGCCGATCAACGCGCCCTTCGCGGCGCGGTTCCCGAAAATCGATCGCGCGTCTACGACATGCGCGCGCTCATCGCGCTCTTGCTGGATCGGGGCGCGATGCTGGAGCTTCGCGCCGGTTTCGGACGCGGGATCATCACAGCGCTGGGCCGCATCGAGGGGCGGCCTCTGGGCGTCATGGCGAACAACCCGGCGCATCTCGGCGGCGCCATCGATCCCGACGCCGCCGACAAGGCGGCGCGCTTCATGCAATTGTGCAACATCCGCGGCTTGCCGATCGTAAGCCTCGTCGACACGCCGGGCTTCATGGTCGGACCGGAGATCGAGGCCAAGGCCCAGGTCCGGCATGTCTCCAGGCTGTTTGTCGCCGCGGCCGCCTTGCGCGTGCCGTTCCTTTCCATCGTGGCGCGCAAGGGCTACGGGCTCGGCGCCATGGGCATGACCGCAGGCGGATTTCATTCGCCCGATTTCATCGCCGCCTGGCCGAGCGGCGAATTCGGCGCCATGGGCCTCGAAGGCGCCGTTCGCCTTGGCTATCGCAAGGAATTGGACGCCGCGCCTTCGAACGCCGAGCGCGAAGACCTGTTTCGCAAGCTCGTCGCCGAGCACTATGAGGCGGGAAGCGCGCTCAATATGGCGACGACCCTGGAAATCGACGCCGTGATCGACCCCTCGGAAACCCGCGCCTGGCTGACCCGCGGCCTCGCCTCATCGACCATACGGGAATATCGTCGGCCTGTCCTCGACGCCTGGTGACCGACAGCGTGATGAGGCGGGATCGGTCTCTGCGCAGGCGATTCCCATTTCGAGCGCAGCGCTCACGCGCGCTCCCTGACGAAATCGAAGGCGTGGGACGGGCTCTGGATCAGCAGGAACTTCGCCGGCTTGGCGGCGCTCGCGTTGGCGATTTCGTGCGGCAGGCCCGGCGGGACGAGGTTCACCGCTTGCGGCCCGCAGCGAACGGTTCGAACTTCGCCGCCTTCGACGAAGCGAGCCTCGATTTCACCCTCGATGACGAACGAAATGTCCCAGGACGCGCTGTGGCGATGCATCGGAACGCGGCCGCCGGGCTCCAAGAGATACACGCTGACCTGGACTTCGTCGCTCCGATGCAGCAGCGCTTTGAGCGCGCCCGAATCCTTGCGCTCGTAAGACAGCGAGGAAAGGTCCGCCAGCGTGGTGGGAACGGCAGGCGTCATGACGGTCTCCCAGGCGTCCGCAGTGGGGCGGCGATCGCAAGGATAGCATGCCGCCGGGCGTCGCCCGCGGCATTTTCTTGACAGTTTCGCCGCCGCCTACCTATAAGCGGCCCGCCCAAACGGGCGAGCCTCGTTCTCGAGGCGTGGCGGGGTAGCTCAGCTGGTTAGAGCAGCGGAATCATAATCCGGAGGTCGCCGGTTCGAATCCGGCCCCCGCTACCAACTCTCTCGACACCGCGAAGTCCGGCCGAGTCGTTCGCGGCGCGAGGCCGGGCGCGCTCATCGGGGCGCTTGCGGCGCCGGCGCCACGCCGTTCCATTGCGCCACGAGATCCGACAGCGTCGGCACATAGGACTCGCCATAACCGGCGCCGACGGCGAGCGCGTAATTGTTGCGCGCCGCGGCGCCGATCGGATTGGCGACCCCGAGGGCCTGGGCGAAGCCCGCGAGGCAGGCGACGTCCTTGTGGGCGTTCGCGATCGTGAAGCGGTGCGCGCTACGGTCGCGTTCGAGGACGTATTTGAAGAAGGTCTGATAAAATGGACAATTCATCCGGCCGCGGCGGATGACGCTGTCGAAGACCTTCGCCGGCAGTCCGGCCTTGGCGCCGAAACGATGACGGCGCGAAGTCTCCAGACGCCGCCTCGCAAGGCCCGAGCAAGCTTATGATGTTGTGTTGAGCGCCGACACGACCGCGCTCTTCACGCGGGCCTGACACGCCCTCGAGTCGCGATCGCTCCGGCAGAGTCGATTGGCGACGGCGTTTGCGCGCTCATTGCAATCGCCTCGCGCGACAAATTGGAAAGAGAATGACGGAAGACCGGTTCTTGAACGAGGGGCTCCGCATCCGGCTTCGCGACGGTCGCGACAGTCCGGATCTTCTCGAACTGTTCAACGAAGAGCGATTTCTGCACTACGCTTCCGCGAGAGGGCCCTTCGCCTCGAGCGACGAACTCCAGTCCTGGCTCGCCAACATCGCCTGCTCGAAAAGTTTCGAGGCGGTCGGCGTCTTCGCGGGCAAGACCATCGGATTTGGCGGCCTGTACGTGATGGGCGAAGGCCTCAGCCATTCCGGGTGGATTCTTCTGGGCGTGCGCGAAGCGTTCCAGGGGCGCGGAATCGGCGCCAGACTGCTGCAGATGTTGATGGCGACCGCCAGCATAATGATCGGATTGCGCCGGGTTCAGTTGACCGTCTTCGGCGACAACGATCCCGCCATAAAACTCTACCGCCGGTTCGGCTTCGAGATCGAGGGGCGCCACCGAGACTTCGTGCGTCGCGGCGACGGCTTCGTCGACGCTCTCACGATGGCGAAACTCTATGACGGGCGCGAAACCGCGCCTACCACCCTCGAGGCGTCGCAGCGGATCGGGCCGACGCGCCAGCCGCAGTTGGATCCGTCTCGGCGCGAAGCGCTCCGCCCGCATTGACTCGCCGCGTCCCCCGCGCGTCGGCGCCCCTGTGCGCGCATCCCCCCGTCGGCGTCGACCGACTTCGGGCTAGGCGGATCGTCCGCTCCCCGTAAGGCGCCGATCCGGCCGCCAGCGGGCGGCGAGGCCGGCCTCCGGAGGGAGATTCATCCTCGCGCAAGATTTTGCCGCTAAGAGTCGCGATCGGGCCGTCCGGCAGACGCGGACTTCGTCGCGATGACGCCGATCGCCGCTCTCGGTCCCAAGAGGTCGCCGCGAACCGATCGACCCGTTCGGTATACAGAAAAGGGAATAAATCTCAGCGACGAACGCCTGATGCGAGCGTGGATATGCCGGCACGGAACATTGGTCTCATGTTGAACGACAAAAGACGCGCTCCTCGAACGCGATGCCTGCGAGAGGGGCATTGCGTGTTCAACAACGGATGTTCGGATCTTAACGTGCTCGTTCGCAATATTTCTTCGACTGGCGCGAAATTGTGCGGCGATGAATTGCACTGCCTGCCGGAAGAATTCGAATTGCGGATTCACGACGGATTTGGCGCCTTCACGTCGCGCCGAGTGAAGCGGGTCTGGACCCGCGCGGATTCCATCGGCGTCGCATTCATCGACGCCGCTGGCGAGCCTCCTGCGGGTCCTCAAGGGCCGGGGCCGCAAAACGCCTTCCCGCGGGGCTCTCGCGGTCCCGGCGGAATAGCCTGAAGCCGGCGCGAGGCGCGCTTGGCGAGCCGATCCGCCAGGCCGGGACCGATCGTCCGGGGCGGCCGATCGTTACTGACGCTGCTTGGCTTGGGCGTTGGAAAGAAACGTGAATTCCTGAATTCCCATGTCGATGACGATGTCGGCGTTCAGGCGCGCGTTGACGTTCTTGATCAAGGCCTTCGTCATCTTGTTCAGATCGAACGCATCGAGATGGTCGAAGTCGATCGTGCTGTCCTCGTAGATGTAGCGAAACGTCTCGTCGACGATAAACGCGTCCGGCGGGAGCGGATTTTTCTTCACGGCGGCCGAATCGACGACATAGGAAAGCTGCGCGACGACATAGCCCTTGACGGCCCCGTCCCGGATCTTGGGGACATTGATCTCTTTTGTCTTCTTGAGTTCTCGCGGCGACGCGGCGGCGGCGATCGGCGATTTCTGGCTCGCGTCGCGCAGGTGGCTCATGGCGTAGCCCGCCGCGAGCGTGGTCAGGCACGCCCAAAAGCCGACGAGGATGATCTTGATCATTCCTCGCCGTCCAACCAGGAACGGGCCGAATAGGTGCCGTCGGACTGGCTTTCGCGGATCGCCCGCGCGATGATGTTCGAGACCGCTTGCGCCGCTTTCAACTGCGTGCGCAGCATGCGACGGTTGGTCTCCAGCTTGGTGTAGAGATCGGCGAGCGCGACCCGAAGCATAGGGCCGACCTGCGTGTCGGCGAGCGCCGGCGCGAGACGTTTCAGCTCCAGCAATCCCTGACTCTTGCGCAAGTTGTATGCGTGGTAGTCGACCGATCCGCGCCGCGCGATGTCTTCGTTTTCCTCGTCGAGCGTTCGGCGCAGCCGATCCACGACCGGAAGAATCATCGCGATCGGGCTCTGACCGCGGCTCGAATTGGCGGCGAGGGTGGGGGGGCGAAGAATTGCGGCGCTCATGAGCGTTTGTTACCCGAAAAGAGGAAGGCTCCGTTGGAAACCGCGACGCCGCTGGGCATCGATAAAGCGTTCGCGCTCATTTGCGCGGCCTGATGCGAGTCGGCCGCGTCGAGGCGGCTCGCCCGCTCCAAAGATTCGCTCGCCGACAGCGGATGCGCCGCGAACAGTCGTTTGGCGATTCCCAACGAGCCCGATTTGGCGATTTGCCGCGAAACCTGATCGGCCAGCATGGATTTCCACATATCGCCCGCCAAGCCCTGGCCAAAGGCCGCGGATCCGTCTTTCGGCAACATCTCGTTGACGAATCCGTTGAGCAGGACGGCTTCGAAATCGACTTGCGCCTTGGCCGCTTTGTCGCTCGCGGCGAACGCCGCGTCGGCGAGTCGCGACCGGGCGTTCGCCAGTCCCGCGACGGGCGCCGGAGTGGGCGGCGCCGTTTGCGCGAGCGTCTCGGAAAAGTCCTCCGTTTCCGCCGCCCCCGCGCCGGCGAGCGCGTTGAGCCGTTGCGTGGCCGCCGCCGCGCGGGCCGGATCGGCCGCCTTGAGCACTTCGAGCACGACATCCGAGGGAGGATCGATGGCCATGAAACCCGTGAGAAGCGTTGAACTTCGTCAACCTTCCTCCCCAAGCCTTACGCCGAGCTTGACTTCGGATTGCGCAGCGAGTCTTCGACGAGATCGGCGAGTTCCTTGCGCTGCCTTTGGTCGCGATATCGCGCGTCGGCGGTCTCGCGGGCGCGATCCGCGAGCTTGGCGCGCGTTCCCTGATCGATAGCCCGGCGCGTCTGCGCGGCGACCTCGGCGTCGGCGGCCGCGATCTCCCTTTCCAACTTGCGAATGCGGCGCATTCCGGCGGCCGCCGGCGCTCCGTCAAAGACGCCGCCGCGCCCCATCGCCTCCAACATTTCGCGATGATTGTCGGCCAGATCGTCGCGCTCGCGTCCGAGCGCGGTCAGTCGCCAAACCGCGAGATCATGCATTTGCTTTTGCAGCCGCTCGATCTTCTCGAGGGCCTCGAGCCGCTTTTTCATCGCCTATCCCGATATGAGCCAAGCCGCGAAGCCCGACATGAACTCGCCAAGGAGCGGCCTGATCGAGAAATACAGCAACACCAGCCCTCCGCCGACGATGAACGGCGTAGCCACAAAGAAAATCGCGATCTGCGGCGTCAGACGATTGATGAGCGCCATCGCGAGATTGATGACGATCGCATAGATGAAGAAGGGCGAACACACGCGAAGCGCGACGCGAAAGGATTCGCCGAGCGTCGAGGCCACCTGCCGCAGTGAATATCCCGGATTGAAGTCGGCTCCGATCGGAATCGCGTGATAGGACGCGGCCAGGCCGCGCAAGACTTCCCAATGGGCGTCGGTCACGAAGATCAGCGTCGTCGCCGACAACGTCGCCAAGCTCGCGAGCGGCGGCAGCGCTTGATTTGGCTCCAGCTCGATTCCGAACGGATTGGCCATGCCGAGCATCATCGACGCTCCCGTCGCCATGGTCTCCAGCGCCAGAAAGAACAATCGACCGAGAAGGCCGATCAATCCGCCGATCGCCGTCTCGATCACGATCAATCGCAGCGCCGGGATCGGGTCGGCGCTGAGCGAGCGCAACGGCGCCTCATCGAGAAGAAGCGGCGCCAACGACAGCGTCGTCGCCACGGCGATGAACAATCGAATCTGCACCGGTATTTGCGCGCTCGATATCCCGGGCATCACCATCAGGCACGCGCCGATGCGGCAGAATAGAATGAAGGTCGCCAACGTCACGTTGGGATTGAGGATCGCGCCGGCGCCCGCGAAAATGTCGTCGCTGGCGTTCACTAGGATATCGCGCCAAGCGACTTGACCTCGAACCCGCGCGCGATCTCGAGTTGCGACAATACCGCCAGCGTCGGGAACATGCGCTCGATAATCATCCGCACGTAGGGTCGCGTCTCGGCGGTCGTGACGAGGGCGAAGAGATGCTTGTCCTCCATGCGCTTGCGGATCGCCGCGGACGCCTCGGCGGCGAATTGCTCCATCAACCTGGGATCGATGTCGAATTCGCACACCTCGCCCTTGGCGTCGCGCTTGAGGCTTTGGTGAAAGACGAGATCCCAGCGATTGCCGAGCCGCAGCACCCTCACCGCGCCCTGATCCTGAAGGTCGCCGCAGATCTGTTGCGACATGCGAACGCGCACGTGCTCGACGATCTGCTCGGGACGGCGCACATGCGGCGCGATCTCGGCGATGGCCTCGAGAATCAGATTCAGGTTGCGAATGGAGATGCGCTCGGCGAGCAGCAGCTTGAGCACCGCCTGCAGCCCCGAATAGGAAATCTGCGAGGGGCAGATGTCGTCGATGAGTTTCTTGTATTCGGGCTCCAGTCTGTCGAGCAGCCCGCGCATGTCCCTATAGGACAGCAGTTGCGCCAGATTGTTGTGGATCACTTCGCTCAAGTGCGTCAGCAGGACCGA
>Ga0181524_10004342_pt1 | contig 13192 bp, 9 predicted proteins | sample PEATcosm2014_Bin_34_FD_119761 | JGI IMG/M metagenome (GOLD analysis project Ga0181524, IMG submission 119761) | Peatland microbial communities from MTU Mesocosm Facility, Houghton, MI, USA - PEATcosm2014_Bin05_60_metaG | ecosystem: Environmental > Terrestrial > Soil > Wetlands > Peat | place...
AGCATCCTGCTCATTGGCTCGGTGCTTCTCCAGGGCGGCGAAAACGTCGATATCACCGCGGCTTTCGGCGGCGTAAGCCAGGCGGCCTTCGGGCCTCGCGGCTCTGTGACCCTGCTGGCAAAGATCACCTGGGGCTTGGCAGTGATTTTTATATTCACCTCCATAACCCTGGCAATTCATGCGTCTAAGTCTTCCTCGGGTTCGGTGCTGGAGCACGCGCCCGTCAAGTCAGCGCCCGTGTCGGCGCCCCTGACGCCCGCTCCGGCGAAGAAGTAGGAAGAGCAGCCGTCAGTAATCAGTTATCAGTAAGGACCCTTCCAGCGCACGGTTGGGGACCGACGGCTGACGAACGACAACTGAAGACTGAGCACTGATGACTGAGAACTCCCTCTCCTGCGGAAGTGGCGGAATTGGCAGACGCACCAGCTTGAGGGGCTGACGGTCGCAAGACCGTGGGGGTTCGAGTCCCCCCTTCCGCACCACTTATTTCAGTAGGCAACAAGCAGAAGGCAGTAAGCAGTAATTCACCGTCCTTTGTCCGTGGTCCCGCCACGGCGGGTCGGTTACCAGCTTTCAGCCATCAGCTCTCAGCCCTCCGCCTTTAAATCCGAAGTCGTAAGTTGAGTCTGCACTTCCACTGTCATCTCAAAGAGTCAGAATCACCTTTGAGATATTATAATTAAATGGGATATTGCAAGTGTAAAGAGACTTTGCGGCTTCACCAAGACCTGCTACGTGGACAACCGGAATCCGCGCGCCGCGGATTCGAATCAGGGCGCAAAAGAACTGCCCTTTCTCATCATCAACAAGGCGGCGCAGGTGCTGCAGCCGGGCCAGCGCGTAGTCATCATGAGGGGCGTCTATCGCGCGCGCGTTGCAGTGGATGGCAAGTTCATGAGCGCCTTCGTGCGGGCGCAGAAGCCACGTTCATCGTAGTGCGCCCCAGCGAGGGAGCGGAACCCCGCACGAAGCAAAATTCCGTACTTGAGGTGGCTATTGAGGGCCATTTATTGGATCGATCCAGTTCTCTTCCTGGGTTTCGGGGTGTACGTCTTTTCCCAATGGCAGTGGAACGTTAGATACCTGGTTGGGATCGGCATAGCGGTGGCTAGCTTCGCGCTGTGGATGGTGGCCCGTGTTCAGCTCGGAAAGTCTTTCAGCGTCCGGGCCCAGGCCAAGGCGCTGGTGACCAAGGGCCTTTACTCGAAATTTCGTCATCCCATCTATCTCTTCGGCGGACTGGCTTTTGCAGGCCTGTTCCTCGCTTGGGGCTAACTGATCCCGGCACTTGCCTACTCGGTTCTGATTTGTCCAACGCAAATCGTTCGATCAAGAAAAGAGGAGGCCGTCCTGGGAAAAGCGTTTGGGGAAGAATACCGGCAATACAAAGCGAGCACCTGGTTCTGACTTTGAACGACTGGATTGACACTGCGGGGGACAGGTGTTATACAAAGCGTGGTCAACGCATGCTAGTTCTGATGCTATCGAATTGCTAAAGACAGAGAGTGCGTCCGCTTCTCCTCCACAGGAGGCCTTCAATGGATTTGTTTGACAAGGTCGACCCGAAGACGCTCGATCGCCGTCACTGGCAGTTGTCGATGCTTTCGCTCGGGATGATTCTCGTCCTGGGAGCGGGGTTGGCCTTGCTTATGTATCCTGCCGTCTTTGGCAGTAACGCAGCCCCTACCGGGCACACAACACGGACTCTGTTCTTTGGCTTCTGTGCGTTGTGTGTGCTCGTGGTAGCCTACTTGTTGAACCGGCAATATGTCGTTCGCCAACTGCGCAAGAACTTGGTCGAGCAGAAAACGGAAATGGCGCACCTCCGCCAAGAGGCGAGCGCAGATTTGCTGGGCACCGTGCCAGGTTTCAGTCATTTTCAGGATCGGCTGATCATGGGTTTTCGCCGTGCCACCCAGACCGATGAGCCACTCTCTCTTGTACTTGTGCGTCTGAAACCCTCCCCCATGTTCGACAGCCCAGCGGAGGTCTCTGTAGCGCTGGGGGACGCAGCCAGGGTGCTCCTCCGCAAGCTGCGCACGGATGACTCACTCTACCATTTGTCCTCGGCTGCGTTCGCTATGGTCCTGCCAAACACCTGTGGAGCTGATATGAACCAAGTCGCGAGCCGAGTTACGGAAGGCCTCGCCGACGCCTCCGGCGCTAGCAACCGCTTTACATTTGATATGCAAGTGGTTAACTATCCGGAGCAAGTCTCAACGGCTTACGAGATGGAACGCATAGCTGACGCTTTTTCACTTCGTAAGCGATCAACGGCAGGGAAGGCTGAGGCAGTATAAGAACAGTTGTGCCCTCCGGCAGACGATCGAAGCCCTCCGCTTCCAAGTTAGAACGCTAGCGTGGCAGCTTTACCTCGCCAGTGATCTGCAACTTTGCCTCGAGGCCATGGGCGCCTTCCGTGGGCTGGCTACCGCCGACGAAGACGGTGTAGCTGCCGGGCATAATCCTATGTTCGCCTTTTTCTGTGACCTGGCTCAAGTCCCGCGGATTGAGCTTGAAGGCGACGTGCCGGGTCTCACCCGGAGCGAGATGGACGCGCTCGAATCCTTTGAGCGCGCGCCGGGGAGCGCCTGGCGACTGCGGGTACTCGAGGTAAAGCTCCGCGACCTCATCGGCACTGATCCCGGCCGTATTACGGACGTCCGCCTCGACGGTGAGTGGCTGGCCGGCTTGCAGCTTCTCGGACGAGAGCCGGAGATTACTGTAGACGAAGCTCGCGTAGCTTAGACCGTAGCCGAAAGCGTAGAGCGGCGTGCCCTGGAAATATCGGTACGTCCGGCTCTGCATCGAGTAGTCTTCGAAGGGCGGAAGCTGCTCGAGCGAAGCGTAGAAGGTGACGGGCAGTCGCCCACCAGGGTTGTTAGCCCCCGCCAGCGTCTCGGCAATGGCTGTGCCGCCTTCCTCGCCCGGATACCAGGCCTCGAGGATCGCAGCCGCGTGCTGCTCAGCCCAGTTCACTGCCAGCGCGCTGCCATTCATCAGGACCACGACCAGAGGCTTGCCAGTGGCGGCCAGCGCTTCCAACAGTTCCTGCTGCGCAGCAGGCAAGACGATTTTCGTGCGGTCACCACCGACGAAGCCCGGCATGTCGATGCGCAACTCTTCGCCTTCCAGATGGGGCGAGAGTCCCACGAAGGCCACCACCACGTCCGCCTGCTGTGCCGCCTTCAGGGCCTCGTCGCGCAGAGCCTCCAAGGGAGGTTGCCAACTGAGAGTGGCGCCGGCTCCGAAGAGTGGGGAGTCGTGCACATATTCAAGCCGCAAGGCATGTGGCTTGGTGTTCTCGAAGTCCGCTTGGAATGTGGTTTGCAGCTTTTCTTCTGGCAGGCCCCAGGTGGTGGGGACGAGTAGCGTTGTGTCGAGAACCAGCTTGCCATCCAGATAGATCCGGTAAGCGTCCCTCCCACCGCGCGGGTGCCACCCGGGTTTCGGCACGCTGAAGGTATAGGCGCCAGGTCGAGGCGGAGTGAGCGTGCCGGTCCAGCGCACGGCGAAGGCTTTGATGGGCACGCCCTTCGCGGGTGCGGCGGCGTTCCAGTCAAACTGAATCTGCGGGTCTATGCGTGTGAGTAAGGGCTTTCCGGAAAGCTCCATGTTGGGGAAGTACTCGGCCTTCAGGCCCTGCGTGTTCGCGCCCTCGGCAGTATGGAAAGCCGTCCGTGGCACGGGAATGGGGAACCCCTCCAGGTAGGGAGACCCTTGCGAGTAAAGGACCTTCGCCTTGCCATCAAATAATTTCTCGATTCCGTCCAGAGGATAAACCGGATGAGATGGTTCGCCGTTGTAGCTGCCCTCCAGGGCCGCCAAGGACTCCGCGTTGGGTCCAATCACGGCGATGGTCTTGATGCTCGATTTGAAAGGTAGGGTTCCGTCCTGGTTCTTCAACAGAACCATCGACTCGCGCGCCGCCTTCAAAGCCAGTTCCCGGTGCTGGGCTGAATCGTTCTCAGAGAAGGGAATCCGATTGAAGGAAGCGCCGCCGGGCGGGTCGAACATTCCCATTCGGAATCGCGCGGTGAAGAGACGCTTTAGGGAGGTATCGATTTCGCGCTCCTTGATCAAGCCGTCCTGCACAGCCTTCACGAGCGCCACGTATTCGTCGCCGCAGGTTGTGTCCGTTCCAGCTTGGACGGCCAGGGCCGAGCCGTGCTCATCGTCGGGAGTATACTTGTGGCCGGAAGTGATGTCTCCCACCGCGCCGCAATCGGAAGTTACATAACCCTGGAACTTCCACGCCTCACGCAAGGTGTCTTGAAGGAGAAACTTGTTTGCGCACGCCGGCGCGCCATCCACGGCGTTATAGGAGCACATGATGGAATCAGCGTGGCCCTCCACAATCGTGGCGCGAAAGGCGGGTAAATAGGTGTCCTCGAGGTCGTGCGGCGAGACGTTGACGTCGAACCGGTGCCGCTCCGGCTCCGGCCCGCTGTGCACGGCGTAGTGCTTGGGAGTGGCGATCGCTTTCAGAAACTTGGGATCGTTTCCCTGCAAGCCGGTCACGAAGGCCACGCCCAGCTTGGCGGTGAGAAAGGGATCTTCTCCGTAAGTTTCCTGCCCACGCCCCCAACGCGGATCGCGGACGATGTTGATATTGGGCGACCAGAAATCCAGGCCAAAGAAGATGCTATGGTTTCCTTCCCGCTGCGCCTGGTTGTACTTGGCGCGAGCTTCGGTGGCGATGGTCTCGGCCTCGTGGTGGACCAGGTTGTGATCCCAGGTGGCGGCCATGCCGATAGCCTGGGGGAATACGGTCGCGTACCCCGCATGGGCCACTCCGTGCAGCGCTTCGCTCCACCAGTCATAGGAGGGAACGCCGAGCCGTGGGATGGCCGGCGCGGTGTGCTGCATTTGGAGGACCTTCTCTTCCAACGTCATGCGCGAAACAAGATCCTCGACACGTTTCTCAAGGGGCAGAGAAGGATCCTTGTACGCGGGGGAAGGCTTCTCGGCCTTTCCTTGGGCAAAAGCGGTCGCCATCAATCCGTATGCAAGAACGGATGAAAAGAGCGTGTGAGTAATCCATCGGATTACCGATTTGAATTTCGTCACGTTCATATGACTCGCCTCCGGGGATTTGGGCTTGCATGGGCACACAGCGATAGTGGGAAGGTGGCAGGCAGCGGCGTGCTTGTGGAACCCACGATGACTTGTCCCGATCGGATCTGTTACCGTTACGCAGCTTCTTTGCCTTACGCCCACCTCCGGCACCCACTTGCCGCTGATCCCGGCGAAGCCGCTCACTGATTCCAATGGGACGCCAGTCGTGATCGGAGTGAATCGACACTGGCGGGACAATAGTGGCCGAAGTGACCCGGACGCGTCAACCGGAATCCGCAAGCCTGCAATTGCCCGGGCCACAACTGCCCGAAGCAATCGAGGCCCAAGAAGGCGGGACGCTACTTCGCCGCAGATTCTCCGCGCGCAGCCTTAATTACTGCATAGAAGGCCGGTTTGGGCCGGCCATCGCGATCAAATAAGAGGGGGTAGCTGGTTCTTCCTCGTACGGGCCAGTTGTTTAGCCAGGAACTGGCATCCGTGACACCCCAGGAAGTTACGCGGGAGAGGACTCCGCGGTGTTTGAGAAACACTCCAAACAGATCGCTATACCGCCTCGCTAGCGTCTGTTGGACCGAATCCGGCAACCCGCTCGTGTACGGATTCAGTTTGGGTTGTAGCTCAACGTTAGCCGAGATGTCCGCGCCACGGTACTGCATTGCCGGAGGCAACACGTCAACGTCGAGTTCCGTAATCATCACCTTGACACCGAGTTTCGCGAAGGCGGCGATGGCCGCGTCCAATTGATCAACCGAGGGCCAGTCAATTTTGTAGTGTCCTTGGAGACCGACGCAAGTGACCGGCACGCCCTGAGCCCTGAGCTTCCCGATCAGCTAGATAGCACCGTTGCGCTTTGCTTCGTTCTCCAGCGAGAAATCGTTGTAGTACAGTTCCGCCTTGGGATCGGCTTCATGCGCGAACTCAAAGGCCTTGGCAATGTACTCCTCGCCAATGATTTTCAGCCAGGGCGTTTGGCGAAGAGTGCCGTCATCCTCGAGCGCCTCATTGACAACATCCCAGCCGTGGACGCGGCCCTTGTAGCGGCCGACGACCGCTTGGATGTGTTCCCGCATCCGCTTCAGGAGCGTTTCGCGATCAACGGGATTTCCCTTCGCATCCTCGAAGACCCACTTGGGCGTCTGGTGGTGCCACACCAGCGTGTGGCCGACGATGAACATGTGGTTCTTTTCGCCGAACGCGACGTACTTGTCCGGCAGATCGAAATCATAGCGGCCCGGTTCAGGATGAACCCCCTCCCATTTCAAAACGTTCTCCGGGGAGATGGAGTCGAATTGCGCTTTAACGATGGCGGCATCGCGAGCATCTCGTTCGGTGAACTGGGCTGGGTTCAGCGCGGCCCCGATCAGGAAAGAACCCTTGAACGCGTCTTTGAGCGTCAATGGTGCTTCCTCAGCCGCCCACAAGCAAAAAGTCAGAAGCAGGAGGTTCAAGGCGGTCGCCGCACTAAACGTGGTTCGCAGATGTTCCTTTACGGAGCATATAACAAAGTATCTCATGACTCTACTGCTTTCGCCTTTCTGCCAATTCCGTGGTCATCTGGACGTTGGTATCAGTGAGGCTTCCCAAACATCGTGGCCACGAAAGAGCGCAGTTGTGGGGAGTCTACTTTGGTGGCCCCGGTTTGCTCTTGAAGCTCTTTGATGAACTGCATGACCAAGTGCGTCAGCACTGCGCCTGGCCTGGGATAGGCCGCCACGATATAGTGCGGACCCTTGGTGGCTTCTCCCTGTTCCTTCTCCAGCTCGGCCCTGAGGTTGTCCGGGCTGATCAGGGAGTTGCCGTACTCGAAGATGACCCGGTCCATGGCCTTGTAGACTTCCTTGCTCTCCTTTACGAGGCCGTAATAGTCGAGCAGTTGAGCGAAAACGTAGTTGGATGTCGTATAGACGTCCTGGCCCTGTTCCGATTCGACCGCCTCGGCATTTTCCGTCCGAGTCACGGCCCAGCCCATCGTGGTTCGGTTCGTCTTGTAGATCGTCTTGAGGATTTGCCTGGCCCTCGCGGCAGGAATGAATGGCTCTTCGCCCATGGCGATCAACGCCCACAAGGCATCGAGCTGATTCGTCCAGACATCCGTGTTCATCTTCTTGGTCTTCGCGTCGTAGCAGGTTACGTAGTACTGCAGCTTGGTGCCCTTGCGATTCTTCTTCTCGCGCCACAACTTCTCAAAGACCGCGGTCGCGGTCGCGAAGGCCACCTCGTACTGCCTCCGCGCCGGCTCGTCGCCCATCATCTGCGCCATGACCTTCATGGCCTGACAGCCGGCCATGTAGGTCGTCGCATCGTAGGCATCGACGCCGAACAGCGTCAGGTTGTCGAAGGTGTTCTTGACCTCGTGGGGATTGCCTTCGGGGATGCCGTCGCCGTCGATGTCATACGTCTTCAGGAAGTCGAAACCGAGCTTGAGTGTCGTCCAGTTCCTCCTCAAGAAGTCGACGTCGCCGACGAACTTGACGTTGCGCAACACTCGCGTGGCGAGCTTGGGGAAGAGGTCGACCCAGTAGTTGTTGTTATACCAGGTGTAGTCGCTAACGCTGCGCAGCGGATGGCCCTTGGGCAGGGCGCCGACGTCGTGCGCGACGCTGCCCTTGATCTTGACGGCATCCCGGATCTGAGTGAGCGATCGGCCTTCGTACTCCTCCGGGTGCTCCTGGAAGTGCTTGCGCGCCTCCACGAACGACCCGTGCAAGTGATAGAAGCGCGGCTTGAGGTCCTCTGCCAGGATCGAGTCGATGAATCGCTGGCACAGCTCCTGCTCGACGTCCGGGAAGAGCACGAGCAGCACCATCGAGTACCAGTCGACGTCCGACGGGTCGATGTAGGCGTAGTCGAAGCACTCCAGGAAGCGCGCCACGTCCTTGCCGTCCTGGCCCTCGATCCAGATGCAGGCGTTTGACAGCGGGAAGCTGAACTCGTTCAGGATCAGGCGCGTGAGTCTCAGCGCGCCCGCCCGGTCCTTCTTGTAGGAGGGGCTCTTGCTGATGTGGTCGAAGATCTTGTTCTGGATCGACGCGGTGCGCTCGAGCCACGCGGGGTAGTTGTCCAGCGCAATCTTGGCGAGCTCGACGGCCCGCCTCTCCTTGTCCTGGAAGCGCTGGACGTACTTGCGCTCGAAGGTCTTGCCGTCGATGTAGCTCTGCTGCGGGAAATCCAGGGCGATGGCCACCGGCAGCTTCCTCGTGGCCTTGGGCTTGAGTGTGAACGTGAGACTGATCGCCGCTCCGTAGTCCTGCTTGAGGATGGGCGCGCGCTTCTCGTAGAAGGTGCCATCGTCATTCAGCAGCAGATCCTGCTTGAGCCGGTTGAGGCAGAAGGACGGATGCGTGTCGACGCTGACGCCCTCCATCTCCGGCACGGCCAGGACCATCCGGTCTCCGCACTCCTGGCTGCCCATGACGACGCCCTTCATGCCCGACGAGGCAAACGCCTTGTGCACGTGGCCCTTCACCGGCGTTGAGCAGAAGTAGACGGTGTCCTGGTCCGTCGGCTTCAGCTCCTTCTCCTGCAGGTTGACCAGAGACGGTCGCGGGATCACGAGGATGACCTGTTGCTCCTCGTTCGACGTGTTCGTGACCTCGAACTCCTCCACGCTGATCGGCATCACGGTGTGCTCGGTGCCCGACAAGAACGGAGAGACCAGCCGCCGCACGACGTTCACCGTCCCGAGCCTGTAGGCCAGCTCCGCCAACGGCGTGGCCAGAGACAGGCTCGTCTGCTTCTCAGTGACTGGGGGATGGTAGTAGTTCTTGAGAGCCGGCACGTCGTCCGGGCCTTCGACCGCCCGCGGGTTCCTGGTCGTGAGCATGAAGGTCTTGCCAGCGACGCGCACGAACGGCACGGAGCCGAGTTGAATCCCGTTGTGATTCAGGAGAATGATTCTGCCGGCGTCGTTCAGGCGGTTGTAGAGACCCTCGGGAGAGATGCCGATCGAGCAGGTGGGAGCGCCCATCAGCGCGATCGTGAGAGGGAACTGAAGGGTCTTGGACATCCCCTGGAAATGCACCGACATCTTGTTGTCGACGTACCTCTTTCTGATCTGCGGCCCTGTGATCGTGTAGATGTCGGTTGTTTTCACACTATAGGATTTCGGCATCTGCTTTTCCTTTTCGGATGGCGGCAGCCGGGGCCGCTCGCGAGCGGCACACCAGGCCACCGCCACGGCTTTCAGGTAGACCCTTCTCTTCGCTCTACGGATGCGCTAGCAGTACGACAGGTCCAAGGTGCTCTTCGGCGCCGGCTTCTTCACAGCGGACTCCTGCTGCACGCCCAGCTTGATCGGCAGCTTCGTCTTTGCCGAAGGCTTGAGCTTGCCCCACAGCACGTCTACCGCAGCCTTGATGGAGTCCGGCGTACCGCTGAAGTTGCAGACCACGGCGTCCGCCTCGTTGGTGGTGCCCTCGATGTACGGGGAGTTGGTCACGACGACGATCTTCTTCCCGGCCTCCTTGAGCTTCTTGACGAGCAGCCGGTTGTTGCCGGTCTTGACGATGCGGGCGTAGTAGTTGGTCATGACCACCAAGTCGGCCTGCTTGGCCAGCTCCAGGCACTCCGCGACCTCGTCCTCGGTTGCAGCGAAGTCCGTGTCGACCAGGATGAGGTTCGTGGAATGGTTGACCATCGCCTCGCAGAACATGTGCTGGTGCATGTACGGATCCTTGCCCACGAACTCGTAGGGAATCCGCTGCTCGATCACGAGGATGCGCTGGTCGGTCTCGAGCGGCAGCATCTTCTTGTCGTCACGCATCACCAGCAGCGCCTTCCTGGCAACTTCCCAGGAGAGGTCGATAACCGGCTTGCTCATGGCATAGGCCTGAGCCTTCTTCGGATCCTTCTTCCCCGCGGTCTCGAACAGACCCTGGTCGTACTTCATCCGCAGCAGACGGGTCACCGCCTCGTCGATCCGCTTCTCGGAGAGCTCTCCGGACTCGGCGGCCTGCTTGATTCCAAAGAAGCACTGCGATCGTGATTCGTCGTCGGCTTTCAAGAGGATCGTGTCACATCCCGCCTTGATCGCCAGCGTGCAGGCCCTGGGAAGCGGCCACTGCTTGAGGATCGCGGCCATGCCGATGGCGTCGGACACGATGACGCCCTCGAACCCGAGTTCCTCTCGCAGCAGCCCCGTGAGTAGCCTCTCTGACAGAGTCGTCGGGTACTTGTCGTCATACGCCGGGTAGACCGAATGCCCGGTCATGATCGCCTGCACGCCTGCGGCGATCGCGGCCTTGAAAGGATACAGCTCAACCTCGTGCCTCCTTTTCTTGTCGGCCCAAATGACGTCGAGCACGTCGTGGGCGTCAGTCGCCGAGTCGCCACGGCCGGGGAAGTGCTTCGCTGTGGCAGCGATGCCACCGTCCTGGAAACCCTTGAGCAGCGCGACAGCGTACTTGGCGCAGGTCTCAGGGTCGTCGCTGAAGGACCGGACTCCGATCTCCGGGTTCTTCGGATTGATGTTGACGTCACAGACCGGCGAGTACATTTGCGTGACGCCGATCGCGCTGAGTTGCTTGGCGATAGTCAGGCCGGTCTTGTACGTGAGTTTCACGTCCCCGATCGCCGCCATGCCCATCGGAGGCGGGAACTGCCGAATACCGCCGGCCATGTAGTCGTTCTTGAAATCGCCCTCGAAATCGATGGTCATGTGGAGAGGGATTCGCGAGGGCCTGCTCATGGCGATCTTCTGAAGTCGGTTCAGATCCTTCGTGTAGTCCTCGGGCGTTATGCTGATCCCAAAGGACTTGCCGGCGAAGTAGGTGTTCGAGATCGTGAAGTAGTCGGCCGGCCTCTGATAGGTCTTGTCGATCTGGGAGTTGCCCCAGTAGAGGTTCTTGCAGGTCTCGACCGCGTAGGGCTCGAGACACAGGCCGCCGCATTGCAGCTTGGTGATCTGCTCGATCCCGCTGGGGGTGAGCATCGCGCCGCGCCGGGTAAACGTCAGAAGCTGGCCGATCTTTTCCGCCAGGCTCATCTTCGCCAGCTTCTTGGCGATGAATGCGTCTCGCTTCGGATTGCTCTTCTTGACCATGTTCAATCTCCCGTTCCTTGGCTCGCCTAGCAGGCTGCTGAAAGACCCTTGCGGACGTTGTCATTCCGAGCCCTTCGCTGTCATCCTGAGCGCGGCGAAGGATCTCGCTCTGCCCGCTCAGGGTAAACTCCGCGAGGAATCTCGTAAGTCGTATGTTTCCAGAGCGAGATTCCTCCCCTTCGCTCCGCTCAGGGTCGGAATGACACCGTTCACAAGGTTTTTTCAGTATCCTGCTAGGATTCCCACTTGCCGCGGTTGTCAGGCCCGACCCAGAACTCGCGCTCCTTCTTCCAGCCGGCCTCGTCGATGCGCAGGTCCTTTGTCTTCCAGCCCGCTTGGATGCGGCGCGTCAAGTCGTTGAACCCCCTGTTCCACGTCAGACCGTCCGGAACAGTGACGTTCATGCTGCCGGCCGCGTTCCCATACCGCAGGCAAGACTCGATGCTGTGGTTCCAGACGAAGGCGGAGAGGAATCCTGCGATCGCCGAGTCGCCGGAGCCCAGAGCACCCACGAAACGCTCCTCCTGGTAGACGGGGAACCACAGCTCGCGGTTGGCCCAGTTCTCCAGGTCGGAACAGCCGGCCGCGCCCATCTTCTCGAGGCGTGCCTTGTCGGCGGTGCGAACGTAGAGTCCCCGGTGGCCGCACTTGACCATCGCGATCGCCGCCCCCAGTCTCAGAAGATCGCCTCCCAGGGTAGAGATCTCTTTCACGGTCATGTGGTCCAGCACGCTCTCTTTGGGACCGAGCTTGGCCTTTTTCTCCAGGAACTTGTCCTTGTAGAGGAAGTAGAAGATCTCCTCCGCGCTGGGCATCATGAAGTCCGATAGCGGGACCCAGTCCTTTAGGATCGCGCGCCAGTCGACTTGGCCGGCCCGGCTGTTCACGTCCGGCAGCGAGAGGTCCAGAGCCGTCGTAGTGCCTAGCTCTTTGGTCTTCTTAAGGATCTTCGTCAGCTCGCGCCCCGTGTTCTCGTAGAGCTTGGCCATCCAGGGTGGGTAACCGAAGAGCATCAGCTTGGCACGCTGCACGAGGTCGAAGTTCATGTCCTCGTAGCCGAACGTGTCGTTCGCGCCGCAATGATGGAGATAGAAGCGATCGATCCCGGGTATGCAGATCGCGATAGTGTACGAGGTCGACTCCCCGTCAACTGTCTTGATGCCCTGGAAATGGCCTTCGTGCTCCTCGTACCAACGGAGTATCTGCTTGCCGAAGTCGTCGTTGCCGATCTTGCCGATGAGCTCGGTCTTCACGCCCAGTCGCCTTATGGAGACACCCGCGTTCGTGACCGGCCCGCCTCCGACGACGACGCACTCGCCCATGTTGATCATCTTGCCGGGTACGAGGACGTCGGTCATCTTGTCGACCTTGCCGTCAATCGTGAAAGCGGGGATAAGGTCAAGGCAAGTGTGCCCCGCGGCAACGATTTCAAGATCCCGTTTGGTGGCCACTCTAAGCTGCTAGTCAACCCAGTCTGCGTGTGAGACGAGTCCGCGCGATGGTACAGGACGCCTTCGCTCTAAAGAACGCAGACTATAACGCGGGACGCGAGTGGCTGTCAACAGCGGGTAGCGCGGACCCCCGCTTTTGTGGTCCGCTTCTTTTCGGCCCCCTGATGGAGCGATCAAATTCGTGCGCGCGCGTCGGAGGGCATTCGCGCGCGGTCGACGATCAAACCGTCCGTCGGCTGACGGATTCGTTGGCGCTCGCGCCGGCGTATTCGTTGTAGCTTGATCCCGCAGGGCGGGACCAATCTTCCGCGCGGCTCACCAAACCAGCCCTCACCGGGTTTAGGTGAATGTATTCCACCTTTTCGTTGTATTCCTTGACGGTGCGCAGGGCGCGGTCGGAGAACCTGGGTTGCCAGAGTTCGCCCTCGGCGCCCCGGGTAGTGGCGTCATTTGCATCGAAGGGGTGGTCCCCAACACTGTCATTCCCGCGAAAGCGGGGATCCACTCCGCAAACCTCCGGAAATGCGTTGTCTAGGGACTGGATTCCCGCTTTCGCGGGAATGACTGCGTATGCTAAGGGGCGCTAACTCCAAATGACGCCACTACCGCGCCCCGGCGCTGG
>Ga0181524_10004344_pt1 | contig 13191 bp, 14 predicted proteins | sample PEATcosm2014_Bin_34_FD_119761 | JGI IMG/M metagenome (GOLD analysis project Ga0181524, IMG submission 119761) | Peatland microbial communities from MTU Mesocosm Facility, Houghton, MI, USA - PEATcosm2014_Bin05_60_metaG | ecosystem: Environmental > Terrestrial > Soil > Wetlands > Peat | place...
AACGCTGGGTGATGCAGACAACTGCCGTAACGCTCGAGGCGGTCGAGACCTTCATGGCGGCGCGCCACAAGCGGCTCGCCTTCCCCGGCTGGCTCGAACAAAGCTACGAAGACGCGAGGAAAGAACGCCGATCGAAGCGGCTCGTCGCCGCCGGCAGGGCGCTGATCGTCGTTTACAACTTCTTTTTCATCGCCGACTGGCTCTTGACGCCGGATACGATGGCGATCGCCGCGGCGTTGCATGTCCTCATCGTCACGCCCTGGATGCTGTTCGCCCTGCGCCTGTTCGCGGGATCGCCGAGCCCGGGCGTGCGCGAGGCGGTGGCCGGCAGCCTGCCGATCGTGGCGGCCGCGCAGGTTTTGACGATTTTCCTGCTCAGCCGTTCTCCGGGCGCCGCCCACTACCAATATTTGGTCCTGCTGGTGCTGATGTACGCCAACGCCGTCCGCTGGCTGTCCTACGGACACGCCGTGGCGGTCTCGGCCGTCATCTTCGCGCTGCACGCGGCCTGCGTCGCCATCAGCCCGCATCTGTCCGTCGAGGTCGCGGTGCTGGCTTCCGCCATGATCGCGGCCACCGCCTACACGACATTGGCGGCGAACCGCATGCTCGAACGCGACGAACGCCGGGCGTTCCTGCATGCGCTGCGCCACCGTCTCCGCCACGAACGCACGCAGATCGAGGCCACCACCGACGCCCTCACCGGACTGGCGAACCGCCACCGCCTGCAGGCGAAACTCACGGAGCTGTGGACGAAAGGGGCCGACCAAATCGAGGAGGTCGCGATCGTCATGCTGGATATCGATCACTTCAAGGCGTTCAACGACCGCTACGGACATCCGGCCGGCGACGCCTGCCTCAAACGCGTCACGTCCTGCGCCTTGGCCGAACTGAGAGGCGTGCAGGATCTGGCGGCGCGCTACGGCGGCGAGGAATTGCTGCTGGTCCTGCCGGGGGCCACCACCGCGACGGCGGTCGCGGTCGCCGAGCGGATCCGACGCAGCATCGAGGCGCTCGGCATTCCCCATGAACTCGCCGGCGCCAATCGCGTCGTGACCGCGAGCTTCGGCGTCGCCGCGGCGCCGACCGTCGCCGTCAGCGCCGATGAATTGGTGGTGGCGGCGGATACGGCCCTCTACGCGGCCAAGACGAGCGGACGCAACCGCGTCGTCCCGCCGCTCTTTCGCGCGGCGGCGCCCGAGACGCCCGCGATCGGCGCCGTGCGCGCAGGGCGAATGCCGGGGTGAGCGAGGGGGCAGGGGGCGAGGGCGGCGCAGCCAAAGACGCTGTGCAAACCGGTCCGTCGCGTTCACAGGTCTTTCCATGCGTCGGCGGCCGCCTCGGCCCGCCGCCGTCAAGTCGCTTCGCCCGCTTCGCATGGACGAACGCTTCGCGTTCCCCCTGAGGCGACTGCGCCGCTTCGATGCGGCGAGTTTGCGAGCGAAGCGAGCAACCCGTGAAGCGGGCGCGGCATTGACGCCGAGCACGGGTCAGGCCGAGCGGACCCTGAAGATATTGAATCGGGAGCGCCAGGACGAGACCGCAGAGCTAGGTGGTCTTCAAACCAAGCGATACCGACCGCGCCCAAGAAATTCGAGATAGCCGCGATCCCGCAGCACTTGAAGTTGCTGCCGGATTTTCTGGCGGACGTGCCGGTTCATCGGGTAGAGGCCGCTGAGGCGCGCCTCGAAAGCGTAGACTTCATCAAGGCCGAACTCTTTTGTCCCTACGTCCTCGACACATCTGAGCACGTTGACCAGCCAACCTCGCGATCCCAACGATTCCTCGCGCAGGAACAGAGTCCTCCGCCACTGATCCAAAACGCTTTGTCGATCCAGGACAATCCTGTCGCGAACAACGTATATTTTGCCAGCGTCCGGGACGCGCGACAAAAGAATGTTGCAACCGATCCATCCCGCGCGGCGGGCTCGATCGCCGAGCGGTTTGCGCTCCTCGATAATTTCGGTGACAAAAAAATGCTTCGGCACAACCAGTAGGTTGTTAACGCCTGAAGCGGGGCTATAATTCAACAGCATCAGGTTTGGATTGTTCTGCGCGGCGAGCCGTTCGCACATCGTGCGGTACGCGCCGTCTAACACTCTTGGTCCAAATTTGGACTTTTGGCTCTTGAGTTCGAATTCCTCATTGCAATTTGCGCAGTAAAGGTCCGCCACGGGTCGGTTGTTTTGAAACTTCGAGAGCCGCTCGGCCCCGCAATTCGGGCAGAAGGCATGCGTGCTCGCCCAAGCCTCGGTCAGCACCCGCGCCTTCTGCGAACCCGACTCGTAGGCCGCTTGCTGCGATTCCTCGAAGCCCAGTTTCAAATCAGTCGTCCGCGTTCAAGCGTCACGCATCAACGAACAGGGACTATGCCGATGGCTTGGTTTCTTAAGTATTATCGACACCGCGAGTGCAGGACCGCTTGGACCGACGAATGGTCCTGCGCGTGCAATGACAAATGCCCGAAATGCGGCGCCGAGATCGAGCCTTACGATTGGGACGATCTCTGCGTCATCGTCGACCAGACCGCCGACAAGACAGGATGGGTGGTGCGCGCATCGCCGCCAGAGGCCGAGAACGCGCCCGACTATGCGGCGTCGCTTTTCGAGCGCAAGGAGGAAGCTGACGCTTTTGCTGAGCGCGAAGCGGAGCGGCTTGGGCGTTAAGGTCAACCGCCTTGCGGTGCAATCCAATTTTTGACCCCTCACCGTCATGGCCGGGCTTGTCCCGGTCATCCACGCGGCGCCGCTGCAATAACTTCCGAAGTTGGCCGCGGCGTCACGGCGTGGATGCCCGGCGCGAGGCCGGGCATGACGGTCTGGGCCTAACCGCGCTGAACGCCCTCGGTCCCCGCCTTCCCCTTGACCGGCAGAAACGGCGCCATGCCCTGCCGCGCCAGTTCGTCGGCGCGCTCGTTCATTTCGTCGCCGGCGTGGCCCTTGACCCAGCGCCAGTCGATTTCGTGACGCTCGGCCGCTGCGTCGAGGCGGCGCCAGAGGTCTTCGTTCTTGACCGGCTTCTTGTCGGCGGTGCGCCAGCCGTTGCGTTTCCAGTTATGCATCCACGCGGTGACGCCGCCGCGCAAATATTGCGAATCGGTGTGCAGCTCGACGCGGCACGGCCGGCTCAGCGCCTCGAGCGCGGCGATGGCGGCCATCAGCTCCATGCGGTTGTTGGTGGTCGGCGCCTCGCCGCCGCTGAGTTCCTTCTTGTGGCCGCCGTAGCGCAGGATCGCGCCCCAGCCGCCGGGACCGGGATTTCCCGAACAGGCGCCGTCGGTCCAGATCGCGACGCGCGTCGTCACCTCAGCCAACCGTAATCCCGCGCGCTGACGACGCGCTGATGGAAGCGCAGCTTGACGAGATATTCCAACGGATTCTTCGGCACGACCTTGGCGCCCGCGGGCACGTCGAGCCAGTCGACCAGCCGGGTGAGCATGAAGCGCAGCGCCGAGCCGCGCGCCAGGATCGGCAACGCCTCGACCTCTTCCGTCTTCAGCGGTCGCAGCCGCTGGTAGCCGTCGATCATCGCCATGCCCTTGGAGACGTTGAACGCGCCGTCGGCCTCGAAGCACCAGGCGTTGAGACAGATTCCGAGGTCGTAGGCGAAGGCGTCGTTGCAGGCGAAATAGAAATCGATCAGCCCGGAAAGCCGGTCGCCGAGAAAAAACACGTTGTCGGGGAAGAGATCGGCGTGGATCACGCCGCTCGGCAGGCCGGTCGGCCAGATCGCCTGCAACGCCCGAAGCTCGGCGGTCATTTCGCGCGCCAGGCCCGGCGAGACTTCGTCGGCGCGCGCCTCGGCGGCCGCGACCAGCGCCGGCCATCCGCCGATGGAGAGCGCGTTGGGCCGGCGCAGCGCAAAGTCCGCGCCCGCCTCGTGCATGCGCGCGAGGGCCTCGCCGACTTGTCCGCAATGGCGGGCCTGCGGACGGCGAATCCACAGGCCGTCGAGAAAGGTGACGATCGCGGCGGCGCGGCCGGCCAGGCGCCCCAGCGCTTCGCCATTGCGCGCGCGCACCGGCTGCGGACAGGTGACGCCGCGCGCCGCCAGATGCTCCATCAGGCCGATGAAGAACGGCAGATCGGCCTCGTTCACCCGCTTTTCATAGAGCGTCAGGATGTACTGACCGGCTTCCGTGCGCATGAGGAAGTTCGAATTCTCGACGCCCTCGGCGATGCCCTTGAACGAGGTGACGCGGCCGAGGTCGTAGCCCGCGAGGAACGCGCCGAGCGCTTCGTCCGTGACTTCGGTATAGACCGCCATGATTCGTCCGGGATGATGCGTTCGGCGTGATTCGCTCGACTGGCGCCGCGCGGCGTTCGGTTGGTAACGGGGAGGCGAGATGTACGCAAGCGGGCTCTGGGCGGTGTTCACGCTCATCGCCGCCGCCGCGCAGACCCTGCGCAACGCGATGCAGCGCGAACTGATCGGCGCGCTCGGCGCGGTCGGCGCCGCGCAGGTCCGCTTCCTGTTCGGCCTGCCTTTCGCGATCGTGTTTCTCGTCGGCGTGCGCCTTTGGACGGGGACGGCGATTCCGCCGCTTTCGCCCGCGACGCTCGCCTGGACCGCCTTCGGCGCCCTGGCGCAGATCGCCGCGACGGCGATGATGCTGGCGGCGATGCGTCAGCGCAGCTTCGTCGTCGTCGTCGCCTACACCAAGACCGAGGCCGCGCAGGTCGCGCTGTTCGCCATGGTGTTCCTCGGGGAGACGCCGACGCCCAAGGTGATCGGCGCGATCGCGCTGGCGACGGCCGGCGTCTTTCTCATGTCCGGCCGCGGCGCGAGCGAGGCCGTTCCGTCCTGGCGGCCCGCCGCCCTCGGGCTCGTGTCCGCCGCCTTCTTCGCCCTCGCCGCGATCGGCTTTCGCGCCGCCGTGACCAGCGTCGCGACGCCGTCGATCGCGCTCGCCGCCTCGACGATCCTTGTCGCCGGCCTCGCCATCCAGACCTTCGTTCTGCTGGTCTATCTCGCCGTCTTCGACCGCGCGCGCATCGGAGCGATCTTCGCGGTGTGGCGCGCTTCGCTGTTCGCCGGCTTCATGGGCGCGCTGGCCTCGCAGTTCTGGTTTCTCGCCTTCGCGCTGAGCGACGCGGCGCGGGTGCGCACGCTGGCGCTGGTCGAGGTGCTGTTCGCGCAGGCCGCCTCGCTGCGCCTCTTTCGCGAGGCGCCGAGCGCGCGCGAATGGCTCGGCATGGCGCTGATCGTCGCGGCGGCGGCGGTGCTGATCAACGGGTGAAGGCGGGCGATCTCGCTTTTCGGCGCGAGGGCCTGATTTCAGGGGCTTGCGCCGCGATTTTCCGCCGCGAGCCCGGCGACACACCCACACTTCTCTGTTTGCCTATTCCCCTACGAACGCTCTCACCGTCGCGACCGCGTGCGCGGTTTCCACGCTGCCGAGCCTTCCGGCTTTCCGCACGATGCGCGACGGCTCGACGGTCGCGATTTTCGTCGGACGCACGACGCAGGGCGCGGGGAGGCCGGCGAGCGCCAAGTCGGCGATCGGCGCGTCGTGGGGAAGGGCGCTCTGGCGCGCGCTGGTGATCATCGCCAGCCAGATCAACCCCTGCTTGGCTAGCCTCGCGTTCGATATCACCAGGGCCGGTCGGCGTTTCTCGGCCAGCCGATCCGAATTAGGAAAAGGCACGACGACCACGTCGCCGGGCGCATAGGATATCGCTTCAGAGATCGGCAAAGGCTTCCTCGTCCGCCTCGCTCGACCATTCCGAAAACGCCGCGAAAGGGTCGTCGTCTTGCGCGGGCGCTTCCTTTTCGATGCGCACGCCCTTGCCGTCGATGACATAGCGCAGGCGATCGCCCGGAGAGATTTTCAGGCGCTCGCGCACCTCGCGCGGCAGCACCGTCTGGCTCTTGACGGAAACCTTGGAATAATAGGCCTTCAGCTTGGCCGCGCACATGTCGCCCTCGCAAGCGAACGCTTTGTTGTCGGGTAACTTACCATCTTACCGTCTTACCCGCAACCAATGGCGACGCCGTTCGCGAACGCCTCAGCCCCTCACCCTGCTTGCGCCTCGCGGAGGCTCCTCGGCAGCGGGAAGAACATCGCCTCGTCGGCGGTGGTCAGCGTCTCCACCGCGATTCGGAACCGTTCGGCGAAGGCGTCGACGATTCGCTCCACCAGGATTTCCGGGGCGGAGGCGCCGGCGGTGATCGCGAGCGAGCGGACGGCGCCGAACGCGCGCCAGTCGATTTCGTCGACGCTCGGCACGAGCTGGGCGACCGCGCAGCCCTCGCGTTCCGCCACTTCGCGCAGGCGCTGCGAATTGGACGAATTGGCCGCCCCGACCACGATCACCGCCTCGACCATCGCCGCGGCGCGCTTGACCGCCTCCTGGCGGTTGGTCGTGGCGTAGCAGATGTCCTCGAGCGGCGGCGCGTAGATCTGGGGAAAGCGCCGCTTCAGCGCCGCGACGATTTCGCGCGTGTCGTCGACCGAAAGCGTGGTCTGCGTGACATAGGCCAGAGGGGCCTGCGGTTCGAAGCGCAGTTCCTCGACCTCGGCGGCCGAGCTGACCAGGGTCGCCGCGCCCGTCGGCAATTGCCCCATCGTGCCGATGACCTCGGGATGGCCGACATGGCCGATGAGAATCACGTGGCGCCCGCGCTTGAAATGCACCTGCGCCTCGCGGTGAACCTTGGTCACCAGCGGGCAGGTGGCGTCGATGGTGAAGAGATTGCGCGCGCGCGCTTCCTCGGGAACGGCCTTGGCGACGCCGTGGGCCGAGAAAATCACCGGCGCGGGGCCGGCCGGCGCTTCGCTCAGCTCCTTGATGAAGACGACGCCCTTGGCCCTCAGCGAATCCACGACATATTTGTTGTGGACGATCTCGTGCCGGACATAGACCGGCGCGCCATAGATTTGCAGCGCCCGCTCGACCACGTCGATGGCGCGCACGACGCCGGCGCAAAAGCCGCGCGGGGCGCAAAGGATAATGCGAAGCTTGGGTTTTGCGGTCATCGATCCCTGACGCTTTCCGTCGCCGTTTCTTGGAAAGACGGCCTCGCGAAGTCAAGGGGCGCCGAATCTCCCCCGCGGAATAGAACTGGCGCGAAGGCCCGCCACGCCTTATGAGCGTTCCCTCCCGCCGCGACAGGATCGCCTCGTTGACCGCCCCCGCCGCCCGCGCCCATCGGCCCGTCTTCACGCAGGGGTCGACGATGCGCCATGTCGCCGTGATGACGGCGACCGGCTCGATCGGTCTCGTCGCGGTTTTCGCCGTCGACTTCCTGTCGCTCTTTTGGGTTTCGCGGCTCGGCGTGCAATCGCTGAAGGCGGCCGTCGGCTACGCCAGCCAGCTGCAATTTCTCGCGATGTCCGTCAGCATCGGCTTCACCATCGCGATTTCGGCGAATGTTTCGCGCGCGCTCGGCGCCGGCGATCGCCCGCGCGCGCGCCGGCTCGCCGCCTCGGGGCTGGCGATCGCCGGCCTCGCGGCGGCGGCGCTGGCGGCGGTGATGTTCGCCTTTCGCGATTCTGCGCTGGCCGGCCTGCTGCATGCGCACGGCGAGGCCGCGACGGTCGCGAGCCGGTTTCTCGCCATCACCATTCCGGCCAATGTCCCGCTGGCGCTCGGCATGGCGCTGTCGGGCGTTTTGCGCGCCGCCGGCGACGCGCGCCGCGCGATGTACGTGACCCTGTCGGGAGGGCTTCTCACCGCCGTGACCGATCCAACGCTGATTTTCGGCTTCGGCCTCGGCGTCTACGGCGCCGCCTGGGCGACCGTGATTTCGCGTCTCGTGCTTCTCGGCGTCGGCGTCTACGGGGCGATCGGCGTGCATGATCTGGTCGGCGCGCCGCGCGCGCGCGAGGCGCGAAAAGATCTCGCGCCGATCATGGCGATCGGCATGCCCTCGATCATGGCCAATTTGGCGACGCCGGTCGCCGCGGTCTACGTGACGCGGATCTGGTCCGATTTCGGCGAGGCCGCGGTGGCGGGCGGCGCGATCGTCGATCGCGTCATTCCGCTGGCTTTCGGCGTCATTTTCGCGCTCACGGGCTCGATCGGCCCGATCATCGGCCAGAACTTCGGCGCCAAGCGGATGGATCGCGTCCGGCGGGCGATCACCGACGCGCTGATGCTTTCCCTCGGCTACGCGCTCTTCGCCTGGGCGTGTCTGGCGATCGCCGCGCCATGGATCGTCGCCGCCTTCGACGCGCGGGGCGCCGCCGCGGATTTCGTCATGTTCTTTTGTCGCTTCGGCGTCACGGCGTGGGTCTTCGTCACCTGTCTGTTCGTCGCCAACGCCGTATTCAACAATCTCGGCTTCGCCCTGCTCGCGATGATTTTCAACTGGGGCCGCGCGACCCTGGGCACGATCCCCTTCGTCACGCTCGGGGCCAAATACGGCGGCGTCGAGGGCGCGATGCTGGGCGCGGCCGCCGGCGCGGCGGCTTTCGGGCTCGCCGGCGTCGCCGCGGCCTATGGCGTGACCGCGCGTCTCGCAATTGCAATGAAAGGCGGCTAGCATGGCGCTGCATCGAAGCGCGCGGTCGCCTGGGAGAGACGCACGATGAATCTCAACGACATCATTCAAGCCGCGCAAGGCGGCCAAGGCCTCAACAATCTGGCGAGCCAGTTCGGTCTTACGCCGGAACAGACGCAGGCGGCGATCCAAGCGATGATCCCGGCGTTCTCCGCCGGCCTCCAGGGCGCCGCGCAAAACCCGGCCAGCCTCGGCGGCGTCCTGTCCGAACTGGTGAGCGGCGCGCACCAGGGCTCGTTCGCCGATCCGAACCAGGCGAGCGCGGCGAGCGCCCTCGGCGGCGGCGTCCTCGGCCGAATCTTCGGCTCGCCCGAGATCACGGCGCAGATCGTTCAGCACGCCGCGCAGGTGTCCGGCGTCAGCGCGCAGACCATCGGGCAGATGATGCCGGTGGTCGCCTCGATGCTGATGGGCGGCCTTGCGCATTCCATGAATTCACAGGGCTTGGGCGGAATTCTCGGCGAGCTCGCGAGCGCCGTCACGGCGCCCAGCCCGGGCGCCGCCGCGCCGGCCGCGGCCGGCGGCCTGCTCGGCGGCCTCGTCAGTTCGGTGTTCGGCGGGTTTCTCGCCGGCGCCCAACAACCCGGCTCGCCGCAGTCGACGGCGCTGCAAGCCGGGCTCAACACGCTCAGCAGCATGTTCCAATCGGGCGTCCAGGTCTCCCAGGCCCATCAGCAAGGCCTGAACGACATCCTGCAATCGCTGACCAACGCCAACCGGAGTTGACCCGGATCGAACGATGCGGGGCTTTCGCGCTCGAGCGCGACGCCGGACGGCGCTCGCTTCATTGATTTGTCGCGCGCGGGCCCCTATCTAGCGGGCTCCGCGCCGTTCGGTCGGCCCGTCTCTTCGGAACCTTGCATGGCCCGCGACGTCGTCGACGCCGAAATCGTTGAGTCCCGCGACGATTTGGTCGCCTGGCTGGAAGCCGGCGGCAAGCCGGCGGAGGCGTTTCGCATCGGCGCGGAGCACGAGAAATTTCCCTTCTACAAATCGGACCTGACGCCCGTTCCCTATGAAGGGCCACGCGGGATTTGGGCGCTGCTGGAGGGCATGCGCGAGCGCCTGGGCTGGGAGGCGATCGAGGACGACGGCAAGCTCATCGGGTTGCTCGACACGGCCGGCGGCGGCGCGATCTCGCTCGAGCCTGGCGGCCAATTCGAGCTGTCCGGCGCGCCGCAGGCGACCGTCCACGGGGTCGCGGGCGAACTCGACGCGCATTTGCATTGCGCCCACGCGGTCGCCGATTCGCTGGGGATCGGCTTCCTCGCGCTCGGCGTCAGCCCGAAATGGTCGCTCGCCGAGACCCCGGTGATGCCCAAGAGCCGGTACCGCATCATGTCGCGCTACATGCCGAGGGTGGGGACGCGCGGGCTCGACATGATGTTTCGCACCGCGACCGTGCAGGCCAACCTCGATTTTTCCAACGAGGCCGACATGGTCGCCAAGCTGCGCGTCGGCCTCTCGCTTCAGCCTGTCATCACCGCGCTGTTCGCCAATTCGCCGTTCACCGACGGCCGACTGAACGGCCTTCTGTCGGCGCGCTCGGAAATCTGGCGGCACACCGACGCCGCGCGCACCGGCATGCTGCCGTTCGCCTTCGAATCGGGCATGGGGTTCGAACGCTACGTCGATTACGCGCTCGACGTTCCCCTTTATTTCGTCAAGCGCGGGGCGATTTATCACGATGTCGCGGGCGCGAGCTTTCGCGATCTGCTCGCCGGCCGGCTCGCCGCGCTGCCGGGAGAGCGCGCGACGATTTCCGATTGGGCCAATCACCTCTCGACGATATTTCCCGAGGTGCGCCTCAAGCGCTACCTCGAAATGCGCGGCGCCGACGTCGGCCCCGCCGACAGCGTTTGCGCGTTGGCGGCGCTGATGGTCGGTCTCTATTACGACACCGACGCCCTCGCCGCCGCCGGCGATCTCGTGCGCGGCTGGAGCGCGGCCGAGCGCCAGACCTTGCGCGACGAGGTCCCGCGCCTCGGCCTAGCGGCGCGCATCGCCGGACGCGATCTGCGCGCCATCGCGCGCGAGACGCTGGACATCGCGCGCGCCGGACTGGCGCGGCGCGGGCGAGCCGACGCCTCGAATCGCGACGAATCGGTCTATCTCGCCCCGCTCGACGAAATCGTCGCCGACGGCCGCGTCCCCGCGCAGCGCTGGATCGAGCGCTTCACGGGCGCCTGGGGCGGGCGCGTCGATCCGGCGTTCCATGAGGCATTGATGTAACGCGCCGCCGGAATCGACGCCGCGAGGCGCCGCCGACGTGACAATTATTCAGCCGGTTCATCTTCGGTTCATCGACGTTTCGGCAGACAGGGACCGAAGCCTCGCTGGTGGGGCTGTCGAAAAATCAAGGTCTTAACGATGATTAAGAATATGCTTGCCGCCGCCGCGCTCGTCGTCGGCCTCGCCGCTCTGCCCGCTTACGCCGCCGCGCCGATGCATCCCATGCACCACCACCACCATCATCATCACATGCACCATATGCATCGCCACCACCACCACCATCACCATCATCACCATCATCACCATCACCACCACGTGGCGCCGAAGGCGAAGTGATCCGACGCGGCGCCACGGCGCCGCTCAAGGTCCGCGTTTTCGCGGGATGACGCTTCCGGGTCGGCGATCGGCCGACCGGAAGCGTTTTTTTTTGTGGTTCGACTCGGCGGGGGGAGCGGGCCGGCCGAAAGCCGCCGAGAGCTCAGCCCGCCATCCCGGACCTGGGATCATAGGGCTTTTCGTCGCGCCAGCGCCGCATGAGATTCGTCAAGTCCGCGTCCTCGCCGGCGGGCATCGCGATGCGCAGCGTCGCCAGCAGATCGCCCTGCGGCAGTTCGCCGCTAGCCGGCAGGCCCTTGCCGCGCAATCGCAAGACGCGCCCGCCGCTCGCGCCGGCCGGGACGGCCATTTCGACCTCGCCGCCGAGAGTGGGGACCCGCACCTTGGCGCCCAGCACGGCTTCATAGAGGGTGATCGGCAGGTCGAGACGCAGATCGCGCCCCTCGACTTTGAACAGCGGATGCGGCGCATAGCGGATCGTGATGATCGCGTCGCCCGCGGGTCCGTTTTTCGTCCCCGGCCGTCCCTGTCCGCGCAGCCGGATCGACTTGCCGTCCTCGACGCCGACGGGAACCGCGACGTCGAGCGTCTTGCCGGTCGGCAAGGCGACGCGCACGGAGCCGCCGCCGGCCGCCATGGCCAAGGGAACCGTCACGGACGCCGTGACGTCCTCGCCGCGCGCCGGGCCGCGCGATCGCGCGCCGGGGCGCGCGCCGAACAATTCGGCGATGATATCGGGATCGATCGACGCGCCGCCGCCGCGGCCGGGCGAAAACTCGCCGCCGCCGAAATCGAAATGGAAATTGCGGAAGTCCGGCCCTTCGCCGGGATGCCCGCCCGCGCGCCGGCCGAAGCCTTCGAACTGCGGCGCGCGCGGTTTGCCTTCGGCGTCGATTTCGCCGGCGTCGTAGGCGGCGCGTTTCTTGGCGTCGCCGAGAATCTCGTAGGCGGACCCGATCTCGGCGAACCGATCCTTCGCCTTCGGCTCCTTGCTCTGGTCGGGATGGAATTTCTTGGCGAGCTTGCGATAGGTCGATTTGATTTCGCCGGCGCTGGCCGATTTGGCCAGGCCAAGAACTTCATAGGGGTCGCGCATGATGAGCCCAGGATTGCGCGCCCGCCCCGCAGGCGCGGGCGCCAGTGTCTCCCTGCATATTTGGGCCGCAGCCGCTTTTCCCGCAAGTAGGCGCGTCAGAGCCCCGTCCACGGCGAGACGTCGTAGACGGCGACTTCTCCGCTCTCGCGCGCGCAGCCGACGGCCTGGAGCGTCTTGGCGTCTTTGCCGTCGACGAGCCGCGCGACGAAGGCGCGGCAGGATTGTCCCTCCCGCGCGAAGGCCCCGGCGACGGCGAGGAATTCTCCGTGATCCCCGGTCTCCGCATTGGACCAGCGGGCGGGCTCGAGCTGTCCGGGCGCGCGCAGGCTCGCCGAGAGGACGGGTTCGGCGACGCGCCAGCCGCGCGAATCATAGGCGCTCGACAGCGACCGCGCCTCGGGCTTGACCGGTCCCGCCGGCTCGGCGGCGATAAGGGACGGCAGGGGCATGGAGATCGAACATCCCGCGAGAGCGAGGGCGCCCAGCGCGAGTGCGGCGAAGCGTCCCGGACCGGCCGAGCCGAGGCGAGGGCGAAACCTTTCGCGTTTGCAGTTCGGAAGGACTATCATTGCAAATCACGCGACAGTCATGGATCGGGAGCATATTGGCCGTGAATGCGTTAAATTCGAGTGACTTCGCCGACACGAGCGATCCCTTCGCGCTGCTGACGCTGTGGCTGGCGCAAGCCGGCGAGCGCGAACTCAACGATCCCGAGGCGATGACGCTCGCCAGCGTCGACGCTTCCGGGATGCCGGACGCGCGCGTGGTTCTGTGCAAACAGGCCGACGAGCGCGGCCTCGTGTTCTACACCAACGCTCAGAGCGCCAAGGGGAACGAGTTGGCGGCCACGCCCAAGGCCGCGGCGCTGTTCCACTGGAAATCGCTGCGCCGGCAGGTCCGCGTGCGCGGCGCGGTCGCCAGGGTCACGGACAGCGAGGCGGACGCCTATTTCGCCGCCCGGCCCCCGGCCAGCCGCATCGGCGCCTGGGCGAGCCAGCAGTCGCGGCCGCTCGAATCGCGCG
>Ga0181524_10004345_pt1 | contig 13183 bp, 9 predicted proteins | sample PEATcosm2014_Bin_34_FD_119761 | JGI IMG/M metagenome (GOLD analysis project Ga0181524, IMG submission 119761) | Peatland microbial communities from MTU Mesocosm Facility, Houghton, MI, USA - PEATcosm2014_Bin05_60_metaG | ecosystem: Environmental > Terrestrial > Soil > Wetlands > Peat | place...
CGGATGACATGATGCCCGAACCGCCCGGGAGCGGAGTGCAAGTCCGCCCGCGGGAACCGCTCTCGCCCCGCCCACCCGGTATGCCTCCGAGAGGGCGTCCTTTACGGGAGCGAGATGATTCGCTGTATGTAACCGTAGGAGAGACTACTGTCAAGATCACGTCTCCGTGAACGGGACGCGCCTCAAGTTGTCATACGGACGGTCGAATGAACTGCCTACCACGGCATTACGCGGGGCAACGGCCTCATCGGAGACCGCTCGCCTTTCGGCACTCCACCGCAGCGCTCGCCACGCAAATCAACGCCATGGCTCAGCGGCTTCTTGTCGATCTTCAAACGCGGGGTGGTCAGCACGTTCCACAAGGTTAGCGCAAAATATCTGCCGTTGATTGTCGCTGAATTTCAATTCCGCTATAATAAGCGCTTCAATGCTGACATTTTCGGCACGGCAATAGGTGGATGCTAACACTGCTCCAATGGATCGCGGGAGTTGCGGTGCTGGTACTTTTCTTGGCACTGGCGGGCGTTGCTTATTAATCAGCGCCGCAGACCACTTACCCACGCGAACAACAGTCCGTCGCTCAATCTGAACAAGAACAACGGTCCGAAAAACAACATACGTTTGGGGGCTTCATCAATTTTCTGTTCCCCGACGCGATCTCTATTTTCACTTTCTGGCTGGTTATCGCGACGATCTTTCTCGGCATTATAGCGGGCCTTCAAATTGGATTTCTTGGGAGAGCGGAGCGAATATCCGCCGAAGCCGCCAATGCTGCCAAACAGTCCGCCGATGCTGCGATCGCTTCGCAGCGGCCATGGCTCACTCTCGATATTACTTCGATGGCTTGGGAAACCAAAAACAACCAGTTGGTGTTCACCATCAGCACCAAAAACATCGGGCACACTCCCGCAACGAATGTCACGACTTCGGCTAATGCCCTCGTTGACAAGGTGAACACCCAAAACAGCAAACTCCCTGCCTTCGTGAAGGAAGCGTTCCAATTCGCTGCTGCTAGGGCGGGCCTCGACAACTCGGGAGAAACCCTCTTTCCCGATGAAAAATTTGAGCCCCAATGGAGGATCACGCTTAATAAGCCCGACATCGACGCCGCGGTGAGCAAATTCAATGGCCGCGATGCCATCAGTGTCTATCTGGTTGTGACGGTGAATTACCGTTTCGGAAGCGGCAAAGGGCAGACCGCAAGGATTGTCGATGTTATGGCGCGAAATCCGCAGACAGGATCGCTTCAATTGATCGACCCGAATAGTGACGTGCCGCCCGCAGGCCCCTGGGGCCTCAATAACCTGCCAGTCGGGGAACAAACCTTCTAACGATGCAGGCGAAGCAAGTAGCGCGCATGAGCGCAGCGACATGCAGGGTTATAGGTTGTGAGGTTGAACCCGGATATCGCTTCGCTTATCCGGGCTACTTTACTAGAAAAACCCCAGCGACTCGCACCCCGTCCCGGCCTGAAAACTCCCCTTGGCCCGCTTCCCCGGAATATCGATGACATGCACCGAGCCGTCGCCCTGGCAGGCGACGAAGAGTTCGTCGCCGCGAAAGGCCATGTCCATCGGCTGGCTGCCGACCTTGATCGCGGTCTGCTCGCTGAACGTCGGATCGATCAGGCTCACGGTGTCGCTGACGAGGCTGGTGACGGCGAGGAGCGAGTTGTCGGGCGCGTAACGGGCGATCTGCGCCGGCTTCGGCACGTCTTTGAGCACGATCTCCTCGTGCACATGGCCTGCCGCGGTGTCGATCAGAAACAGCGTCGGCGCGGCGTCGTCGACCGCGATCACGGTGCCGCCGTCGGCGGAGATGGCGATGCCGGCGAGCGGGCGCGGCGTCTCGATCTTGCCGAGGAGTTTGCGCCGCGGCAGATCGATCACCGACACCGTGGCGTCCTCCTCGTTCTCGGTGTAGAGCCGCTCGCCGTCCGGCGCGATGATCAGGCGATGGCCGTTGCTCGAGCCGGTATCGATCGCCGCGACGACCTTGTTGGTGTTGCGATCAATCACCGCCACCACCGCCGAGTTCTCGCAGGTGATGTAGATCAGCCCGTCGGGCCCGAGCTTGAGGGTATGCGGCGCGATATAGGGATAGAGGTCGATGGTATCGATGTGGGCGCGCTGGTCGAGATCGAACACGCACAGATGATGCTGCGGATTCGGATTGCGGCCGTGGATGCCGTCGCCGAAGATCGGCACATAGGCGCGCGAAGTCTCCGGCACCACCAGGAGCTCGTGCACCGTGCGGGTGAAGCCGTCGATCACGACCTCGGTCGCGAAAGTGTCGGGATCGAGGAACAACACCTTGGCGCCCATCTTGTCGACCGCGATCATGCCGCGTGAGTTTTTCCCGTTGGCCATCGTTTCTTCCCTCAAGTGCGATTGCCATTCTATCCGTCATGGCCCCTGCCGCCGCAAGCATTTTGCGGCGTTTCCCGGGCGCAGTGCAGCACCATAAGCGCGTTCACGCGCGTCTTCGACGCGCTATGGCGTAGCGGAGTGATGCGCTGCAGACCCGGGATCGTTACAGACTCCGCGTGTGGGACGATCCCGGATCAGCGGTGCACCGCTTCGCGCTGCACCGCGTCCGGGAAACACGGCTAATCTGCGCGCCAATGCACAAGCACGGGCATGACGGTTCAGAAGCTGATAGTGTACTGGTAAAACTTGGCGAGCAGTAATCGGGGAGAACAATCATGACCGCCGTCGCATCACGTAACATCAAATTCCTCAGCCACTGCGACCAGGGCGGCCGCGGCGACGGCGTGCAGCTCATGGTGCATCGCGGCTTCGCCTATATCGGGCACGGCTTTTCCAACGGCATCACCGTCATCGACGTGCGCGATCCGAAAAATCCGAAGCCGGTGAATTTCCTGCCCTGCCCGCCGAACACCCGCGCGCACCATTTGCAGACCGCTAGTCACCCGACACTTGGCGACCTCCTGGTCGCGGTCAACGGCCCCAGCGTCTGGACCATGCAAGTGAGCCAGGAGGCCTATTTCACCGGAACATCGGGCGACACGCTGAAAGGACAAGCATTCACCTCGGGGCTTCGCATCTACGATCTGGCGAAGCCGGAGGCGCCGCGCGAGATCGCGTTCTTAGCCCTCGGCGGCTTGGGGCCGCACCGCATCTGGTATGTCGGCGGCCGCTATGCCTATGTCTCGGTGCACCTGCCGGAATTTTCCGACCACATACTGGTCATCGTCGACATGGCGGAGCCGACGCGGCCGCAGGTGGTCGGCAAATTCTGGCTGCCCGGCATGTGGACGGGCGGCGGCGAGACCCCGACCTGGCCCAAGGGCAAACGCTATGCGCTGCATCATGCGCTGGTCGCCGGCAATCTCGCCTATAGCGCCTGGCGCGACGGCGGCATGGCGGTGATCGATGTCGGCGATCCGGCGAAGCCGAAGCTCGTCGCGCATCGCAACTGGGATCCGCCGTTCGGCGGCGGCACCCATTCGCCGCTGCCGCTGCCGGACCGCAATCTACTGGTCGTTGCCGACGAGGCGAACTTCGCCGATTGCAAGCTCGGCCTGCGCTACATCTGGGTGTTCGATGTGCGCGAGCCTAAAAACCCGATCAGCATTGCCACCATGCCGGTCCCGGACGAAGCCGATTACTGCAAGAAGGGCGGCAATTTCGGCCCGCATAATCTCTGGGAAAACCGCCCGGGCGCGTTCCAGAGTTCGCAATATATTTTCGCCACCATGCACAATGCCGGCGTGCGCGCCTACGACATCAAAAATCCGTTTGCGCCCCGCGAAGTCGGCTATTTCGTGCCGCCGGACCCCGCGCGCATGTTCGATCCGCGGCCGAACCGGCCGCAGGTGATCCAGTCCTGCGACTGTTTCGTCGACAAGGACGGCGTGATGTACGTCACCGATTCCAATGCCGGCCTGTATATTCTGCAATTCGAGGGCGGCTGAACCGGACAGATTTTTTTCCGCTCATTCCCGCGGAAGCAAGGTAGGGCGGATTAGCGAAGCGTAATCCGCCGGTGGCCGCCGTCGTGAACGGCGGGTTACGCCTCCGGCTAACCCGCCCTACAAATAGCCGCAGCCGCATTGACAAGTGGCAGCCCGCCCTTCCACACTGCTTCGCCAAGAGCCGCTCAAGCGGCCGATGGGGCTTACATGGGGAGGATCATATGGCCACAGTTACGGCGACGCGAATTACCAGCGGACCGGTCGGCGCGGCACAGACCATCGAAGGATTCGTCGGCGCGGCTCTGGACGAAGCGAAAATCTCGCCGCTGCATCGGCGCGTGATCGCACTCATCGCCGCCGGATATTTCTGCGACGTCATCGATTTTACCGTGTTCGGCTCGCTGGTCCCGTTCATCCTCAAATCCGGGTTCGCATCGGCTGCGGAAACCGCGGCGATCGGCAGCGCCACCATTTTCGGCTTGGCGCTGGGCACCGCCGCACAGGGCGAGTTCTCCGACCGGTTCGGCCGACGCTTCATTTATCAGTTCAATCTTTTGTTGTTCGGCGTCTTCACCATCCTGGGCGCGTTCGCCCCGAGCGTCACGCTGCTCATAGTCTGCCGCGTTATCGCTGGGATCGGACTTGGCGCCGAGCAACCGCTCGCTTTCGCTTATGCCGGCGAATACGCGCCTAAACGCATTCGCGGCCGCATTCTGGCCCTGGTCCATTTCATCGGCGGCGCCTGCGTGTGGCCGATCGGGACCGGACTCGTGATCGGCTTTTCCGCCCTCGTCGCGAACATCCCGAGCGTGGCCAATTCGGCCGACTACGCATGGCGCGGCGTGTGGATCATCATCGGCGTCGCCGCACTGATCGTCTGGGTGCTACGCTACTCGCTGCCGGAATCGCCGCGCTATCTGGCGACCCACGGCAGAGGCAAAGAGGCGCTCGCCGTGCTCACCAAGCTCGGCATTGCCGGACCGACCGAGTCGCTGTCGACCGATGCCGCCAGCAATACCAAAAGCGATCCGTTCAGCGTCGTCTTCAGCATGTTCCCGAAGCGCGTGATCGCCGGCATGATCTGCTTCTCGGCGTTCTTCGGCATCGCCATCGGGCTCGGCGCCTGGCTGCCGAACATCATGAACGGCAAGGGTTTCAGCATAACGAAGTCGCTGAGTTACGTTCTGCTGATGAACTTCGCGGTGCCGTGCGCGAGCCTCTTCATGATGTACGCGCTCGATAAATTCGGCCGCAAGATCACGTCGGTTTGCGCTTTCGTCGCCGCCGGCCTGATGGCGATCGTATTCGCCAATGCCGTATCCGATACGCAGCTGATACTCGCCGGCTTTATCATGATCTTCTTCGTCCAGGTCGCCGGCAATTCGATGCAGATCTTCGCCTCCGAGGTGTTCCCCACCAACGCGCGGGCCTCCGGCTTCGGCTGGGCCGCGGGCGTCGGCCGGCTCGCCACCGCTTTCATCATGCCGACGATCCTATGGGTGCAGAATGGCTGGGGCCTGACCACGGTGTTCGGTTGCCTGGCGAGCTTCCTGTTCATCGCGGCCGTGTCGGTGACGCAACTCGGCCCGGAGGCGAAGCAGAAGAGCCTCGACGAAATCGCGCCGCCGACGGGCTGAGGGCTCACGGCGGATAAACAAAGGCATGCGGCACACCTATGCCGCTGCCTTGGCCCGACCGTAACTTGCTTGTCGTCGTGACGAAGCCACGAGATCGAGTTATTGCGATCGAGTTATTGCGGCAGCGGCATCGCGGTAGCTGGGTGCTCGACCTGCGCGCGCCAAAGCACTCACCGATACCGATGCGGGGCTTTACATCGTTTAATATGAAGGCCAATAACCGCTGAATTGCCCGGCAACGACCGTCCGTCCCGGCCGGCGACAGGTCATCATCGCATCGGAGCACGCTAGTCATGACGGAAAAGTTCGGACGGTTGGCGCTGCATATGTGGACGATCGACACCACGCCGCTTGCGACCGCGCTCGATGCCGCGCGGATCGCCGGCTATGACGCGGTCGAGCTGCGCCGCACCGACTTCAAGCGTTGCTTCGACGCCGGCATGACGAACGACGAGGTGCTCGACCTCATCGGCAAGGGCGGCATTCCGGTCGGCGTGCTCGGCGTCGAATACGGCTGGCTGTTCGCCACCGGCGATGAAAGCAAGCGGCTGTTCAAAGTGTTCCGGGAGTCGTGCGAGAACGCGGTCGCGCTGGGCTGCACCATGCTCATGAGCGCGCCGGGACCGGTCTCGGGCCCGATCAAGGACGCGATCAAATATCTGCGCGAAGCCGGCGACATCGCCGCCGAACACGGGTTGCGGCTCGCCATCGAATTCAATTCACAGCATGATGTGCTCAATAGCCTCGCGGCGCTGACCGAACTGATCACCGGCGCCGGCAAGCCGAATTGCGGCTACCTGATCGACGCCTATCATTTCACGCGCAGCGGCGCCGGCGGGCGGGGTTTCGAGAGCGTGCCGGCCGAGCAAATCTTCTGCTTCCAGTACAGCGACCTTTCGCCGAACCCGGTCACCGGCGTGAAGCGGCCGACCGACCGCCTGCCGCCCGGCAAAGGCGTCGTCAAATGGCGCGAGATGCTCGGCCTGTTGGCGGAGAAAAAATACACCGGCTATCTGAGCTACGAAGCGCCCAATCCCGAGCAATGGGCCCGCTCGCCCTACGATGTCGCGCGCGAGGGCGTTGAGCTCACGCGCCAATTGTTGCGGGACGCCGTCCCGGCTTATGTCAGCGCATGATCCCGAAAATGCCTGCCCCGGACTTGATCCGGGGTGGGAGCCGGTTTTCGGATGAGATCGTGCGCAAATAAAATAGAGGTTCGTCATGGCAGCAGAACAGGAACTTCCGCTATTTCTCGGCCTGAACGACAGATCGGTCACCGCGATCCCGGCGACGGTCGAGAAGCAGCGCTACATGACCAGCGTCGCGCCCAAAGCCGCCAATCCCGGCAAATGGGTGGAGCAGCCGCGGCTGCCGATCCCGACCGGCGAGCACGCCGTGATCGAGTGCGGCGGGAAAATCCACAGCATCGCCGGCTATGCGAAGCACCGCGTCGATCAAAACTTCCATCAGGTCTATGACCCCGCCACGAAATCGTGGTCGCTGAAGGCGCCGTTCCCGCTGCCGTGCAATCATGTCGCCGGCGTCTCGATCGGCGCGAAGATCTACACTTTCGGCGGCTTCATCGAGCAGAACCGCTGCCCGCATTCCAAATGCTTCGTCTATGACGCGGCGACCGATCAATGGGCGCCGATCGCCGGACTTGCCCGGCCGCGCGGCGCGATCTCGGCCATCGTGCTCGACGGCAAGATTCATCTGCTCGGCGGGCGCGACGTGCGCTCGGTGGAGTGGCACGAGATCTACGATCCGGCGACCGACAAATACACCATCCTCGGCGGCATGCGCGGCTCGACCGGCACGCAACCGTTCGTCGGCCAGCGCGACCACATGGGCGTCGCCGTGGTGGACGGAAAAATCCACGCCATCGCCGGCCGCATGGACTCGTACGACTTCAACACCGGCCTCAATGCCGTCTACGATCCCAAGACCGACGGCTGGAGCTTCCGCGCGCCGCTGCCGACACCGCGGAGCGGGCCTTCGTGCGTCTATATCAACGGCAAGATCGTGGTGTTCGGCGGCGAGGCCACCGGCAAGGTGTTCGGCACCAACGAGGCCTACGATCCGAACACCGACACCTGGGAGGCGCTCGCCCCGATGGCGATCCCGCGCCACGGCTTGCATGGCGCTACCGTCGCCGTGATCGGCAACATGGTGCACGTGCCCGGCGGCGGACCGGTGCCCGGGGGGCAGGTCCAGGGCGCTTACCACGACGCCTTCACCTTCGGCTGACGGGCAACCCGCCGCAAAGGAATCTGAAATCTATTCCTCGAGCAGCGTCGCCATGATGCGGTCGCGCGTCAACGGCAGGTCGCGGATGCGGGCGCCGAGCGCGTGCGACACCGCGTTGCCGATCGCGGCGGCGGTGGGGCCGGCGGTCACTTCGCCGACGCCGAGCGGCACCTCGTCCCTGGTGTGGAGGAGCGCGATGTCGATTTCCGGCACCTCGCTGAATTTCAGCACCGGATAGGTTTCCCAATCGAACGAACTCACGCCGTCGTCGAAGCGAACCTGCTCCTTGAGCACCCAGCTCGCCGACTGGATGATCCCGCCTTCGAGCTGATTGATCACGCCGTCCGGATTGACGACGAGGCCGGCATCGGCCGCGCACCACACATGGCGCAGGCGGATCGTCTCTTCGACATCGAGCTCGACAACGACGGCGGCGTAGGCGGCGCGGTTCTTGTAGCGGGCGAAGCCGATGCCGCGGCCGCGGCCGGTGCCGCTGGGCTCACCGGCCTTCCAGCCGGCCATGGCGGCGACTTTTTCGATGACGGCGCGCGCGCGATTTTCGCTGGTGATCGCGAGCCGGTATTGCACGGGATCCTGACCCGCGCGTTCGGCCAGCTCGTCGACGCAGCATTCGATCGCGAACACGTTCGGCATGGCGCCGAGGCCGCGTAGCGCTGAGGTGCGCACCGGCGTCTCCGGCACGAGGTGGTGGATGATGCGCTTACTCGCAATGTCGTAGAGCGGCTCGGCGTTGCGGGTGGCGCCGCCGCCATTGCTCTCCGGCACGTCGCCCGGTGGCGGCTCCGGCGGCGGATTGGGCAGCGCTTGAGCGCCCAACAAGTTGCCGCCCGCGCCGGGGCGATAATTGTGCGTGCCGCTCCAGATTTCCGCGGTCCAGTCGACCGGCTTGCCGGCTTCATCGAGCAGCGCGCGGACCTTCACCGCCATCGCCGGGCTCTTCGGCTCGTAGACGAATTCCTCTTCGCGGCGCCAGCGCACGCGGATCGGCCGCTCCGGCATTGCCATCGCGATGATGGCGGCGTCGGCGGCGGCATCGTCGGCGCCGTTATGGCCGTAGCAGCCGGAGCCCTGCACGTGATGCACGGTAATCGCCGACGCATCGAGAGAAAGCGTGCGCGCCAGCGCCGCCCGCAGCGGGAACACGCCCTGGCAATGGGTCCAGACCGTCAGACGGCCATCGCGATAGAGCGCCAGGCCGCAGGACGGCGAAATTGAAGCATGCGCGAGATGCCCGCGCGTATAGGTCTGTTCGAAACGCGCGCGGCCTTGCGGGCGGGACGGCTCCGGCGCGCCGATGACGCGGTCGATCGCCGGCCGTTGTATGAGCCAGGACGCCTCGGCCTGGAGCGGGGTCGGCGTCTCGACGTTTTGCCACGTGACGTGCTTGGGCGCGGCGGCGCCGGCCAGGTCGACGGCGGTCTCGTCATGGCCGACGATGGCGAGGAAATTGCCGTTGCGCACGAATTCGACCGGCGCCTTGGCGGCGCGCCTGATCGCCTGTTCGTCGATTGTCTGGATGGTCGCGCCGCGGTTGGGCTGGCGCACCACCCGCGCATGCACCATGCCGTCGAGCACCATGTCGTGGATGAAAGCGGGCTTGCCAAAAAGCTTTGCCGGCAGGTCGAGGCGCGCGCTGCTGCGGCCGATTGTCTTGAAATCCGCAACCGCTTTGCGCGTGCCGCTGCCGGTCGCCTTGGCGGCGAGATCGACGGCGGCCGCAAGTGTCCAGTAATCCTGGCCGGTCGGTGTGCCGTTCTTAAAGATGCTGCCGCCGCGAATGCTGAGTTCGCCGGTCTTGCAGCCAAGGACTTTCGACGCCTGATCGATGAACAGGCTACGCACATCCGCGCAGGCCTGCCGCATCGCCACGCCCCCGAATTGGATCGACTGGCTACCGGCGGTGTAGCCCTCGTTCGGCGTGAATTCGGTGTCGCCCGAACGGATCGTGATGCACTCCATCGCGACGTCGAGTTCGTCGGCGGCGATTTGCGTCATCGCGGTGAGCACGCCCTGGCCGAGTTCGACGCGGCCGGTGCCGACGGTCACTTTGCCGGGCGCGGGAAATGTCACCCAGCGATCGAGGCGCGGATTGTCGGCCAGCGGGCCGGGAAGAACGGGCGTGTTCATGCGTTCACTCCCCCACGCGCATCCGCGCTGCCGTCCGCGCGTATCAGCGCCGCCGCCTTTTCGATCGCGCGGATGATCCGGTTATGCGAGCCGCAGCGGCAGATATTGTCGTCGAGCGCCGCTGCGATCTCGGGCCGCGTCGGCGATGGATTGCGCGCGAGCAGCGCCTGCGCCGAAATCAGGATGCCGCCGAGGCAGTAGCCGCATTGGCCGGCCTGCTCGTCGATGAAAGCCTGTTGCAGCGGGTGCGGGCGTTCCGGCGTACCAAGACCCTCGACGGTGGTGACGGTCTTGCCGGCGACGCTCCATACCGGTTTGCCGCAGCTCTTCTCGGCCGCACCGTCGATCAGCACCATGCAGCAGCCGCACTGTTCGAGCCCGCAGCCGAATCTCGCGCCCATCAGACCGAGCTCGTTGCGCAAGACATTCAAGAGCGGCGTTTCCTCGTTGTCGAGCGAGACGCTGACCGGCCTGCCGTTGACGGTGAAGTCGAATTTTTGCGTCATGCTGCCTACCACAACGACAAAATCGCCGCCACTGCGGCGGCGAAGTCCGTTTCACAGTGTAACCGGGACCATTCACGAGAGCACGGTCGTTTTTGCCGGCTGACGTGAGGCTGGCGGCAAACTCGCGCGGACAGCTGCCGCGCGCTACTGCAAATTGCCGCAGAAGCGCTGGATGCGGGTGCAGGCTTCTTCCAGCGCGCTGGTCGCGGTCGCATAGGAGATGCGAAACGCAGGTCCCACGCCGAACGGCGTGCCTTGCACCACCGCGACCCCTTCGGCTTCCAGCAACTCGGTGACGAAATCCTCGTCGGTACTAAGCTTTTTGCCGGTCGGCGCCGTCTTGCCCACGGCGCCGGCGCAGGACGGATAGACGTAAAACGCGCCTTCCGGCTTCGGGCATTGAATGCCCTTGGCCTGATTCAGCATCGACACGCAGAGGTCGCGCCGCTCCTTGAATATCTTGTTGTGCTTGGGGATGAAATCCTGCGGCCCGTCGAGCGCCTCGAGCGCGGCATATTGCGCCACCGCGGTCGGGTTCGAGGTCGACTGCGACTGGATCATCGCCATGGTCTTGATCAGTTTCTCCGGCCCGCCGGCATAGCCGATGCGCCAGCCGGTCATGCAATAGGCTTTCGACACGCCGTTCACCGTCAGCGTGCGCTCGTAGAGCCGCGGCTCGAGCTGCGCCGGCGAATAGAACTTGAAGTCGTCGTAGACCAGATGCTCGTACATGTCGTCGGCCATGACGTGGACGTGCGGATGCCGCACCAGCACGTCGGTCACCGTCTTCAGCTCGTCCTTGGTATAGGCGGCCCCGGTCGGGTTCGACGGCGAGTTGAAGATGATCCACTTGGTCTTCGGCGTGATCGCCTGTTCCAAGGCCTCGGGCGTCATCTTGTAGCCCGACTGCATGGTGGTGACGACTTCGACCGGCGTGCCGCCGGCGAGCAGCACCATGTCCGGATAGCTCACCCAATAGGGCGCCGGAATGATGACCTCGTCGCCCGGATTGATGGTCGCGATCAGCGCGTTGTAGAGCACCTGCTTGCCGCCGGTGCCGACGATGATCTGCGACGGCTTGTAGTCGAGCTCGTTCTCGCGCTTGAACTTGCGCGCCACCGCGGCCTTGAGATCGGCCATGCCGTCGACCGCCGTGTATTTCGACGTCTTGCCCTCGGTGATCGCCCGGATCGCCGCCAGCTTGATGTTGTCAGGCGTCTCGAAGTCGGGCTCGCCGGCGCCGAGCCCGATCACGTCGCGGCCGGCCGCTTTGAGCGCGCGCGCTTTGTCCGTTACGGCAATGGTTGCCGACGGCTTGATGCGCGATACCAGGTCCGCGAGAAAGGCCATTGCTGTTCTCCCAACGCTAAAAGCGCTGTTTCGTAAAGCCCACGTTGCGCGCAGGCAAGCGCCAAATCCTCATGCCCGCCTCACATCTGCGGCATTTCCCGCCCGTCCGCGCCGGTCGCGCAATACTCCGTTAAGGCGCCGCTGGCCTAATGCCCGGCACCCCGTCGAGACAGGAAAGCCCCATGCACCGGGCGCGCGACGTGTTGCGAAGCGGCGACTGGCTCACCCGGGAGCGCGTCAGGCTGATCGCCGTCGTGCTGCTGCTCGCCTCGACCGCGGGCTTTCTGTTCCTGGTGGTCACGGCCCATGTCACGGCCCATGGCGCGGTCGACCTGCAGCGCCGGCCGCTCGGCACCGATTTTTCCAACGTCTATGCCGCCGGCACCTATGTCGACGAGGGCAACGCCGAAGCGCCGTTCGATCCGGTGCCGCAATTCGCCCGCGAGCGCGCGATCTTCGGCGACGACACCCAATTCTACGGCTGGCACTATCCGCCGTACTTTCTGTTCGTCGCCGCGGCGCTGGCCACGATGCCCTACGGGCTGGCGCTCGCGGTCTGGCAGGCGGTTACGCTCGGACTTTATCTTTTGGTGATCCGGGGAATTCTGGATCCGTCATTCCGGGGCGCGTCAACGGGTCCGGCCTTTGGCCGGCCCGATGACAGGCTCCGCGCGAGCCCGGAATCCATAGCCTCAGAACCCAAAATACGAGTACTGAGCAATCGCCTTTGGACCCGGTGGTTATGGATTCCGGACAGCCGATTCGCGGCTTCCGGAATGACATGGGAGTGGCTCCTGCTGGCCCTTGCCTTCCCGGCGGTGCTGATCAATGTCGGCCACGGCCAGAACGGGTTTCTCACCGCGGCGCTGCTCGGCGGCGCGCTGCTCGTGCTCGACCGCCGTCCGCTCGTCGCCGGCATCCTGTTCGGTCTTCTGGTCTACAAACCGCAATACGGGCTCATGTTGCCGATCGTGCTCGCGGTCAGCGGGCGCTGGCGTTGTTTTGCCGCGGCGGCGGCCACCGTCGTTGGTTTGACGGTCGCGACCACGCTCGTCTTCGGTGCGTCGGTCTGGCACGCTTTCGCGGTGTTTTCCGAGTTCACGCGCACCGTCGTGCTCGAACAGGGCGATACCGGCTGGCACAAGATTCAAAGCGTGTTTGCCTGGGCGCGGATGTGGGGTGCGCCGATCCCGCTCGCTTATGCGTTGCAGGGCGTAACCACCGTGGCGGTCGGTGCCGCGCTCGCCTGGCTGTGGCGCAGCACGGCCGCCTTTCCGCTCAAGGCCTCGGGGCTCTGCCTCGCCGCGATCCTCGCGACGCCCTACAGCTTCGATTACGACATGATGGTATTGGCGCCG
>Ga0181524_10004348_pt1 | contig 13174 bp, 9 predicted proteins | sample PEATcosm2014_Bin_34_FD_119761 | JGI IMG/M metagenome (GOLD analysis project Ga0181524, IMG submission 119761) | Peatland microbial communities from MTU Mesocosm Facility, Houghton, MI, USA - PEATcosm2014_Bin05_60_metaG | ecosystem: Environmental > Terrestrial > Soil > Wetlands > Peat | place...
CAGCGGCTCTATGCTCAACTCGACAAGCGCGGCGACGCCTGTCAAGTGTGCGGCTCCTGCCTGCCGCATTGCCCGCAGGGATTGAATATTCCCGTCAAACTCGCCGACGCCCATCGCCTGCTCAGTTAGTCCGTTGCGACGGTTCTGGGCGTAATGGGTAATCCCACGGTTCGGCGCCCTTCTCAACGCTGCTAACATGCATCGTAAGGAGCATCGACAGCCACATGGCCACGTGGAAAGTCATCGAGACCGTCAGCGGGAATATCGAAGCCGTCTCGGGCCCGCATGCCCAAGACCGGCCGGGAACCCACGAGAGGATTGTCTGGGAAGGGCAAGCCGCCGACAAGGCCGAAGCCCTCAAATGTGCGGAGAAAGCCGATCCCAGGGTCGACCTGGAGTGGATGCGGATCCGGCACGAGAGGGATCTTGATATACGGTAGGATCTGGCTTAGCCCCTCGCTGTCCCTGGCTTCACTCGAAACAATGCCACTCTCAAAGACCCCGATTCGTCCCGTATTCAGGGGAGGCCCAAAATGCCCCCCGCCGTGGCTCCCGCGGGCACCCAGCACTGGATACTGGACTGACCCTTGCATGCAGAGGTGGTCGGGGATATGTTACCGGTCCGCCGGAAAAGAAGTTGCAAGGCCCGCAAAAGAGTCCCAGGGTAAAGCAAAAATGTGCTGGGTGCTTTCTCGAAAAGGCCCCGTGACTCCCTCCCAACTTGATTCGCTCTCCGGCAAGGGGATGGTTAAAATGAGCCGATCCGAATCGAAAGATAGAACGGCGAACGCCAAGTCCAACCTCGCCCGAAGAGAGTTCGGGAAAAGGGTTCTTGCAAGCGCTGTTGGCGGCGCAGCTTTTTTCGCTTCCGCGACCATGGGTGCCGCAGCGACCCACAAGAACGCACCAGGAATCAAAATCTCCGTCCAGTCGCCGGCAGTCCCTACCGACGACGATCTCCTTTTCCTGAAGCAACTCGGCGCCGAATACGTCAGCGTCGGGGCGTCCCCGGAGTTGCGCACCACAGAGGGCTTTCTCCAGATCAAGCAGCGTTATGCCTCAGCCGGCATCACGGTGTGGAACATCGGCAACATGAGCGTTCATAACATGCCGGAGGTCACGCTCAACCTCCCCGGACGGGACGCCAAAATCGAAGAGTACAAGGCCTATCTCCGCAACCTGGGCAAAGCTGGAATCTACTACACGACTTACGCCCACATGGGCAACGGCATTTGGAGCAGCGGACGGGCGGATAGCCGTGGCGCTTCGGCGCGAGAGTTCAATATGGCGAGCCCCCATATAGTCGGCACCTGGGGCGACGCCAAATTTTATCCGCCTCTTTCCCATGGCCGCCCGTTCACCCGGGAGGAAATCTGGAACAACTACAGGTATTTCATCCGCCAGATTGTTCCCGTCGCTGAAAATGAGGGGATCCGGATCGGCATCCACCCAGATGATCCGCCGGAGCCCGTGCTGGCTGGTGTGCCTCGCTGCATTTTCGGCAACTTTGAAGGTTACAAGCGCGCTTTCGAAATCGCCAACAGCCCCAATGTGGGCATGTGCCTCTGCTGCGGGACTTGGCTCGAAGGGGGGCCGCTCATGGGCAAGGATGTCGTGGAGACGATTCGTTACTTCGGCGCCCAAGGGAAAGTCTGGAAAATCCACTTTCGCAACGTCAGTGCACCCCTGCCCCATTTTGTCGAGACCTTCATGGACAATGGCTACATGGACATGGACAAGATCACGAAAGCCCTGGTGGAAATTAAGTTTGACGGCATCATGATCTTGGACCACACGCCCGAGATGCTGGGTGGCCGATACGCCCAAACCGCTTACGGGGTTGCTTACATGAAAGCGTCCTTGAAACGAGCGAGGGAGGAAGTGGGGACATAGACGATCCAGTTTATCTCGGAATTCGCTACCTGCCTTTATTATTTGCAAGATTCATGATTATCGGCTCGAAGACAGCGTTGAGCTGGAGTGGATGCGCATTCGGTACAAGAGGGATCTTGGCACTGGGTAGGATCTCGCTTAGCCTTAGAGTGTCACTGGAGCCACTTCGTCTGTGGTCGGCGGGTCTGGTCATTTTCCGCTAAGCCACCGATTCGTGCCTTCGAGTACTCCTGCAACCTTTGCATCGCTTCACGCTTGTGCTCCTCCCAATCACGGATGTAGTCCCATCTTTCCTTCAAAGAATCCCACATCCAAAAACTCCGGAGCTCGGTGAGCTCGGTGTCGGAGAGCATGTCGGAGGCGATCAGGAGCAGCGTCCCGCAACCGGGACAACACCTCTTCTTTCTGTAGGCGAAGTCCCACTTGCAGTGGGGACATTTGTAGCGCTGTGGTCTGACTCTCAACAGCTTCCTTCCTCCCACGGCCCGTTGCCGGGCAAGGGGTTTCGTTGCCCTCTCGAGGCGGTGCCCATGGGGATCCTGGAGCACGACGACACAGGTCAGCCCGTGCACCAGACCGCCCGCTGGCGGGCTCGGACCAGTCGATGTTAGATCGACTTCACCCAGCTATTTCTTCTTGGGGGGTACCACCGCTTCTTTGAACGCCTTCGCCAGGCGGAACTTCACCACCGTCTTGGCCGGGATCTTGATGGCCTCGCCGGTCTGGGGATTGCGGCCCATGCGGGCCTTGCGGTTCGCCTTCACCGCCTTGCCCAGCCCGGGGACCACGAACTGCCCGGTGCCCTTGGCTTCCTTCGTGGCCAGTGTGGCGAGTTCCTCGAGCACTGTGGCGGCTGTCTTCTTCGGGATCCCCGCCTTCCCGGCCAAATGCGCGACGATCTGGGTTTTTGTCATCATAGGTTCTACTATTCCTCTCTCCGTTGGATTGTAAGGATTTCCATGCTGAAACCGTGGTCGAGCCGTCAATGTATGCAATGCCCGGAGGGCTGTCAAGGCAGTTGCAGAAAGGAGCCTCCAGCCCGTCGCAAGCCGACCTTCCATCCGCGTTCGTTGCCCCTCCGGCGCGATTGTGGCTATGTGCTCTTGCTGCTGGCTGAAATGCACTAAAGAGGTCGCTGGGATTATTTGAGGCAGCCCCACCTTCGAATCCTATCTCGGGTCTTCCCACTGCGGCAGCGGGTCACGCGCGGCCAATCGAAGAAGGAGTTCACTGCTGCTCTCTTCGTCGAACAGTTCCTGAACGAACTCGTATGTTTTCTGGACTACATCAATCATGAGCGCCTTCATCTCCTCGTCAACGAATCGCGAGAGCTTGGGCCAGGGAATTTCTCCGAAGGGTGTAGATACCAATACATCCGAGTAATCTCCAGCCTTGGAATCGGGCGCTATACCTGCGTGCAAGTCCTCGAGAACGGAATTGCGAAAGCACCTCTGCACGAGGTACTTTGCTAGCCGTTTCTGCAGAACGGGGTCCGTGATGAAAACCCGTATGGCGTCGCCGCTTTTCTCCATGTTAGCCTCCAGGATGTCGACCCACTCTGACACCCGAAAAGGCCGAGTGCAAGGCTTACACCGCCAACAGCACGACGTCATTGATTACACCGCGGAGGAGAAGCGAGTGTTGCGCGAGCAACTCGGATGCAAGCGGCTGCGGTTGAACGACGATTAAGGGTGGCGCTTATCTGTCAAGGCCGAGAAACTGGGCGGGCACGTGCTTGAGGAGTTGACCACCCTCGTCATGCCGGAGAAGCTCTTGGCTTGTCACCGCAAGCTGATCGCCAGGAAATATGAGGGCAGCATACGGCGTTAGTCCCGGGCGTTCCCGTGTGCAAGATGATATCCATCAGATGATGGTCCGCATGGCCGGCGAGAACCGGGATTGGATTAATCCCCGGGCTCTAACTTTCCAAGTCATTCAAAAAAACTGCCTGCCGCTCAGGCCCCCAATGGGGTGCCGTTCAAAGAGCATTGTCGATACGACTACTTTCCTGAGGCGTCCAATAGGCGAACCTCATATGCAGTCATCATAACCTCAAGCCCGTTCAGTCGAACCGCGACGTTCGCATCTCTTTTGTTGATGAGCAGGGTCTTGGTTGCGGACGCCAGGACCTCGACATCAGGAGAAGAGGTTGTAGCATTGAACAACTGGGTTCCAGGGCCGAAATAGTTATTGAAGGTGTTTACGACCCGATAGTGCGGACTGGCCTGCCCACCTTCCGCAGTTTTGGTGCTCGTGAACAGATAATTCCATTTCTGCTCTTCCGCATCCCAGAGCAGCGCCACCGACACACCGCTTTTGAGCGCATGGAGGTAGCAGGAGGCGTGGTTCGCGGCCGTGAACTGTGGATTGCTGCTCCAGCCTCCGTAGAACTCGGGGATCCAGATGGGAAGCGCAGTCCGGGAGCGGAACTTGGTGGCTATTTTCCCGAAGTAATCCGTCAAGGCCATTTTGTGAGCTTCTTCGCTACTGTTGCGAGTGGGCGGGTACCCGGCGATCCAGCCGTCAAAGCTGACGAAGTCCGCCCCATGCTTGTGCTGGAACCAATAATCAATCACCGGCCAATCTTTGGGTTTGGGACCATCAAAGGGATAGTAAGGGCCGCCGAGTCGAGCGTCGGGGCGCACGGACTTTACCGCATCGTACACGGCATTATAAAAGTCTGTGTAGCGCACAGAGTCCCAATTGTCCGTGGCCTTGTCCCAGTAACCTTTGTACTCATTCCAAATCTGAAAATACTTCACGTCGGGATAGCGCAGTACGACTTTTTTGCTGAGTTCGGCAAAATCCTCCACATGATTGTCCGCCACGCGATCGTCCGCCCAACTGGCGGGTCCCGTCTGATGGGGGAAGTCCTCTCCGCTGGTCTTCATCCACCCGGGGGCGGTGCAGAGCGTAATGACCAAGGTGGCTCCCATCGAGCGCATCAGCGCGACGCGTTGGTCAAGGCTGGTCCAGTTATAAACGCCCGGGTTGGGTTCAGGGTTTTCTGTGCCCCAATCCATCAGGTGCTGATTTTGAAATTTCAAGCCGGTTGACAGCAGCGCTTTGGCTTTAGCCACGGCCTGGGGATTGCCATATTCCCAATTCGGCTGGGTGTGCGTCACCCCGATGTTGAAGTGGCTTACGCCCTCCGGGGTTGAACGATCAACCTGCACCACAACGGGTTCCTGCGCGTACGCGGGTACCCAAGAAGGAAGCAGTACTATGATTGCAAGGTACTCAAGAAAAAGTCCACTCAGGCATCCATGGCAAAGTTTGAGCATCAGGAACCTCCTATCTATTCCGGGACACCGAACCGGCCAATATAAAATAAAACGAAATGAAAAGTAAAGATTCTGCTTGACATTCGACGATGAACGCAATACATTGCGCAACATATGAAGAGAAGGATGGTAAAAGAAAAGTACCATGCACTTTTCTCACAGGCTTACTGAAACCCCAAGACTCTGCCTGCGGAAGGCATCTCCAGTTTTATGTTCTAATGCGTCGGATCGGCTCTATTTGCCTGGCTACCCTTCAAGTCGGATTTAATGAAGGAGGCGTTTCTCATGTTTGAGCGATGTTTAGTTTCTGATGCTCGTGCCATGAATCATTATCATAAATTGGTGCTTGGATCCGGATTCATTTTGGTGCTTGTTCTTCTGCTGAATCCGGGAGTTGCCTCGGCGCAGTTGTACAGCGGCTCGCTCAGCGGGGTTGTAACCGATGCCAGTGGAGCTGTGGTTCCGGGGGCCGATGTGACGCTCACCGACACACAAAAAGGGTTCAACTACAAAACGACCACCAACGCGACAGGGAACTATCTGCTGAGGCCGCTTCCTCCCGCCAATTACAGTCTAAGCGTAAGAAAGACCGGGTTTAAAGTCTTTAGGCAGGACGGAATTGTTCTTGCCGTAAATCAGAGCGCTGAGCTTAATGCTACACTACAAGTTGGCAGCACTAACCAGGAGGTGAATGTCACGGCGACCGCCCCACTCCTTCAGACGCAGGACGCGACAACCGGGCAGGAGATTAACCGTACCTTCATTAATACCATGCCCCTGGTCGGCCGCGGGGCGATGGACCTCACCTTTTTGGCTCCAGGGGTTAATCCTGCTCCCGGCTGGACCTTCGGCTCGGTCACCGGCGAATTCACCTCCAACAATTTCACCTCGAACGGGGGACGCAATGCCACGTCCAACGTACTCGTGGACGGAGTGAGCGCCACCGGTACTGAGCAGAATTCGGGCATTCAGACGGTTCTTTATACGCCCTCGGTAGATGACGTTCAGGAATTCAATGTGCAGCAGAACTCTTACAGCGCACAATTTGGCTCCAGTGCCAATACCGTGGTCAATATTGTTACCCGCTCTGGGACCAACCAGTTTCACGGCAGCGCCTATGAGTTTTTCCGCCATCAAGCTCTTGATTCCAACAACTGGTTTAACAACGCGGATGGCATCGGCTTGCCCCCCCTGCGATATAACGATTTTGGTGGGACGGCAGGGGGCCCGATCCAAAAGAACAAGATGTTTTTCTTCGCGGACTACGAAGGCTCGCGCCAGCACACGCTGAGCACTTTCATTGCGGGCGTTCCCAGCACCGCCGAGCGGCAGGGCGACTTTAGCGAGCTGTGCGCTAATGCCGGGGGGACGTTCAACTCCGGCGGCACGTGCTCCAACCCGGACGGCCAATTATGGGACCCGTATTCGGGTGTCTATGATCCCAACGTGGGCGGGGCAGTAAGGAGCGTGATGATTCCGTTTAACAGCCTTGCCAATTACGCGAGCCCAGGCAATTCGAATCTCGTGGGAACTCCCCTCCAGCTTGTGGTAGCACCGGGCAACCTGATCGACCCGGTGGCCCAAAAAATGATGTCCTACTTCCCACTCCCCAACGTGGGCGTCGGCACGGCGAACTATAATCCGTACAACAACTGGGCGGGCGACGGGATCAACATCGCCAACCACGACCAATTCGACGTAAAGGTTGACCGGCGTTTCGGGGCCCGCGATACGCTGAGTGGGAGGTTTACCTACGGACAAAACCCCAATGCGGGCGCTTCCTGCTTTAAGAATTTCATGGATCCCTGTTCGAGCGGCCCGTCAAACTTTGATACCCACGCCGTGGCCCTGAATAACGTCTTTACGCTTGGTCCCACCACCGTGCTGACGGCGTCGGCCGGATTCACTCGCGAACTGCATCGAAACCCCGGCGTAGCTGGTGGGTATTACCCCAGTATCAATCCCGTCAGCGCTCTCGGACTTCCCAGTTACATGTCGGACTCGGGGGTCGATTCGGCGCCTTATATCTCAATCGGCGGAGGGTATTATGGGAGCGGGCTGGGGCAGCAGCCGTGGTCCATCATCCGCTATGCCCAGGAAACCTACGACTTCTCGGTGGTCCTCGACCACATGCGCGGACGCCATGAGCTGAAATTCGGCATGAGTTCGCTAGTCCACCGTGTTAACGAAGGCCAACCGGGCACTCCCACGGGGTACTTCACTGTCGGTCAGTTCGGTACTTCGCAAGGACCCTACTATGGCGGTGGCGACGCCATGGCAAGCTTGCTGACGGGGACCAGTGTCACGGGATCGGGGCAATACGAGTTTCCGGCGTATATCGCCACGATAAACCCCGAGTACGCAGGTTTCTTCCAGGATAACTTTCGCGTGAACAGCAAGCTCACGCTCAATATGGGACTTCGTTATGAAGTCACGGTGCCGCGAACGGAGCGCCACAACCGGATCGATTGGTTCGACCCCACCGCGCCCTCACCCCTAGGGAATGTGCCGGGTCTGGGAAGCCTTAATGGCTTGCTTGTGTACGCCAGTCCCGGGGACCGGAGCGGCACGAACATCAACTGGAACGGCTTTGCCCCGCGCTTCGGCCTCGCCTATCGGATCTCCTCCAAATTGGTTTTCCGCGGGGGCTACGGAATCTATTTTGCCCCCAGCGAGTGGGGAGTATGCGGCGCATCGGGGTGCACCTCCGGCTTTGACGGCTTTGATACCGACACGAACGAGCAAACAACCTATAACTATGACGGCGCAACGCCCTGGGCGCGGCTCAGTAACCCGTACCCGAATGGGTTTATTCTGCCTCTCTCCACGCCTGTCCCCAAAGGCGGCGACTCGCTATTCAACATCGGCAACGGGATTGACCCTTTGCTGCGGGGTCTGAATAACCTTCCTTACACGCAAACCTGGAACGCTGGTTTTCAGTACGAATTGCCCGGCAATGTGGTGGTCTCTGCCAACTACATTGGAACCAAGGGAACGCATCTCTACTATTTCGGCTCACCGAGTTTGCTTTACCTGGGTTCGTGGGTCGAGAGCGCGAGTCCAACCGAGCTCACGAACCTGAATACTTACGTGAATAACCCGTTCTATGGGATTATTACCGATCCCAACGCTCCTCTCTCCGCTTCCCAGGTGCAAGCCTCTCAACTCCTGTACAAGTATCCTCAATATACCGGCCTCTGGCCCGGACATGCCCCCGAGGCCAACTCCGTTTACGATGCCTTGCAAGTACAGGTGAACAAGCACATGTCCCAGGGTCTGGAATTCCTGATCAATTACACGTGGTCTAAATCCATCGATACCGCCTCGGTCGGCACCAACACGACTTGGCTGGGCGGGTTTGGCGAGACGGTGGACCCCAACAACCTGGAACTGGAACGATCGTTATCGGAATATAACATCCCCCAAGTTTTAAATGTGGCCTACGTCTATCAACTACCCTTCGGCCGGGGGAGACACTGGACAGGGAATTGGAACAAATGGGCGGAGGGCTTTCTGGGAGGCTGGCAAACGTCCGGCATGTGGCGATTCGACGACGGCCAGCCGCTTTCCGTGAGCACGTATGGCAGCACTCCCCTTCCGGGCGGTTACGGGCAGCGGGCAAACCTAATTGGACAACTACTGGTTAATGCTCGCTCCAAGTGGTTCTGCTCCGATCCGGGGTGTGGCTACTTCGCCAATCAGGGACCGGGTCAGACGTCGACGGACGTGGTCACCGATCCTCTTCCTTACACCATTGGCAGCGCGCCACGAACGCTTCCCAACGTTCGTATTCCCGGAACCAATACGGCGGCTCTCGGGGTCTTTAAGGAAATCCCTTTGCAGAAGATGCGGGAGGGCTCGCACCTGGAGTTCCGCGTGGAATCATTTAATGCCCTCAACCATCCGCAATTCTGCGGGCCGAACACGAACATCGACGCTGGAAATTTCGGCGTCATCAGCAGCCAATGCAACTCACCGCGCGAGGTTCAGCTCGGTTTGAAGTTGTACTGGTAACAATCGCATCACTTAATCGGGAGGGGGCCAGGCCTCCTCCCGTTTTCTCTTCCCGGTTCTGGTGGCAGGAAATCACCTGTAGAATAGTAAGGGACTGTGTTGCCACATGACCCGGTTTCGATTCCGATTCCCGCCCGACGCGCCGGCACGAACCTGGAGTATCGGACCTGCTCCACGCGCCGCCCTCATACGGTTTGCTTTGATTCTTGCCGTGAGCCTTCTCTGCTTTATCACCTCTGCTTCCGCCCAGGTGCCTGGCAGCGTTTACAACCAGGTGATTGCGGACCTGGATCAGCAGAAATTCGACGATGCGGAGGCGACGCTAAAGGCCGCCCTCAATGAGCACCCACGGGATGCCGAAGCTTTAGGCCTGATGGGCGTCATTCTTGACGCTCAAAAACGCTATGCCGATGCGGAGACCTTCTTTCAACGGGCGCTGCGACTTTTTCCGAGTTCTTCAACGTTTTTCAACAATCTCGGTAACCACGATCTGGCACAAGATAAGCTAGAACCTGCCGCTGCCGCTTACCACAGAGCTGTTGAAATCAATCCCCATGACCGGAATGCCAATTTTCAGTTAGCGAAAATCTCCATCACGAAGAAGCAAGGCCGGGACGCACTTCGCTACCTCGGACAATTAGCTCGCGAGGATCAAACGTCCCCCACCGTGCAACTGGTTCGAGCACAAGCCCTGAAGCTTACCGGCGACTCTTCGGCGGCGGAGAGGCAACTCCTTATGGCGCTGGATCAATTTGGCGAAGATCCCCGAGTCTCCTTCTCGGTGGGCATGCTGTTTGCTGACTGGAAAAGCTACAAGCGGGCGGAGGAAGCCTTCTCAAAATCGCTACAATCCGAGCCAAACAATTTTGACGTACGGTACAACCTTGGCCTGTCGGCACTTGAGGCTCGCGATCTGGAGCAAGCAAGCCAGGCTTTTCAGCTTGCTTTGCAACAACGGCCGGATGACGTCGATTGCCTGATCGGGCAGGCGCGCATCGAAGATCTGCAAGATCGCGACGATAAGGCTGCGAAGATTCTTTTCCGGTCCGCGCAGCTCGCTCCCAATCGCCCTGATCTTCTCAAATTCCTGGCCAGCGTCACCGCCAAGCTTGGTCTCTATGGCGTGGCCGCGGCCACCTACACGAGCTATCTTAGAATTCAGCCGGAAGACGAGGAGGCAAGGCGTGAACGGGCGTACAACCTGGTTTTGGCCCGGAGCCTGACTGTGCCTTTGAATGTTCTGAACGATTATGTGCAGAAGCATCCCCGCGATCCCGTGGGATTCTTCGAGATCGGCATTGCCGAGTCGCTCGAGCATCCGGATCGGGCCTTGCAGAATCTCAGCCAGGCACTCTCTCTCGATCCCCAGATGATTTCGGCGCGCTTGGGACGCGCCCACCTCCTGGAGCACGAGGGCAGGATTGAGGAAGCGGTCACGGATTTGAAAGTTGTGGTCAGAAGCAACCCCGACGACTTTCACGCCTGGGATGACCTGGGAAAATGCTATTTCGATGCGGGGCGCACCGAGGACGCCCTCACGACGATGAAAAGGGCCGTCGATTTGGCGCCCCAGGATTCCATTGTCCTCATCCACTACAGTCAAGGACTCATACGCGCAGGGCAACAAGACGCTGCCCGCGTGGTTCTGGCCCAGCTCAAGAGTCGCGAGTCAAAGGAAGAGCCCCGGGGGCTTCCTGTCGGCCGCCGCGACGACCCCGGTTTGGATCTGTCTTTGCGGGGCACGCCTGATCTGGCCGACCTGCGGGAAATCGCTGCCACGGATCCTCAGGATTTGCAATTGCAGCTCCGTCTGGGTAAAGAATTGCTCTCCAGGGGTGACGTCCCGGATGCCTTGGAGACTTTCCAGAGGATTAAAACTTCCACCTCGGACCCGAGGGTTCTCGCTGAATGTGGAAGTGCTTTAGTGGAAGAGGGAGAGTATAAGTCCGCACGCGAATTTCTGAGTGAAGCTCTCGTGGCAGATTCTGGAAATGCCCAGACGCGATTCGACCTGGTCATCGCGATGTTTCACGGCTCGGGAGCAGAGAGTGCCCTTGCGGAGCTTGACCAGACCGCTTCCGCAGATCAAAAAGGCGACTACTTCCTCCTGCGCGCGCAATTGCTCGATGCGCTGGGGAAAACCCAGGATGCGGCTGAAGCATTGAATCGCGGCTTTCGATCCTCCCCGACCCGAGCCGACCTCTACTTCCAAGCGGCGCTCTTTCTCCTCAAGCATGGCGAGACACACCAGATGATCGATCTTCTTGCCCAAGCGGACCACGTCGTTCCGAGCGACCCGCAGCTTTTGCTCACCCGAGCGATGGGCTACGAGATGCTTCGCGAGCACGAGTCGGCATTGGCCCAATTAAACCGGATAGAATCGAAATGGCCCGAATGGTATCTGCCTTACCTCATCCGGGGAATAATCCTCTCGATACGCATCCACCCTGTTGAGGCGATCCCGGTGCTGCAATTGGCAATCGCTCTGGGAGCCGATGATGCCGTGACCTACTTCTATTTGGCCTCTGCCCTCATCGACGCGAATACCGAGAATGTTGCCGAGGCGCAAAAGGCCATCGATAAGGCCATGGCCCTTAATCCAAACGATCCGTTTGCGCAATCCTTGGCAGGGAAAATTGCGTACCTGGGGAAGGATTACCCGTTGGCCCTTCAGCATCTGAATGCCGCGCTCAAGATCTGGCCGGATATGGTGGAGGCTCATGAAACCCGCAGTGCCACTTACCGCGCGCTGGGTGAAAAGGAAAAGTCCGTGGATGATCTAAAGGAGGTCTTGCGCATCAAGCAGCAAATGCCCACGGCTGACCAGTCGCCGCCATTTCCCATCGGCAGTGAGCTTTTTGGGGTTCGGTCACCCGATAATTCAAGCCGGAAGTAGCGGGCATTTGGCTCTCTCAATGGGCGGCGCGCGTTTCGGAGACCCATACTTGGCCGGGCATCAGGTGGAGGGGAATCTCGTTGCCTGCCCCGAGCAGTGCTTGAGTCGCATAATCCTGAACCTGGATGTTCCGACGGGACCGCAGCACGACGTCCTGAAAATGATCCGAGTGATTCAACAAGAGGAACAGCCGCTCTGCGCCCCGCGTTCTCACCACCAGTTCCACGTATTTGGAATCGATGTAAAATGGGCTCTCGGGCCGGAGGACGGAGTAGATCAGGTTGGAATCGTCTTCTTCCCAAGGATCATACGTTTGTGACAGAGCATCTTCCAGATTTACCGCGAGGTAGTAGTAGGTACCTTTATCCACACTGGTCTTGACGAACACAGGGCGAGGTTGGTCGTCCGCGCCATGTTTGGGAAACGCCAGTAAGACTTGCATCTCTTGGTCGGGAGCGGACGACACGTCCCGGAGTTTGAGCGGGGCCCCTATTCGAACATGCTCACCCATGGAAAATCGGCCCGCGGCCTGGTTGGCGATAAAGCTGGGTGAGGATAAGGTTGCATCCGAGTCCTTCACCGTCAGGGCCTCGGGAAAATCGCTTTCGTAGGATTGATAAACGACGCCGCCTTTTTCCAGGTACGCGATTATAGCGGCTTTTCCCTCAGCAGACAGTTTGAAATTTGCAATCACGACGGCCGCCGCGTCCGCTGGGATCGGTTTCCCTTCGGGCCACATCCGGACTTCCATATGAATCTGTTTGGCCAGTGTGAATGCCGTCATCTGGCTCATGGTGATGGACCAACGACCTGAATGCTCGGGATGGATTAGATAGCAGACGGGCTGATCGGTTTTCCAACCGAGTCCGAGCTTATCGATGATAGCGATCCAACGCTGGTATTCCAGCGCATACGGCTTGGGCTGATTGTGGGTATCGAGCAAGCCCATGCTGTACTCGAGAGTGTCCGGCGTCAACTATTTCTTCTCCTTGACGACAATTATTTCTCCCTATCAACGACAATTACTTCTTGACTGTTAGGCGGAGCGAAGCGCCCGCCATCGAGCGGAGGGCGAAGCCCGCCTGCG
>Ga0181524_10004351_pt1 | contig 13169 bp, 10 predicted proteins | sample PEATcosm2014_Bin_34_FD_119761 | JGI IMG/M metagenome (GOLD analysis project Ga0181524, IMG submission 119761) | Peatland microbial communities from MTU Mesocosm Facility, Houghton, MI, USA - PEATcosm2014_Bin05_60_metaG | ecosystem: Environmental > Terrestrial > Soil > Wetlands > Peat | place...
CTGGAGAGCGTGACGACGCTGCTTCACGGGGAGACACCGGACCTGCGGGACAAAGCGTTTCAGACTATCCTGCGGAACCGGGTGCAGCGCGGGGGCATCCTGGCCGCTGGGGCGGGACTGGTGAAGACGGGTGAAAACGGACGGGGGCTGCTGTCGCGATGGTATCCTGAGACGCTGGCGCGCCGGCTTCGGGAGATCAAACGCCAGAAAGACAGGCTGACGTTTGTGGAGGGGGACGGCTTCGCTTTAATCGAGGAGCACAAGGCGGACGCTGAGGCTGTATTTTACATTGATCCGCCGTACACCCTCGCGGCCCGGCGGCTTTACACGGTGTGGCGGATTGACCACGCCAAGTTGTTTGCCGCGATGGCGGGGTGCAAGGGCGATTTCCTGATGAGCTACGACAACACGTCGGAGGTTGCTCGGCTGGCGAAAGAGCACGGGTTTGAGAGCCGCCCGATTGCGATGAAGAATACCCACCACGCCAAGATGACGGAGCTGCTGATCGGCAGGGATCTTTCCTGGCTCAAGGAATGAACATGCCGGCCGGCAGCTAACGCTTCTTGATCCCCAGCGGGTTGGCCGGGGCGGCTTTGCTGAGTTTGAAGCGCAACTGTTCTTCGAACTTTTCCTTTGAGAGGGGCACCCCGCCGGTCAGGGACTTGACCGAAGCTTCGAGCTTGGTGAAGACCATTTCGCGCGGAACGAGCGCCCAACCTTTGGGCGCGGGCTCGTAGGCAACGACGAACCAGGCAATTTCCGCGTTGGAAAGGTGTTTCTCCCGCTCCAGGCCAACCAGAGAGGAAAAGAAGGCTTCGTCAATGACGACGGCCATTTTCTTACCCCAGGTGCGGATAGTTGGAACCTTGGTCTGGAGCTGCGGGAGGAGGCGCTTCGGGCCTGAGCTACGCCAGTCGGGCCTGCGGTGTTTGGCCGGATAGGGTAGTACTTGATGCTCGGTTTCGCTGAACATTTTGAACTCGTTCCTCATGCTTTTGCCGGAGAAGTAAACGGCTTGGAGCTCGAGGGCACACCATTCGAGGGGCTCTTTCGATGGGTGAACAAGCACGTTGTCGATTCTGCCGATAAAGTCGCGGCTGTCGGCCTCGTCGTCTTCGTCTGGCTCGTCGGGACGTAGTCGGTCGAGGAAACCAACCTCGCTCAAGACCACCGGCGCGGGGGTCTGGAGGAGGTTCTCTCCGACCCAGCGGAATATGGCGTCCGATTCAAGGAATCGCTGGGGGCAGGTAGTGATGAGCGGGCCGGTCCCGACTACTGGACCATCGGCGATCTGTTGGTATGAGCGAATCGAGCAGACACCGCCTTTCTTGTTGCACTTTGAGTCCGCTTGAAATGGACAAGGCGTGCCGGTCAGGGCGTTCCGGTCCCATTCTGTCTTGGCGAGGCGAAACCGCTCGGCGTGGGAAAGGGTCTCGAAGCCGACGCCGTACCACTCACCGATGGAGTACCTACTGCGGACCTTTGGTTGTTTCGGCTTTTTCGCTTTCGCCATGGGCATGGTTTAGCAGGCTGGGCGGCGCTTGGCGAGGAAGTTCCCGGTGCGGGCTCACCCGCGCAGCGTCAAAAAGCAAGTTCTCATCAGTTTTAACGGTTTCATCATATGTCCCTCCGGGACAATGGTCTGGCGCGAGACCGAGAATTTCCGGAAGCCATTGGTCTAAACCGGTCGCGCCTCCACTCCACTCGACCAGTTGAATAAAACCTCTGGTTTTGGCGTAGGGGTTTTCGGACACTGATTCGCCCATGAGCATGACCCTTGACTTGAACCCGGCCATCCTGGAGGCCGTCAAACCGGAATGCGCCACGCGGCTGTTTGGTTTGCGTGGCGGCCAGATCAAGGTCCCGGACTTCGACCCGGACCACTTGATGTTCCATGTCGTCATAGCCCCGGACGGCACGCGGCAACTCAGGGCCGTCACGCCGCAGGAGGCGGGCGGCAGGATTCCCGGCAATCCTTATGACCTGCTCGCTCGCGTGCGGCGGCAGTGCGCCGATTTCCCACTGCGCTTCCCGCGCCAGCATACGGATAGCCAGGGCCATGCCTGGGACCTGGTCTGCACGGGCACGCTCACGGTCGCCGACGCCAAGCGGTTTGCCGAGCGGGGCCTGGGCCTCGTCTCGGCGGGCGCCCCGTTGAGGCGGGACCGGTTGGCGGCCTGGCTGGCCCAGGAGTTCGGCGTGGCGGTGCAGGACTGTTTGCGGGCTGAATTGGGCAAACGATCGTTCGAGGACTTGAGAGAGAAAAACGTCCTGCCGGCAGAGTGGTGGTCAAGACAATTTGCTCCCGGCCTGGAGCGATTCGGTCTTCAACTGGCGGACCTGGGTGTCCGATGGGAGAGCGCCGATTCGACTTGGGCGGAGCAGGCCGAGCGCAGCCGCCAGACGCAGGCGCAGCTCTCCAAGCAGGTGGAGGCGGAGGACCGCCAGCGCCTCGAGCAAGCCCGGCGCGAGGCGGAACTGACCCAGTGCCTCGCGGAAATCGACGCCGCTGAGATCGACCGCAAAAGCGATCTCAAGATCAAGCACATGGCGAGCCAGGCCCAATTGGAACAGGTAGAGGAGGAGTTCAAGCGGCGGCGCCTGGAAGCGGAGCAGAAGTATCGCGAGGCGCAACTGGCCGGGGAGATGCGGCTCCAGGACCTCCAGCGCGAGGCGGAGAAACGCGCCCTCGAACACGAGGTCAAAGCCGCCTCCGAGCGAGCGAAGATTGCCGAACTCGAACGCCAGAACGCCGAACCGGCCGTGCGGCAGGCGCGGGAAGATTTGCAGCGCGCGCAAGAGCAGTGCCGGCAGGCGGAGCGTTCATACCAGGCCCAGGCCCAGTTCCTGGGGGACTTGAAGGGGGAATTGAAGAGGCTGTTCAGCGGATTCACCCCCAAGGTGCTAACGGACCTGCTAGGGCAGAACCAAACCGCATCGTATAACGCGGCCAGCTCGATCGCCTCTCACGGTTTGAGCGCGCAACACCTGCAAGCCATGGGCATTGACACACACCTGAACTTCATCGAGCGCCTGCAGGATTCGACCGTGCAGGTCCGCAAGAACAACCTCAAACGCAAGCTCTACCCTGCCCGCGACATCGTCACCGGACCGGCAAGGGACATGGAGTTCGACACGCTGCTTTTCCGCGAAAAGGTCGATTTCGAGTTTGCCAGTCCGCGTCCGGGCTATGTTACCATCATCAACCCTGGGACCAGCGGGAAGTTCTGGCTGCATGCCCCCAACGCTTATCGTCCGATGGCGCGCATCGAGGGAGGCCGCACATACGAGGTGCCCGGCCCCGAACTGCTTCCCGAAGACAAGCTCAAAGCCGCCGGTCTGGATTACTACGAAAACGGCCCGGCGGGGTGGGAGTACATCGCGGTCATCGTCTCGGACGAACCGTTGATTGAGGCCGCCGTCGCGGGCCGCTCGAGCGACAAGGCGCCGGTCATCGAGCTTTCCCCGACGGAGCTCCAGGCCGCGCTCGACCGCCTGGAGCGCATGGGCCGGGACCATTGGGCCGCGGGCGTGGCTAAGTTCCGGGTGGAACCTGTTTAACCGCAGAGAAGCAATCGGTTCATGAGTTGTCCGCGTCTTTGGACGGGTGGTGCAGATCCTATCTGCGAGTGTTTATCTTTGTGCTCTTTGCGCTCTTTGCGGTTAAACAGTTCTTTGCGGTTCTTCAACTGCCGCTTTTGTGTTGAATAGCTTTTTCCTTCCCTTCGTATGGAAGGGTGGCGCTCGGGCCGCTCGCGGCAGGCGGGGGCAGTCCGGGGCAGCCAGTGGTCGTGGCGGTTACAGAGATGCAGACTTTGAGCGAGAAAGGTTTCGTTATGTTTCGACTTTACCGATGGCTGGTTGGTTTCTTGACTTTGGTCGGGTCGCTGGCGCTTGTTTGCTACCTGTCCTGGCTTGGGTGGACTCATTTTGGGCCGCGCAAGCCCCGGGTCAGCACCGCGCGCCGGCAGGTGGCCGGGCAGGTGGTCTCTTCGGTGATGGAAGACCTGCGGAACAACAAGGGCTCGGTCCGGACCCTTGCTTTGCTGCACCTGGTCAACGACCCGTCGGATTGCGTTACGGACCAGCTTCGAGCCAACCTCGAGCAATGCGGCTTTGTGGACCTGCTGGATGAGCCTGTGGGCGAGAAACTGCAACGCGCCCTGCACTTGCGGGTTGCGTCGGTCGGAGAACTCGATGCTGCCAGGGGCGAGGGCCGGAGATTGGGGGCGCAGGGGGTCATTTTCGGCAAGGTCCACGCCTTCGAGTCCTACCCCGGCGGGGCGAAGATGGACCTGGAAATCAGCCTCGCCGATGTGGCGGGGGGCCAGGCGCCTTTCACCCGGCGCTACAGCAAGGAGGTCCCGAGCGGCCCCTTCAGCCCCGTTGCCATCGAGGACGGCCCAAGCCGCGTCGCCAGCTTGCAACGTTTGCTGGCGTGGGGCGTGATCGTGCTGTTGCTGCCGGTCTTCACCATCTCGTTCATTCGCGCGATGGTGCGCAAAGCATCCAACCGCGCCAACGGCTTCACCCTGGGCGTTTATACCGCCGCCGATGCTTTGCTGGCCTACTTGCTGCTGGGGGCGGGCGTCGCTTCGTTGCTTTCGGCCCTGCTGTTTGTGCTGGTCGTCGGCATGGCATTCGCCTATAATGTATTCATCATGACGTTTGCATTGAAAATGGAACAATGAACCGGCAAGGACCCCCATGGAACACTTCAATGACCTCATCAGCTCGATCGCTTCGCGCTTGAGGCGGGGCCTCGGCCTGGAGCCCTCCGACCAGCAGCAACTGGACGCCTGGAAAACCAAGTACGCCCAGGACAAGGCCGACAACCACGACCGGCTGGAATCCGTCAAGGACGAGGCCCGCCAACTGGAGGCCCGCATCCTTCAGAAGAAGGCCAAGTTCGAGCAATCCCATGGGCCGGTGCGGAAGATCATCGGCGCGGAAATCGAGCAGGCCTTTCGCGAACTCGATCGCAAAGAAAAGCAGGTCAGGATCATCGTGGACAACATCGAGGCCATTTCCATCGCCCTGGACAAGATCAAGGAATTGGACCACGCCAAGGCGCGCCGTTTGAAGGAGGGCGAGCTGGATCAAGCCTCCATTTTGACCGAGGACATCATCGAAGAGCATAAACAGGTTGTCGGCGCCCTCAAGGGGCTTCAGGAGCTTGAACATGGCGGTCTGGAGACCGAACCGGTGGATGTCGAGGAGCGACTGCGCCAACTGGCCGGGCCGCCTGAGAAGACCGCCGGCTTGTCTGAGAAGACCCTGGAACGCCTCAAACAACTGGAAAAGCAAACGGAGGGCTAACCACCGAACCGAACCGAAAGGAAACGAGACCTATGGCAATTGGTGACCTTTTCAAGTCCAAACAAGAACGTGAGCGCGAGGCTCGAGGCAAGCGCCGCAAGGCCTTCCGTGAGGCCGAGAACGCCGTGGATGCCGTTAAGGACCGCGTCAAAAAACTCAAAGGTGAGCGGGACAAAGCGTGGAACGACGCCCGAGTGTATCTCAAGGACGGCCAGAAGGCCGCCTCTCAGCGCTGCCTCCAGACCGTTCGCGCCAGCGAGGTGATGATGGCCAAGCTGGAGACCAAAAAATGGGTCTTCGAGCAGCTCCTCACCAAGCTCGACCTGGCCAAGACGGACCAGGAGTTCACCGGCGCCCTCAGCGCCATTAACGCCGTGGTCAAAATTGACCCCGACGCCGTCGCGGACGTTCTAGGCGAGGTTGAAGACAAACTGGGCGACCAGGTGGACACGGACAAAATCTGGGAGAAAATGCACGAAAAAGAAATGGAAGGAACCGGCAGCCAGATGACCGACTCGGTGCCGAGCGTGGACCAGATGTTCAAGGACCTGGAGGGTGAAGTCGCAGCCGAGATCGGCGAGGAACACCCGGCAACGGACAAAGTGGCGCCCGCCACGGATGGCGGGCTCAAAGAGCAAATCGGCGAGGGCCGCCGCCGCCTCAAGGACCTCCTGGAGGGTGAGAAATGAGCTTCATCGCCGACAAGAAGCGTGAGCACGAGTCGGTGGCCGAGGCGGCGCTGGCCGAGAAAGATTATGCCAAGGCCTTCTTTCACACCGCCAAGGCCGCGGATTTTGGCCTCCGCCTCGCCGAGCAAAGCGAGGGTCTCATCGCGCGGCGTTACGTCGAGGATGCCTGCGAACTCATCGAGATCGCCGGGAAGCTCAAGGCCAAGGCCCAGTCCCAGGACCGGAAATCGGTGGACAAGGTCCTCAAGGAAACGGCCGGGGCAGCGGGCGATGATACTGCCGGCGCAGGCTGGGCTTTGCAGGAGAAACCCACAGCCAAGCTGGCCGACGTCGCGGGCCTGGATGAGGTCAAGGAAGCCCTGACGGAAAAGGTCGTTCTGCCGTTCCAGAAGCCCGAGGTCTTCCAGCGGTTCAAGGCCAAGTCGGGCGCGGGCGTGCTCATGTACGGCCCGCCCGGCAACGGCAAGACCTTCATCGCCAAGGCCATCGCCGGCGAACTGGACGCCGCCTTCTTCCCGGTCAACGCCTCCCAAATCAAAGACAAGTACGTCGGCGAGAGCGAAAAGAACATGCAGCGGCTCTTCGACGAGGCCCGCAAACACGAGCGGGCCGTCATTTTCATAGACGAGGCGGAGCACCTGCTCTCGCGGCGCGGCAACCGCAAGATCGGCGTGGTGACGCAATTCCTCATGCTGGCTGACGGCCTGGTCGAGAACAAGAACTGCCTGCTGCTCCTGGCCGCCACAAACCAGCCCTGGAGCCTCGACGAAGCGGTCGTGCGGCCCGGCCGTCTCGGCACTCACATCTACGTGGGACCGCCCGACGCCAAGGCGCGCGAAGCCATCCTAACCTACAATATGCGCGATGTGCCCGCAGCCGGCGACCTGGCCCTCGCCGGCATCGCGGCGCGAACGGAGGGCTACAGCGGCGCCGACTTGGCGGAAATCTGCGACACGGCCAAGATGATGGCCATCAAACGCCAATTAAACAGCCAGACCCCGGAGCAAGTCACCCCCGCGGATTTCGCCGCCGCGCTCCAGCGGGTCAAACCCTCGGTCACCGAGGGGCACGTCAAGGAATACCTGCAATGGCAAACATCGAGGGAAAAGCCCTCGGACGCGGGTGAGGATGAGGACTGACGTCGGAGCGTGGAGCGTCGGAGCGTGAAGGTGTCGGAGCAATCGCCACGCTCCAACGCTCTACCCTCCAACGCTCCGCCCCAAGCAGCGGGAACTCGAACATTATTTTAGCACGACCCCGTAGAACTGGAGACAGGCTATGAAACAGACGGCATTGCTGGTCGGAATCAATCGCTATGAAGATGACTCCATCGTCAACCTGGCATACGCCGAACAGGATGCCCTGGAGCTTTACGCCTTCCTCAAGCGCACCGCACTTTACGATGAAGTCAGGCACTTGCCCGCCTCGGAGGCCGACGAAGACCGAATCCTCAATGCCGCCACGCACTTGACCGACCATCTCAGACCGGGCGACCTCTTCGTGTTCTACTTCGCCGGGCACGGCGTGCAATATCACGGGCGGCACCTGCTGCTCTGCCCGCAAGTGCGGTTCCACCGCCTCGAGTTTGGCCACCACACAGTGCCGGTGGATTTGCTCAAGAAGGAGACGGCGCGCTCGGGCGTGTCGCGCGTCTTCGTCCTGGACGCCTGCCGCGGGAACCTGCTCGCCACTCGTGAAGGCACGCCGCAGGGGTTCCAGGGCGCTCGCGGCCTGCGCGATATTGTCTCTGCGTCCCCGCCCCAGGAAGGCCCGTTGTCGATTCTCTGTTCTTGCGACGAGGGGCGCCAAGCCCAGGAGGTGCCGCGTCTCGAACAGGGGCTGTTCAGCCGCGCCTTGCTCGAGGAGTTCGAGAGCGCGGCTCGAGACGGCGGAGAACTGAAACTGGACGACCACCTCGAGCAGGCCCTGCGCGAGCGAATGTCCCGCCTCGCTCGAGACCACGACCTGCCTTTGCTTGACCAGCGGCCGTGGATACAACGCAGCGGCGAGGCCCCGGCCCTCCTTTCCGGCCGGCGCAAGGAAGCGTCAACTCCGGACCCTTCCCCCGCGCAGGCAAAGACTCCCAGCACGCCCCCGATGCTGCCGAGCCATCGGACGCCCGAAGTCGCGCCGGACGGCCCGGAACGCCGGCCTCAGCCGGCAACACCGGACGGGCCGAGCAATCGGACGCCAGAAATCGAGCCTAACGGCCCATCGATGCGCCCCAGCCCGGCGGGAGAGAATGGGATAGCGGACGCCGCCCGACTCGCCCGGGTGACGCTCCGCAGCGAACGACGGTGGCTGGAGGAAGACGCCGTCTATTCGGTGTTGGTGGACGGCATTGAAGCAGGCCGCATCGGCAACGGCGGAGTGAGTTCTTTCTCCGTTAGACCGGGCCGCCATGCGCTGGCGGTGCGATATGCCTCCCATTCGCGGGCATGGCGAAGGTATCTCCACCGCCGGCCGCTCGACCTGTCATCGGCGCCGCTCGACTTGGATTTGGACCCGGGCAGCGAGCGTGTGGTCGACTGCGACATTAACGAATTGTCCTGGCTTGCGGCCATTCCGGGCCTGCACGTGATAATGATGCTCCTCATCGAGTTCACGCCCTGCCGCTGGCTGCGCCTTCGCGAGACCGCCGGTCGCCCCCCCATGCCTGCGCAGCCCTCGGTGCAGGTCCCTCCTCGCATATCAATAAGCATCAACAAACAGACTCCCGTGGCGGCGCCCGCGGGGCCGCCCGCGAAAGTTCCTCCTCCCCTGCGACCAGACCCGGGTTCGCTCCCTGGCGATATTCCCCGTCCCCGGCAGCCGTCCCCCACGGCCAGCCCCCTGCCGCCGGCCCCAGGTTCGCCCGCAAGTGCCGGGCGGCCTGCGCCGCCCGCACCCACTCCTCCCCCGCCGCCAAACCAAGGCTGGGCCCCGCCTGTGCGCGCGCTCAAGTCACATCGCGGCGGCACGATCCTCGCCTTGGGCATTCTCGGGTTTTTCACGTTCGGCCTGGCTGGCATCAGCGCCTGGATCGAAGGGAACAAGGACTTGAACGAAATGCGTGCCGGGACGATGGACCCGAGCGGGTGGCGCTTGACAAGAAAAGGCCGGAAATTGGGCATCCTGGCCACCATCCTGTGGGCAGTGATAATATTGGGGAAGCTCAAACCGCACCCGTTGATCTGGCACCGCTGGCTGTTCTAAGCTGGACGTTTCAATTCCTGAGGATGGAAATGCCAGAAGAAACGGGCGTTCAGGCCGGCGGGCGCGGTGAAGGGGCTGGAGAGCGGGTTGCGGGGGTCAAGGGGCGGGCAGTGCTCCGGCTGAGAGTTGGTGACGTGCATTTCTATTGGGTCTGCGAATGGTTGACCGAATGGTTGGTCTATCTGATGGTGATTTTCAGCCCGTGGGCGTTCGGGACGACGCAGGATTGGTCGATCCGCGCGATGAACGCAGGGGGGTATGCGCTGGGTGGGTTGCTGGGAATCAAGCTGGGCATCCGGTGGCTCAAGGGGTATCGCCCGGCGCGCTGGCGCGCCGGGCAAGGGGCTTCAGGGCATCGCGATTCGCGGGCGGACGGTTGGGCGTGGTTGAATCCCATCGCGGTGTTGAGCGTCCTGGCGGTGGCGATTGTGGCTTACTGCTGGGTCAGCGCCTGGAACGCGCGGGCTGACTGCGATCCGCAGACGTTGTTGCCTGTTTATCGTGACAGCTACATCAAGTGGCTGCCGCACAGCATGGACGGCAACCAGAGTTGGCGGGCGTTCTGGAATTACTTCGCGCTGGCGTGTTCGTTCCTGGCAGTCCTGGATTGGCTGCCGGGCAAGACCGCCGAGGAGGAACGGGGCGGAGGCAGCACGACGTGGCGGCACGGGGGAGGTTCCCGCTCGGGCCATGGGTTGCCGGCCCGCTTGCGTCGTTTGTTGTGGGTCTTGACCATTAACGGGGGATTGCTGGGGCTGGAAGGCATTATTCAGCGGGTTGAGGGTTCGGGCTTGTTGCTCTTCGTGGTCCGGCCTCATATCCACCAGAGGGCTTTGGAACAGTTTGGCACGTATGCCTACCGGTCGAACGCGGCGCAGTATTTCAATTTACTGTGGCCGGTTTCTCTCGGGTTCTGGTGGACGCTCCGCCGTGGGAACGGCTCTGGACGAGCGGGTCGTGCCTGCGCATTGATTTGCGCCGCGATTATGGCGGCGTGCCCCATCATTTCCACGACTCGACTGGGCGCCATCGTGGCGATGGGCATGCTGGCTGCCGCCTCGCTTTGCCTCCTGGCCATCGAGTGGCTGGACGGGAGAGGAAAGCAGGGGAAAGGGCGGGACCGGAGGGCAACGCTGGTGCTGCTCCTCTTTTCCGCGGCAGCCTTGGGCCTGGGTCTTGGGCTGGGTTGGAAGGCTCTCGGGCCCCGGCTTGGGCGGGTCGAGATGCGCGAGGGCTTCCAGGGCCGCCAGACAACATACGACCTTGCCAAGCCGATGGCCAAAGATTACCCGGTCTTTGGCACCGGACCGGGGACGTTCGGGACAGTCTTTCAATTCTATCGCAGGCCCGGAGATACGGAGTGGTGGGTCCAACTGCATAATGACTGGCTGGAGACGCGCATTACGTTCGGCTGGGCAGGCTGCGGATTGATTGGACTGGCCTTTGCGACGGTAATCCTGCGCTGGTTCGGCCGGGGAGGAATTCAAGGGGGCCGGCCCTTCATGGTCCTGATGTGGCTTTCGCTGGCAGGGTGTCTGGTGGAGGCGCGGTGGGACCTTCCTTTCCAGATCTATTCGATAGAGTTCCTGGTACTAGTGCTCTGCGCTATCACGGCGAATCTTACAAGAAGAGGGTAGTTCGGGGCCGGGTGGCTGTGCCTCCTTGAGATAGTCGCCTTTGCTGAAGTATTTCTCCAGCCAGACGTACATGCATATAAAGAAGTAACGGCTTCCCATTTCTTTGATTTTAAGCTTGGGAATCCCGGTGCGGCGGTTTTTCCAGGTAACGGGGATGACGGTCCAGGAGTAGCCGCGGACAATCGCCTTGAGGGGCAGTTCCACAGTCAGGTTGAAATGCGGGGAGAGGAAGGGGCGGCAGCCATCGAGAGTGGTCTTCCGATAGGCCTTGAAGGCATTGGTGGTGTCATTGAGGGGAATATGGAAGAGCCAGCGGATAAAGAGGTTGGCGACGCGGTTGATTCGGAGTTTGAGCCAGGGGTAATCGATGACCCCTCCGCCCTTGATGAACCGGCTGCCGAAGACGCAATCCCAACCCTCGTTCAAGTGCTTCCAGTAGCGGACCACCTCCCGGCAGTCGTCCGACTCGTCGGCCATCATCAGGACGACCGCATCGCCCCTGGCGGCATCTATGCCTTTGGTTACCGCCCGGCCAAAGCCGTGAGGACCTTCGTTCCTGATGGGGCGCAAGGCGGGATGGCCCCGTTGCAGCCCGGCCAGGATGTCGAAGGTGCGATCCGTGCTGCCGTCGTCAACGACGACAATCTCGTGGGGCACGCGGTTCAGCTCGAGCTCGAGGCGAAGGTGCTCGACGGTGGCGGCGATGCATCCCTCCTCGTCGCGTGCGGGGATGACGACGCTCAAGAGTTGCAGGGGCGGTCCCGAAGGCGGTGGAGCGCTCATTTGGCTCTAAGGGCGATGACCAGAAACTGGCGGCCAAAAACCCTCCACAGGACCGGCAGGCGGAGGTAGAGGCGCAGAAAAACCAGCGGATAGCGGGGCCCGGAGCTCATCGTGTAGGGCAGGAAACGGCCAACCACGCGCTCGAGACCAAACCCTGCCGCCGCGAGGCCCTCGGCCAGGCTCAGTTCCGTCAGAGGCAGGTAATGGTCCCAGAAATCCCAATATCGGCCAGGCAGAAACTTGATGTTGGGGCCCAAGGCCACGAGGCGTCCCCCGGGTTTGAGGCAGCGCCGGATTTCGGCGAGGGTCCTGGCCAGGGCCGCTTTGTCTGGCAGATGCTCGAAGAAATTGCTCGTAAAGACCAGGTCCAGGACCTCGTCGGCCAAGGGCCAGGGGCTGGAACAATCCTGGCCGAGGAGGCGGACCTGCGGGTCCAGGCGTCGCGCGGCGTCGGGGTTCAAATCCATGGCGTAACGAAGGGGGGCGGAGACCTGGTTGATGAACTCGCCGTAGCCGCAGCCGAGGTCCAGCACGGCTTGGGCGTTGCGGGCGTAGGTTGCGAAGAAATCCGAAATGAGCACCCGCCAAACCGCCTGGCGGTAGGCGGTCCCGCTCTCAAAGCGGCCCCGGTATAGGGTCTGGAGTTCCGAGGGTGTGGCATTGGGCGGCATGAGGGGAGGCGGCCTATAAACTCCTGAGCTGCCCTTCGTTTTGAGCGATCCATCCCGACAGGTCGGACACGATTTGGCGCACGCTGCGGCGCGGGCGCCAGGCAGTCCGTTCAAAGAGCCGGCGGCAATCTGCGAGGAATATCCTGAGGTCCCAAGGCCGGTTTTGGAGGACCGATTGGACGGGCACGCGGCGGCCGGTGATTTCCTGGCAAAGGGCGGTCAATTCACAAAGCGAGGCGGTGTTGGCCTGGCCGCCGGCGACATTGCCGACCCAGCCATCCCAGCTATCGAAGTCTCTTAATTGCGCGGCCAGAAGCTCGCAAAAATCATCGATGTGGAGGAAATCACGGACCTGCTTGCCTTGCCCCCCGTAGCCGATGTAGTTGAGCGGACGGCCAAAATGATGGGCCAGCACCCACAGGGAGGCGACGCCCTGGTCAAGCTTGCCGAATTGCCAGGGTCCGGCCAGCACGCCGCACCGGTCCACGACGGCCTTAAGCCCCCAGGCGGCGCGGTATTCCTCGACCAGGAGTTCGGCGGCGTACTTGGTGTAACCGTAAAGGGAGCGCGCGCCGTTCATATCCAGGCACTCCCGCACCCCATGAGGGCCAATTCCAGGGGTATCATTCTCGGTCCAGACAAAGCGCGTGGCCTCTTCACGCCAGGGATGCCCTTCCAACGGCGCCAGAGGATACACGCGGCTGCTGGACAGGAACACCAGGCGGCTGCCCCAAAGCCGGGCTTTCTCGAGGCAATGGCAGGCGCCGACCAGGTTGGTTTGCAGCAGGCCCGCTCCGCCGCCATGCTGGCCCGCCAGCACCGAAGGCTCGGCCGAACACTCGATAAGAAAGTCAAACGGCCCCTCTGGAAAGCTC
>Ga0181524_10004352_pt1 | contig 13168 bp, 1 predicted proteins | sample PEATcosm2014_Bin_34_FD_119761 | JGI IMG/M metagenome (GOLD analysis project Ga0181524, IMG submission 119761) | Peatland microbial communities from MTU Mesocosm Facility, Houghton, MI, USA - PEATcosm2014_Bin05_60_metaG | ecosystem: Environmental > Terrestrial > Soil > Wetlands > Peat | place...
GGCGGCACGCCTGTCACCATCACCGGCACCAACTTGACCGGCGCCACCAGCGTCACCATCGGCGGCGTGGCGGCCACCAATGTGAGCGTCGTCAGTGCCACCTCGATCACCGCGGTCACGCCGGCGGGAACCGCCGGCACGGCGAGCGTCCTGGTCACGACGCCCGGCGGCACCAATGCCGCCAACACGTTGTTCACTTATGTGACGCCGGCGCCGACGGTGACGGCGATCAGTCCGCCGAGCGGCACCACGCTGGGCGGCACCGCCGTCACCATTACCGGCACCAATTTGACCGGCGCTACGAGCGTCACCATCGGCGGCGCGGCGGCCACCAATGTGCGGGTCGTCAGTTCCACCTCGATCACCGCGACCGCGCCGGCGGGAACCGCCGGCACGGCGAGCGTCCTGGTCACGACGCCCGGCGGCACCAACGCGGCCAACACGTTGTTCACCTATGTGACGCCGGCGCCGACGGTGACGGCGATCAGTCCGACGAGCGGCACCACGCTTGGCGGCACGCCTGTCACCATCACCGGCACCAACTTGACCGGCGCCACCAGCGTCACCATCGGCGGCACCGCGGCGACCAACGTGGTGGTGAACGGCGCCGGGACCTCGATCACCGCGACCACGCCGGCGGGAAGCGCCGGCACGGCGAGCGTGCTGGTCACGACGCCTGGCGGCACCAACGCCGCCAACACGTTGTTCACCTATGTGACGCCGGCGCCGACGGTGACGGCGATCAGTCCGACGCGCGGCACCACGCTGGGTGGCACGCCCGTCACCATCACCGGCACCAACTTGACCGGCGCCACGAGCGTCACCATCGGCGGCGTGGCGGCCACCGCTGTGAGCGTCGTCAGTTCTACCTCGATCACCGCGACCACGCCGGCGGGAAGCGCCGGAGCGGCGAGCGTCCTGGTCACGACGCCTGGCGGCACCAACGCCGCCAACACGTTGTTCACCTATGTAACGCCGGCGCCGACGGTGACGGCGATCGGTCCGACGAGCGGCACCACGCTGGGCGGCACGCCCGTCACCATCACCGGCACCAACTTGACCGGCGCCACCAGCGTCACCATCGGCGGCGTGGCGGCCACCGCTGTGAGCGTCGTCAGTTCCACCTCGATCACCGCGACCACGCCGGCGGGAACCGCCGGCACGGCGAGCGTCCTGGTCACGACGCCCGGCGGCACCAACGCCGCCAACACGCTATTCACCTATGTGACGCCGGCGCCGACGGTCACCTCGGTCGCCCCGAATTTGGGTCCCACCACCGGCGGCACCAGCGTGACGATCACCGGGACCAACTTCAGCGGCACGACCGCCGTCAAGTTCGGCAGCACCGCCGCGACCTCGTTCAGTGTCAACAGCGCAACCTCGATCACCGCGACCTCGCCGGCCGGCAGCGGCACGGTGGATGTGACGGTGACCACGTCAGCGGGGGGGACGAGCGCGACCGGGGCGGCCGACCGGTTCACTTACAACGTGCCGGCGCCGACAGTGACCTCGATCTCGCCGACGAGCGGCCCGGCCGCGGGCGGCACTAGCGTGACGATCACGGGTACGAATTTGAGCGGCGCGAGCGCTGTCAAGTTCGGCAGCAACTCCGGCTCGATCACCGCGAACACCGCGACCTCGATCACCGTGACGTCGCCGGCCGGCACCGCCGGCACGACGGTGGACGTGACGGTAACCACCTCGGCTGGAACGAGCGCGGTCGTTTCGGGCGACAAATTCAGCTACAACGTGCCGGGGCCGACGGTCACCTCGATCTCGCCCGACAACGGCCCGCCCCGGGGCGGCACCGCCGTCACGATCACCGGCACCAACTTCACCGGCGCGACCGCCGTCACGTTCGGCGCCACCCCCGCCACCTCGTTCAGCGTCATCAGCGCGACCTCCATCATCGCGATCGCGCCGCCCGGCCTGACCGGCGTGGTGCATGTATCGGTGACCACCCCCGCGGGAACGAGTCCGGATCCCGTAGGCGATCAGTTCACCTATGCGGAACCGGCCGACAGTTTGAAGGTGCGTACGCTGCAGGTCATGGTCACGCCGATCGTCGCGCAGGCCTCGGGCCAGGCCATTACCGGCGCGATCGGCGAGGGCACCGACGACGGGTTCGCCGCCGGCGGCGCTCCTATCACCGCAAGCCCGACCGGTCTGCACTTCAACTTCGCCGCAGAGCAGCCGCAGCAGCAGCAGCAGGCGTACAACAGCCGCACCGAGGACCCCTTTGCGGCGCTCGGCGATGGCGCGAACGGCAAAATCGCGAACGCCGCGCCGCCGCCGCACCCCTCGCCCGCAGCGGTCGTCGCGCGCGAATGGAGCGCCTGGGCCGACCTGCGCGGCGCCGGCTTTTCCGACACCAATCCCAATGCCGATATGCACGGCGAGCAGGTCAACGTCACCGCCGGGATCGGCCGCAAGCTCAATCCCGACCTGCTCGTCGGCATCGTCGCCGGCACCGAGCAGTTCAAATACGATGTGACCTCGCTGACCGGCACGCTCAGCGGCGTCGGTGGCACCGTCGGCACTTATTTCGCATGGCGCTTCGCCGGCGACCTGCGGCTCGATGGGTCGCTGGCCTGGTCGGACATCGGCTACGACGCTAGCGCCGGCACGGCGACCGGCTCGTTCAGGGGCAGCCGCTGGCTCTACGCGATGGGGCTCACCGGGAACTACCGGTTCGGCGCCGTCGCCCTGGAGCCCTCGGCAAAAGTCTTCCTGCTGCGCGAGAGCGAAAATGCCTGGACCGACAGCCTCGGCACATTGCAGGCCGCGCGCATCTTCACGGCCGGCACCGCCAGCACCGGCGCCAAGATTTTCAGCTCGTTCCCGTTCGCGGCCGGAACGACGGTCGCGCCCTATGTCGGGCTTTACGGCGATTACCATTTCTCGACCGACAATGCGCTGCCGGTGGCGGCGCCGCCGGCGGTGGTCGGCATCATGAACGGGCTCTCCGGGCGCGTCACCGCGGGGGCGACGCTTGCCGGCGCGGGCGGCGCGTCGTTCGGGCTCGGCGGCGAACTCGGCGGCCTCGGCTCGAACTACAAAGTGTGGACAGGAAGAGCGAGCGTCTTATGGCCATTCTGAGGGGGACAAGGGTGTCTGCCAACATCGACGCCGCGGGAATTCGCTCCCCGAGGGGCGGCGGTCAATCGTTTCGCGCGCGCCGGCGAGCCATGCTGCTCGGAGGCAGCGTAATCGCTTACGCCGTGATCGCGTCCGCCGTTGCCGCTTCGGCGCAGACCCTCGTCACCGGCACCCCGACAATCTACGGCACGATCAATGGCGGCAATTTACCCGGCTATTACGTGGCGAACGGGGCCACGCTGACGGTCACCGGCGGCGCCCTGGAAAATTTCACGACGACCGGCGGTTCCGGCGCCGGCGGCGGGCTCGGCGCCGGTGGCGCCATTTTCATCGACAACGGCGGCGCGGCGGTCCTCAACGGCGTTTCCTTGTTGCATAACACCGTTATCGGCGGCACCGCGACGAATTCGGCCCTGGGCGGCACGCTGAACAACGGCATCGCCAACGGCTATCTGACGCCGAGCGGCACCGGCAGCGCCGGCGCCCCCGGTACCATATTCCCGGACAACGAGTTCCACTTCGGCGACGGCAATGGCAATGGCATACCCGGCACCAATTTCTCCTCCCCGCCAGGCGGCAGCGGCGCCAACGCGACTTCTACGCGTAATACCATAGGCGGCTTCGGCGGCGCCGGCGGTCAGGGCGCCCCGGGCACCAACGGCTGGAGCAGCAACCCGGCGGCCATCGAAAACGTGGCGACCGCCACCGCAACCGTGGCCGCGGACACCGCCAGCCTGCTCTATGACATCAAGAGCGCGATTGCCGACGCCGCCAAGGCCGCTGCCGATTCCGCCAATGCCGCTGCCCAAACCTCCGCGGCTGGCACCGATACCGCGGAGTCCGGTACCGATACCGCCCAAGCCGGTACCGATACCTCCGAGGCTGCCACCAGTGGCCTCGAGGCCGGCAGCCAAACCGCCGAGGCTGCCACCAATACCGCGGAGGCCGCTACCGAAGGCGCTGGCGCCGCCGGCGAAGGCGGCTCGGCAGCCGACCCCTATGACGATCCCGTGGCTGTTGTCGCGGCCGCGGAGTCGGCAGCGGTGGCGGTGGAAGACGGCACGGGGGCGGCGGAAGCGGCCTCGCTAGCAGTGGAAGAGGGCGCGGCGGCAACGGAAGAAGGCGCGACGGCAGCGGAAGCGACCGCGCTGGCAGTGGAAGAGACCGCGAAGTCGCTCGAGGATGAGGCTTCGGCAACTGCCGATACGGCGCTGTCCGTGCAGGACAAAATTCTGGCAGCCGCGGCGTCCGTTCAGGTGCAATCGGATACCGTTCACCTCGCCAGTGACACGACCGCCTTAGCGTACGCCGCCGGCGCCCTGCAAAATTGGAACAGTCTCGCGTCACAAGGCCTCGTGGGCGCTGGCGGCAACGGCGCAACGGGCGGCAGTGGCGGCAACGGCTCGTTCGGCTTCGGCGGCGGCCCGGGTGGCGAGGGTGGCGCCTACGGTTGGGCGGGCAATTCCAAAGCGTCCGATGGCACCGGGGGCAACGGCGGCGCGGGCGGCACCGGCGGCTTCGGCGGCGGCGGCGGCGCTGGCGGCGCCGGCTATCCGGCCGGCGGCGCCGGCCAGACGCAAGCCCCCGGCGAGCTACCCCCGTCTGCCCCCTTCGGGCCAGTCCCCGCGGGCGACCAGAACGGCGGCAACGGTAACAGCTCCTCGGGCACTGGCGGCGCCGGCGGTGCCGGCGGCTTCGGCGCTGGCGTCGGCTGCACGGGCGGCGTGGCAGGCCCGGGTCCGAACGCGGCCCCGTGCACCGGCGGCGGTGGCGGCTACGGCTACGGCGGCGCCATCTTCGTCAACGCCGGCGGCACGCTCGACCTTACCGGCACCGCAACCTTCTCCGGCAACATCGCGATCGGCGGCGCCAGCAACACCGGCGGCGCGCCCGGCGGCGCTGCCGGCACGGACCTGTTCATGATGACAGGCTCGACCGTGAATATCGCGCCTGGCGCCGGCAACGTCATCACTTTCAACGGCACCATTGCCGACGACAGCATCGCCTCCTCGGTCGCCTCGCCAAACCAGCCGATCGGCGCCGGCGCCGGCGTGAATATCTATGCCGGTCTGACGGTATTCAACGGCGCGAATACCTATTCGGGCCAGACCGTCATCTATGGCGGCGCCGTGACCTTCGACCCCGTCACCGGCGCCGCCGTGGCTGGCCCGCTCAACACCGCGACCAACAACCCCGGCGGCGTCTTCTCCACCACCGGCGCGCCGAACTACGCTTTGACGGATGGCGCACTGCAGGCCGCGGACGGCACCGGCCTGCCGTCCACCAGCAATCTCAACTTCGCCGGGCCGAGCCAATTCACCGGCGGCGTGCTGCAGACCAACGGCACCTTCAATCGCTGGGTCAGCCCCCTCGCCAACCCCTACGGCGAGGGCAACCCCAGCGGCGTGCAATGGACCGGGTCGGGCGGCTTCGCGGCGATCAACGGGCCGCTGACCGTCGCCCTCGACGCCGGCGGACCGCTGATCTGGGGTCAGAACGGTTTCGTGCCGACCGGTTATTCGTTGATCTTCGGCTCGGCCAACTCGACCGATCTGGTGACGTTCACCAACGCCATCGACATTTCCGGCGGCAGCTATGGAGCCGGCACCGCCGCCAGCATCCTGGTGGCGAATAACGGCAATCCCAACTCCTACGCTGCGATGTCCGGCGTGATTTCCAGCGCTTACGGCGCGGGCGACCTCAGCGTCAACGGTGGCGGCTTTAACGGCGTATTGGTGTTGACCGCGGTCAACACCTACACCGGGGGCACCTTCATCAACAGCGGCACCTTGGCGCTGGGCGGCTCGGGCTCGATCGCCGCCTCTTCCGGCATTACGAACTACGGCACGTTCGACATTTCCGAGGTGACAACGCCAACGGGCGTCACGATTACGACCATGTCGGGCCCGGGCAACGTGGCGCTCGGTTCGCAGACGCTGACGATCAACGCCACGACGGCAATCTCGGGCGTGATCGCCGACGGCGGCATCGGCGGCGGCATCGGCGGCAATTTGACCGTCGGCGGCGGAACCCTGACGCTTTCCGGCATCGACACCTACACCGGCACCACGACCATCAATAACGGCACCGCGCTGGTGCTCACCGGCGCGGGCTCGATCGCCGGCTCCCGCGTCGCCGACAACGGCACGTTCGATATTTCGCAGACGACGTCGGGCGCCTCGATCGTGACCTTGTCGGGCACGGGCCATGTGGCGCTCGGCGGGTCGAGCCAGACGCTGACCATCACCAACGGCTCGACGACATTTTCCGGTGTCATCGCCGACGGCGGCCTCAGCCTCACCAACACCACGAAAGGCAATTTGACGATCAGCGGCGGAACCGAGACGCTGTCGGGCGCCAACACCTACACCGGGGCCACGTCCATCGGCAGCGGCGCCACGCTGGCGCTGTCAGGCACCGGCTCGATTGTTTTCTCCTCCGGCGTTGCCGACACCGGCACGTTCGATATTTCGCAGACGACATCCGGCGCTTCGATCACGACCTTGTCGAGCTCGGGCAACATAGCGCTGGGCAAGGAAACACTGACCATCACGAACGGCTCGACGACATTTTCCGGTGTCATCGCCGATGGCGGCATCGCTGGCGGCTTGGGCGGCAATTTGACGATCAGCGGAACCGGAACCGAAACGCTCTCGGGCGCCAACACCTACACCGGGGCGACGTCCATCGGCAGCAACGCCACGCTGGCACTGTCAGGCACCGGCTCGATCGCCGATTCCTCGGTCGTCGCCGATACCGGTACGTTCGACATTTCGCAGACGACAGCGGGCGCGATGATCACGACTTTGTCGAGTTCGGGCCATGTCGCGCTCGGGTCAAATGTGTTGGTGATTACCGACGGCTCGATGACATTTTCAGGCGTCATCGCCGACGGCGGCGCGGCCTGCACTTCGCCGCCAAGCGGCCTTAACTGTAAGGGCGGCATGCTGGCCGTCAGCGGTGGAACTCAGACGCTGACGGGTACCAACACCTACACCGGCGGCACCCTCATCGACAGCGGCGCCACGCTGGCGCTGAAAGGCGCCAACGGCTCGATCGCCACCTCCGCTGTCGTCGTCGACAACGGCACGTTCGATATTTCGCAGACGCTGTCGGGCGCCTCGATCATGACCTTGTCGGGCACTGGCAACGTGGCGCTCGGCGGGTCGAGCCAGACGCTGACCATCACCAACGGCTCGACGACATTTTCCGGTGTGATCGCCGACGGCGGCATTCTCGCCGGCACGAAAGGGAATTTGACGATCAGCGGCGGAACCGAGACGCTGTCGGGCGCCAACACCTACACCGGGGCCACGTCCATCAGCGGCGGTGCCACGTTGGCGTTGAGCGGCACGGGCGCGATCGCCGCCTCCTCCGGCGTCGCCGACACCGGCGCGTTCGACATTTCGCAGACGACATTCGGCGCGATGATCACGACGTTGTCGGGCACGGGCAACGTTTCGCTCGGGTCAAAGATGCTGGCGGTTACCGCCGGCTCGACGATATTTTCCGGCGTCATCTCCGATTGCGGCATCAACAACACCGCATGCGCCGCCTATGTTGCGAACAACAACGCTAACGTCACCGGCGGCATGCTGGCCATCGTCGGTGGAACCGAGACGCTGACGGGTACCAACACCTACACCGGGACAACCCTCATCCTCGGCGGCGCCACGCTGGCGCTGAAAGTCGCCGGCTCGATCGCCACCTCCGCCGGCGTCGCCGACAACGGTACGTTCGATATTTCGCAGACGTCATCGGGCGCCTCGATCATGACGTTGTCGGGCACGGGCAATGTGGCGCTCGGCGGGTCGAGCCAGACGCTGACCATCACCAACGGCTCGACGACATTTTCAGGTGTCATCGCCGACGGCGGCATCCTCGCCGGCACGAAAGGGAATTTGACGATCAGCGGCGGAACCGAGACGCTGTCGGGCGCCAACACCTACACCGGGGCCACGTCCATCAGCAGCGGCGCCACGTTGGCGCTGAGCGGTACGGGCTCGATCGCCGCCTCCTCCGGCGTCGCCGACACCGGCACGTTCGACATTTCGCAGACGACAGCGGGCGCCATGATCACGACTTTGTCGAGTTCGGGCCATGTGGCGCTCGGGTCAAACATGTTGGTGATTACCGACGGCTCGACGACATTTGGCGGTGTCATCGCCGACGGCGGTCTGGCCTGCACTTCGCCGCCAAGCGGCCCGAACTGCACGGGCGGCATGCTGGCCGTCAGCGGTGGAACCGAGACGCTGACGGGTACCAACACCTATACCGGGGGCACCCTCACCGACAGCGGCGCCACGCTGGCGCTGAAAGGCACCGGCTCGATCGCCGCCTCCGCTGTCGTCGTCGACAACGGCACGTTCGATATTTCGCAGACGTCATCGGGCGCCTCGATCACCACCCTGATGGGCACAGGCAAGGTGGCGCTCGGCGGGTCGAGCCAGACGCTGATCATCACGGACGGCTCGACGACATTTTCCGGTGTCATCGCCGACCGGGGCATCAGCCTCACCAACACCACGAAAGGCAATTTGACCGTCAGCGGCGGAATCGAGACGCTGTCGGGCGCCAACACCTATACGGGGGCCACGTCCATCGGCAGCAACGCCACGCTGGCGCTGTCAGGCACGGGCTCGATTGCCCGTTCCTCCGGCGTCGCCGACACCGGCATGTTCGATATTTCGCAGACGACGTCGGGCGCCTCGATCACGACCTTGTCAAGCTCGGGCATAGTGGCGCTCGGCGGGCAGGCGCTGACCATCACGACCGGCTCGACGACATTTTCCGGAACCATCGCCGACGGCGGCATCGGCGGCGGCACCGCCGGCAGTTTGATCGTCAGCGGCGGAACCGAAACGCTGTCGGGCACCAACATCTACACCGGGGGCACCAGCATCAGCAGCGGCGCCACGTTGGCGCTGAGCGGAGCCAACGGTTCGATCTCCACCTCCTCCGCTGTCGCGGACAATGGCACCTTCGATATTTCGCAGAATACATCGGGCGCCTCGATCACGACCCTGTCAGGCTCAGGCCATGTTGCGCTCGGGGCGCAGATGCTGCTGATCACGGCCGGCTCGACGACATTTTCCGGCGTGATCGCCGACGGTGGCATCAATAACGTCACGTCCGGCATGCTGGCCGTCAGCGGTGGAACCGAGACGCTGTCTGGCGCCAACACCTACACCGGCGGCACCCTCATCGACAGCGGTGCCACCCTGGCGCTGAGCGGCGCCAACGGCTCGATCGCCAATTCCGCCGTCGTCATTGACAACGGCAGTTTCGATATTTCGCAGACGACATCGGGCGCCTCGATCGTGACCTTGTCGGGCACAGGCAACGTGGCGCTCGGCGGGTCGAACCAGACGCTGATCGTCACGGCCGGCGCGTCGACATTTTCCGGTGTCATCGCCGACGGCGGCATCGGTGGCGGCACCAAAGGCAATTTGACCGTCAGCGGCGGAACCGAGACTCTGTCGGGCATCAATACCTACACCGGCGGCACCAGTGTCGCCTCCGGGGCGACGCTTATCCTGACCGGGAACGGCAGCATCGCCTCATCCTCGCTGGTCAGCGACAACGGCACTGTCGATATTTCGACGACCACGTTCGGCGCTTCCTTCAAGAGTTTGGCAGGCACCAGTGCCGCCGGCTCGGTCACGCTTGGCGCGCAGCCCTTGACCATCACCGCCGGCAGCACCGCTTTCGGCGGCGTCATTAGCGGCACCGGCGCGCTGAACATTGCAGGCGGCACGCAGACCCTCAGCGGCGTGAATACTTACAGCGGGGCCACCGCCATCGACATCGGCGCTACGCTGGCGCTGAGCGCCGCCGGCTCGATCGCTAGGTCAAGCGGTGTCGCGGACGCCGGCAGTTTCGATATATCCCAGACCTCGGCGGGCGCCTCGGTCATGACCTTGTCGGGCGCCGGCAACGTGTCGCTCGGGAACCAGGATCTGACGATCACCGCAGGTTCGACGACATTTTCCGGCGTCATCGCCGACGGCGGCATCCATAACGTCACGGGCGGCAGCGTCAGCGTCAGCGGTGGAACCCTGACGCTGACCGGGGTGAACACCTACACCGGCGGCACCAATGTTACCAACGCAACGCTCGCCATCAACAGCGGAGCGGCACTCGGCACCGGCACGCTAGCCCTCGGCAACGCCACCGTGTCCGCTCTCGCCGGATTGACAATTAACCAGCCGGTGACGCTGCAAAACTCCGACACGATCAATACCAACGCGAACGTGGTGTCGGTGTGCGGCAACATCAGCGGGTCCGGCTCGCTCACCGCGTCCGGCGGCGGCACGCTGAACCTGTGCGGCGCGAACAATACCTACAGCGGCGGCACGGTGCTCAAACTGGGCACCACGGTCACTGCGCCTTCGGCTGCTGACCTCGGCACCGGAACGATCGTCGTCCTATCGCCGAGCGGCGCCCCCACGAATGTGTTCACCGGCACGGCGCATGTGTCCGGGCCTTTCATTCTGGCGGACAGCGCGACCCCTGAACTGATTATCTTGCCGGGCGAAACTCTGGAAGGCGTGGGCAGCGTCAACCTCCCAGTCGTGATCCAAAGCGGCGGCACCAGTGCGCCCGGCGACGGCCCGGGCACGATCACCGTCACCGCGCCGGTAACGCTGGTGGCCGGTTCGACCTACGGCGTCGAAATCGACGGTCCCGTGTCGAGCGTCGGTTGCGCCGGCGCCAACGGTTGCGCCGGCGAATATAGCAGCACGATCGTGACTGGGGCCGGCAATACCTTCACCGCCGCCGGCACAATCGCGCCGCAGCTGACCGGGATCAGCGCCCCCGCCAACAACACCTACATCCCGCCGGCGGGGACGGGCTTCACCGTGGTTTACGCGCCAGCGGGCGTCCTCGGCAGCTTCGCCTCTATCACCCAGCCGGCGGCGGGTGTAATGGGTACGTCGGGGGGGCTGGCGCCGGGGACGCGGTTCGACGCTCTGTATTTCAACGCCGCCACGGCGTTGAGCTCGGGTGCGGCTTTCTATGCGGGCAATCCGACCGCCATCGACCTCTGGGTGACGCCGGCGAACTACCAGAATCTGTCGTACTGGAACGTCGGCCTGAACCAGAACCAGAGCCAGATTGCCGCCGCGCTCAATGCGCTGCGTGGCTCGGCCGGCCCGAAAAACAACGCCGAAGCGACGTGGGACTTCGGCAACTTGTACCCGCAGCAGCCGCAAGCGCTCCCGAGGGTTTTCAACACCCTCTCGGGTGAGGTTAACACCGGTGCCCAGCAGGGCACGTTCCGGATGATGACGAGCTTCCTCGGGCTCATGCTCGATCCAATCGTAAATGGCCGGGCCGGCAGCGTCGGCGGCGGTGCAGGAACCGCCGTCGGCTTCGCTTCCGACAGCGCCCTCAACTTCGCTTCCGATGACCTGGACCCGCCGCCGTCAGATATCGCAACCGCCTATAATTCGGCGCTCAAGGCGCCGCCGGCCGCTGCGTTCAATCAGCGCTGGAGCGTATGGGGCTCGGCCTTCGGCGGCTACAACAAGACCAGCGGCGATGCGGCAGCTGGCACGACCAATGTCACCGCGAGCGCCTACGGCTTTGCCGCCGGCATGGACTACCATGCCACGCCGGTTACCGTAGCGGGCTTCGCGCTGGCCGGCGGCGGCACCAATTGGAGCCTGGCGCAAGGGCTCGGCAGCGGCCGCAGCGATGCTTTCCAGGCCGGCATCTACAGCACGTCCCATTTCGGCCCGGCCTATCTGTCCGCCGCACTCGCCTTCGCCAATAGCTGGATGTCGACCTCGCGCATCGCATTCGGCGGCGACCAGCTAGCCGCGAGCTTCCAGGCGCAGAGCTACGGCGGGCGGGTGGAAACCGGCTATCGCTATGCGGTGCTGCCGACGAGCGGCGTTACGCCCTATGCGGCGGTGCAGGCGCAAGGCTTTCATGCGCCGGGCTACAGCGAGACCGACTCGACCGGCGGCGGCTTCGGGCTGGCCTACAACGCCGCGGTCGCGACCGACATCAGCAGCGAATTCGGCGCGCGCTTCGACAGTCTCCAGACGCTCAACGGCATGCCGCTGACGCTGCGCGGCCGGGCGGCCTGGGAGCACGACTGGGTGAGCAACCCGGCGCTCACGGCGACGTTCCAGGCGGCGCTGCTGCCGGGCGCGCTGCCCGGCGCTGCCACGAGCTTCGTCGTCAACGGGGCGGCGCCGCCGGCAGATTCCGCACTAGTGTCGGCGAGCGCCGAGCTGCGTCTGACGCCTTCGCTCTCGCTCAGCGCCAAGTTCGACAGCGATCTTGCCGTCCGCGCGCAGAACTACGCCGGCACAGCGACGGTGCACGTGGCATGGTGAACCGATTGCGCCTCATCCGTATTGCCGCCGTGGTCGTCGCGGCGCTCGTTGCGCTGGTAATGGGCGGCGGGCAGGCATCCACCTCGTTTTTCATAAGCGCGGCGGTTTTGCCAAACAGCGGGTTCATTGCCGGCGGCAACACCATCACCACCCCATCGTCTCCGATAAGGCCTACACCAACACACCCTCGGTGACGATCGGCGGCGCGATGGCGAGAAATGTGAGTGTGCAGACGATCGGTGGCAACACTGGTCTATGCGACTTATTTGGATACGAAAAATAGTGCGGGTACGGGTGCGGGCACAGCCTTTATCCACACTGGAAATTCAGCCAATCGATCGATCCCAATACTTAGCTAAACCGTGTGATGCCCTCCACGTCCCCGTCTTCGCCAAAGGCAAGACCGACACCGACCGAATATGGGCTACGTGCGCGACGACAAGCCGTTCGGTGGGTCGGCGCCGTCAACGGCCGAATCCAGTCAACCGTTCCCATTTGTGCGGCCCGCGCGATAAAACGTCCATGGGATCGGGGTCGTCACTATGGAATTATATTGATATTTCAATTACATACGTGTTCGCAGTTTTATTCTGACCGGCGCGCCACCCAGTACTCATCTGCGAACACCCCGACTGGCCGTTTTGGCTGGCGAGGACTGCTTTTTCCAGCAGGTCCTTGCTGCCCTTGATCCGGATTTGGCGGTCGTCGACCTCGATTAC
>Ga0181524_10004353_pt1 | contig 13165 bp, 14 predicted proteins | sample PEATcosm2014_Bin_34_FD_119761 | JGI IMG/M metagenome (GOLD analysis project Ga0181524, IMG submission 119761) | Peatland microbial communities from MTU Mesocosm Facility, Houghton, MI, USA - PEATcosm2014_Bin05_60_metaG | ecosystem: Environmental > Terrestrial > Soil > Wetlands > Peat | place...
AATCAGGGCATTCACCACCGTATCCATGCTCGCGAGAACCGTTCCGCCAAGCTCCCCAATCCTGGCCCGGGCATCCGTCTGGCTCTGGCGCACCGCCGCGCGCCGCGCGGCGAATCTCGACCCTTGTATGGCCGTCGCCCTGGCCGCCGGATCGCCCGCAAGCTCCACCACGTATCGGCCCGGAACCGTTTGGCCCAAAACCGCGGCCGCCGAAAAAAGAAAAAGCGCAACACCCTTCATCGAGACACGCCTCATCCGAACACTCTCTGCATGATTTAAGCCCGATGGCCTGCTATAAGGATTCTACGTCGCATCCGGCCGGTGCGTTACACTACCCCTCCAAACTCGTGCCAATTTGTCGGGGTGGCGCAGGCACTCCTGCCTGCCGCGTCCCGACTCATCGGGACGCCTGCCGGGCGTGCTCCAACGCGCGGTCCCTTAAGCCGCTGTGGAATGGCGCCGTGAACCCAATCGCCGCTTCGCACGGGGAGGAAGCTCCAGCCCTCTGCATTTGTAACGCGACCCGCGGACCACGGGGACCCCTCCGGCGCTTACGCGCGCCTCCTCGCTCAGCAGGCTGATCCAGTGTCTGAGGCGCTCGCGCCTCGCCTGAAGTTCGGCCATAAACAACTCGCCGATATCGCTGTCGCAAGAAACGGGAGGGCGGGACGATTCCGTCACAGCGCGATCCTCGCCGGGCACGGTCTGTTCGAGCCACGCCGATGCCTTCGTCGGAGAATCATCGTGTTCTGTCTTCATCTGGACTTCTCCTCCCTCCCTTTTTGAACGCCACCCGAAGTCATGCGCACATCTCGTCTTGCCTGTACACCTCCACGGTGTAATCCGTTTCCCCCGGCACCCAGTACACTGCCAGCGTCTGTCCCCCTTGCAGGCGCACCCCCAGCGGTTGAATCCACTCGGCGTCCGCGCCCGCATTGGTGTATAGCGCCTTGCCCGAAACGCAACTCCAGCGAACGGCATGGCCCTGGCCATTCCCGCTCACCTGGCAACGGGCTGCGACCAGGGCCGCAAGCCAGATCGGAAGCCGAGCGCCTGCCGGCCGCTGCCATCCCAGCTCAACGCTCCGCCCGGCGGGCCTGCGTACGAATCCGGCCGTGGTCTTCATCTCCAGCCGCCGTGAAGGACCTGATAAAGGCACGCTTGGAACAAGTCAAGCTCGCCCGCTCCCAGTCCCTGGCCCGTCGGAATAGCTTGCGAAATCGCTTGATCCGCTTGAACCACGTTGACGTGGTCTCTCCCGAGTTGAACCAGCAACGCCGCGCCTCCCGCCACCAGCGGCGCGCTGAAAGATGTGCCCCAACCCTCGGCGTAGTTGTTTCCCGGGTAGAGGGTGACTATCCCTTCGCCCGGCGCGGCCACGTCGACTAGAGCGTTGCCATAGTTGGAAAAAGTGCTTCTGATGTCCTGATTGTTCGTAGAAGCCACGGCAATGATCTGGGAGTGATAACCCGCGGGAAACACCGGAGGATCCTGCTCTCCGTCGTTCCCCGCCGAAGCGACGCAGATGACGCCCTTTGAGTTGGCGTAAGCAATGGCCGCGTGCAACTCTGGAGAGGATTGCGTCGAGCTGAAGCTCATGTTGATCACGTCGGCGCCATGATCGACAGCCCAGTAGATGCCGCTCACAATGTCGGAGAGAGTCGACGTGCCGGCGCCGCTGAAAACTTTCACGGGCATGAGTTTCGCCGCCGGCGCCACCAGGTGGATCAGCCCCGCGACCATGGTCCCGTGGCCGAACGCCGAGGGAAGCCTGGATCGATCGTGATCCAGAATAGAGTCGGTGGATTGGTCCAGGATGGCAGTCGTCGACTGATTCAGAACCAGAGCCGCCATCTGGTCCAGAATCGAGTCCGTCGATTGGTAGTCGTCCAGAATCGAGTCGGTCGACTGATCGACGTCCGCCATCTCGGAACCGCCGGCAATGTTGCGCGTGAAGTCCCATCCCGCCACCAGGGAGTTTGCCAGCACCGGCTCGCCGATATCCACCCCCGTGTCGAGAAAGGCGACGACCGCGCCCGACCCGTTGGCGAAAGCGTGAGCCTGAGCCACCTTGATGACGAAGGCCGCGGGCTGGTTGACGTAGGCATCCCAGGCGGATGTTCCGTAGTATTGGACCAGCGTGTGGTCGGAAACAGGGGCGGGGTCGGGGAGCCCCATCTGGCGAAGCGGCGCCCCTGCGGACGTCTCGGGAAGGCTGACCGGGAAGTCCGGTTCCACTCCCTGGACCGACGCGTCCGCCTGAAGGCCCTGCATGGTGCGCTGGACATCCGCCCCTGCGGGCGCAGCCACCAAATGAAGATTCCCGGCCGAGCCTTCAAGCGAGCGAATGAGGGTGAGATTATGACGGGCGGCAACGTTGCCGATCTGCGAACTGGGCGCGCGAATCAGGTAGCGATTCTGTGCGGAGGCGCACAACAGGAACGCCCCAACCAAGAAACCCGCCCGCGCCAAGATGCGAATTATTCTGTCCATTTCGGCTCCTCTACTCGGCTACTGCTGGTCCACTCCTGGGCGCTTCTTCCCTGAGGCCGTCCCAATGTTCAGGCGATCCCTTCCCGTGTGCTTGTCGGCTACCAGTTTCTTGAGTGGCACCTGAATGCGCCTGGCGCCGCCATCCAGGTAGACGCAAAGCTGTAGCCGCCCCCGTTGCTCGTACTCCATCTGAAACTCGCCAAACCGATTACTGACCGTTTCCGCCACCACCAGCCTTCCCGATCTGAGACAAATTGGAATGTTCGCCATCTCGATTTCCGGAATCCTGTGATTGGAGATCTGGCCGATCACCGCTGCCCGGGACGACTGCAATTCCGGCTCGATTCTCAGATCCAGCGAGCACTCCCCGGCGCGGTAGAGCCCTTGCCAGCCGACCTGCCAACTGGCGCGCATCCCCGCCGGCACCGGAACCAGGAAGCTGTCATAGATCGACTCGATCGGAATGCGAACGGCCCGCCTGGGACGGTCCGGCCACCGGATCGGGAAAATCGCCCGCGCGTTGCGCACGGCGGACTCCGGCGCCCGATGCGGCGCCAGAGCCAGACAAACGCGAGCTAATCTGTCACAGAAGGCGACGGCTTGTCGGCACTCGAGGCAACCGGTGGCGAGGTGCTCTCGCATGATGCTCCCCTCTTGTTCCGGTGTCACCCCGCGCGCGAAGTCCACCCACTGGGCAATCCCAAAGTGTTTCATATCCTTCCTCTAACCCCTCCGGTCTGGTTTCTGTCCCGGTTCGGCGGCATGAGCATGCTCTCTAGTACAAGAGGGTATTGCAGCTGCCGAAAAATATAGGCTGCCGGGTCTTTTTGAGCGGATGGTTGGGAAGACTGCTAGTGTAGGACCGGCTGCCAAGTGGGCGCGACCACGTGATTTCCTCCTCGGCCGCGAGGGCGAGGCATGCCTCGCCCCTACGTAGGGGCCGGGCATGCCCGGCCCAAGGCGCTGAGGAACAAATCAGACGGTCGCGGTGCTGGTAATACTGCTGTGTTGTCGGTCAGTCTCCCGCTGATGCACAGACGGCCGTCGCCGGCGAGACCTCGGAGACGTCGTCATCGTCAGCTTCCGGCTCCGCATATTTCGTGCACAGCCACTGCAGCATCGCGATCGAGAGATTCTCGAAATATGCCGATGCCACGATGCTGGTGTCCGAATCCAACTGGGACCCCTCCATCGTAAATACCAGCGCGGACGCCGTGTCCGTTCGCAAAACGTTCTCCACGTAGTCGTGAATCGCAAGTTCCGAGTCGGGACTCGCCGTCGCGCCCAGAAAACTCAGGAACGACACAAACCCGAAGGCGAATTCCGGCCTGAGGCGCCGGCGCCGTTGCGCGGGAATAACGGCGACCACGCCGATCGGAGCGTGCGGAAACCCGTCCAGATGCACCATGGCCAAACCGGCATCCGTCAAGTCGTAAACCGTGGTCTGGAAGTCCATGCCGGGCAGTCCGGGCACGCTGCAGTGAAGCTTCCCGTGGAACGTTCCCGGTGCGTTCCTCAGCTTCCGCAGAATCGTGCCGGTCCCGTTCAACGCCGGCGCGATTTCGGTGGGTCCGTGCCAAAACCCGCCCTGGTCGTTCCAACCGTAGAGATGGATTTCGACCTCGGTTTCAGTCGCAGACAACCCCGATTCATTCATTCTTAAGGATCTCCCTGGCCTTCCCCACCTCGCCGACGGCCCCGTGGGCGATCAACAAGAGCTTGTCCATTCGGATGGCGGCTTCGCATCGCAGCACGGCGCCTTTCGGAATCCCCAGACCGTAGAGCGCTGCTCCCAGCGCACTCAGGCCGCCGAAGACCGCCTCGTTTTCGAGCACCCCTACAATCCAACCGGCCAGCGGTCCGGCCACCAGGATCGGTCCCGCGCCGGGCATGTCAAGATATGCCCATCCGGACAACGACGCCCACATACGGGTCCAAAACGGTCCGAATTCACCCCAATACCTGGCTTGTCCACCCGCACCATAATGGGCGACAACCTGCTCATCCGGGTGACGATCCATTGCCACCACCGAAAGTTTGCTTAGATCGAAGCCGGACTGGCGGAGCCGTTGAACGCTCTCTTCCACCTGCCGGTGTGAATCGAGGACCGCAACTGTTGCATTCTGCGCCGCAACTGCTTGCTGCATGGGACCGCCGTGTTTAGCGGTGCAACTGGACAGCCAACCCGAAAAGGCCAGCCGAACGGCTTCGGAGGTCCCAGCGAGGTGGACAGAATTGCGACAGGTCGTACACTTTTGCGAACCAAATGGTATTAAACTATGAAAGTCGCCTTATCTGAGACGTCCATGAGAATGGTCATTCGAGCTGCGGTCCGGAGCGGTTTCGCATTGGCGCTCGTCATCCCGCTCCTCATCGGGGTGCTTTCCTATCAGATCAACAGGAGCTTAGTCGAGAACCAGGATGCCATCATGCGCGGCCAGGAGGTCTTAACCGGGCTCGACGAGCTGCTCGTCGAGGTGCTCGAAGCGGAGAGCGCGGCTCGTGGATTCGTGATAGCGGGGGAAAAGTACTTTCAAGATCCGTATTATCTCACCACGCAAGTGGACGCCACCGTCGCCCGGCTGCGGACCCTGCTGAGCGATAGCCCCAACCAGCGGCAACAGCTCGACTCGCTGAAGGGGCTCATTGCGGAGAAACTCGCTTTCCACCGCCGCATGATCGAGCTGCGGCGCAATAGCGGGGAGCAGGCCGCTGTTCAACTCTTCCTTACGGGAAGAGGACACGTGCTCCGGGACGAGATTCGCGATCGCGTGGACGCCATGGGAGACGAGGAAGACCGTGTCTTGCGTGACCGGACCGCGGCGGCGCGGCGCGTATCGGATCGGTCCGTCCTTACCTTGGTGGTGGGTTCCGTACTGAGCTTCGGCATCCTGCTTCTCGTGTACCTCAATCTGGAGCGGGAGATCGCCCGGCGGCGGCGGTCGGAGCAGAAGGTGCTGCAATTGAACCGGCTCAACGCCGTGCTCACGCGCACCAGCCAGTCGATTGTCCACGTCCGCGAGCGGGATGCCCTGTTTCGGGCGGTTTGCCGGATCGCGGTGGAAGACGGGCTCTTCCGCATGGCCTGGGTGGGCACGGTCAATCCCCAAACCGGGGTGGTGGAACCGGCGGCGTTCGCCGGGTTCGAAGACGGTTACCTGGGGCGAATTCATATCGCCACCGCCGACGCCCCTGAAGGACGAGGCCCCACCGGACAAGCGTTGCGCGAGCGCCGCCATTTCGTGTGCACCGATATCGCCAACGATCCACGGCTCCTGCCATGGCGCGATGAGGCCCTGGCGCGCGGCTACCGTTCCTCGGCCGCTTTTCCCCTTCAGTTTGGGGACTCGGTGGTGGGGGTATTCACCCTATATGCCGCGGAGCCCGGTTTCTTCGACGACGAGGTCATGCTCGTGCTGAGCGAAGCGGCTTCGGAGATCTCCTTCGCGCTCGAGAGCATGGATCGCGAGAAGCGGCGCCGCCAGGCTGAAGAGAATCTGCGGTCTCTGAACGAGGACCTCGAGCGCCGCGTGGCCGATCGCACCACCGAGCTGGCGCGCGCGGCCAGCGAACTGGAAATCCGCAACCGCGAGATAGAGCGCGCCAATCGCATGAAGACCGAGTTTCTGGCGCGCATGAGCCACGAATTGCGCACTCCGCTGAACGCCATCGTGGGGTATTCCGACCTCCTGGGCGAAGAGGCGTCCGGTCCGCTGCCTCCCACCTACAAGCGTTTTGTGGCCAACATTCAGGAGGGCGCCCGGCACCTGCTGCACATGGTCAACGATGTTCTGGACCTTTCCAAGATCGAAGCCGGCCGCATCGACCTGAACCGCGAGGTGATTCACCCCGCCGGCGCCTTGGAAGAGGTGCTCTCGGTCATTACGCCGCTGGCCAGGATCAAGAACATCGCTATCGAGAATCAACTCCCGCCCGGCGCCAACATCCACGCGGACCGGACGCGCTTCAAACAGATCCTCTACAACCTGCTGAGTAATGCCGTGAAGTTCACGCCCGAGAATGGCCGCGTCTGGATTGCCGAGTGCAGCCGCGAGAACACCGCCTGCTTCTGTGTCGGCGACACCGGAATCGGTATTCCCAGCGCCGAGCTCGAAGCGGTTTTCGACGAGTTTCACCAGGTGGGCGCCCCGCCGGGAGCGGTCAAGGAAGGAACCGGGCTGGGGCTGGCCATCACCAAACGGCTGGTGAATCTGCACGGCGGGACGATCTGGGTCGAGAGCGCTCCCGGCCGGGGGAGCTGCTTCTTCTTCTCGCTGGGCCCGGGCAGCCTCGAGCCCGTGGTCGTGGCGCAGGCGGAGATGTGACCCATGCGGACGCTCCTGGTTGCCGACGACAATCGATTGAGTCGCGAGCTGGTTCGCGACGTGTTCGAAAGCGCCGATTGCCAGGTTGTCGAGGCCGGCAATGGCCAGGAAGTCATCGACCGTCTCGAGGCCTCCAGCCCCGACCTCGTTCTGCTCGATCTCGAGATGCCGGTCAAGGACGGTTTCGCCGCCCTGGTCGAGATCCGGAACCATCCCCGGTTTTCAGCCGTACCGGTGATGGCCGTGACGGCCAAAGCCATGCTCCTGGATCGCGACCGCATCCAGGCCGCCGGCTTCGACGCGTATATCACCAAGCCCATCGATATTGCGAAGTTGCGAGAACGCGTGGGTGAGCTATTGCGCTCATCCCAAAAGGAGAATGCCCATGAGCGACGCCGATAAACCAGGCGTGACGCTGCTGGCGATTGACGACGACCCCAAGAGCCTGGAGTTGATCCGGGACGCCCTTTCACGCGATGATCTGACCATCCTGACCTCCACCGACCCCGCCGCCGGGCTGGAGCTGGCGCTCGAGCGGCGCCCCGAAATCGTGCTTTTGGACCTGGTGATGCCCGGTATTGACGGCATCGCCGTTCTGGAGCGGATTCTCGCCGCCGCGCCCACCACCGAAGTGATCCTCATCACCGGGCACTATTCCGCCGAAACCGCCGTGGAAGCCATTCGCAAGGGCGCCAGCGACTATCTGACCAAGCCGCTTTCCATCGCCCGCCTGCGGGAGCGCGTCGAAGCTCTGATCGCCGAATATCGCCAGCGCCAGCGCGCCCTGCAGCTCGATGGCGAGCTGTTGAAAACCTGCCGGTTCGAGGGCATGGTGGGACGGAGCCCGCTGATGCTGGAGGTCTTCGCCCGGATTCGCCGCGCGGCGCCCCACTTCAAGACGGCGCTCATCACCGGCGCTACCGGGACGGGCAAAGAGCTGGTGGCCAGGGCGCTTCACAAGCTGGGTCCCGCCGCTTCCGCCCGGTTCGCCGTCTGCAATTCCTCCGCGATTGTCGAAACTCTCTTTGAAAGCGAGCTCTTCGGACACGTGAAGGGCGCCTTCACCGGCGCCACTCAGGACAAGGTGGGGCTGTTCGAATACGCCGCCGGCGGCACCGTCTTCCTGGACGAGATCGGCGACCTTCCGCTGCCTACCCAGACCAAGCTGTTGCGCGTGCTCGAAACCAGGGAGTTCCAGCGCGTCGGTTCCCCCGCCCCGCGGAAAACGGATGTCCGCGTGGTGGCCGCCACCAACCACGATCTGCGCGAGATGGTCGACAGGAAGGAGTTTCGAGAAGACCTCTTCTACCGGCTGTCGATGATCGAGCTCAAACTGCCGGGTCTGGCCGAGCGCAAGGAGGATCTGCCCCTGCTCGAACGGCACTTTATCGAACGGATGGCCGCCGAGTACGGGAAACCGATCCGGGGCATCGCCCCGCGTGCTCAGATCTTGTTGGCGCGCTACTCCTGGCCGGGAAACGTGCGGGAACTGGAAAACGTCCTCGCCCATGCCTGCATGATGTGCGAAGGCGATACCATCGACCTGCCGGACCTGCCGGAACATCTGACCGCCCCCGAGTATCATGCCAGAACCGGCGACGAAGGCCTGCTCCCCATGGCCGAAGTGCATAAGCGGCATGCGTTGCGGGTGCTGGCCGCGGTCCACGGCAACAAGGCCGAAGCCGCGCGCATTCTCGGGCTGCACCGGGCTACCCTCTACCGCCTGATCGAGGAGTTCGATCCCGAGGAAATCGAGGCCGCCGGCGTTTGATCCGGACAGAGAACGCGAGCCCCCGTCCCGATCAGTGGAAGGTAACCGGCTGGGCGCCCGCTCGTTGCGTGGAGAACCCGATAATCGCGCCCGTGATGAAGCCCGGCAGCATGATCTCCAGGTAGTGTTGCTGGCCCTTGGTCGCGTCCATCGCCGCCACGCCAAACGCCAACAGCAACCCCAGCGCCGCACCCACCACAATTCCCCATTTGATGGATCGCACCTTGCGGGCAAACCACCCGCTGAGGAGGCCCACCAGCATCCCCTTGAAGGACGACCCCACCAGAATGCCCCCGATCACGGGCCGCGTCTCCGGGTAGAACCACGCCGTGGCGCCATCAATGGCTCCCAGAATCAGGCCGGCCAACAAACCCACCAGAATTTTGTTCATCGTCTATAGCTCCCACTATGGAATTCCGCAAAAGCGCGAATTCCTTTAACGGCGCCCCCCAAAAAACAACAGAAACTTCACGGCGGCGTAGGCCGTCAGCAGCCACAACAGAAGGGCGTTGCGCGACCAGAAGCGGCGCAGCTTGTCGAGCGGTGGTTCTCGCCAGGCCTCCACCGCCAGCCCTTCCTGGAAACGTTGGAGATCGGCCAACAAAGCGGCCACGTCCGGATAGCGCGCGGCCCGATCGCGGCGCATCGCCTTTCGGGCGATGGCGCCCAGGGCGGGCGGCGGGGGAGCGGGCAACACGAATTCGAGCAGCGCTCCCAGCGCGTAGATATCGGAACGCTCGTCCAGACCCGGCTCGGGCGCGCGAAAGGCGGGCGTGCCGGCCACCGCCTCCACACCCCAATCCATGACGTAGACTTCCCCGAATTCGCCCACCATCACGTTCCGCGGCTTGAGGTCGCGATGTATCGTGCCGCGCGAGTGGGCGAATGCCAGGGCCTCCGCCACCCGGCGGACCACCCGCAAACGCTCGCCCAGCGAGGGCGATTCCGCCACGTACCGGTCGAGCCTCGCGCCGGCCACCAGCTTCATGGCGTAGAACGCGCGCCCGTCGGGTAGCGTGCCGGCCTCGTAGATGGGCACGATGGCGGGATGTTCCAGCCGCGCGATGAGCGGCGCCTCGCCCGCCAGCGCCGAATCCAGCACTTTGAGAGCCACGCGCCGGTCGAGTTGGCGATCACGCGCGCGGTACACCACACCCATCCCGCCCCGGCCGATCTCGCATTCCAGTTCGTAGCGCGTCCCGCTGAGGTCGGGCAGAGCCGCCACCAGGCGCAGATGGTCGAGAACGGAATCGCTCAGATCCATATGCGGCGCATCTCCTCCCGCAGTTCGCGTTCACCCGACGTCACGCCGCGCATCCGTTCCATGACAAACCCGCGCAGCGTCCGGCGCGCCCATGCCAGGTAGTTGGTGACGGAAGTCTCCGCGATGCCGTACCGCCCGGCTAGCGCGGCGTAGGAGAGGCGATCGCCGGCCTCCAGGTCGTAGGCTTCGAAGATGAGCCATTGGAGCCGCTTGCCCGCGCTGTCGCAGAATGCACGCAGGTCGTCCAGGGCCAGCGCGAAGAGCCGGCGCTGCCATTCGCGATCGAAAGCGGCCTCCGGCGATTCCGTCGCGGCCGCCTCTTCGCCGATGGGCTCGAATTTCACGTCTCCGCCCCGTTTCCGCCGGTTCCCGGCGGCGTGCGCGTTGGCGGCGAACCGTTCCACGGCCATCCGGAGATAGGTCCGGAAGGAGGCCTTGCCGGGGTCGAAGCGCGCGAAGAATTCGCGCTCCAGCGCGCTGGCGAAGAAGCCCTGCGTCAAATCCTTGGCGTCTTCGTTGTCTTTGCGGAATTTGAGGCGGATGAAGCGATAGACCGGCTTCCAGTACAGTGCCACGACCCGTTCCAGAGCCTCATTCGGCAACCCGGCCGCGACGGCGTCCAACAGCCAGGCCTGGGTGGAAGGGAAATGGCTTTGCGTTCCACCGATGGCCGTATCCGGATCGAATCTGTCCACGTCCGATCATAGCTCTGTGGGGCGGGATGGGATCCTGGGCGGTGGTTGCCGCACCGCTTCGGGCGTGGCGCCCCGGCGAGTATGGTCTGTTTGCGGCGGGGACCGCAGCCTCGCCCGCCTAACGACAAATACTCTGTTACCTGTTTCTCCGAATGCGCATCTCACGCAGTAGACAATGTTCACCCGCTCACAACGCCACGAAGCTGGAGTATTTCGCGCCAGCATCCATGACAGCGCTCGGACCTTCCTTCTGAAGCTGCAAGGCCGGCTCGACGGTAAGGAAGCGCACGAGGTGGAGTGGTGCTGGGCGACAGCAGCCTCGACGATCAGAGCCAGGAGCTTCGTCGTAGATCTGTCCAGCGTCAGTTCCGTGGACCCGGTTGGTAGAGACCTGCTGGTTCGCATGTACGAGAACGGCGCCGGGTTCATTGCCGGTTCGCCCGAAATGGCGGAACTGGTGAGCGGAATCACCGGAGTCCGCCCGGCTGAGCATCCGGATCGGAGGGACCGCCGTAATCCGTTGCGCGCGCTGAGGGACTTTCTGATTCTGGCCGCCTCCCTGCGTACGCGGGTGGGGGCCTCGGCGAACTGACCCGGGCTGAGGCACCGTGTCGCCGGCCGCCGCACTGGTTCAGACATGGCGCCCCGGCGAGGAGTGCGCCTCGCCGGGTGCGTTACAGACATCCCTGGGTGATATCGGTGTGTCGCGGTTTCAGTTCAGACGGTCCTCGGCTGGCTGGACTCCCGGGTTCGCCAACCCGGGGTTGCGCGCGTAGCGTGGCAACTCCGCGCTCCTCAACGTCTGCGTTAGCCTCCTCCGCAGCAGACCTTTTGCCCGAACCAGCCGAGTCTTCACACATCCCTCGGTCAAGCCCAGCCGCTCGCCTGTTTCGGCTGTGCTCAGGGTTTCCATCTCGCGCAGTCGGAATACCTCGCTATAAGCCGGTGGCAGGCCTTCCAAGGCGACCGTCAGGATGCCATCGAAGTCCCGGTCGATTGCCTGCTGCTCCGGGTTGCGCATCGGCGAGCGGAGCGAGCCGATGTGTTCCTCGCCCAGCTCGACATCTCCCTTCCTGCGCCGCATCTGGCTGAGCGCCTCATTGATGGTGATGGAGCTCATCCAGGTGAGATAGCTCGAGCGCCCCTCGTACTGGTCGATATTCCTGAGAGCCAGCAGGTGCGCTCCTTGCACCGCGTCTTCCGCGTCCGCTTCGCTGCGCAAGAACTTCTGCGCCAGACGGTGCAGGCGCCGGTGATAGCGCGCCGCGAGAACCTCGTACGACGCCGTCTCGCCCCTCCTGACGCGCCCGATTGCCTCTTCGTCCGTGATTGCCGCGTTCATCAGATTCGGGCTTCGCATGTGCATGCCGATTTCCAAAGCCGTCCCGGCTGCGCCGCACAGCCAACTTGCGGTAACGCAAGGAGTTGTACCTGATGCGTCATTGCGCGCCCGCAAACTGGTGTGTCGCTTTTTGCGACGGTGCCGCTTTCCGCGACGTGGGTCCGCCCCACCACACCCCCCATGCCGTAAGATCAATAGGTGTGGCGACTTGACCAGCTTCTTCAAGACGTGCGCGGAAGCTTTCGGCTCTGGCGTAAGCGCCCCATGGTCGCCGCGGCGGTCCTCCTGACCATTGCGCTTGGGACGGGGATGAACATCGCGCTATTCCGGGTCGTCTGGAGTGCCCTGCTGAAACCGCTCCCTTATCCCGACGCGGCCCGCCTGGTCCAAGTCTGGCGGGTCACTCGGACGGCTGACGGTTTCACGCCCCGCGACCGCCGTCTCCCGGATGGATTGACCGTCGAGCTTTGGCGCACCCGTAGCCACAGCTTTGACAGCCTCGCTGCCTACCGGCCTTGGCGAGTCACCGTTGGAAGCGGTGGCGATCCGGACCGCACCCCGGCCGGGCTGGTTTCCGCCGAGTTCTTCCCTACCTTGGGAGTGGGCGCGCAATTCGGCCACACGTTTACACCTGCGGAAGTTCGACCGGGCGCCGGCGATGTCGCCGTACTGAGCTACGGATACTGGCGGACCCGATTCGGCGGCGATCGCAGCCTGGTTGGCAGGAACATTCTCGTCGATGGGCGCCTCTGCCAGGTCATCGGTGTGTTGCCCGCCGGCTTTCGCGACCTCATTACGTCTGGTTCCTATCAGCCGAGCGTGTACCTGCCCATCTCGAAGGTCTTCGAGGGTCCGCTGAAGCAGTCGACCGGGTATGTCATCGGCCGGCTGAAAAGCGGGATCGGCGTGGCTGCCGCGCGGTCCGAGTTGACGGCACTCCAACAGAACCAGCCGCCCGAAGAGCAGGGCGTCAACATCACCCATCTTCAGGATGAGATCGGATTCGCGGTGCGCCCCGCGCTGCTGACCATGTTTGCGGCCACCGGCTGCATATTGTTGATTGCCTGCACCAACGTCGCCAATCTTCTGCTGGCGCAGGCGGTTGGCCGGCGGCAGGAACTGGCCATCCGTTCCGCGCTGGGAGCCGCCCGCGCCAGATTGGTTCGCCAGTTTCTGACGGAAGCGCTGGTTCTGGCGCTGGCGGGAGCCCTGCTGGGCTGCGGTGCGGCATGGGCTCTCTCGCACGGCATGATCGCCCTCTATCCCGGCACGCTG
>Ga0181524_10004354_pt1 | contig 13165 bp, 20 predicted proteins | sample PEATcosm2014_Bin_34_FD_119761 | JGI IMG/M metagenome (GOLD analysis project Ga0181524, IMG submission 119761) | Peatland microbial communities from MTU Mesocosm Facility, Houghton, MI, USA - PEATcosm2014_Bin05_60_metaG | ecosystem: Environmental > Terrestrial > Soil > Wetlands > Peat | place...
CCAGGTCAAGTCGCCGTCAGTGGCGCACACCTTCTCAGCTGGGAAAATGCAATCCCGGCGGACGTGCCCCCGACAACGTGCCCCCGGCAGGAGTCGAACCCGCAACCTGGTGGGTAGAAGCCATAACGGGCTGAACGCTATCCGGACCAGGGGTTTTGCAGGTCACGGGACGAGCGAAACCGCAAAACTATCAGGTGTCTGAGACCCTATTCGGCCTAGATCAAACCGCGAACCGGCACCGGGCGCCCTACGGTCTCCCAGTATGCCCTCATCTCACATAGAACGCTTGGAACAGTTGGCCGATGCCTACGGCGTAGCCCACTCCTTCGATACCGTGGCCGACGCCATAATCGCCCAGACGCAGATCACTGCCGGAAAGAACGAACGAGACGCGGTAATCGCCCTTGTCAGGTACCTAGTCCTGAACGAGAGAGTGCTAACCACTCTCGAGCAAGCCGACGTGCTGACGGGACCCGACAGGGCCGAGATGACACGGATCGTTGCTCCTTTCCCAGGCCTCAAAATGCCCGCCGATTCCCTTGTCAGTATCGTGCTTGCCAACGTCGCTTCGATACTTCAGTCGCGCAGATAAACGCGGTACGCCCTGAGTGGTATACGACGCGTCCTTCCCAAGCCCAATGCAAGAGCATACGATCGACAAAGACAGACAAACCCCGGGCGACGCCGAGACGTCCCCGGGGCTGGCCGAGCACCCTTAGGAGGTGTCGACATGGCAAAGGTACAACCCACAGACCGCGACGAGTTCGAGACGATGGCCGCGCGGCTGGAGGCGACAGCGGTCGCGACGGGCTGGGAGGTCGAAGAGACGCGGCGACTAGTGCGCGATCTCAGGGCCTACGCGTGCCCCGAGCCTGGTGGCGAAGCGTCGTAAATCACGGGGCGAAACCCCTAAGGCTTACGGGAGGGCTTCGGCCCTCCCGTTTCGCGTCCACCCTGGTCGATTCCTGGCACCGTGGTCCAGCGGTCACGTTTGCGGGGCGCCTGGGGCATCCTGGGAGGGCCTGTTGTCACCCTTTAGTTGTCTGACTCCGAGTGGATGAAATGCCTTGTGCTCCAAATGGGTGGGCTCAGGCTTTCCTACCAAATGTTGACTCAGAACCAGGGGTGCGCGCAGTAGTGGGGCCGGTTGAAGTCAGACGTTCGGATTGTTTTCAGCGAGTTGTAGAGGACATTTGGTCGATTGGTATCGCGAAACCCTGCGGGCCGATATAGACGTTCGGCGATATGTTCGGATTTGGCTCGCACAATCAGCATGGCCGCGCCCATATCCCAACAGCAGCAAAAGGCGCTCCTGCGCATAGCATCAAAAACAAGGTCCTTACCAAGACCTCGGCCCGTTCCGGCAAAGTCCACACTAACTGCCAGACGCCCCAACAAGACACTAGGGATTGGCTCGGGCATTCGTTGGCCTACATCGCTAGGTACGCTCTCTCGCGTCATCGACGTGGCCGACAATGAATAGAAACCGGCTACCCGGTGCGGTTCGTCTTCCGGTGTGGTGACATAGGTCCGAGCGGTATCGCGTCGGTGGCTTTCACGGGCCATATGAACGAACCACCGAGTTAGGGCATCATCGCTACATCTGAACGCGGCTACATTATGCCCAAGGTTCAACAGTTCCGGTGTCCGGAACGGGTATATCCCGTTAGGCACTAAGCGAAGTTACGCGGATGCCGTAAAGTAAACTTGGCTGTCTGGCTATCGTAAGGATTATCCTGTGCCAACAGCGTTTGCGCGTCATCCCAGTGCTTTTGATCTAAGACGAGAATGTGGTCCGACTCCATCGCCAGCGGAGGGCTAGTGGCTACATCACTAACAGATGTCTGACGCGACTCGGGTAGTGCATTGGAAACGATGACGGGCGGTTGGGCTTGAACGCGGTGGTGCAAGTGCTCTACCAGTAAAGAACCAGCCCTCTTCAGCCTCTCAACCATCCTCGCTCACCTCCTCCTCGTTATCACTCTCTGTGTCGGCAGACTTACACTCAGGCTTGACGACCAGAAGCCCTCGAAGGGCCTGGCCGACATCATGCCTCCTGGTCGGTCGAGACCTATTGGTCAATAAGTCTCACCTCAAGCGTATACGCGCAAGGAGGCTTGCGTCGTTCAAGGCTGTGACCAGCGTATACACCTGACCAGGGCTCCCGTGGGAACATCCCGGCATGACCCGACCACTTCGAGCCACGACGCCCATTGACCGACCGGTTCCACCTACTCGCCTCGGCCCCCTGCCCCCGACCGTTGCGGGCCTTCTAGGTCAAGACGCAGCGCCAGGGCCGGACGCTGCGCCTGGGGCGATCCTCGCCCACAGTGCACCCGGCATCCGAGAGGAGATGGCACGGGCACGGGTGCGCTGGTGCGCCAGCGCGGTGAAGGGGACGCGTTGCGCGGGGCGAGATTCCGCCGCGCCGCCTAGGCCCTGGAGGTAAGTCAGCTACCTAGACAACACGGCGGAAGGCTGTTAGGCGGTCACGAGAACGTCGGCGCAGCCAAGTACCCGCTACCGCTGACCACCTGAACAGCGGGTGCGCGGCGAAGGATCACTCCGACCATCTGGTAAACCTGCACGACAACTTCCAACTCCTCGGCCAAGGTCTCTGGGATGGTCCGCAACGCGGGCTCAGAGGCGAGCGAATACACCTCGCCCATGTTCGCGACGAGTATCTGCGTGTTGCTACCGCTCGACGGAATGGACCCGTCTGTGAAGACCGCACTCGACAAGAGCCGCGTGCCCGTGAACCCCGGCGGTGGATTACCGTCTGCGGCGGGCGTAATAGGTAGCACCACGTTTGCCGGTGCGGGCAGTAGCAGCGGTCGGCCGTTGGGGTCGCATTGTGCCAGCATCCATTCGGCGAAGTCGGGTTGCACGAAGATGTGCGTTGCGGGGAGCTTCGTGCCGTCCGTGGTCAACATTCCGGCTTTGGCAGCCGCCAAGTCGCCGTAAAGGCCCGCCGCGCTGAACGTTGCCGCACCTGCGACGGTGCCCGCGGTTGCGAGGCACGTAGCGATGGCGTAACTGTCAATCGCGGTTGCAAGTTGCACGCCGAGCTGCTGGTGAATAACTGAGTCGAACTGAAGCGGACCGCTCCGGTCGAACAACTGTTGGCTGATATCGACTTCACCGGAGACAGTCACCAGGGCGGCGCTCAGATAGCCCGCACCCGGCGAGCTGTTGGAAACGATTGCGCCTTCGCTTGCTGCCTTGGTTACTGTCGGGCCGCTAGTGAACGCGGGCAGGTAGATTTCGAGCCCGTATCCGACGTCCTCGAGCTTGACAGACTGCTCGTAGAAGCTGGGCGGATAACTGCGCCACACGGCCCAGTCATCGACGAGATATTGCGGCGTGACGAACGCGCCACCGGAGGCTGCTCCGCTCGACACCGCTCGCTGCTCCTCGAGCACCGCGCCATGTCCGGCTTGGCGGCCTCGCGTCTCTGCGACGCGCAACGCGCGGCGGCCTTCGGGTGTGTTCGTCTTCGCTTCGGCGGCAATCTCTTGTGAGTACCGCTCGAGTCTGGCGACCGCTTCGGCGTGGCCCGGTGTGCCAGGCGACGCGGCACGGGCTAGGTCGAAGTAGTAGCTGTTTCCGTTGCCGCGTTGGTAGGTGCGTGGCTCAGACTTCACCGACAATGCGAGGTGTCTGTCCCTTATGGCCCTGTAACTCTCGGCTCTTTGTGCGTTCTTGTCGGCCTTGGCAAAGTAATCTCCAACAGCGTTGGCGGCTTCGGGAGGTAGCTTGCCAGTAGCCCGCGAGTTGGGGTGCTCGCGAATGAGCTTCGCAGCGGCTCGCAGTTGACCATCACGCCATCTCTCGGCGTATTCGGCTGCGACCTCGCAGTCATAAGCGCTCATCGCGTGACCCGGGTTTGTGTCCTGCTCGGGCGGTGGTAGCGGTGTGCGTGTTTCGGTGTTTTCAGTGGTCGGGACGTTCACGACGTTCCCTCCCTTTCTCTTGTTGGTTGGTAATGCGATTCTCGAAACAGGTTGAGGACGCGTCGCCAGATAGACGGCCGCCTTGGAACAGCGGACGCTGCGGCGCGGGCTCGGTGTTGCTCAGCGGTCCAGCGCGGCTTGCGTGGCTTATCAGGGTCCGGTGCCATCATCGGCGCGTGACACCTTCAAGCCGGCTCGCTGTAAGGCCCCCACGATGCCGGCAAGGTCCGCTTGAGCAGCCAGGGCCGCAGCGTGGTCGACGCGGCCGGGACACGCATGGAAACTGCGGCGCGCCTGGGGCACTAAACAATCAGGGCACGGAACCGGCATCTCTGCCACGCGATGCCGATAAGCGCTGAGCCTTTTCCACGCGTCGAGGCGCCTACGCTGCTTGGCTGTCAGGCCCTGACAAACGTGACGTTCGGCGAGCGGTGTCGAGTGGTTGCAGATCGTGCAGTTGTAGAGCGCGACGGGGACGGGCTTGCGCATGGCCGGATCAACGGGTGGCCCTACTCGGCGTCCAGCGAGACTGAGCATTTCATGTTCTCCTTGTGTGGTGTGGTGAGGTGGAGGCGGTGCTGTTCACGATCGACGCCACCACGGCACGGACGTGAGCTCGCGGAGGTCGGCGTCGACTTCGGCCCGCGTGATCCTCCCGCTGTGCTGGCGCCGATGGTGCCGCGGAGCCGGTGCTGGTGCACTGTTCACGGTTGTTTCATACGTCTTAGCAAGCTCGCCGAACTTCTCCGCGATGTCCCTGAACGCGCGTTGATCCTCGGCCGAGAGGATGCCGAGCGCCTGGGCGCGGCTGTATGCCTTCGCCAGATTCTCTATCGCCGGGGCGAGGCGCGTTAGGCAAGCGCGGCGCTGCTGGGTCCGGATTACTGGGTCCGTAGATTGCGCGACCACATAGGGCATCCGGCCAACGCTCGCGACTTCGGTGGCGGCCGCGCGTAGCTGGTCTCGAGCAGCGGTGTGCGTAGTCATTCCAAAACCTCGTTTTCCTGTTGCTGACATAGGTGGGCGACGTTCGCGACAGCGTCGTTGCCGGTCTCGTCGGTCCATTCGCGTAAGTGGTCCTGTCGCACGTCGGGTCTCCGGCACGCCACCTCGGAAGCCGCCGGGGACGTATCCACGACGGCGGCCGTGCTCGAGGATTCCTGGCGGCGTCCCTCAATCCAACGCATGATCGAATCGCGTTCGATGAGCCACCCGCGGCGTCTGACGCGTTTGCCCGTGAGCCAGCCCTTCGCACAGAGGAAACGCACGCGCTGTTCGGAGACGCCAAGCATCCTCGCGGCGGTGGCGGTTGGGATCAGCGTCGCGAGTTCCTTCAGGTGTGCCGCGGCACCCTCTAGCCGGCGCATAGCGCGCCTCTCGGATGTGGACGTGGCTAAGCCATTTCGCCGATATTGACTCTCGGCGTAGCGGAGCAGCGGAGCAAGGGCCGCGCACTCGGCGAGAGACAGGGCGACGGTCGTCTCGACGCGCCGCTCCGGCATTTCTCCCTCCACCCATATTTTAGCAATCGGCCTGTCAAGCGGAGCCTCGATTTCGGCGTTTTTCCTGGTCACTGGCTGTTGCGCACTGTTGCGCTTCATGGGTCCTCCGGTTCGGGCCAGGTTGACGCCCCGTCGTGAAAGCGCGTCTCGGCCGGGGTCGCCGCATCGGCGGCGCGCAGGGCTCGAGCGATTTGCCACCACGGCGCCGCGTCTCCGAGCTCGTCGGCGAGCTCGACGGCGCGAGACCAGCGCGCCGCGTTGTCGAGAGCCTGCGCGATCAGCAACTTGGCCATAAGTTCGGGCCAGGTTGACGCGCGAGCGACGGCCTGGAAGAACGGCTCGGCATCGTTCGCCAAGCCGGCCGCCAGCACCTCGCGCTGATCGGCGTCGAGGTCGTGAAGGGCGGCGACCACATCTTCAGCTTCCAGGGTGATGAGCGCTCCGCGCGCGTCCATGCGTTCCATCGTTTCCAGCACTTCGGTCAGATCGTCGTCGTTAGCCATGTGAGTCCTTTCGTCGGCCGTCGAGAATCCGCTCCGCGCGCTCCACGACGGCGAGGTGTTGCAAACCCAAGCGGGCGCGACTCGCCGGAGTCAGCCCTAGAGCGGTGCGTAGGGTGTCGATTTGTCGCTCACAGCGCCTTAGTGCGGCCTCGGCCGGATTGAGCACGGTCCTCTCGCCCACCACCGCGCCAACCGGAGTGACAATCGGTTCGGTTTGGAGCGGCCCGAGCTGGTCGAGCGCTTCGCGCCACCGTTCCCGCTCGTCGAGCGTTTCGCACAACTGGACGACCGTTGAGCGATCTTGGCTCGGGTGAAGCCACGACGCCGACCAAATCTCGGCCCACAAGGCACGGCCGGGCGCGGAGAGTGTCGCCGGGACCGGCGGAGTGGGACTTATGGCAGGCGGGATCGGTGCCGGTAGTGCCTTCAGCCTTGGCGGTCGGCCAGCGCTAGTTGCGCCCCTGACGGGGCCACGCGTGCCCACAGAATCACCCCCCTACGAATCGCGGCGAAGACCGCCGAAAGCGACCGAATCGCGGCGAAGACCGCCGAGATTGAACCGACCCCCCTCTCGAAAGGCCCGAAACTTTGCTGTCGGTGTGCGGAAAGCGGAGCATTTGGGTCAGTGGGAGGTTGGGGAGGTCGACCCCGCCCCCGGTCTTTGCCGCACCTACCTCGCACCTTTGCGGCTATTGCACCGGCGGCACGACGCGCGCAGGTTGGAGTCGCTGTCATCGCCGCCACTCGGCGATCGCCTGGTGCTCTGCGCAACGCGAACCGCTGACGACGAGGACGCCGCACTCGAGACAGGGACGCCGCAGAGTCATCTGACGGCCCGTGCCTTTCTCCGGGGTTGTGGCCCGTATGGTCGTGGGCGCTTGCGGCGACAGTCGCGACAGGTCCGCTCGCCGACTGGTAGCGAGGTCGTGTCACCCCAGAGCAACCGACCACATCGCGAACACGGCACATCTGGACGGCGGGCCATTTCGTCCCCCTTGTGATTTGAGCGAATCGAACCGAAGACCGGCTGTGAAGCGGCGAAGACCGCCGAGGTGTTGCCGAGAACGGCCGGGGTTTGGCAGTTTCTGACGTCGGGGAGAGAAATCCTGACGGCGTGCGGGTCAATAGGGCACGGCTGGCAAGGTGACCACCCGGCGGGGTGCTAGCGCCACCGTTAGTGCCCCGTCCCTGGTCAGCGCCGCTCACTTCGACCTCGCCGGCCGCGTCGCCCGCCCTTCGCCGTTCGCCTCGCCCTGCTCGGGCTCGTCGGCGTCTTTGGATCGCTCAAGCAACCCGCGCTCGATCTTGGAGTGGTACCAACACACCGCACCGTTCGTCGCCGTCTGTGAACATCTGCGCCCAGGCGTCAGCCATGCAGCGCAGCGTCGGTCGCGCTTGGGTTCGTTTACGGTCGTGCGCACGTTCTGTCGTGCTCGGGATCGAAGACGCCAAGGCGTCGGAGGTGTCGGCACCACGAGCGGTGCGCCGAGTCGCTGGACGATGGACAACCGGACGTGGGCAGTCGCACCACGACGGCCGGGTCGTCGTCGCGCACGTTGTCCCGGTCGTCGCTCACGTCAAGTAGTTGGGTCATTGCAACTCCTCTCCCGCGTGCACAAGATCGCCGACGCGCTCTTTGCCACCGCTCACGACGCGCAGGACAGCCCTCGGCCATTCGCCTCGCACTCCCACGAGTCGGCCGTCGTCTGAAGCTGAAGGCAGCCCCTTGAGCCAGTGTCCGACCCACGGCCAGACATCGCCGCGGTGGAGCTCGTCCGGCCACTGCGCGGGCGAACGGTCGCCGCGCCACCGGCCAACCTTGAGCACGTCGGCGTGCTCCCGATCAGGGGTCAGTCGCAGCCCGTACTCCGGCCACCGCAGCCACAGCGACGAGCCAAAGGGTCGAAGGTCTCGGACGCCGTTCGACGCTTGGGGTGCGTGGTGCTCCAACACGAGCGCGAAGCGATACCGGGTGCGCAGGTCATCGAGGACCGCTTGCACCTCGGCGGCGACTTGCTCGTCACTTTCGCTCGCCTTGCGCGTGTACGCCTTGTAGACGGGGCCGAGCGAAACGAGTTTCGGCTTGCTTCGGCGAATCACATCCTCGAGAGCGACCCGATCCGAACGCTTGCGCAGGTCGATGCCACCAGGCCGGAGCCAGAGTGTCGCGGGTGCGCGCTCACCCGTCGCTTGCTGGTCGGCCGTGACGGACAATAAGCGCAGACGCTCGCGCACAAGCTGTCGCGGGTTCTCCAAATCCACGAGCAACACGGGCACGGGTTCGCACCTACGAAACGTCATCGGGTGGACGCCACGGCTCGCGCACACGACGATTTGACGCGCCCATTCACTTTTTCCGACACCTTCAGGCGCAACCACGACGGCCCGGTCGTCTTCAGCCAGCAGGCCAGGTATCACCGCGGGCCGCGCCTTCTCGTCCTCGGCAAGGAACGCGTCTAGGTCCAGATCGCCCGGCGAACTGGTCAGCGCTGGCGAGTCGAGCTGTGCCAACTGAGTCCGCGCCTGGTCGGCAAGGTCGGCCGGGTCCACGGTGGCGTCTTGCGCCTTGGCGACTAGCTCTGTGCCGAGCGCGTGCAAACCACGCTTAGCGGCGCAGCGGGCCACGATCTCCGCATATCGGCCAACGCTGTTCGAGCTCGGAAGGGCGTTCACCCAGTGGATTAGATCCGCTCCCATGCCAGGCCAATCGGTCTGACGTGAACGCAGCGCGTCGGCGACCGTGACAGGATCGACACCCGCTCCGGCGCGTTGCAGGCCGACTATCGCCTCGAAAACATGCGCGTGGGTCGGCGCACCGAAGTCGTCGGACACAAGCACCCTTGTCGCTGACTCCGCGGCCTGGCGCGAAATCAGGCACGCGCCGATGACGGCCTGTTCGGCTTCTGGGTCGTGGAAGGCAGGCGCGATCATCGGTAGCTCACCTCGGGAGCGTCGTAGTTCACCGCTGGCGTTGCCGGCGTGCTGGTGAGCTTCGGCCAGTGCTTCGCCATCGCCGAAGGGGTAAGAGTCGCGGTCGGGAATATTCGCGCATACGCACGAGCCGCGGCGCGCACCGCGTCGGGTGTGGCCCTAACTTGCCTAAGTTGACCGAGCGCTCCGTTCACCCCTCCTCGAGCAGAACGGGTGAGAGCGGAAGGGTTCATGTTGCACACCTCGAGCAAGGCTTCGAAAAGCTCGTCCCTTTTCTGCTTGCCAAGAGGTTCTAACGTCCTCTTTACGTCTTGGGGTGAACGTGGTGCACCCTTTACGGTCGTCAGGTTCACCCTTTCTGCGGTGTCTTCTCCGGTAATCGGTGAACCTCCTGCACTGTTTAGAGACTCTTGGGTAGGCGTAATCGGTGAACGTGGTGCACCCTTTGGCAGTGCGGCGACGTACTCGGTCGCGTGTCCACGACCACCGCCTCGACTGTCGACACAGAGCCAGCCGCCTCGACTGAGCCCGCGGAGCTGTTGCCTCACCGCCCTGACAGAGAGGCCGGTTTCCTTAGCTAGACGCGGCGCACCGGGGAACGCGGAGCCGCCCTGCCCGTTCATGTAAAGCGACAACGTGAGGGCGACATGGCGAGCTGTCGGGGGTAAGTCGCTGGTGCAAATCGCACGCCGCCAGGCGAAGACCCGTGACGCGCCCACCTAAGCCACGACCTCTCGCGCTGGTTGGAGTTTCCCCCATGCCAGTCGCTCCCGCGCGGTTTTGACAGCCACTTCGTCCACGTCACAACCGACCGCATGACGGCCGAGTGCGTGCGCTGCGAGCAGTGTCGTTCCTGAACCCATGAATAGGTCCGCTACCGTTTGCCCGGGCGACGTCAGGCGCTCGACGAGCGAGTGGAATGCGGTGTAGTCCTGGCCCCACTTGTGAAGCGACTTGGCGTTGGCGTCGGCACCTTCGCTGCGTATGACATCGCCGAAACGGGGCCCACCGCCATAGACGATCACCGGCTTCCAGCCGCAAAACACCTTGCGAGCGTGGCTGACATAGCCGCCGCCCGGGGTTAGGTAACAGGCGGTCCAGCGGTAGGGTCGGTGTCCATCCAAAAGGCGGTACACCTCGGGGAGATGGGTTTGGCCGATTAGCACGGCCATGACGCCATCGGGAGCCAGCACCTTGTCGGCCCATGCGCCGAGATCGGCCAGCAGCGGAAGATACTCGGCTGGGTAGGGCGGATCGGTGATAATCGCGTCCACTCCGGTCAGGTCGGCCAAGACCGTTCGGAAATCGCCAAGGCGAAGATCGACCCGAAGCGCGATGGGTGCGGAGGCTGCCTGCATCTTCGCCTCGTTCACCCTGCGACGTTCGGCGTCCCGGTCGCGCACGATGCGTTCGGCGCGGTCTACCGAGATTTCGTCCGCTCTAACCTTCTTCTCGAGGTCCGGGGCCTGTTCGCCAATGCGCTTAGCCCGAGCAACACCACGGCCCGAGACACCAATCGTTCGCGCCACTTGGTCGCGGGCGAGCCCTGTCTCCTGTGGCCGATCGGCCATAGGAGACAACTTGGTTCCGCGAGGTTCGCCGGGTGCCTGCGTGCTCCTCTTCTTCGCCTCGGCTTCGGCCAACGGCAACGCGTCCCGCGCCACGAAACAACGCTGCCCGTAGGAGAGGTGCCGACGAATGACGTTCACGCGGACGATGTAGTCGACGAGATCGTCGCCGTCATAGGTCACAAAGCGCGGCTCGACACCAGCGTCGGCGCACGCGCGGAAGCGGTTTCGACCATCGAGCAGTCGGCCGTCTTTGGCTCGGACGAGCGCGTGTTCCAGGCCATGCTCGCGAATGGACGTGACTAGCGCGTCGTATTCCTTACCCTCGAGGAGCGGGAACAGCTCTGCGGCTGGGTGAGTGTTCATGCCGCCTCCTCGAGTGCAACGCGCAAAAACAGCGCCGCCCGATCGGCAAGACCGACGTTTGCCACGAGCACGTCCGTCGCTGGCAGCTCGCCGAGAATCGCATTTGCGCTGTTCGCCGCGATGGCTTCGAGTCGAGTAGTGACCTCGGCACGCAAGAGTGTGGTAAACTGTTTGTGATTGCGCTTCGTGGCGACGATCTCGGGACGGCCCTTCGGGGCCGTTTCGCATTTCACGACGCCGCCTTCCGGGCTCGCGCCTTTACAGACTTCCGGGCGAGGGTCAAGTAGTACGCGGTCATGGCATTGCGAACGCGCTTGTCGAGCTCGACGGGGTCGAGTTTGCCCTTCGGGTCGACCTGCCTCACGAACTTCGCGCGGAAGGCGTCGCGGGCGGGCTTGGTTGCTTGTTTGCGATCTGGCTCGAGCGCCCAGCGTCGGTTGCTCGCTATGCGGGCGCGTAAGGTCATGTCGGTGGTGATGCTCATTGCGGCCTCCCAGGACGCGAAACAGCGCCCGAGACCCGGCGCGAACCGAGCGGGCGCTGTTTGGGGATTTGGAGTGCCGAGGTTTCAGGCGGGGAGTCGGCGGCCCCGGTCGAGTTGACGAGACTGCCGACGAGGCAGTCGCCCTAGATCATTGACTGCCCAGCGGGACAAGAAAGCCGCCCGAGTTGGCGGGGCGGCTAGATAAGGTTAGGAAGCCCCCGAATCAGAGGCACACTGCTTGAATCTTGACCAAGAGGGTACCAAAGCTGCGGACATTTGTCAAGCCCATCACATCGGAGCAGGTCAACGGGCCTTTTCGGTGTATCAACAGCCCGCGACACCACTGCACACTATTCACTCCAGCACACCTTCTCGCTTCAGCGTGCGGCGGTACTCCTTGAGAATCAGCTCGAGCGGCCGCTCAGGATTGAACTCGTGGCGGTGCCGCTGGTGGTGCCTCTGGCACGCGTGGCAGCGTCCCGTTGACTGAAGCTTCTTGGGGAGTTTGCAGATCCGGCAGCGCTCGCGCTTGTACCCAAAAAGCTCGTCATCGCTCTCCTGTTCGCTATTCCACGCATACTCGTCCCGAATGACCTCGTCGTCCTCTGTGAGATTCTGCTCCCATTCCGGCAGTTCGTCGATACCCTCGTGCATCACAGTCGGTCTCCCGGGCTCAGGCGGCGGAAGGCGTCGCGGGCTCGCTCGTCGGCGGCGCTGGCGCCGTAACGGTTCAACATCTGACGCGAACGCCAGCCGAACAGTCGCATGGCGTCGCCTTCGTTGCCGCCCTGTGCGAGCCACTGGTGGGCGGCGGTGTGTCTGAACTGGTGCGGGTGAAGTTGCGGAATATGAGCGTCACGGCAGCGGCGGCGGATCATCTGAGCGATTCCGTTATCAGTCAACGCCCCCTGCCCCCCAAGCCATAGGGCGGTCGACCGGGCCTGCGCGTGCCCGTCCCTGACCCGTAGGTATCTGTCGAGCGCCTGGGTGGTCTTGACGCCGAATGGCACGGCCCGGGGTCGTGCGCCTTTCCCCACCACGTAAAGCACTTGGGCGTCGAAGTCCACGTCCTCGACCGAGAGCCCGGCCAGCTCCCCCAGACGGACGCCGCAATCGTGAAGCACTCGCAAAATGGCGGCGTCGCGCCGCTGCTCGAAGTTCTTGCCCTCGGTGGTCTTGAACAGCGCCTTGAGTTGGTCGTCGGGGATCACCGGGACCGGCACCTCTGGGACCGTAGGCGGCTGCATGTTCTTCATCGGCGTGTCAGTAATCTCGCCCTCGTCGACGCACCACTTGAAAAACTGTTGCAGGTTGCCGTACCGGATGCGCGCCGTCTTGGGCTTCCAACGCTCCACCTGATCGGCGATAAACGTCTCGACGTGTTCACGCGTGATGCGATCCACCGTCGTCGGCCATCCTGACTTGACGCAGAACTCGCGCAGCATCACGACGGTGCCCACGTAGCTCTTGATCGTTTGTGACGAACGGTTGCGCGCTTGCAACGAGAGCCTGAATCCTCGGCTCAGCCGCTCGAGGTCGTTCACCTCTGCCGTCGTAAGCGGGGCGATAATCTGGGCCACGTCGACACCTCCGGGTTGTCGGCCACGCCCCGGGGTGTTCACAGCACCGCCGGGGCCTCTTTTCACTGCCGATAACCTATCAGGTGTCTGAACCTTATGCAAGTCCGGTGGTCGGTCTTTTCCCTGGTAGCGCCCCCGAGAGGATTCGAACCCCTAACCTGGTGGGTAGAAGCCACCTGCTCTGTCCAGTTGAGCTACGGGGGCGGGCACTGTACCGGAATTGCCGGACGACCGACCGACCCGTCAATCAACGATAGAGGCTCCACCACGAGGAATGG
>Ga0181524_10004356_pt1 | contig 13156 bp, 16 predicted proteins | sample PEATcosm2014_Bin_34_FD_119761 | JGI IMG/M metagenome (GOLD analysis project Ga0181524, IMG submission 119761) | Peatland microbial communities from MTU Mesocosm Facility, Houghton, MI, USA - PEATcosm2014_Bin05_60_metaG | ecosystem: Environmental > Terrestrial > Soil > Wetlands > Peat | place...
CATGAACAGGATTCTCGCCCTCGCACCGGTAATAGTCCTTCTGCTGATGGGGGGAAACGTTGCCTTCGCCTCAGCCCCCCAGCATGTTCCTCTGGCTTTGAGCATGACAGGAGGCATCGGCGCGGCCGGTGACCAGCACTACGTGTTGGCTCAGGACGGCGTGATCGCCTACGCGTCAATATTTGGGAAGAATGTCAAACCTCATTCGAGCAGTCTAGACTATTCCTTGGTGGCCGACGTCCATGGTCTCTCGGTTTCCGGTCACGCGAACGTGCATCTTGTCGCTAGCTCTCTGGACGGCCAGAAGGTTGTGCTGAATGGGAAGGTGGTCATACAAGGCATGGTGCCTGCCGAGGTGTTCACTTCGGGCGCAATCCCGAGTGCGTTCCTCGGCCTTCTGACGGGCACGGTCACGATAGGGAGGGATAGCGAGACGATTGCTCTCCCCGTGTCCCTAGAATCGCCGTTCATCAATCCGTTCGGAGGCCCCATTGTGCTTGCGACCCTTGACGTTCCGAGCTCAATCGTCCTGGTGACGGACTATAACGTCGCAAAGATACAGTACAGCAACGTGCAGCTCTTCACCCTGTCGGTAACGGGCAAACTCGGCCAGTCCCCTGTGACAGCGGGAAGTGCAGCTCTGACCACGAGATCCATTGAAAATCTAGTCCGGGGGACAGAGACAGAGACGGGGTCCATCGCCTTCACAGGGATGACCCCAAGTCTTCTCGATTCGTCTGGCCACTACTCAGGTTCCTCGATAATCCCAAGTGAGAACCAGTGCCTTTCCACCTATGGATTCGAACCTTGCACGCTCGACTGCACGGCCTACCTTCCGCTCCTAATGGGAGCACCGTCACTCGACCTGTCGAGCCTGCCGACAGGGTTGTGCACTATAACCGGCTTCATTTCTTCTGGGTCTTTCAACTCTGTCGGAGCCCACGTCGTAATCAGGGGAACGTATACTACGGTTTGGGATGTCCCAGCCGTCACATTCGGTTGTCCTTCATCAGCCGTCACCATCATATGCCTTCCTCCGCCCTTGGGAGGGAGCACTATCACCGGGACTGTTATGGGCTGATTCGTATTCTGGAATCATCAGCGAGTCTCGGTTTCCTCTCAAGACAACCATTTCATGAAGCGATCAGATTGCAATTATCAAGAGAAGGAGGCTTTGGTTCCTCTGGCTATGCCACAAATTGATATATCGCTTGCGTGCAGCACTGACACCCATGAGTTCAATGCCGGAGACATACCAATGTAGGATCTGTCTCAAGGAATGCTCTGACAAGACTGCTCTGGTTGAGCACCTTCGGATGGAACACGAAATCCTTGAGGTAGCCTCCTACGCGGCATCTACCATGATGCAGGAGCAGGACAGAGACAAGATAGCGCGAGAGTTCTTCAGGCAGCTCGAGCAGATCAAGAAGGAAATTGCGAGCGGGTAACGTCGATACAAGAGCTTTCGTGATTATTGGCTTTGTCATATGGATTCTGCATACCAATGATTGAAATACCGATTATTGGAATCCAACGGAGGAAGCTAGATTGAACGCCAGAGGAGCCGTGCTCGTCGCCCTTGTGTCGCTTCTCCTGGCATCACCGGCCATCCCCGTTTCTGTCACTGCCTCTTCTAACGTTCCGTCTCAGGCTGTAGGCCTCGCGCTCACGATAATCCCGCCCAAGCTGCCGGCCGACAACGGCACCTACCCAGCGGTGGTAGTCTCGCTCGTCGATTCGAACGGCCTTCCCTCGGCGGCCCTCTCTGACCTGACGGTCTTCTTGACCTCCTCCCAAACCAACATCGCTTCGGTCCCAAGCACTGTCACGATACCGACGGGCAGCGAGTATGTCGTAACCAACACGGTCACCACCCCGACTCCTGGCTCCACGACCATCACTGCTTCGTCACATGGCCTGGAATCGAGCTTCGCCCAGCTGACGACCGCTACCCCTAGCGGATTCCCGTCAGCCCTCAAGGTCTTCGTCTCGCCGTCGAGTCTCTTGAGTCGGGCTGATACCGGAACCGTGAGGGTCGAGCTGGTTGACGGTGCCGGTTCCCCCTCAAAGGCGATAACCTCAGTCACTGCGCATCTCTCTTCGTCCAACACCATTATCGCCAGCCTCGACCAGAGTTCGCTGACGATCAATCCGGGCGAGATCTATGCTACGGTCACCTTCTCCACGAGCACGAACTCTGGCCAGGCTGTCATCACCGCATCCTCGACCGGATATGTGTCGGGGGGAGCAATCGTTACGGTAGTGCCTTCTTCCTACTGCTCAAGTGCTTGCGGTCCCAGCAAACTGCTCCTGAAGCTCGTCCCAGGCACCCTGCCGACCGACGGCAGGACCTACAGCGCACTGGAAGTCGGCCTCGCCACTAGCGCGGGGCAGCTCGCGGTCAGCTCTTCTGACACGATCGTCCAGCTCTACTCCGAGGCGCCGGACATCGTCTCCGTACCTGCTTTCGTCACGATTCCTGCCGAGAGCATCTCCGTCCTTGTCCCGCTCACAACAAGCTCGCTTCAGGGACATTCGAGCATTACTGCGTCCTCGTCCTCTCTCTTGCCGGATAACGTGACCGTGACGACCGTGATTCCCGCCCCGTCAGAGCTCCAGGCGTACGTCGCTCCACCCTCGACGTTCGTCGCATCGGTCGGCAATCGTCCTATCCTGGTGATCCAGCTGCAGGACAGCAACGGTAATCCTGCGCGGGCACGTGTTATGACGAACATCACCGTGACGTCGTCGAACAGCTCGATGGTGAGCGGACCGCTCCACCTGAGCGTACAGGCTGGCCAGGACTACGTCTCCACGTTCCTCACGGCCTCGGGATCGGGCCAGAGCGTCCTCACCGTCAGCTCCCAAGGGCTGGGCTCCTCTCAGGTCAACCTCCAGCTCGCAGTGAGCCCGTTTATCGACGAGCTCAGTGCATACATTCCGAAGGCGACACCTTACGGAACGGGAACGATGTACTCCAACGGCACAGCTACGCTCACCCTGTCGGTCTCGTTCTTGGGTGAGTCTGTCCAGAACATGAATGTCACTTGGATGGCCACGGGAGGTTCCGTCTCGCCGATCACTACCACGACGGGAACATCAGGGATTACCTCCACGGAGTTCACGCCGAACACAACTGGAACCGCCAAGATAACCGCGTCGGGCTCGTCTCCGCTGACCGGTCCCATCAACCTGACCCACAGCATCTTGGTTCTTCAAGCTCCGAAGCCTCCGACACGGACTACTCTCCAGGTTATTGAGAGTCTCTGGTATTACATTGTAGCTGCGGTTGTAATCGTTTTTGTCGCCGTGTTCTATCTCCTTCGTATGCGTAGGAAGAGGCAGAGAGCCGAGATAGAAGCGGGTTTCGAAGTCGTCTAAGAGTGCCTAGTTCCGACGGCGTACTGAAAGAGAGCGGCACTTCGTCAAGCGGAAGATTCGCGCCCTCCAGAGACGAGCAGGAAATTGCGGGGAGACCCTGAACTGAGAAAGCTGTCTTGTCAGCTGACTTGGGGGGATACGAGAACGGATCCCCAGACACGCATGTTGATCCTGTCCATCACGAACTTCGAACCATGCTCTCCGAGAAGGTAGTAGAGCGCCGTGTGAAACGTGCCTGGACGCCTGATTGCGTCACTGGGCACAACGTCGTACCTCTTGGACAATTCGACCAGCAAGACTTGCCTGCCAGAGTCCCCGAGAATGACTTCGAGCTCTGACTCCACAGCAGCTACGGCCTCCTGACCAGCGCCCGTCCCCAGAGTCGATGCCAGTTCCTCCAACTCTTCCCTGGACTCCAGAGACATCAACTGCGAACAAACCTTCGTTCTTTAATAAGTGGTGTGAAGGCCTAATCTGAATTGAAGCTCCATAGTTGGAGCGCCGTCACTCGCATCTCTTCCCGTACCGACCGAAGCTGTGAAGGTGCGAGGAGATGATTCCCGAGTTCCTCTTTGGGCCGGTCAGAGGATTCAGGCCTTGAAAACGGCTTGAGGTTGGTTAAGTGAGGGCCGGTGCAGTTCTCGGCCCCTTCCAAGGTGGCTTGTCAGTACGGGGTCCGGCTCGACACGCTGTGGGCCCTTTCCGCTAGCCTTGAAGGAAGAACCGTGGCCAGGACTCGAGCTGCTGCGACCGCCGAGACTAGCGAGATCAGGGCAGGCATCGGGACACCCAACCAGATGCCTGAGATGAGGAGAATGGCCGACGCGAGAAGACTCGCGACGAAGGTGGGCGCGAGGTCGGTGAGCAGCAGGCCGTAGGTGAACAGAACGAACGCGGCGACATACTGAACGTATTCGAAACTAACTAGATAGCTTGACCCGTAGAAGGCGAGGAACGCGAGGGCGACTCCCACGCCTACGGGGCGCAGGTAGTAGCACAGCAGGACTCCACACGCGAGCCCGCCTGTGATCGCGAACCAAGCGGCCGTTGGAAAGACAACAAGGGAAAGGCTCTCCCCGATAAAGGCACCAGCGATGCCTACCGCGACGAAGGAAACCTGCTTCAGGTATCTCCTGCCTGTGAAGAGAAGAAGCATGCAGACCTGCAGAAGTATCGCGACAGTCAGGAAGCTGAAGACCTCTGGCAGCGTCTGGAAGATGATCGGGCCCATTCAAGGCATTTGAACACGGTCGACGACATAAGTCGAAGGAAGCCAGAATCTGCATGTCTCGTTCGGAAGGGCCCGAATCTGGGCAACCCACGGTTACATAGATATCAAATCCTTATTTTGCTGCGGAGTGAGAACGCTCAAGCGGCACTGAGACCTCCGTCGACGGGTATCACTTGGCCCGTGACGTATCTCGAAGCTTCAGAAGCCAAGAACACGACCACACCCTTCAGGTCGTCGTCCTCTCCCATTCTCTTCATCGGGATCCCCTGCCTTATCAGGTCGCCATAATTGTCCGTCAGGAACTTGCTCATCTTCGTCGGGATGAAGCCCGGTGCAATCGCATTGACGACTACATTGTACTCCGCAAGCTTCACTGCGAGGTCCCTCGTCAGGGATATGATTCCACCCTTGCTAGCCACGTAACCAGAGGCGTGTATGAAGGGAGGCGTTCCTGCCAGGCCGACCACAGACGAGACGTTGATTATCCTTCCCCACTTGTGCTTCTTCATTATCGGGACTACCGCCTGGCACATCAGAAAGGTGCCGGTCAGATTTACTCTAATGACGTTCTCCCACTTATCAAGTGGCATGTCTTCAAACGCTGCACCCCATGTTGCACCGCTGTTATTGACGAGGATGTCCACCGACCCGAACTTCTCCATCACCGACCTGACGGTTTCTTCGACGCTGTTCTTCTCCCCCACGTCGAGCCTTCTGGAAAAAGTGGTTCTACCAGTGGCCAGCGCAATCTCGCGTGTGACTTCTGCGCATGCTTCCTCATTCCTGGAGGCCACGGCTACGTCGGCTCCGGCCTCCGCCAAGGCGTATGCGATGGTTCTGCCGATGCCCCTCCCTCCTCCGGTTACCAAGGCGTGCTTTCCAGACAGCTTGAAGAGATCCGGTGCTCTCATCTGAAACCACTACGGGTCTCCGCGAGTTAATACTCTTGCGGCGACTCGATGGTCGGCGATTCGGCGTATCGATTTTCAGTCCTTATTACCGGACCACCTCCAACAGGTCACGCGACTTGACACCGGCTGACGGGAAGAGCCTACGGGTTCGTTCACTCCTAGCGGATGCCCGGCTCCAGCGGCTTCTCACGTTCGGCCAAGAGATCAACGCGCTCAAGTCAAAGATAAGCATCGCCACCAATTACATAAGAAATGCGGACGCGACGGGGGACATGGAGGACGTCGTCCTGGCCAGGGAGGCCTTGAGGAGAGACCTGGAACGAGATTTCGACGAGGCCAAAGAGCTGATGCCCATTGTCGATGAACTCGTGTCAAAGTTCGAAGAGCAGATAAGGTCCATAGAGGACAGGAAGAAGGTCCACGAAGGTCTGGCCAATATTGAAGGTCTTTCTGGCGCGACCACGGGACGTGGAGAACTAGAGGCGGTATCAATCAAGAACAGAGAACAGATCTTCGAACTCGAGAACCTGGTCGACACACTCGACGACCTCGGGAAGGACCTATCTCTGAGGAGGGAAGTCGTCTTGTGTCCCAGGTGCTCTCCGCATGAGATATCGTATCAGATTGCTCCCTCTGAGATGGGGTTCTCCCTCTACAGGTGCAACAAATGCGTGAACGCGTGGCGAATCAGACGGTTTTCGATGCAGATCGGCTCGCCCGCGCAGTAGAGACTCGCCGCCCTAGCCTTCGACCTTGCTTGCCTTCTTCTTTTCCCAGAGGCTTGCGTCTCGCATGAAGATGCGAGTGTGCTTCGAGCACCAATGGGATGCTTCAGACCCGAACGAGACCAGCCACAGGGCCACCTCGTAGCAGCCTTGAACTTCGCACCTGTCCCCCGTGACCAGCCGTCGCAGTCCTGCCTGAGATGTCGCACTTCGCATGGACTGGATTTCCTTCTTCACCCTACTTTTTGTTTTTCGAACTTTTCCGAAGACCCGCCCCTCCCTCTCTTTGGAAATACATGGAGCACAGGTTCATGCCCGGGGAGATCTGCTCGCCATGCTCGCGCGAGATCAGAGAGATTTCTTTGACCGAGCTTCGAACCACTGATATGTCTTCGCTATCGCCTCATCGTGTGGAGCGTATGGCATAGACGGGAACGCCTCCATGAATTCGGACCCGTCCAAGACGAAGGAGTTATAGTAGTTGTACGGAAGCTCAAGGAACCCTTTCGCGTCCGAGCTCAGGAAGCGCCCGGTCAGCATCAAGCCGCGACCCCAGTGGCCCACCTTCGGTTCCCTGCCCGCTGCCCTGAAGGCATACTCGATGAAGGCTCTGCCGCTGATGGGCGCCGGTCCAGCGAGGTTCCAGGCGCGACCGTGGGCCCACGGGCTCCTACCGAGCAGTATCATCTTCGACGCAGCGTCACCCACGTAGAGGAGGCTCCGGGTGACCTCGGGGTCTCCCATCCAGTGGGCCGTCTTCCCGAGAACGGCTGACTCGAAGATATCCTGCCAGAGACTGTTCACCACGCCTGGCCCGTAGAGCTGCGGCATTCTTGCCACCAGTGTCCTGATGAGGTTCGAACGATGAGCGTTGAAAAGGTCGTTCTCCGTGCTGGCGTTTTCGCCCTCCTCGGTTATGAGATGGTTCGCCAGGATCAGGTCAGCTCCGGCCTCTATCGAAGCGAGCAGCACGTTGCCCGTGGCTTCGCGGAAGACCCGTTTCCAGTTCGAATGGCTCGGTTCGAAGCAGTCGTAGACTACCGCTCCATCCCTGCATGCCTTGACCAGACTCCCTGCCTTCAGGGGGTCTGCGGCTACGATTTCGACTGAGGCGGAGAGGGGACCTCCGACAGTGGCCGCGTCAAGCGTGACCGCCCTGACCTTCGAGCCGGCGGCTGCAAGCTCCTCAAGCACGGCCCTCCCCAGAGGACGGGCCGCTCCCATCACGACCTGCAGTCCCGTTCCCGTCCCGATTCTCTCTAGTCCAGCCGTCGCTCCGGGCGAGCCCGCCCGAGGCTCACTTTCTCCCACACTGCCACCCAAGTTGTCCTCTGATTTCAGTGCATGCCCAAGGGCTAATTAGCAATCTGCAGCTTCCCCAAGCAAGGGGGCCCGGCAGCTGTGGGTAAAGGCCAACTCTTCCATCCGCGAAGGGGTTATGAGACCAAGCGTATCGCGATGGGAGCCAAGGATCTGGGTCCGACCCCGGCCTCAGGATCTGAGAGGCCCGGGATCCTGCTTGGCACGGAAATACAGAATCGCAATTCACAATCCTTTAAGAGAACTGAAACCTCGATTGACCAAGTTGGACTTCGATGAGGCCATAGTTACTGCCCTCCTCGCGGTGGGGATGACCCTGCTGGAGGCAGTGACGATCATGATCTTCTTCTGACGGCCTGCCTTTCTTGGTCAGGGGCGATTTCTCGGATCGGTCCAGACTATGCTCTGGACGCGAAGTACACTGCTCTGCCCGTTGATGAGTGGTATGCGCCCGAGATCATCGCGCCGCCAGAGGTTGCGACTCCGATGACCTTGTACCCCACTTCCCTTGAGCCTCCGGCAGATATGACCCCCGCAGAAGTGACCTGCCCAGAGGCGCCGCCCATAGTGCAGACCGCGGATACGGAGGTGTTGCCCGACCCGACGTTCGTCAACTCCACCGAGCACGTCTCGTTCGTGCCGCTTGAACTGCAGGATGCAGCGGACGCGGCAACCTCGGCGGGGTAGTAGAAATAGCCCGGAGTGCCGAAGAGGAAACCGCTCAGGGCGACGGAGACCACGAGGCTGGCTACCACTTGGAACAACTCAACGATCACCGAGGCGACTCCTCTCCTGCGCCATACCGCATTGCAACCAGACGCGTAATCGCCATCCCCGAGGTAACCGGGCGTTCAGGGACTTCAATGACAATTTCCACGAGGAGAGCTTGTGGGTTTGGGAAGCCGGCATGGGGAATGCTCGTTAAGGGGCCCGCAGGTCTTCCCCATTGACGCAGATTTCAGAACCCCCTGATCTTGCCTCTACCCTCCTGCCGAAGAGTCCTCAGTGTCGGGCCCTGCTGAGTCGGCCTTCGCGAACTCCCTCAGCATGATAGGGGCACATGCTTAATATCAGTTGGGCTGAGCTTCAGTGGTGCTCCGCGAGTTGCAGTCCAGACCTCTGCTTATGGCGCTGATTATGAGCCTGATCCTGTTGGCAGCACTGTCCTGCTTCGCGACGTCAGTCCACGGATCCGCGATGTGGAAAACCGCTAGTTGCAGTACTACCACGACTGTCCCGACAACCGTGACGTCAATCACGACACAGACCACGACGGTGCCGACGACGACAACATCGACCATAGCAGTCCCGACAACCGTGACGTCAACATCAACTGCGACTCAGACCTCAACTCAGACTCTGACGACGACGGCTCCGATTACAACGACCCAGCCTACGACAATCACCCAATCTACGACTCTGACGAAGACGCAGACGCAAACCACTACCCTGCCCACAACGCGCGTCCGGACTGTTACAACGACAGTCTCGGGCATTGTAACGAAGACCACTTCCAGAGTGATTGCGAGTACCACCACTCAACGGGAGACGACAACTTTGACCAGCCTTGAAGTCAACGCAACCACGACCACCCAGACGCAAAGTGTCATTTCGTCTTCCACGGTGACAACCACGACCACCATCACACACACTCAAACCATAAGCTCCCCGACTAGTGCGATGAACACTACGTCGACAACCGTTTCGACCTCATCGAGCACGTCCTTAACCGGGAGTGCTGGGGGGAGCCAAGGTACGGCGGGCGCACCGTGGGTGATAATCGTGCTCGCTGTTATTGGCGCCTATTCAGCGGCCGCTTTGGCGTTGCCACCCCGGAAGGAATAGCCCGCAATTCACTCGCGTGTGACATGCTTAGATGATCATTATGCAGTCGCCGTAAAAGATCGCAGTCCTGCCGCCGTGGGCCACTCGAAGAAGGGTTGGATCTGGTGTTGGTATTCACTTTTTCCCATGGAACCGCCCAAAGGGGAGATCGATTGATGATGCCCCTGGCTGGGTCAGGATTTCGGGGGCATCGTAGACCATAGTTGGGACAAAAGACGGATAAATAGAAGTGTCTGCAATTGCGCCCGTAGTCGTTGAATGCATCAGATTCAAACCAGCGTGAAGAGAATAGGCGAGCACTGCTCAGGCTCTATTCTCTCTACACCATCCAGTATGCAGCTTTTGCCATCGTCCTTGCCGTGGCCGTTGTCACGGAGCTGATGCTACTCGGTTCGCCTGCGTTCCCTCGATTCGTGGTCTACCCGCTGATCCTCGTGACCGTGATTCCCGCAATCATTAGCTTCTACTTCATGATTCACTGGTGGAGGATGCAGAACTACACTCTGTCGCTGCCACTTGACGCAGTACAAGGAGACTCTCTGACCGCTCTTCATGGAGCATACGAGGATTACGGGGATGGACGCTCTCCGCGGTTCATCGTCGAGGGGATGAAGAAGATGGACGGCCGGAGAGTGGCACTGGTGATTCTGATCGTGTTCTTGCTGGCGCTGCCAGTCTCATATTTCGTAGTGTCCAGTCTGGGCCTTGCGATCGTTGTTCTCGTGGCTGCGGTGTCATTTGCCGCTGGAGTTCTGGTGGTTCTCCTCATCCCTCCACTGATATCGAGACGAGAGGTGCCGCGTGTAGCGAGCAGTGAGGCTGACCATGAGGCAGAGAATGCAGGTAAGAAGAGCGATGGCTGGAGCCTGACGGACGATGTCCTCAATGCGCTTTCTGGTCAGGCCGAACAGCTCAGGCTGACCGCCAACGAACAGCTGCAGAATCAATCAGCCAACCGCGGCCAGACTCGGACACGACTCGACCTGGGAGATCTACCGGATAAAATCATCGCCGAAATCAACAGCCTCACCGCGTTCAAGAGCTCGTTGCTTCCTGGCCAGAGAGGGAATCTGACCCGGGTGGTGTCGTCCGTGGTCTCAACCATCATAGCTCTCGGCCTGCCCGTCGAAGCGGCCAGGATCTACTCCGCATATCGAATGATAATCCTCGAGTGACCGCGAAGACCTCTTAGCGGGATAGGCGGGTCGCCCGGTCTAATGAATCCCCGCTCCGTATCGCGGGTTCATTGAGATTATATTCGGAAACTGGACCATCGCAGCCAGGTGGGATAAGGACGACAGCGACCAGGCCTTCGCTCCCTGAGGAAGACTGTAATGGCCACGCGGGAGGCCATCGGATTCTGGTCAGAGCCGGGAGAAACGAGTGGAGGTACTACGACCTGACTCCGACCCAGCTTCGATTCTGGCGGGGGCTAACGAAAGCCGAACAGAGTTCCCTTGCGCGTGCGCAGGAACGGCTGTGTTTCATCTGCGCGCTGAAGAGGGCGATCGAAAGGAGGAAGAGGCTGGCCGACGGGTTCTACTCTTCCATGATGGCGTCCCTCCTGACCACTGGCGGAAGAGCGCGATGAACAAGAAGAGCGGTTCTGATGCTCTGGTGTTGGAGGCCATGACCTTCGGCAAGAATTGCAGAAGGTGCGGCGTGTACTTTGTTACCAGGAAAAAGATCGAAGACCTCTGCCCCTGGTGCATTCGAGTCGAGACAGGAGAGAACCTTGAGGGGGTAACCGAGAGGGTGGACGACCTGGTCTTCGCCGGCCTCTGACTTTCTCGGATCCAGATAGGTATCCCCAATCCGTTCTTCAGCTAGGCAAGCCTTATCATTCCAGAACAGAAGAAAACCGCATGTGGACATCGACGGGCTCACCACCGAACTGCAGATCCGCGGGTTCGACCAAGCCAAGATAGATTCCGCTCTGAAGTGCCTCGTTCACGTCCACGCTGTACAGGACTTCACGAATAACGAGGCGGGTGGGGTGCTCGTGAAGGACGTCCTGAACAGCTATCCGTTCGAGGTCATTAGTGCCGCCCTAGAACTATACTTCGAGAGAATGACGGTCTGCGGTCAGGACGTCTTCAGGGTGAAGTGGGGCTACGACGCAGCAGCGCAAAAGCTCGAGAAGCAGCTCTGGCAGAACGCTTCGGCCAGATGGCAGGAGTTCGTCGACGGCTTGGACGAGAGATACCTGGGCTTCGTCCTTCCCATGACCTACGAGCGCGCGAGAATCATCGAATTCTGGAAAGCCAGGAAAGACCTGAAGTGGTTCGGTGTCGAGCTCGAAGGGGCCGGTTGGAACATCCTGAGGCTGATGGACGATATCGTCGAGGTGGGATGGGCTCTCGACCTGGCGTTCGGCTACAGGAGCTTCGGCCCCGGCGGGATTGAGGGGAATCGGACTCTGCTGCATAAGAAGGCATACGAGTCTCTGAAGAGGCGGGCCGTCGTCCCGTCTGATTCCATCATCACCGGGATCAAGCTCTGGAAATTCTTCTCCCGGTTCGAGCCGGCGGAGACGGACGTCGTAGAGCTGATGAAGGAGTGCGGCGTGACGCTTAAGGAGGTCCAGCGACAGGTCAAGGCGTTCTACGAGAAGGGGTTGACGTCTCCCTACAGAGATTCTCAATATCCGCCCTATTTGGTGGTGGACAAGATGAAGAAGCAGTATCAGGAAGAGGTTAGGGGTCTCCTGAGCCCGATGGAGGCGTTCCTCGGAAGGAAGGAACCCGCGCCTGAGATTTCTGACCAGTAATCCCTTCAAGCCGAACGGGTCCAGCGAGCACGATCAGGGGAGGACGCTTCCTCCCGGGCACCTGAACAGGAGTGTCGACCTCGCGGTTCCCAGGACGGTCAAAGTCGTCCCACGTCTTCGCTCGGCCCGCCATACCCTTATAGAAACCTCACAACCCCTTCGGGCAGGCCTGAAGCACTGATGCGCGATAGAATAGGGTTGTTCCTCAGCAAGAACCCATCGGAGTCTTTCACGGCGAGCGAGATCGCCAAGCGGCTGAAGATGCCGAAGGGCGAAGTCGAGAGGCGGCTGAAGGGACTCGCCAGGCGGGGAAGGGTGGCGGTAAGGAGAGGGAGATACTGCGCGCCGAAGACGGTCCCGGCCGGACCCGCCGTCTGGTCGACTCGCAGATTGGAAGCGACGGCCCGAAGTGTGGGGATAAGCGCCGAGAGCCTTCAGAGGTGGGTGGAGGAGAGGAGAAGAAGGGCTTCGGAGGAAGAAACGGAGAAGCTCCTCTACGGGATCTTGCGCGACCTCGAAGGGTCGAAGGGAATGAAGGGAAGAGACGTCGACTAGACAGGCCAAGTCGCAGTCGGACCAGATGAATCGACCCTTGTCCCGCCGCCTCGTCCGCTCGGCGGAGATGAACGTCACCCCTTAGGACAGCTTTGTGAATCAGCGCTCCGTATGGAGGGGAGCGCCAATTCCATAGCGAGGCTTCTGCCGAATCTGGATTAGTGCTGAAAATGGTATATTCGGTCCGACCCATGAGCGGTAGTATGTCCTCATTGGAGGGCGAAGCGCCCAACTCTTCTGCTAGGCTAGCCTTGCCCTTGAAGTACGAGTACAAGGGCAGATTTGGTGCAGCTCCGTCGGCTTCGCCGTCCATCGTGGAGGCATCTCACGAGGAGATAGACGCCTTCGTCAAGAACATCCTCGGTCTGACCAAAGAGAAAGAGGAGTGAACGGCGCTCAGCTCAGGCATGAACGGCGA
>Ga0181524_10004358_pt1 | contig 13155 bp, 12 predicted proteins | sample PEATcosm2014_Bin_34_FD_119761 | JGI IMG/M metagenome (GOLD analysis project Ga0181524, IMG submission 119761) | Peatland microbial communities from MTU Mesocosm Facility, Houghton, MI, USA - PEATcosm2014_Bin05_60_metaG | ecosystem: Environmental > Terrestrial > Soil > Wetlands > Peat | place...
CGGCGCGCCTCTGCGCTCCAAAGGTCAGGCTGGGGCAGCGGCTCGGGGTAGAAATCACGAAACCCGGGCAAACGTTCCATAATGCTCCGCAGAAGGGACAGCTTCTCAGGTCCTGGCCGGCCGGCTGCGGAGTTTAGCCGGGAGCTTGAGCACTTCGGCCCGCATCTCCTTGCCGGGCCTGAATCTCACGACAGACCGCTGGGGGATCGGCACGGTGGTTGCCGGAGCGTTGGGATTGCGCCCGACGCGCGCGCGCCGGACCTTGACCTCGAAGACGCCGAAGTTTCTCAGTTCCACTTTGTCACCCCTGGCCAAGGCCTCGCCAATGTAGTTGAGCGTCTTCTGGATAACTTCCATGACCTGTAGCTGGATGAGGCCGGTCTCCTCGCTGATCCGCATCACCAAATCTCGCTTCGTCAGAGTCATAAACTTAGGGTTGATTAGAGCCGATGTTCCATCGGCTGACTTCCGGTATAACTCCCTTGCCGACAATGGTCAAGGAAAGAAATTTGGCTCTGGAATCCTTGAAGTTCAAAACTTGGTGTAAACAGGTCAAGTCTTCAGAAGACACGAATTGCGCGAATTAACACGAATTCGTGGACAATTCGTGAAATTCGTGTCAACCCTGTTCTGAGGCGGTGCCTCGCTAGTCCTCAACCCGCAGTGCGCTAACGAGGTCGTGCGCGTCCTGGATGCCGTGCCGCTGCATGAAGTCGCCGATGCCCGCGATGACCTGCAAGGCCGTTTGCGGCTCGTAGAAATTCGCGGTCCCAACGGCCACCGCCGTTGCGCCCGCCATCATGAACTCGATGGCGTCCGCCGCGTTCTGAATGCCGCCCATGCCGATGATCGGGATTTTCACTGCGGTCGCCGCCTCCCAGACCAGCTTCAGGGCGATCGGCTTGATGCATGGTCCGGTCAGGCCGCCCGTGACATTGGCGAGCCTTGGCCGCCGCGTCTCGATATCGATGGCCATCGCGGGGACGCTGTTGGTGATCGAGAGGCCGTCGCTGCCGGATTCCTCGGCGGCGCGCGCGTAGGGCTTGATGCTGGGCACGTTGGGGCTCATTTTGGTGATCAACGGCAGCGTCGTTGCCTTCCGGCACGCCGCCACCACCCGGCTGAGCAACGTCACGTCGGTCCCGAACTGCGCGCCCCCTTCCTTGATATTGGGACAGGAGACGTTGAGTTCGAGCGCGCCGACGCCCCCCAGCCCGTCCAGGCGCCGCGCCACTTCTGCGTATTCCTCGATGCTGGCGCCCCAGATGTTGATGATCGTGGGCACCTTCAATTCCTTGAGGAACGGCCAATATTTCCTGGTGAAACCCTCGACTCCGGGCCCTTGGAGGCCGATGGCGTTGAGCATCCCGCCGGTGACTTCGGCGGTCCGCGGCTTGGGGTTGCCCGCCACGGCGTGGAGCCGGATGCCCTTGACGACAACCGCGCCGAGTTGGTTCAGGTCAAGGAGTTGGGCGTACTCGACTCCGTAGCCGAACGTGCCCGAGGCCACCGTCACGGGGTTCTGCATTCTCAGCTTGCCGATGGCAACCGATAAGTTCACCTGCTTCATACTCCCTCCCATACGACCAAGCGGGAGTCGAACACGGGTCCTTCAGTGCATGTTCGCTGGTATTCCCAGCCTGAATCAGTCTTGATGGGGACAACGCACGTCAGGCAAGCGCCTACGCCGCAACACATCTGTTCGTCCATGGACAGTTCTGCCGGCATCCCGAAATCTGCGGCAATGCCTGCGACAGCCTTGAGCATGGGAGTAGGCCCGCAAGCGAAGAGCTTGCTCCTGCCCGTGGCTTGCTTCAACTCGGCTATGAGGGGTTGGGTCACCAGGCCTTTTTCCCCGGCCCCGCCATCCTCGGTGGCCACGCGCACCTCCCAGCCCAGCGCCCGAAACTCCGCTTCGCACAAGATGTCCGACCGGCGGCGTCCGCCGACGAATACGATGCCCTTTTGGGGCGAGCGTTGCGCCAGCAGATACAGCGCCGCCATGCCGTAGCCGCCGGCGACCAGCAGCGGAGTTTCTCCGCCGGACTGCGGCACGGTGAACCCGCGGCCAAGCGGCCCGATGGCGCTCAATTCGTCTGCGGCGCCCATCCGGGAGAGGGCTTGGGTGCCTTTGCCAACCGTCTTGTAAAGGACCGAGAAAGTATCGCCCCGGGTCTGGAAGATGCTGAACGGCCTCCTGAGCAGGACCTGCCCGGGCGACGGGATGCGGAGGTGAGCGAACTGTCCGGGTTGGACCAGCGGGGCGATCCGGGGCGCTTGCACGACCAACCGGAAGTAGAGGTCGGCGTCCGGCTCGTTGGAGATTATTTGGACTGTTTGCTCAACCATCATCTTGAACACGAATTGGGATTAGCATGGCGGGCCATGGAAGGGGTGTCAACGCCGGGCAGTCGGCAATTTGAGGCAGGTGTCGAGCTCGAGGTGAACGCCGGGTATGGCGACACGATCGTTGTGATTGCCGGTCTTCTGGTTGGTCATAATTGGTTTTTGGGGTTGGCGCGGGCTGAGGGGAGATTTTGGACGGAGAATGGACCGCGGAACACAGCCGCCGGCTTTTCCGCACTGCCCAGTTCTTCCGCATCCGCTCCGGCCCTCCGTAATGACAAAATGAAGGACTAGACTTTCCTTTCGTCTCCTGTCAGCAGTCAGTCAACGCCGGAAAGAAACCCTCTCGTGTGCGTACCGGAGAGGTCGCGCGGCACCTTCATGCGGTGGCGAGCAGTTCGTCCATGACACGGTGGAGGCGGATGAGAGTGGGGGCTTTGCCTTCGTCGAAGTGGCAAAGGACAGCCTCGCGGACGTTGGCGCGAAGTTCTTCCCAGGTGTCGGCTTCGGTGACGATGGAATGGCCGAGGGCGCGGGCAGTGAAGCCGCCGTCGGTGTCGTCTTCGCTGATTTCAAACACGATTTCGCTCTTGGGTTCAGTATAACAGGAAGCGGGGTGATCGGAAAGAGGTTGCGAACGGGACCGATGCAGCGGGGTTTCGTCCTGTCATTTCCTGCCAGCAGGCACGATTTTTTCAGCGAGATCAACGTTGTCGGACAACCGGCTCCCTGGAGGCCGGCTTGCCTGGTCACGGTTGCCTCAGAGCTTGAGCATCTCCTCCTGAGAGATGAGCCTTAGCCCCTCGGCTTGGAGCACCTGGCGGGCCTGGGCCAGTTCGTGAACCTCGAGGATGAGGATCGCGCGATTGTTGGCGACGAAGCCCGAGCAGTTGGCGAGGTTGATGTTGTTGCGTCCCAGGCAGTTGGCCACGCCATGCAATGCGCCGGGAGTGTCGGTCACCTCGACGGCCATGACCTCCAACAGCGACACCATAAGCCCCTTTTCCTTGAGCTGCCGGACGGCCACATCGAGCTTATCTACCAGGAATTTCATCACGCCGAAGCTGCCGCTGTGAGCGATGGTGACCCAGCAGATGTTCACCCCCGCATCGGCGAGGATCTTGGTGATGCGCGCGGTTTGGCCCGGCTTGTTTTCGACGAATACGGCGACGAGGTTCATCGGATGTTCGGGTTGAGTTTTAGAGTGATCGTTTATCGATCACGCGCCGCGCCTTGCCCTCGGAAACGGGCATCGAGCCGGCGGGGACGAGGTTGACTTTGGGCCGGATCCAGAGTTCGGCCCTGAGCTTTTCGGTGAGTTGGTGCTGCAAGTCCGCCAGATGTTCGGCGTCGCCGTCGAAACCGGCGGCGGCCAACTCGACCTGGACGGTCAGGTCGTCCAGGCCCTCCAGCAGGATGACATAGTTGCGGCCAACCTGGGGGTGGGCCATGAGCACTCGCTCGATCTGTTGCGGAAAAATATTCACGCCGCGAACGATGAGCATGTCGTCCGACCGGCCGGTGATGCGGTCCACGCGCCGATGGGTGCGTCCGCAGGGACAGGGTCCTGGGAGGATGCGAGTGATGTCACGCGTGCGGTAACGCAGGATGGGCATGGCCTCGCGTTGGAGAGTGGTCAGCACGAGTTCGCCGCACTGCCCTTCCGGGAGAGGTTCGCCGGTCTTGGGGTCAATGATCTCGAGCAGGAAATGGTCTTCCCACAGGTGCATGCCGCACTGTTGCGAGCACTCGAAGGCGACGCCCGGCCCGTTCATCTCGGTCAGGCCGTAAGAGTTGAACACCAAAATGCCAAGGGCTTGCTGGATCTTGTCGCGAGTCTCCTCCGTGTAAGGCTCGGCGCCGATGAAGGCCTTGCGCCAAGCCAAATCGCGGCGCGGGTCAATGCCCCGCTGTTCGAGGAAGCCGGAAAAGTAGAGGGCATAGCTGGGCAGGATATGGGTCGCGGTGGTGCGGAAATCCTGCATGAGCATCAACTGGCGTTCGGAGGTGCCCGGCCCGGACGGAATCACCAGGCAACCGACCTTCTCGGCGCCGTAATGCATCATCAGCCCCCCGGTGAACAGGCCGTAGCTCATCATGTTCTGGAAGACGTCGTGGTGGGTCACCCCGGTCATGACGAGCGACCGTGCCATCAATTCGGCGGCGTTATCAATGTCTTTCCTCGAGAAAAACAGCGCCTTGGGCTTGCCCGTGGTTCCGCTCGAGGTGTGCAAGCGCACCGGCTCATCGGGCGGCACGGCCAAAAACCCGGCCGGGTAGTGAGCCCTCAAGTCGTCACTCGTGGTCAGCGGCAGCCGCCGCAGGTCGGCCAAAGAGCGGATATCGTCGGGTTTCAAACCGAGTTCGGCAAACGCGCGCTGGTAGAACGGCACCCGCGAGGCCACGCGCCGGACCGTCTCCTGCAACCGCCCAAGCTGCAATCGCTCGAGCAGGGGGCGAGCCAGGGTCTCAGATTCATTATCCCAAAACATCGTGTTCATGTTCCGTTTCTCGAGAGTCTCGATCATTCGATGCCGACGGCGCCCGTGGGGCCGGCCACGGCCAAGTGCGGTTTGCGATTCACAACATTTCCGAACGAGCGGAACTATACCCAGCCGGGGCGGGCGATGTCAATGCGCGGCGGATGACATTGCTGGCGCCGGAACGTCGGCGGCCTCCGATTTCGGCGGCCGGACCGTCAACGCAACCCCCGCGGCAACCAGCAGCAGCACGGCGGAGATCGTATAGGAATAGGAATAGGATTGATGAAGGTCGAACATCCTGCCTCCGACAATGGGGCCCAGCACCCCGGCCAGCCCGAACGCCGTGAATAGACAACCGTAATTGACGCCCAGGTTGCGCACTCCAAAGAAGTCGGCGGTCGCCGACGGCATCAGGGGAAAGAGGGTTCCATAGCAGACTCCCGTGAACGCGGCCCCGAACAGGATAAGGCCGGGTGTAGTGTAGTGAACAAAAACGAACATGTTAACCGCCTGCAACAGGAACGCCAGGATTAGCGTTCGCGTCCGGCCAAATCGGTCGGAAAGGAATCCGCCCACCAAGCGGCCCAACGTGTTGAAGAGCGCCAGGGTCGCAACCGGGCCCCATCCCCACTTCATCCCCGCCTGGAACTTGGCGATCGATGCCACGTGAGCGATGATCATCAAGCCGGCAAAGGCCGAGAGCACGAACATCAGCCACAGTTGGTAAAACTGCGCGCTCCGCAGCATCTCCGGCCAGTTTGCATCCCTCCGCCCAAGCGCAGCCCCGGCCGGTAAAGACGCGGCCCGGGCGCCGGGCGCGGGAGTGTAGCCCGCCGGCGGGTTGGCCACCACCAGGGCGAGCAGCACGACAATCACGACCGTCCCCACCCCGAGGATCTGGAAGGTTCGGGCGATGTCCGTAACCCGCAGCAGATACTGCGTCAGCGGCGAGATATAAATGGCGGACAGTCCGATGCCGCTGACGACCAGCCCCGTGATGAACCCCTTGCGGCTCGGGGCGAACCATTTGATGCTCGGCGGCGTCGTGGCCGAATAGCCGAGCCCGATGCCCATGCCACCGATGACGCCGAAGGTAATCCGCATGGCCGCCGGCGTATGCGTCAGCGACGAGGTCAGCAGCCCCAGACCCAGCATAACCCCTCCGGCCATCACCACGAAGCGCGGCCCAATCTTGTCCTGAAGGCGCCCGGCAAAAATCATGGTGATCGCGAAGGCGGCTGTGGCAACTGAGAACGGCCAGGAGGCATCCTCGGCCGACCAATGCCACTGTTCACGCAGCGCCCGTCCCATGGTGGACCATGCGTAGAGAGAACCGAGCACGAGGTTGATGGCCAGGGCGGCGCCGACGACGGCCCATCCGCGCAAGCTGGAAGGTTTATCTTGGCTCATATACGTGATTAGTTGCAATTCATGATATATGCGGGACTTAAAGCGCGGCTCAGGCTAGACGAACGCGCGCCGCGCCGCAACCACAAACCAATCCCCGCGTTCTGCTTGACAACGGAGGCGTTCTGCCGCCCTTTATCGGGCAGAATGTGCCGGAGTAACGCGAGTCTGAGGCTCCCGGGTGATTTGCCGCCGCGAGCGTGTGTATGAACATCCTGGGCATCTCGGCCTTTTACCACGATAGCGCAGCGTGCCTGGTTCGGGACGGCCAGATTGTGGCGGCCGCGCAGGAAGAGCGGTTTACGCGCAAGAAACACGACGCGGCTTTTCCGGCACAGGCCGCCGCCTATTGCCTGCGCGAGGGCGGAATCGGTGTTGAAGACTTGGAAGTGGTGGCGTTTTACGAGAAACCGTTTCTGAAGTTTGACCGGATACTGCACACCTACCTGGCCTTCGCCCCTGCAGGGCTGCGCTCGTTTTTGATGGCCATTCCGCTGTGGATTCGGGAGCGGATTTGGATGAAGGAGCTGATTTGCAAAGAGCTGGGTTGCGAGCCCAGGCTCGTCTTTCCAGAACACCATGAATCCCACGCCGCGGCGGCGTTTTTTCCTTCGCCATTCAAGGCGGCGTTTCTGACGGTGGACGGAGTTGGGGAGTGGACGACGACGAGCTTCGGGGTGGGACAGGGCAACCGGGTGGAAATTCAGAGCGAATTGCAGTTCCCTCATTCGCTGGGCCTGCTCTACTCGGCATTTACCTACTTTACGGGCTTCAAGGTCAACTCCGGTGAATACAAGCTCATGGGCTTGGCGCCATACGGCCAGCCCAAATATGTGGACGTGATACTGCGGGAGCTGGTGGACCTCAAGGCGGACGGCTCGTTCCGGCTCAACATGCGCTGCTTCAACTACGGGGTAGGGCTGACGATGACCAACAGGCGGTTCGAGCGCCTGTTCGGAGGGCCGCCCAGGAAGCCCGAATCCCGGTTGACGCAGCGGGACATGGACCTGGCGCGCTCGATCCAGGACGTGACCGAAGAAATTATGTTGCGCATGGCGCGCCATCTGCGGCGGGAGACGGGCTGCAAACAGCTCTGCCTGGCCGGGGGGGTCGCTCTGAACTGCGTGGCCAACGGCCGCATCCTGCGGGAAGGCATCTTCGAGCGGATTTGGATACAACCGGCAGCGGGCGACGCGGGCGGGGCGCTGGGCGCTGCGTTGCTGGCCTGGCATCATTACCTGGGCAACCCGCGCCAGGCCGGCGGCCCGGGCGACGCGCAACGAGGCTCTCTGCTCGGGCCCAGTTTCTCGAATGAAGAGATCCGCCGCTTCCTCGCCGAAAAGCAGGCGCCCTTCCTCGAGGTGTCCGATGAAGAGTTGCCCGGACGAGTTGCCGATCTCATCCAGGCCGGAAAGGTCATCGGGTGGTTTCAGGGGCGGATGGAGTTTGGCCCCCGCGCCCTCGGCGCCCGCTCGATCATCGGCGATGCGCGTTCGCCCAGGATGCAGGAACTGATGAATCTGAAGATCAAGTTCCGCGAGAGCTTTCGACCGTTCGCCCCGACGGTCCTGAGGGAGCGGGTGTCGGAGTATTTCGATTTGGAGACGGAAAGCCCATATATGCTGCTGGTGGCACCCGTGGCCAGGGGCCAGCGCCTCGAGTTGAGCGCCGCCGAGCAGGGCCGTTTCGGCTTGGAGAAACTGCTCACGCCGCGCTCGACGATACCGGCGGTGACGCACGTGGATTACTCCGCCCGCGTGCAGACCGTGACTGAGGCCGGCCACCCGCTTTATTACCGGCTAATCAAGGCCTTTGCCGACAAGTACGGCTGCCCCGTCATCATCAACACGTCGTTCAATGTGCGTGGAGAGCCGATTGTATGCTCGCCCGAGCAGGCCTATCTCTGTTTCATGCGCACCAATATGGATTACCTGGTGCTGGGCAATTTCGTGCTCGAAAAAACCGGCCAGAAGCCGCTCGATAAGGACATTGACTGGCTCAGGGAATTTGAATTGGACTGAGGAGGCTACTCAAAATGAGCTTGCAAGAACTCAGACAGCTAAAGACGGGGGCGCGGGAGTTGCGCAAGTTTGGCCTGACTGTGGGCGGAGTTTTTGCGGCGCTGGGCCTGGCGCTATGGCTGCGAGGCAAGGGGCATTATCCCTGGTTCCTCGCTCCGGGGATGGTGTTGGTGGCGTTTGGGGCGGCGCTGCCCAAGGCATTGAAGCCGGTATATATCGCGTGGATGGCGCTGGCGCTGGCGCTGGGTTTCGTGGTTTCACACGTCGTTCTGACGCTGTTTTTCTTCCTGGTGATTACGCCGGTGGGATGGGCGGCGCGGCTGCTGGGCAAGGATTTCCTGCGGCTCAAGCTGGATCGCCAGGCCCCGACCTATTGGCTGCCCCGGGAGCGGGGCAAGACAAAGGCTCCGAGCGAATACGAGCGGCAGTATTAGGGGCCGGAAGACTCGGTCGCGACCTTTGTCGGAACCTTTGTCGAAGAACTGCCAATTCGACAAAGGTTGCGACAAAGGTTGCGACAAAGGTCTGGAACCGGACTTTCTGCGACAGGCTCCAGCCTCAATGCCTTTCGGAAATTCCCCGGCTTAGGATAGGCTGGAACGTGGCGGAAATCTCCAACCCCAACGGGGTTGTGGAGCAAAGCCCAGGGTTGGCGCAGCGCCAACCCTGGGTAATCGCGCGGCGATGCTCGTCAACCCCAACGGGGTTGCGGCCCAGCGGCCAGCAACCCAGTCGGCTGCGATCCCGCCGGCCACAACCCCGTTGGGGTTGGCGGCCCCTGCGCCGCCGGGACCCAGGGTTGTCCCTTCGGTCCAACCCTGGGCTTTGTTACACAACCGCTTTGCGGTTGAAGCCGCGCACGCCACTTTGGGGTGGAAATCCCGCACACTCTGGCCCAGAGGGAGGCACCCCGATGAATTCCCGAAAGGCATCGGCTCCAGCCGGATGTTTCACGGGCCAGAAAGAATTCAACAGGCTATTCGGCGAAACCCCGGAAGTTACTTCTTGACTGCAGCTCCAGGGAGAGGTCTCTGCTTCAATGTCCAGTCAAGACTGAGCTTGACCTCGTCACCGCTCTTGATGCCGAGGCCGAGGATTGTTTTTTCCACCGGCCCGGCCTTGTAATCGGACATTTTGATGACGGGCGAGGCAGTGATCCTGAGTTTTTTGTCCTCGAGCGGCGTGATTTTGACGGGCATGGAGATGGTGTTGGTGACGCCGGCAACGGCCAGTCGGCCCTTGGCCTCGAAGAGGTAGGGGGCGTCCTTGGACTTGGGCGCTTCCTTGAGCGTGAGTTCCGTGAGGTGGAAACGGATGGCGGGGTTTTTTTCCACCTTGAGGTGCTCGTACATGACTTCGTCCATCGAGTCGCTGTATGGCTTGCCGTCCTTCTCGCAGCTCTTGAGGGAGCGGACCTGGATAAAGACATTGGTGGCTTGACACTGCACTTTGCCGGGGGTGACGGCCTGGCCTGGCTCTGTAGGGAAGTCGGAGCCGACCTCGATCATGCCGGCGATGAGATTGCCTTTGACCCACCAGGTTGTGTGAATCAGGTTGGCGGTGCCTTCGATCCATACAAGGTTGCTGCTCCCGGGAGCGGAGGTGTAGAGGACGTTCTGGCCGGCCGCCTGGACGCCGAGGGCTGCTGCGGTTAACAGGGCGAGGTTGGCCGCGATGAGTGTTGATGTCTTCATGTCTTTTGGTCGTTGTTTAGTTCCAGTTTTGATTCATCAATCTTGACGTTGGATTTGTCAAGCTAATTCATACAACTCGGGTTTGATCGCCACGCGGCGGCCGGTGAGGACCGCCTCGTTGGCCTTAATGACGGCAACGGCGGAGTGGAAGCCCTCGAGGTAACCGGCGGACGCCCGGCGCTGCTGGATCTTCGTGGAGAGGTGTTCGTTGAGGCCCTCGACATCGGCGTCGCCGTAAGCTTCGATGTAATCCTTTTTGGCGACGATGATCTCAATGGCATTGCGGGTAAAGTTTTGCAGGGCGCTGAAGAGGGGAGTGGTGGTAATGGGGTCGATGGCCTTGCCGCCCGCCGGCTTGGGTTTGCTGGCATCGGCAATGAGGGCGATGCCGGTGTCTTTGTAGAATTGGTCCTTGGGGGCATAGACCTCCCAGCCTAAATTAGGGGAGTCGACCTCTTTGAACATCCAGGTCCTGCCGTCGCGGGACATGACGGCGGCATTGGCGCCGTAAAGCATTTCGTAAGCGGCGTCAAACGAGTTGCAGAGGGTGGCGTCGTAAATGAAGGGGACGCCGCCCGGGAACTCGAAGGTCGCCTGGACGGTGTCAGGCACGTCCCGGCCATCGTCGGTCCAGACCAGGAGGGAGCCGGAAGCGGTGACAGCGGTGGGTTTGGCGCTGAGGAACCAGCCGGTCTGGTCGAGAGCGTGACAGCCGATCTCGCCTATGAGGCCAAGGGAAATGGATTTGTCGAGGCGCCAGTTCAAGTCCTTTTCGCGGTCGGGATTGGAGGACTGAGCGTGCCAGCTTGTTTTTTTGTGCCACTGGGCGCGGGCCAGGACAGCCTGGCCGACGGCGCCGGAACGGATGAACTTGAGGATGAAAACCTGCTGCGGGTCCGAGCGTCCCTGGAGGCCGGCCTGGAAGAGGGACTGTTTGGCGGCCTTGGCGGCCAGGGCGATGGCGCGGGCGTCTTCGATGGTGTTTGCCAGCGGCGCCTCGCAATAGACATGCTTGCCGGCCTTGAGGGCGTCCAGGGCGATGTCTTTATGTTTGTGGGTGGGGGTGGCGATGACGACGGCGGGGATGTCCTGGTTGGCGAGGATGGTTTTGTAATCTTCGGTCGTGGCCACGCGCGGGAAGTCCTTGGCCAGGCGTCTGATGGAGGAGGGGTAGTTGTCGCAGATCGCGGCGACTTCGGCCTGGGGCACCCGAGCCAGGGTGTCCAGGATTTCTCGTCCCCACGGTCCGAGGCCGATGACGGCGAGCTTGAGTTTGGGTCCGTTGGCCTCGGCGGCGGCAGGTTCCTCGGCGGCTTGGGCGTACAACTCGACGCCGCCCAGCAGCGTCATCAGCGTCGCTGCCGAGCCGCCTCTTAAAAAATCGCGCCGGTTAAAATCCTGGAATTTCGTCTCGTTCTCGTTCATACCAAACATCTGTCTAATAACCGTAAGACTTGTTGGGCAGGGATGAAATTCAGTTTTTCGGTTATTGTCAAGCCTCGGTCAATGTCCAGCTTGACTCCGGCGCAAGGGAGTGCTGTAAATAGGGAGTGACCACGCCACAACTTTGGGGCTTATAGCGCGGGGGGCCTCCGAAGCGGCGTACAACAAAGAAAGACTATGGCTGACATCAAGTTTACCTGTCCGCATTGCCAACAGCAGATACAATGCGATCAACTCTGGTGCGGGCATCAGATCAACTGCCCCACTTGCCAAGGCACGATGGTGGTTCCCCAATTGGAGGCGCCCCCGGCCAGCAGCAGCCCCCTGGTGCCCAAACCGCCCTCCACACCCCAGCCGCGGCTTTCGGCGGGCAGGACGCAAGTGGCGCGTTCCACAACCGCCACGGGCGCGCCGCAAAAACAATTTCAACGCCCCGTCGAAAAGAACCAGAATCCGCTGCTCAAATATGCGCTTATCGGGCTTGCGGTCGCGGCGCTCGGGGTCGGCGGGTATTATGGGTACGACCTGCTCCTCAAGGGGCGCGACAAGTTCAAAGCGACATCGGAGGCATCGTCCAAGCGTCCCGTGGGAGGGGAGGTTGGGGCGGCCATGGACGCGAACGACGCGCTGGACAGGACCGATCCAAATCGCCCTGACTCCTCAATAAAGGCCGGCGTGAAAAAACGGATCAACGGGCGGCGCGTGCCGGGAGTCCAGTCTGCCGGGGACAGCGAGGCGGCGTTGGCAGACGATGCCGGCTCCGGCAGGCGCGGCGGCCGCGGTGCCGGCCGCGGTGCCGGCCGCGGCGGCGGCCCCGCGGCCGACGTGGCCCTGCCGGTGGTCGCCCCGGTCTATACGCTGGATGTCAGCAAAGTGGAGATACCGGTCAGCAAGGTCAACGGCGTCATCTCCGGCGCGAGTTTCGTGGCCGATGCCGCGCGAATCGACAAAGGGGTTGATTATTACGCCTTGACCTTGCGGCAGGGGGCCGGCCCCACCCCCGATCGCGCCGTTCGAGTTTTCCTCCATCTCAAGGCGACCGAAGGTCCCACCAACCAAACCTTTACGGTTTCCTCGGACGCCAAGGACCCGGCCGTGTCACGGGTGAGCAAGCTCTGGAGGACCAGCGCGGGCTTCGCCCCCACGGAGCAGCAGTTCAGTTCCAACTACGCTCTCAAGCTGGAGTTGGGCAAGATGGATCAGGGGATTATTGCCGGGAAGATCTTCCTGGCGTTGGATGACCCGGACAAAACAGTGGTGGCAGGAGTATTCATGGCGCCCTTTTCCGTCATGAAGCCGCCGACCCAAACTGCCGCCCAAGCCAGGTCCACGGGGCCGGCGGCGGGCATGTCGGCGGCGCAGGCAGCCGCCCGGCAGAAGAGGTACGGCAGGTAATGGCTGGGAACCTGAGCTTTTTGGACAAGGTGCTGGGGCGGATAGGGCGGTTGGATGCCGAGGGGCTCCAGACGGTCATCCAGCGGCTGGCCCGCGAGCGGACCTTTCTGGAGACGCTATTCAATACCATCGAGGACGGCGTGCTGGTGGTGGATGAGGCGGGCCGGATTCTGTATTTCAACCAGGCGGTGACGCGGTTGCTGGGGCTGCAGCCCAATGTCGAGGGCCAGCCGGTGACGCATCACATACCCGAGCTGGACTGGGAGAAGATCGTCCGGTTCAACGCGGCCGGGGGCCAGGGCGGGGTGCGGCATGAATTCGAGGTGGCGTATCCGCGACCTCGCTTTCTGCGGCTCTATGCGGCCC
>Ga0181524_10004367_pt1 | contig 13144 bp, 11 predicted proteins | sample PEATcosm2014_Bin_34_FD_119761 | JGI IMG/M metagenome (GOLD analysis project Ga0181524, IMG submission 119761) | Peatland microbial communities from MTU Mesocosm Facility, Houghton, MI, USA - PEATcosm2014_Bin05_60_metaG | ecosystem: Environmental > Terrestrial > Soil > Wetlands > Peat | place...
GAACCAGTGGTTTGGGCCATCGCCGCCGTGTCCACGCCCGCGTGCTTCAGGTTCTCAAGCAGTAGCGGCCCGAAGGTGTCGTCGCCCACCTTGGCTACCATCGCCACTCGATAGCCGAGGCGAGCCGCGGCCACCGCCTGGTTCGCGCCCTTGCCGCCGGGAGTCGTCTCAAATCCCGTTCCGATCAGTGTTTGCCCGATGGCGGGAATCCGCGGCGTGCGCGTAACCAGATCCATCGTAATGCTGCCCACAATCACAATCGGCTTGCGTGTGTCGCTCATGTTAGGTACCTCAATACAGCGGAGCTGCGGCTACCGATGCCAGCCCCACCAGGAAACACAGAAACATCAGTACGAGAAGCACCGTGGCCGCGCGTGGCGCGCCGGCAAACTCGCGCCACACAAATACACCCCAGCACGCCGACACCATGGTCGCGCCCTGACCAATGCTATACGAGACCGCCGGACCAACTAGGTGCGCGTCCGAAGCCAGAAAATTGGCCACGCCGCCCGTGCACCAGATGGCTCCGCCCAGGGTTCCCGCCATGTGCCAGCGGAAGGGTGCGCGCCAGTAGTCGCGGCCGTCGACAGGGGCCTTGCCATCCAGCGGCTTCTTCATCAGCAGCCAGTTCGCCGGCACCGCGGAGATCAGCACGCCGATGGTGAAGAACCACGTCACAGCATAGGGTCCCGGAGCCGCCTGCCCGGGCTCGCCGTTGAGCGCCCGCGCCACAAAGGGATAAAAGCAGCCCATCAGCACACCGCACGCCAAGCTGATCACAATGCCGCGCACCGTAGTTGCCTTGGCCGTGGCTTCGCGCTTGCTGTAGGCCGCCGCGTCCAGCACAATCGCTACCACCACCAGCGCCACGCCGCCAAAAAGCAGCAGGGGATTGCCTACCGGTTTGATCACGTAGTTCGACACCGCGCCGATCACCAGCGCCAGCCCGATCCCCACCGGAAAAGCCACTGCCATTCCAGCCACATCAATCGCGGCCACCAGCAGCAGGTTCGCTACGTTGAAGATCGCCCCGCCCGCCATGGCGTAGAGCATGGGCGCGACTGGCGTCTGCGCTATGTCGCGCAGAAACGGCGTTCCCGTGTGGCCCATGCTGCCGGCCGTCAATCCCCAGAAGATCGCGCCGATCGCCATGCCGATCACGTAATCCCAGTAGAAAAGCTGGAAGCGATAGCCGGGGCACAATTTCAGTGTGTTCGCCCACGATCCCCAGCACAGCATGGTCAGAATCGTGAGGCATAATGCGGCCACATACGTTTCGGGAACAAGCATCGTGAATTCCCTCCGTTCAACCACCGACTTGCGGCAAACAAGGAACCATAACGCATCGGTCCTGAGGATGTATATAGGCTGCGGAAATCAGTCCCGGACGTATGAAGATATTCGGGCTCGGAAACTCGATATCTGGCGTATTCTTTTAGGAGGGGTCGACTTCATTGAGTCGCGATGAGATCATAACTCGGTTACGCGAAAACGAAGCGGCACTCCGCGCAAAGGGAGTTCTGCACGCGGCCCTGTTCGGTTCGCGCGCGCGAGGCGATCAGCGGCCTGGTAGCGACACAGACATTCTGATCGAATTCGATCCGATGGCGCGCATTACCGTTTTCGATTATGCCGGTTTGAAACGCTACATTGCCGCCATGTTCGAAGGGCCGGTCGATGTGGTGAACCGCGACGGATTAAAGCCTCACCTGAAACGCGCAGCCGCAGATGCAATTTATGCCTTCTGACATCCTGGGTATACTGGGCGACATCGAGGCACACGTCGACCTCGCAGTTCAGTTCACTGCAGGTCTCGATTATGCAGCATTCTGCGAGGACACACGGACAATCTACGCGGTAACGCGGTGCCTTGAGATTATCTCCGAAGCATCTCGGCGTCTTCCGGACGACTTGAAAATGCGTCACCCAGCCATCCCATGGAGAGATATTGCAGGCGCTGGCAACGTCTACCGTCACGACTACGAAGATGTTGCCGCCAGGATCATCTGGGATACAGTCCAGTTGGCATTGCCTCCGTTGCGCAACGCGATCGTCGGGGAGACCGAGCGGATTCTCTCATCAGAGGGTGAGGAAAACCCAGACAAATCTTAATCCGATTGGCGAGCTCAGCCCTTCGCCGCCTTCACCGCCTCCGTCAGCGCCGGAACCACCTCGAACAGATCGCCGACGATGCCGTAATCGGCTACCTCGAAGATCGGCGCATCAGGATCTTTGTTGATGGCCACAATGCACTGCGAGCCTTTCATGCCGACTAGGTGTTGAATGGCTCCCGATATGCCAACCGCCAGATAGAGCTTTGGCGCAACTGTCTGCCCGGAGCTGCCCACCTGCCGCTCCATGGGCATCCAGCCGTTGTCACAAATGGGCCGCGATGCGGCCATCTCTGCACCAAGCGCTCCGGCGAGTGCTTCCATCAACGGCAGGTTTTCCGCACCCTTGATTCCGCGACCCACGCCCACAATCCGCTGCGCCGAGCCGAGGTCGACCGTCTGCGCCGATTCACGAAACGGCTCGCCGGGTTTGGTGCGAATCTGTTCCGGCGCAATCTCGGGGTTAAACTCCTCAATGTTCATCACGCCGCCGCTGGCCGCATCGGCGCGAAAGGCGCCGTTCTGGATCGAGACAAAGCAAGGCCCTTCGCCCTCATGACGGACGGTCGCGTTCACTCGTCCTTGAAAAAGTTGGCGCTCAAACAATGGCCCCTCTGCGATCGCCGTGACATCGCCGACGAGCACCTGGCCGAACTTTGCTGCGAGGCGCGGAACAAAATCGCGTACCTGGTAGCTGTGCGGAAAGAGGATGTATTGGGGCTGGAGTTTGCGAATGAGTTGCTCGAACGCCAGCACGTAGCCGTCGGCAGTGTAGGTCTCAAGCAACGGATGCCGAATCGCATGTCCGGCGCGGGGAGGCGGCCCGGAGATCTGAAGAAAAATGTTCTTGTTGGGTTCGCCAATGGCAGCGGCTTCCAACCCCAGGCCCGTCAGGCTGGCCAGCTTGCAGCCGGCGGCCAGAGTCTCCTGAAAAATGCGCGCGCTGCCATCGCGACGCGCTTCCTCGACGACCAAAACTCCACTCATAACACCCGCGCCTCCGTCTTGAGCTTTTCGACCAGCACTGCAGCGGCCTCTTTCGCCGATCCGCCCAGAATCTGCGTCGATTTTTGCTTCTTTGGTGCAGAAATCTGCTGGAGCGTCACCGTCGGCGCGGCCTCCGCGCCCAGTTCCGCAGCGTTCACCGCCCGCAGCTCCTTGGTCTTGGCGCGCTTGATGCCCATCAGTGTGGCATAGCGCAGCTTGTTCCCACCCGACTGCATGGTCAGCACCGCGGGCAGCGGCATTTCGATGAACTGATACCACCCCTCTTCGAGCTCGCGCTTCACCTTGAGGCCCGCTTCAGTTTTCTCCACGTGCAGAATCAGCGTGGCATGCGGCAGCCCCAGCAGCTCGGCGAGAATCACGCCGGTCTGGCCCAGTCCCAGGTCTTCGGACTGCAATCCAGTCAGCACCAGGTCAGGATTCTCCGGCTTGATGGCCGCCGCGAGCAATCGTGCAACACCTAAAGCATCGCGCGCGCCCAGATCGTCCGAGAGAATGTGAATAGCCCGATCCGCGCCCTTGGCGAGGGCTTCGCGAATCGTCGATCCCACACGCTCCGGCCCCGCGCTGAGCACGATCACTTCGCCGCCGTGCTTCTCCTTGAGCTGCAACGCCTCTTCCAACGCATAAGCATCCGGCTCGTTCATCGCCCACTGGAGCTCACGCTCTTCGATCCATTTCGCGTTCGCCTCGATGCGAACTGGCGCATCCCGGTCAGGCACTTGTTTGATAGCAACAACGATCTTCATAGTTTGGTCCTTGTGGGCAAGTGCCTTATTCGCACTTTCGGTTTTTCCAATCAATCGTGACGGTGACATCGCCCTCAGTACAGATGCCCTTTTTGCAGCGGGCGGACTGTGGAGCGTAGATATAAACCAAAATATTCTCGTAGTTCCTGGTCCATGTGATCACGTGGCCATCGATTAGGACCGAATCTCGACCTGCGAAACCGGTTAGCTTTGGACCTCGTTCGCTCTCAGGTGCGAGTTCATCGACAAGCTGATCGATTTCGTCACTCGATAAGGCTGAATCCGTACGGATCATTTCAGGGGAGTAAAGTCTTTTTTCCAATCCGATTTCGCAAACTTGGCCATCACTTGTGTACCTGGGCATCATGAGAACGCCGGGGCGGACCTCGTAAGCCTCGACCTTCTTGTATTTTGAGAACTGTGGGTTTTGCGAACTCGCAGGCACAACCGTGAGCAGTGCGAAGCCGGCCAGCCAAAGTAACTTTGCCATGAAATTCCTCTCTTACATGCGCGCTTGTTCGGGCTAGCCTTCCGGCAATCCCCGCGCCGCAATCTGCGCAATGTCCAACAGCTCCGGCGCGCCTTCGCCGCGAGCCGCAAGAGCATCTCGCAACATCGTATTGCAGAAGGGGCAGGCCGCGGCGACTACGCCTGCGCCCGTCGCAACCAGTTCCGCGGCGCGGATGTGGCTCACGCGCTCACCTTTTTCCTCACCGAGAAACGCCAACCCTCCGCCGGCGCCGCAGCAAAAACTCCGCTCCCGCGAACGCGGCGCTTCCACCAGTTCGCCGGCCAGCGCGGCGATTTGGCGCGGCTCGTCGTACACTCCACGATAGCGCCCCAGATAGCACGGATCGTGAAACACAATTTTCTCCTGGTTTTGGACGGAAGGCAGTTGGGAAGCGAAGCGGGCCAAGAACTCGCTGTGATGTTCCACCTCGGGCGGCACGCCAAACTCTTTCCAGTCCTCCTGAATGGTGCGTACGCAATGCGGGCAAATGGTCACGATCTTCTTTACTCGATTTTGCTTGAGTGTTTCGAGGTTAGCTTCCGCCAGTTGCTGAAACACCAGATCGTTGCCCAGCCGGCGGACTGGATCGCCGGTGCACTTTTCCTTGCGCAGCACGCCGAAGCTCGCGCCCAGGTGCCGCATCACCCGTACCAGCGCCAGAACAATCTCGCGCCCCTGTGGATCGTACGCGCCCATGCAGCCCAGCCAGAGGCAATATTCCTGCGTTCCGTCGAAGATCGGCAACGCATGTTTCTCCACAAACTTGTCGCGTTCAGAAGCGGCCATGCCCAGCGCATTGCTTCCGCGCTCCAGGGCCAGAAAAAGCTTGGCTCCGTAATCGTCCTCCCAAGCGCCCGTATTCACCGCGCCGCGCCGCAGTCCCACCAGGATCGGCACATGCTCAATGCCCACCGGGCACTGGAACTCGCAGGCCCCGCAGGTGGTGCACTCGAATGCCGCCTCCTGCGTGTTGTATTTGCCGAGCAGAGGCTCCTCCGAGCGGGGTCCAAACTCGTTCAGGTACCCGCGCAATCCGAGGACAATTTCCTTCGGGTTCAACTGCTTGCCGGTGTTATTTGCCGGGCAGTGTTCCATGCAGCGCCCGCATTCTACGCATGAGTACGCCTGCAGGCTCACCAGCCGCGTCAGGTCCTTGCCCGCAACCAACCCGAAGTCCTCGTCGCCACTGAGTGGAGGAATGTGCGCGAAGCTGCCACGCGAGAAGAAAACGGTGAACGGGCTCAGCACGAGGTGCAGATGCTTGGTGTGCGGGATGAGCGGCAGAAACGCGAGCAGCGTGAGAGTGTGCGCCCACCACAGCGCCTGCACCGCGCCGCCCGGTCCCGTCACGAAGAACGCCGCGAGATACGTTGCCATCAGCACAAAGATCAGCAGCGCAATCAGGCCCGACTGCCACGAAAGCTTACCGAGCCATTTGGGCCGGACGAAAAATCTGCGCACAAATAGCCCAAAAATCCCCACCGCGCAGCCGACGGCAAAGATTGCTGCAAAATCAAAGTAGATACGCCCCGCGCGCCCCGCGGGATCGAGGAAGCCGACGCCCAGAATCAACGCGCAATGGTTCAGCGTGACCAACGCGAAAGCGCAGAAGGCCCAGAACACCAGGGCATGTGCCACGCCCGCTAGCGGCCGCTCGCGAATGACCTTCGCCTGCAGCAGCACCTCCCAGACGAAATCGCGCACGCGCTTGGCCGTAGGGAAGAGATGAAAATCTGGGTCTTTCTTCGATTGCAGAATCTTTCCGAGAATGGGCCCGAAGCGTCGCCAGAATCCGTAAACCGACGCCGCCGCGAGAACGACGAACAGCCCTCGTTCCCAGAGCGCAAAGTGCCGGGGCTCGGTCAGGATTGGCAGCAGGTCCATCATGGGCGTACCAAGTCACAATACACGATGGCATCAGGCCGAGGATTTCAGTAGTTTGAGTTCGGGGTGGCGTTTCACAGTGGCAACTTTCATGCAGTCGATTGTACGGCCTCTTCGGGGCAGCCTCGATTCGCGTTACACTTCGAATGGGCGCTGGCCGCCACCCCGGCGACAGGGCCATCGATCATTGGAGAACGAATTTGTCCAGATATCTTGTTACCGGCGTTGCCGGATTCATCGGCCGCTCCATCGCAGCTGCGCTTCTGGAGCGCGGCGAATCGGTACGCGGCATCGATAGCTTCATCACCGGCAAGCGCGCCAACCTCGCGGGCCTTGAGGCCATGGAGTTCCTCGAGGGCGACCTGGCCGATTCCGCCGTCTGCGACCGGGCCTGCGCCGGCGTTGACATCGTTTTCCACGAGGCGGCCCTGGCGTCGGTCCCGCGCTCGGTGGCCGATCCAGCCGCCACCAATCGCAATTGCGTCGATGCAACCCTCAACGTGCTGGTAGCCGCGCGCGCCGCCGGTGTGCGCCGCATCATCTACGCAGGCTCCTCCTCGGCTTACGGCGATGCGCCCACGTTGCCCAAGCACGAAGAAATGCTGCCCAACCCCATGAGCCCCTATGCCGTAGCCAAGCTGGCGGGCGAGCACTACATGCGCGCTTTCACCCGCGTCTATGCCATCGAGACCGTCACTCTGCGCTACTTCAACGTCTTCGGCCCCTACCAGGACCCCACGTCGCACTACTCCGGCGTCCTGGCCATCTTTTGCCGCAAAATGCTTGCCGGTGAGCAGCCCACGATCTACGGTGATGGCGAACAGAGCCGCGACTTTACCTACATCGACAACGTGGTTGCGGCCAACCTGCTGGCCGCCGACGCTCCCGCAGAAAAGGTCGCCGGTCGCATGATGAACGTCGCCACCGGCACGGCCGCGACGCTCAACCAGACCTTTGAGCTCCTCTGCGGCCTCACCGGCTATCGCGGCAATCCCGCCTACGCCGAGCCGCGCTCCGGCGATATCCGCCACTCCCTGGCCGACATCCGTCTCGCCGGTGAACTGATCGGCTACGCGCCCTCAGTCGATTTCCCTGAAGGACTCCGCCGCACCGTCGAGTGGTATAGGGCCTCGGACCAGGCTACTTAACGCCGAACTGGCGCCGCCCTTGCCTGATCGGGTCCCATTGTGACGAACAGCATTGACGAATCGCTTTTTATGGACGAAACTGGCAGGGTTTTCCTCAGAATTGGCTTTTCGTTCTGAACGCCAGGGTCATCCCTCTTGTCCCCGTTTGGCTTGGGAGGATGGCAGGCCCATGGTGGGCGTCGGCTGCGGTATGCCGCGGCGGACCATTTCGTTTCAGGCCGTTCAAGAGTTTTCGATTCTGGTTTTAAGGCGAATCGAAAACGCTCTCATCCGGCGGGAAACGGGCGAAGGCTTTGCTCTGCGTGAGTGCATATGAGCGAGGTTCTTGTCCGTTGCCTGATTTTCTGTCCATCCAGTTTGCATTTCCTGACGATCCCGCGCCGCAGGCTGCGACCGAGGCGCAGCGCTCAGGATCGACCTCGTTGCGCGGGTTGGGTCAAGCTGTGTGGCGTCGCCGTCGCTTCATTGCCGCCATCGAAGCAGCGCTGCTCGTCGCTTGCCTTCTTTATTGCCTCATCGCGCCCAATCAATACGAAGCCAACGCGCGCGTCGAGTTGCGCACCGCACCGGTTTCTTCGCTGACGCTTGATGCGCAGGAGCCCTTTGCCTCGGCCTCCGTCCTCTCCGCGCCGATGGCGCTTGAAACCCTGGCCAGCGTCCTGCGCAGCGATCAACTCGCCTGGCGCGTGATTGCTGGGCTCAAGCTCTATCAGCAGGCGGGCTTCCGTGGCCGCTTCAACCAGCGTTTTCCCGGATTCAACCCCGACAAGCCCGCTCCCGACGCAGAGGCCTGGCTTCTCGATCGCTTCGCATGGCGCCTGCACGTGCAGACCATGCCGCGCACACTGCTGGTTGAGATTCGCTTCCGCTCCCGCGACGCCGCATTGTCGGCCGCGGTCGTCAACGCTCTCATCCGTGCCTTTCAGGAACAGGAGACCGAATCGCAGATTCAGGCCACGGCGCAAGCCTCCGGCTGGCTCAATGCCCAACTCGCCGATTTGAAGGCACGCGTCGACCATGACCAGCAGCGTCTTGCCGATTTCGAGGCGCAGCACGGCATAGTGAGCACGCCGGAGGTGCAGGCCAACGGCCAGCCCGGCGAAACCGAGCACGCCTCAGTCTTTCTTCAGATCGACGAGCTCAGCCGCCAGCTAGTTGCCGCTACCACGGACCGCATCCTCAGCGAAGCCGAGTTTCGTGCCGCCTCACAGGGCGACCCCGAAATGGTCATCGCTGCGGATGCGCGCCTGCAGGCCCCGAACGCCAGCTTTGCCACCGCACTTCTCGAGCAGATTCATGCCCGCCGCAGCGATCTGGAGCAGGAACAGGCCCAACTCAGCGCCGAACATGGCCCCAGCTTTCCGCGCGTCGTCGAAATCGGCCGTCAACTGCAGGATCTCGACCGGCAGAAGCAGGCGGAAGACGCGAAGCTCGTCGGGCGCTTCCGCAGCAACTGGCAAACCGCTCTCGATCGCGAGCAGTTGGTGCGCAAGAGCCTGGAAGAGGCGACCAGCGAGGGCATGAAGCTGAACGAGGCCGCCACGGAGTATGCCGTCATGCGTCAGGAAGCGAACGCCAGTCATGAACTTTACGTACGCGTGCTCGAAAAATCCGAGGAAGCCGGTCTTGCCGCTGGGGTGCACAGCTCCAACATCTCGGTGGTCGATGCCGCACGCCTACCCGTCAAGCCCGTCGCGCCCGATCTGCCGCTGTATCTCGCCATCACCTTCTTTGCCGGCCTTTGGATCGCCGTGGGAGCCGCGCTGCTCCGCGAGTCGCTAGCAAAACCCGCAGCGCGCGCTGCCACAGCTCTGCTGGCATTGCTGGTTGCCGGCGCCTGTCTCCGCGCCCAGCCGCCCACGCCCAACACTTCGGGCCTGCCCAGCGGGGTGGTCAACATCCCGCAATCGCAGGAAACCCGCAGCCTACCGAATCCCAAGGAAGCTCCCGCGGTCTGGAACAACGCCGGCACGGCCGGTGTCCCGCCGGTCGCCGCTGCGCAAACTTCTTCGCCCATGCCTGCGCCCATCGCCTCCGGCGACTTTCTCGACATCAGCGAGTACCACACGCCCGAATTTCATTCCACAGTGCGCGTTTCGGCCACAGGCACAGTCACGCTGCCCATGATTGGCGAAATCAACATCAACGGCATGGATGAGCAGGCCGCAGCGCGCGCCATCGATGCCGCTTTGCTGGCCAAAGGCATGCTCCTGCATCCGCTGGTCTCGGTGCTGGTCACAGCCTACGCCGGTCAGGACGTGAGCGTGCTCGGCGAAGTGTCTCGCCCCGGCGTGTATCCCTACACCTACCACCATCGGTTGCTTGACCTCATCTCCGCTGCCCAGGGACTCTCGCCCAATGCCGGACGCCTTGTGAACATCTTTCATTCCGGCGACCCCAAAACTCCGCATGCGGTGGTTCTCGATCCCAGCGGCACTGACACGGCATCCGATCACAACCCGGAGCTCAGCCCCGGCGACATCGTGCAGGTGAGCCGCGCCGGTCTCGTCTACGTGGTGGGCGACGTCATCCGTCCGGGCGGTTTCCCGGTCGATCCCGTGCAGGGCCTCACCGTGGTGCAGGCGCTCTCGCTGGCCTGGGGGCCGTCGCTCAATGCCGCCGTCACCCACGCCGTGCTGATTCGCGAGCAAAAGGGCGGCCGCACCATGATTGCCCTCAACCTCAGGCGCATGTTGCGCGGCCAGGATCCCGATCAGCCCGTCCAGGACCGCGACATCCTCTACGTGCCCGATTCCTTTGCCAAGAATCTGGCCAACCGGACGATGGAATCCGCCATTCAATCCGCCATCGGCGTCACCATCTACTCCGCACTGGTTTATTCGCAAAGGTATTGAGACCCTGACGATGCGACGGATTGCCTGGACTCTGCTGCTACTTTTCGCGTTTGCCATTCCCTGGGAGTACTCCCTCGATCTCGGCGAGCCGCTGGGCAATGTGGCCCGCATCGCAGGGCTGCTGGTCCTGCTGGCGGCGGTTCCTGCCATTTGTCAGGCCGGCCGCATACGCACTCCCAACGCATTCTGCTGGATCGCGCTTGCGCTCTATCTCTGGTTCTGCTGCACATGTTTCTGGAGCATCGATTCCGCCGTCACTCTCGAAAAACTCCGCGGCTATTTTCAGGAGATGATGATCGTCTGGCTGGTGTGGGAATTTGCCGATACGCCCGCCGATCTCCGCAACCTGTTGCGCGCCACCGTAGCCGGGTCGTGTGTTCTCGCCGTGCTTACCCTGGCCGCCTTCCGCTCGCCCGAGACCTTCGCCGCCGGCCAGATCCGCTTTGCCGCCTACGGCCAGGATCCGAATGAAGTAGCTCGTTTCCTCGATCTCGGCTTTCCTCTTGCCGCCCTCCTGGTGCATTGCGAGCGCCGCTGGCCGCTGCGCCTTATGGCCATCGGATTTCTGCCGTTCGGCGTCGTCGCTGTTTTGCTCACCGCTTCCCGCAGCGGATTCCTTGCCGCTCTCGTGGCTCTCGCCGGCTGCTTGCTTCTTCTGGCCCACGGTCATGCCCGCCGAGTCGCCGCCGGCCTCTTCGCTTTGCCGCCTTTCCTCGCCGCCCTCTGGTTCATCGTTCCCCGCGGCACCCTCGACCGGCTCGCCACCATCCCGGAGCAATTGCAGGGCGGTGACTTGAACCAGCGCCTCAACATCTGGTCGGCCGGCTGGCGCGCTTTTGCGCATGCGCCGCTCTTCGGCACCGGAGCCGGCTCCTTTGTCGCCGCCGCGCATCTCGCGCCCATCGACACCGCGCACAACACTGTGCTGTCCATTCTGGTCGGAGGAGGGCTCTGTGCGCTGTTTCTCGCGTCGCTGCTTCTCGTCCTGGCCGTTCGCGCGACGCTCCAAACCGATGGCCCTCTGCGCCTCGCATTGGTCACATGCCTGCTGGTCTGGGCCATCACCTCTCTCATCGCCACGGTCGAAGAGAACCGCACTACCTGGCTGCTCTTCGGCGTCATCCTAGTCGCCGCGCGCCTCACCGCGGAAGACCCGCGCGGTCTGGCTGCCTGTTTCCAGCCTGCGCCGTTGCGCCCATCCGCTGCTCCAGCCCCGCCATTTGTGGCGCAGCCGAGCTCCTGAAAGGCGCGTCGCCATGTCGCCCACTACGTCCATCGCCTCGGCCACCCGGGTTTCCGCCGTCCATCGCAGCATGCTGCGCGCCGCCCTCTCTGTTGGTGCGGCGGGCATCTTCGTCAAGCTCATCGCCACGGCGAAGGAGATTGGAGTTGCCTCCGTCTATGGCCGCTCCGATGCCATGGACGCCTTCCTCGCCGCGGCGCTCATTCCCAGCCTGCTCGTCAACCTCATCTCAGAATCCATGAATCAGGCGCTGGTGCCCACGCTGGTCCGGGTAAGGGAACAGGAGGGCCGCGATCGCGCCCAGCAACTGCTCTCGAATTCGATGTTGTCGATGTGCCTGCTTCTCGGCGTAGCGTCCGCCCTTATGGCGCTTCTCGCCCACGGCTTCTTCCCGCTGATTGCCTCGAACTTCCCGCTCGCCAAGCTCACGCTTTCCATCCGCCTTTTTTACGGCCTCTTGCCCATCGTCCTCCTCACCGGCATCGCCACCAACTGCACCGCGATTCTCAACACGCTCGATCGCTTTGCCTTACCCGCGCTCGCACCGGCAGTCATCTCCATCTCGGTTCTATTTGGCGCGTTGTTTCTGGGCAGCCGTTTCGGCATCTGGGCCATGGTCTATGCCACGCTGGCAGGCTCGCTGCTGCACGTCATCATCGTCGCGTGGATGATGGAAGCCCACGGCTATACCTTCCGTCTGCGCTGGCATGGCATGAACGAGGCCACGCGCGAGGTCGCCGGGCAATATGGTCCTGTATTGCTCAGCAGCGTCGTCGCCTCAGGCGGCCTGCTCGTCGATCAGTCGATGGCCGCCATGCTGCCCACGGGCAGCGTCTCCGCTCTGGTCTACGCCAATCGCTTCGTCAGTGTCGTGCTAACGCTGCTGGCCGGCGCGGTTTCCACCGCCATCGTGCCCCACTTCTCGCGCATGATCGCTCACCGCGACTGGGCCGGATGCCGCCACACCCTCCGCACCTGGGTTGGTATTACCGCGCTGGTCTCGATCCCCATCGCGGTTCTCCTCATCGCCGGCGCGCGGCCGCTGGTGCGCGTGGCCTACCAGCACGGCCGCTTCGGCGCGCACGACACCACGATTGTTGCCTCCGTGCTTGCCATGTACGCTGTCCAGATTCCGTTTTACGTGACCAGCCGCGTCTACTACCGCTTTATCGTGGCCATGCGCCGCACCGACCTCGTCCTCTACTGCGGCACGATCAACCTGGGCCTCGATATTGTGCTCAATCTCATCCTCATGCACTGGTTCGGCGTGGCTGGAATCGCCCTTGCCACCTCGCTCTGGACCGTGAGCACCTTCATCTTTCTTTGGTACTGGAGCCGCAAGCTCCTGAAGCGGGCCGCGGCGGAGGCAGCCGCATGAGCCTCAAGCCCGCGCAATACCTGCTGCGCATCGACGATCTTTGCCCTACGGTTCGGGCCGAAAGCTGGGCGCAGTGGCAGGCACTGATCGCAGATTTCGACTTGCAGCCGATTCTGGCCGTGGTTCCTGACAATCGGGATCCGGAGCTCGAGGTTTCTCCACCCGACGCGGGGTTCTGGGAGCGCATGAGGGCTCTCGAGGCTGCCGGAGCGGCGATTGGCCTGCACGGCTACCGCCATCTGTGCGTGAACCGGGGGCGC
>Ga0181524_10004368_pt1 | contig 13144 bp, 14 predicted proteins | sample PEATcosm2014_Bin_34_FD_119761 | JGI IMG/M metagenome (GOLD analysis project Ga0181524, IMG submission 119761) | Peatland microbial communities from MTU Mesocosm Facility, Houghton, MI, USA - PEATcosm2014_Bin05_60_metaG | ecosystem: Environmental > Terrestrial > Soil > Wetlands > Peat | place...
CGCGTCCTGCGCCAGGACCCCGATGTCATCCTGGTCGGTGAGATGCGCGACCTGGAGACAATCGATGCGGCCATCACGGCGGCCGAGACGGGCCACCTGGTCTTCGGCACGCTCCACACCACGGGCGCCGCCAAGACCATTGACCGCGTCGTCAACGCCTTTCCCACCAACCAGCAGGAGCAGATCCGCATTCAGCTCTCCACGGTCATGCAGGCAGTCATCTCGCAGTTGCTCATCCCGCGCGTGGACAAGCCGGGACGCGTCGCCATCTTCGAGATCATGGTCAACACCCCCTCCATTGCAGCCTCATTCGCGACAACAAAACCTTCCGCATCCAGTCCGACATCCAGACCGGGGCCAAGTACGGCATGGTCACGCTGGACAGCTTCCTGATCGAGAAATACCTGGCCGGCATGATTGCCCGGGAAGAGGTGGTGACCAAGGCCCAGGACCCGGTGACCGTTCAGGCCAAACTCCAGGAACTCGAGCTCGCCCAGGCGGTCGGAGCTGACACCGGCGCCCTCATCGAAGGCAAGACCTGATTCCATCAAACACCAGATATGGCTGAGGAAATCTCCAGTCCCCTCCTTTCGCTGGTCAAGAGCCAGGGCTTGATTGACGACCTCCAATTCGAAGAGGTCGCCGGCGAGTTCAAGCGCACCGGCAAGCCGGTCATGCAGATCCTCCAGGACTTCGGCATCCTGGACCTCGATACTATCCTCCAGGTCATCGCCGACCATTTCGCCACCCAGGTTGTCACCATCCGCGAAGGAGACCTGACCCTTGATTTGCTCCAGACCATCCCCGCCAAGACGGCCCGGATGTACCAGTGCCTGCCCGTCGCCCTCAATGGAGGCACCTTGCAAGTCGCCCTAGCCGACCCCTTTAACGTCGGCCGCATCGACGAGTTGAACTTCGTCATCAAGAAGGACATCCAACTCGTCATCGCCGACCCCGCCCGAGTCGAAAAGGCCATCGAGAAATTCTATCCGGCGGCGGGCGGCGGCGGCGGCGAGGACACCACTGAAAGCGTCTCGGAGTTGCTCAAGGAGTTGGGCGCCGACAAAGACATAGCCCAGGAGGTCAGCGCCGCCGTGGCGACCGATGACAAGACGCTGATGGAAGACCTGGCCAACCAGGCACCCATCGTGCGTTTTGTCAATCTCGTCCTCTTCCAGGCAGTCCAGGATCGGGCGAGCGACATCCATTTCGAGCCTTTCGAGACCGACTTCCGCATCCGCTACCGCGTGGACGGCGCTCTCTACGAAATGTCGCCCCCGCCCAAGCAGTTGGCCCTGCCCGTCATCTCGCGCATCAAGGTCATGGCCAACCTCAACATCTCCGAGACCCGCATGCCTCAGGACGGCCGCATCAACTACTCCTTGGGCAGCCGCTCGGTCGACCTGCGCGTCTCGACCCTGCCCACCCAGTTCGGCGAATCGGTGGTGTTGCGCGTGCTGGACCGGAATGCCGTGAGCCTGGAACTTGAATCGCTGGGCTTCCCCAAGTACCTTTACGATTACATGTCGGAGGCCGTCCAGCGTCCAAATGGCATCGTGGTGGTCACCGGCCCAACCGGCTGCGGCAAGACGACCACTCTCTACTCCTGCTTGCGCCGGGTCAACACCATCGACTCCAAGCTCCTCACCGCCGAGGACCCGGTGGAATTTGACATCGAAGGCATCATGCAGGTGGCCATTAATGAGTCCGTCGGGTTGACCTTCAGCCGCGCCCTGCGCTCGTTTCTGCGCCAGGACCCGGACATCATCATGGTCGGAGAAATGCGCGATTTGGAGACGGCCCAGATTTCCATCCAGGCATCCCTGACCGGGCACCTGGTCCTGACCACGCTCCACACAAACGATGCCCCCGGAGCCATAACCCGCCTCATCGATATGGGTGTCGAGCCGTTCCTGATTTCCTCCACCATGGTCGCCGTGGCGGGCCAGCGGCTCGTGCGCACCATTTGCAAAAGCTGCCGCACCCCTTTCGAGCCTACCGAGAGCCAACTCACCCTGCTCAATCTCTCTCCCCACGATTTGGGCGACAAAGTCTTTTACTATGGCCGCGGCTGTTCGGTGTGCAACGATACCGGCTACCGCGGACGCAAAGGGATCTTCGAGCTCCTGGTCATCAACGATGCCATTCGGGCCTTGATTAATGAGCGCGCGCCTACCGTCGTGTTGAGGCAAAAAGCAATCGAGATGGGCATGATTCCCCTGCGCGAGGACGGTTTGCGCAGCATTTTTGATGGTGACACTTCCATCGAAGAAGTCGTAAAATACACCTAGCCCGAAAACAAAAGCAGCAGGATAGAGTATGCCAAAATACAGTTACGTGGCGATGGATGCCCATGGCAAGGAAACCAAAGGCACCCTGGAAGTCGCCAGCCAGAACGAGGCCATTGCCCGGGTCAAGGAAATGAGCCTCTTCCCCACCAAGATCGTCGAGGTCGACAGGGCCAAAGGCAAGGACAAGGCCGACAAAAAGGCCAAGCCCGCCGCCAAATCCGGGGCCAAAAAGAAGGGCGGCGCCCTCAACATTCAGATCAAAATCCCCGGCCTGAGCGGCAAGGTCAAATCCAAGGTCCTCTGCACCTTCACCCGCCAGTTGGCCACCCTGGTGGACGCCGGTCTGCCGCTGCTGCGCGGACTGCGCGTCCTGGAAAAGCAGGAGCGCAACGTGACCCTCAAGGGTATCCTTGCCGAACTGGCCCTGGCCATCGAAGGCGGAAGCACTTTCTCCGAGGCCTTGGCCCAGCACCCAAAGGTCTTCAACCGCCTCTTCGTCAACATGGTCAAAGCCGGCGAACTGGGCGGCGTTCTGGAAGTCGTCCTCCAGCGCCTCGCCGAGTTCATGGAGAAAGCCCAGAAAATCAAGGGCAAAGTCGTCTCCGCCATGTTTTATCCCGTGGCCGTCCTGACCGTGGCCACGGCGATCATGTTCGTCCTGATGACCTTGGTCATTCCCAAGTTCAAGGAGGTCTTCCAAGGCCTGGCCGAAGGCGCCCAGTTGCCCGCCTTCACACGTTTCGTCATGGCGTGCAGCGATCTCGTCAAGAACCACATATTTTATACCTCAATCGGGGTCGCTTGCTTCGTCGTGCTTTTCCTGCTCTTTAAGGCCACCAAGTTCGGCCGCCATGTGTGGGACAAGTTCAAGCTCAAGATGCCTGTCGTGGGTCCCGTCATCAACAAGGTCTCCATTTCCCGTTTTACCCGCACCCTCGGCACCCTGGTCAGCAGCGGTGTCCCCATCCTCCAGGCCCTCACCATCGTCAAAGAAACCGCCGGCAACGTCATCATCAGCAACGCCGTCGGCGCCGTCCACGAGAGCGTCAAAGAGGGAGAGACCATCACTGCTCCCCTGGAGGCCTCCAATGTCTTTCCGCCGATGGTCATCAGCATGGTTGACGTCGGTGAACAAACCGGCGCCCTGCCCGAAATGCTCCTCAAGATCGCCGACACCTACGACGAAGAAGTGGATAACGCCGTGGCCGCCATGACCTCCCTCCTCGAACCGATCATGATCGTCTGCCTGGCCGTCATCGTCGGCAGCATCGTCATCGCCATGTTCCTGCCCCTCATCGACCTCATGAACCGCGTCGGCGACACCAGCGGCGGCAAGGAGAAGGATTGATCGGCTGGTTTTCGCCAATGGTATTCCTGGGGCGGAGGCAGCGCCGGCTCAGCACTCGGGGCCTGCCGGTCTTTGCCTATCACAAGATCGCCTCCCCCCCGCGCGCCACCGCCGACCCCTTCCTCTACGTCAGCCCCGCCCGCTTTGAAGGCCATCTGGCTGCCTTGAAACAAGCCGGCTGGGGCTGCGCCTCCCTGGCAGACACCCTCACCGCCAGCGACAATGCGGCCCGAAAGGCCGTCCTCACTTTCGACGACGGAATGGCCAATGTCCTCGAACACGCCCTTCAACCGATGGCTCGCCACGGGTTCCGCGCCATCCAGTTCCTGGTCCCCGGCTTTCTTGGCCGCCGCAATGAATGGGACATTGCCAAAGGCGATGTCCCGGAGAAACTCATGGACGACACCCAAGTCCGCGATTGGCTGGCGGCGGGACATGAAATCGGCTCGCATTCCATGACCCATCGAAACCTGCGCCACCTCGGCCCCGCCGAGACGCGACAGGAAATTGCCGGAAGCAAAAAAGCCCTCGAAGATCGGTTCGGCATCCCTGTCGCCCATTTCTGCTATCCCTACGGCTCCTGGAATGAGGAGGTTCGCGACCTCGCAGGGGAGGCGGGTTACGTCACTGCCTGCACGCTCCTCTTTGGAGTCAACACCCGCGACACGCCCAGGCTCGAGCTCAGGCGCATCTCCCCGCTCTCCGGCCTCGAACTGTTCGCCAAGGTTTGCCACCGTTTGGCCCGCAAAGTTACTCGCCGCCAGGCAGAATAATAAATGCGAACAACAGTTGCGTTCTCACCCCGATTCCATTAAAGTAGCTCCGCATTTAGCCAACTTGCAGATTTCGAGGCAGGAAAATCCTCAGTGAATTTTCTTCAGTGATGATTTGAAACCCGAGCGTCGGGAACACCCTGGGAAAAGCAGTGGACTAAGTTAAGCAATCACTATGGGTACAAAACTATATGTCGGCAATCTCCCCTTTGACATCACCGAAGAGGACCTGAGGAACATGCTCTCCGAGCACGGACCGGTCAATGAAATCGCGGTAGTCATGGACAAATTTACCGGCCGGGCCCGGGGCTTTGCCTTCGCCACCATGAGCACCCAGGAAGCCGCCAATGCCGCGATTCTGGCCTTGAACGGCAAAGATTGGAAGGGCCGCGCCTTGACGGTCAATGAAGCCCGTCCCCGCGAAGAGCGCCCGGGCGCCGGCGGTTCCCGCGGCGGAGGCCGTTCGCGCTCTTGAGCCAAACTGTTCCCCCACGGCGGGAACATCCCGGCGCTTAGGGAGTTTTCGAGTCCGCTGCCGGAGTTGTTGCTTGGAGAGTCCCCGAACGCGCGCGGCTGCCGGAGCCGGTGTGCCCGCCTGGACCTCAACCTCCGCCCCCCTCAATTTATGCCATCTGATCCACCACCAGCAGACCCCGCCGCCCGCCAGCAGCGTTTCGAGCGCATTCTGTCCCAGGCCCGCTTCGACGGGCTCAAGCCTATCCTCGAACGCCTCTGCCCTGACCGCGAGGCCCTCTATGCGGCAATACTCGCCGCCAATACTTACGAGCAACTCCTCGCCAGGCTCGGCTACAAGCTTGTTCTGACACGGCAGATCCACGTCCAGGATGCCTACACCCGGCTGAGCCGGGAGGGGGGCATCAAGGCGGTTTTGCCCTACTACGACATTCCGACGCAAAGCTCGCTGCCGACCCTGGTGAACTACGATTCCACCCTCACGACCACCCCGAAAGCCGTCGCCTTCTTCGAGCCGCTCTTGGGCGAACTCAAGACCCAGTTGAATGCCCAAGCCTGATCCCAGTTAGGAGTTGGAAATGAATAAGTCATCGGATTATGGCGCAGGGATTTTGTCGCCGGGCGAGACGCGAGCGACGAGCATACCCCGTAGTGGGTCTGTAAGGAGCGAGCAACGAAGCCCGGCGGCAAAAGAACAAGCCAGAAGCCGATGACTTATTCATTTCCAACTCCTTCGCTACTCCCTCGCCCAGTGCTGCGGCCGCTTGCGGTTCTTCCCCGTCGGGCGAGTCAGGGCAACGAATTCGGGCATCTCGAAGCCCATTTTGTCCTCGATGATTTCACGCAAGGCGATGTCGGCGGCGCCGAGATTGCCGACGTCCGCCACGAGCGGCCTGGCCGCGCCTCCACCCCCGGAGTTCAACTGGCGGACGCGCCGTGAAATCATGTTGACCAGGACGTTCGCGTTAATGACTTTTTCCAGGGCTTTCTTGACCAGGATAGCATTCATAGGTTTTGTAAAATTCAGTCTCGGGGAAGCGCCCGCCCCGCGGGCAGCCTGCGCTTAACCCCAGTTCAAAAGCAATCCGAAATCCGAGGCGCGAGCGGCCGCACTTCGTTCCCTCGACACTCGACCCTCGACACCTGCCTCCGGACGCTCTTCAGTTGCGCTCAATCCTTGCCGCCATTTCGCCCTGCCCCGTTCTTTCGACCCAGGCCGACCGCCGGGGTCGCAGCCGAGCCCCGGCGCGCCCTCACCCCCGCGTCCGCTTCGCGGCGGGTCAAGTGGGCCCGCATCGAGATATTGGCGTTGAGCGCGCGCGACACGGGGCAGTTGGCCTTGGCCCGCAGCGCCGCGTCCACAAAGTCGCACTCCGCGACCCTGGGCACCGCGGCGACCACGTCCAGATGGATCCGCGTCAGCGTCCACCCGGCGGTGATGTTTTCCATCGTGACCGTCGCCGTCGTATCGATTTGACGCGGGCTGTAGCCGGCCTCTCCCAGTTCATTGGCCAGGCTCAACGCAAAGCTCCCGGCGTGAGCCGCCGCGATCAACTCTGGCGGATTGGTGCCCCGTCGCTTGACGTCGCCCCCCGCGGCGTAAAGGGCCATCTTCAGGGCCGCACTCGGGGTGCTCACGGCGCCTTTGCCACGCTGACGCGTTCCCGACCAAAGGACCGAGGCCTGCCGAGTGTAGGGTTTCATCACGCCCACAGTTTGGACCCATCGGCCCTCCAGCGCCAATACTTAGAAAGCCCCCTGGCGATACCTTAAAAGTATCGGCCGCATCTCAAAAGGCGCATCTCGGCATTGCCCCCGCAGCCAGCGCCAGAGGACCCGAGCGCTGGCTCCAGCCGGCTTTGGACGTCCGATGCTCAACAGGGAGACAGCAGGGGTCCATGTGCGCGCAAAGCCGGCTAAAGCCGGCACTCCGGGGGCAGTCTCGAGATGCGCCGCAACGAGAGAGAACGGAAGCCCTTTCCAAGGACATGCCTCCCGTGGTACTCTTCTCCTGCGCAGACAGATGAATCGATCAAAAATACTTGCTCCGTCGAAAATTGAGGTTGTGGAGTCGTTGGTGCTGGAGGGGGACGTTTGTGAAGTCCTTCCCCGGCTTCCAGACGCCTGCGTTCAGACTGTTATCACTTCCCCGCCGTACTGGGGGCTTCGGGATTACGGCATTCACGGGCAGATCGGCCTCGAGCCAACCTTGGCGGCGTACCTCCACAAGTTGGTCAGCATCTTCGCCGAGGCGCGCCGGATTTTGAAACCAAACGGCATTCTATGGTTGAATATCGGCGACGGCTACACGAGCGGAAACCGTGGCTGGCGGGCGCCGGACAAGAAAAATCCGAACCGCGCGATGTCCGTTCGCCCTAATAATCCTCCTGACCTGAAGGACAAGGATTTGCTCGGTGTTCCGTGGCGGCTCGCATTTGCCTTGGAGGCTGACGGATGGTTTCTTCGCAGCGACGTCATTTGGCATAAGCCAAACGCCATGCCCGAGAGCGTCAAGGACCGGCCTACCCGGGCGCATGAGTATGTGTTCATGCTGACAAAGAACGAGAAATACACCTTTCATGCCGATGCGGTCCTGGAGGAGGCCGAGGACGGCGGCACGCGAAATCGACGCACTGTCTGGAGCATCAACACCTCTCCGACTAACGGCGCCCACATTGCTTCCTTCCCCGAAGGGTTGGTCGAGCCTTGCCTGCTCGCTTCCACCCTGCCCGGAGACTTCGTGTTGGATCCCTTCTTCGGATGCGGCACGGTCGGGTTAGTTTGCCGACGGCTCGATCGACAGTTCGTCGGGATCGAGCTGAATTCGGAATACGTCGATCAAGCGATGAAATTGCTGCTGAAACAGCCCCTCAGCGGCGGTCCGGCCAAACCGCGCCTCCGTTGTGAAACCGTATCGAACAAGTAACCCGCTTCTTCCTGGCGGCCACACACCCGTTGCCAAATGGATTGAAACCGGCTAAACTGCCGCTCACGTTATGGAACTGCGTCACCTGCGGTATTTCGTGGCGGTGGCGGAAGAACTGAATTTCACCAAGGCCGCCGCTAAACTGCATTTAGCCCAACCCTCCCTCACGCGGCAGATCCATAGTCTGGAGGAGGAACTGGGCGTCCGCCTCCTCAACCGTTCCAAAAACCAGGTCGCCATGACTGAGGAAGGCCGCTCTTTCCTGGCCGATGCCCGGCGCATTTTGGCCCTGGCGATGGAGAGCATCGTGGCGGTCCAACGTCTGAGCCGGGGCGAAACCGGCCAGTTAAACATCGCCTATTTGTCCAATTTTGATTTCGAGCTGCTCCCCGAAACGCTGAGGGCCTTCCAGCACGCCCTCCCCCACATTGCCCTCAATCTCTTCGACATGACTCCCGCCGAACAACTTCGCGCCCTGGAGGCGCGCAAGATCGACCTGGGCTTTGTGGGGCTGCGTCCTCCGGCCGCCTCCCCTGGCCTGCAATGGGAGAGCATCGCCCGGCACAGAACCGTTGTCGTCCTGCCGGCAAAACATCCGTTGGCCGGCAAGCGCCAGGTGAAACTTGGCGACCTGGAAACGATGTTCTTCGTGGGCATGTCCGAGAAAACGCATCCGGGCTTCCGCGACTGGCTCAACCGAACGTGCCAGCAGGCGGGCTTTACACCTCGGGTCCTGCAAGACGCCGAGTTGGAACCCGCCTTGATGACCTTTGTTGCCGAAGGCCTGGGCGTCACACTGGTGCGCGAGCACATCAAGAAACTGCCCCACCCGGGTGTGGCCTTCCGCCCCCTGGCCTCCCCGGTCGGCAGCGACTATTTCGTTGCCTGGAACCGCAATAACGATTCGCGGGCGTTGCAGCAATACATTGAAATCGTCAAAGCCCTCGCCGCGCATCCCCGCCAGCCATGAATGTGGACGAGATTTTGCGCGCCTTGAATGATGAGCAGGTGGATTACCTGCTTATCGGCGGAATGAACTTTCTCCTGCGGCATCTGCCCGAGTTGACCTTTGACGTGGACATCTGGGTCCGCGACGACGCAGAGAACTTGAGCCGTCTCACCCGCGCCTTGCGCAGCCTGGGCGCCGAATGGGGCCCCACCGAGGCCGCGTGGGCGCCCGTGCCGGAGGACTGGCGGTGGCTGGAAACTCAAACCTTGTTCTGCCTGACCACCCGGCACGGCGCGTTGGACGTGTTTCGCGACGTGCTTGGCCTCGAGGGGCGATACCCCGAGTGCGAAATCCGCGGCGTTTTCGCGCACACCGCCAACGGAATTCCATTCTATGCGCTGTGCGACCGGGACATGCTCGCGTCCCAGGAGGCATTGCCGCCGGCCGAGCAGAAGGTCCGGCGCATGGAAACCCTCCGCCAAGCCATCGCCCAAGCCGACGAACCGCATCAACGATGAATCGGGAGGCGCTCAAAAAAGAAGAGGAACGCAAGCGAAACGCCGCCTACGACCCAGTTGCGCGCTGGCAGCACATCCAGCAAACCATCACCTGGGCCGAAGCCAACCTGCCGCCGCACCTGCGCCGCAACCGCCCGCGCCGGCCCAAGCTGCACCAGTCGCGAGGGATTTTCACGCCGCGAGCACCTCATCCCGCACGTAATGCAGCCGAATGATCTTCGGGCGGTCAGGCTCCTTTTCGAAATGGCAGGCCACGGCGTCTTTGACCATGGCCCGCAGGTCGTTCCAATCCTCCCCCTGGGTGAAGATACTGTAGCCTAGCGCCCGAGCCCACAAACCATCCCCCCCGGCCTCGCGCACCTCGAAAATGATCTCGCTCATGTCCGATACCTTCCCGGAAACCCGGCACGGTTGCAAGCCCCGCTTCCTCGCGCAGCCAGAAGATCACCGGCGTCCACTTGAGTATTCCGGCAACCGGTCGAACCATTTCAGTTTCGTCGGTTTGTCCTTTCGCCAGTTGAACAGGGCCAGGACCCGGGCGCGCTCTTGCTCGGTCATTTCGGAAAGACCCTTGTCATTGCCCCAGCCATTTGAGATGGAGACCGGGGCCTGGTATTGCCGAACCGCGAAATCGATCCAGGACCATTTTGTCAGCGGCCACCAGCAGCAGGACCAGAGCACGTTGCGGTAATTGGAAAAGACGCCCCAGGACCAGGCCTGGGGTTTGCACCAACTGTCCTGGAAGGTGCCGTGCGCCACCAAGGCGTAGGGACCTTTGATTTCCTGGCCAAAGGCGCCCAGGCAATCGGAGGTCAGAAAGGCGATTTGCCGCTTGTTCTTGCGGTTGTAGTCCTCGACGAGCCGGCTCAGTTCGCGCGCCAACCGCATCATGGCGCGGTCGGCGTATCCAGGGGCGCCCTCGTTGCCCAACTCCCCTGAGGCGATATGAAACGTCTCATCCCAGTTCAGCGCGTCGATGTCCGGCCCGAATTCGCCAAGCAGCGCCTCGGCGTAATCCAGGTAAAAGGCCCGCACTTTGGGATGAAGCGGGTTTTGGATGTAGCTGCGGCCCTTGGAGTCAGGACCCTGCCAGCCTCCCCAATGCAGCACGCAATTCGTGTCAAAACCGGCCAGACCGTCCCCCGCATTCAGGCCGTCGGCAAAATAGAGGCCCGCCCGAAAACCCCGCGAACGGGCGTACTCCAGCCGCGAATGCACGTCTCTCAAGGACATTTTGACCGGTTTGCAGTTGGCAAACCCAAGTGCGACCCGGTCGCCCTCAATCTCCCCGAATGCCGCGGCCTTTTTGGCAGCTTCGTAATTGGAAAAAGCGGTCCATTCGCCGTCGAATTTCCGCGCCTGGCTGTCGAAACAATAACGGCCGAGGAAATCGTACCAGCCGTGCAGACAAAGAAACACCTTGTGCCGGTCAGATTTGGGCAGCGCCGCAGCCAGGGCGTCGATGTCGCGAAACCAGCCCCGTCCCCCGTCACTCATGTAGTCATAATCGACCAATGCGATGTCGTGGAGCCACTTCGGGCCGGCAGGCACGTCGGCCAGGACCGCGCGGAAGAAGCAGTCGAGCGATTGCTCCGCCGAGCCCTCATGGCTGCTTATGGCAATGGTCCTGCTCTCACAGCCGTTTTCAAGCCCGGCTTGCGCCGGATAGGTCCACTCGAACGCCGTTGGCGTAAAGAGCACGGAAAAATAAGGATCGGCCGCCAGCAGCAGCCGGCCCGGCCGCCGGCGGGAGGATGACTGCTGCGCCGGCACACTGAGCATCGGCAACGCCAGCAGTGCGCCTGGCTTTGGCAGCGCGCCGGCAAAGCGATACGCCGCAGCCGGGTTGGTGCCCAGAGGCGCGCCGACGCCGTTGATCAACGGAAGCCATGTGTCCGCCGGTAGCGCCCTCAAACCCGACTCGAGGGACACCGTCAAATCCGATGCCAGCCTGGCCTGGCTCCTGATTTGCACCTCACGCGTCCAGGTCCAGGCCCGGGTTTGGCGTCTCCAGCGGTGCCGCACGATGACTTCGATTTTCGGCTGTTGAGGCCAGCGATAGCTGAACGAGAGACCGCCCTCTTCGCGCGTCACCGCCGCCGGCCTGGCCAGCTTGAGAATGTTGCCTGCGCCACGGACCTCTCCGGCGCTGGAAGGCATGGCAGCCGCGTTTTCCGTGCTCCAGCCCTCCCACCCCAGGAGCGCGCCGTCGGCGTTGAGCACCAGGCCCTTGGATGCGCCGCCCAACACAAATGACCCCTCGTGCGGCTCGCCTTCGGCAACCCCGGCCAGGACAACACAGCCAATGAGAGCCAAACATCGCAAATCTCTCAGGGTCGCTCTTTTCATCGCCAGACAGATGTCTGACGCCGCCGGGGATGTCAACGTCTATCCGGAGGTTCCGCGCGGAGTGGCCCAGGGCCTCGACCTTGCCTACTCCTGTCCCTTCATCCGCACGTTGAGTTCCAGTTTCCATCGTCCTTCGCCGCTATTCTCGAGACAACGCAGTTCGAGGGTGCCGATTTCGGTGACGGCGGCCTGGAGGTTGACGGGCACGAGTTTGCCTGCCTCCCGGTCGTTGGCCGGCAGAGTGGTTTCAATCGGCGCCAACTCCTCGAGGCCGCCGTCACCAGTCATGGTTTCAAGCATGTCGCCCACCTTGTCGTCGCGCCGCACGGAAGAGGCGAAGAAACGGAACCGCGTCGGCTCTCCCACCACCAGGCCGAATTCCTGAGGCGGGACATCTGCCTGCGTCCCTTCCTCCATTCCGAAGGGGGCGACACACAGGGCCTTGAGGGGCGGCTCGAAACCGGGAACGGCGGGCACGGCCGATTCAACACCCACGTAATAGGAGCGGGCGGTGCCGCCGCGAATCCGCACCCCGTGACCGTGCCGGACCCAGCCATAGTATGCGGCGCCCCGGGCCACGGCCAAATCAAGGTCAGCCCCTTGCAATTCCTTGACGGCTTGGCCGCCATCGGCCGCCAGCCACTCGTTGAGCACCTCGATCATCCGCTCTTTGAGGGCGCCGGCCTTGAAGACGCCGCCGTTGAACAGGATGGCCGTGGGATGCAGGAAGGTCCGGCCTTGGATTTTAACCGGGGCGTCAGGGGAGGACTCGAGTGCGCGCGCCTGGCGCGTGAGAAATGCGGCCAGGTGGCGAGTGATGCCGGGGTCTTGCGCATAAGGCAGCGCCATTTGCGCCAAGCCGCTCCGGCGCGCCGTCTGGGGCATCTCGGTCACCGGCGCCCGCGGCATGAAACCGTCGGTCAGAATCCGGGCCAATGCGTCACGGGTCAATTCCGTCTTGATCGTCCCGCCCACTAGCCCGGACCCGCGGCTGGGCACTGGGATGGGAGCTTTCTTGAGCTTGGGGTCGTTGAAGAGAAGTTCCTTGGCCTGGCGGCACCCGTAGGTGAGGGAAGCAAACTGCCAGGCATCGAGTTTCTTGCCGGCGGCGGCCAGTTCCTGTTCGAGGTGGCGCGCCAGCGTCAAGTCCATGTTGTCCCCGCCCAAAAGGATGTGATCGCCGACCGCCACGCGCGTGAACTGGAGCTCCCCCTCCTGCTCTGCGACGGCGATGAGGGAAAAGTCCGTCGTGCCCCCGCCCACATCCACGACCAGGATGACGTCGCCTTTGCGGACGAATTTGCGGTAGCCTTCGCCCATCGCCTCTAGCCACGCATACAGCGCGGCCTGCGGTTCCTCCAGCAGCGTCACGTTCTTCAACCCTGCCTCGTTGGCCGCCTCAAGGGTCAAATCCCGCGCCGCGGCGTCGAAGGACGCCGGCACGGTGAGGATGATCTCCTGCTCGGCGATCGCGTTTTCGGCCTTGGATTTGCCGTGCGCAAACTTGCAGTCCCAG
>Ga0181524_10004372_pt1 | contig 13140 bp, 14 predicted proteins | sample PEATcosm2014_Bin_34_FD_119761 | JGI IMG/M metagenome (GOLD analysis project Ga0181524, IMG submission 119761) | Peatland microbial communities from MTU Mesocosm Facility, Houghton, MI, USA - PEATcosm2014_Bin05_60_metaG | ecosystem: Environmental > Terrestrial > Soil > Wetlands > Peat | place...
CTTTGACGCTCGACGGGACGCTGGTGCTGGTCGGCCATCTCGGCGATCTCAACCCGATGCTGAACACGATCCCGATGATCATGGGGCGCAAGTCGGTCGCAGGCTCGGTGATCGGCGGCATCGCCGAGACGCAGGAACTGCTCGATTTTTGCGGCAAGCACGGCATCGCCTCCGACGTCGAAGTCATCCATATCCAGGAAATCAACGAGGCCTTCGAACGCATGCTGCGCAGCGACGTGAAATATCGCTTCGTGATCGACATGGCGTCGCTGAAGGCCTGACGCAGCTTTATGGAGAGAATCATGGACATCAAACGAAACGGCTCCCGGCCGTCTGGAAAAGGACCGGCCGAGTACTTCACCGGCGCCGTCCGCATCGAACCGCTGTTCCAAGCGCCTGAACCGGCGCGCGGTTTCGGCGCGAGCGTCACTTTCGAGGCCGGTGCCCGCACCGCGTGGCACACGCATCCGCTCGGCCAGACCCTAATCGTCACCGCGGGTCTCGGCTGGGCGCAGCGCCGGGGCGGGTCCAAGGAGGAGATTCGGCCAGGCGACGTGATCTGGTTTCCGCCCGGCGAGAAGCATTGGCACGGCGCCGCGGCGACTACGGCGATGACTCACATCGCCATCGTCGAGGAGCTTGGCGGCAAGTCGGCCGATTGGCTGGAGAAGGTTAGCGACGAGCAATACCTCGGCTGACTACTCGTTGATCGCATTGAAAGAAACGGTTCAATGAAGAAGCGCAAACTTGGAAGTAGCGGTGTGGAGGTATCGGCCATAGGCCTCGGCTGCATGGGAATGAGCTTTGCCTACGGACCGGCGCATGACAGACAGGAGATGATCGCTCTTCTGCGGGCGGCCGTCGAATGCGGCGTCACCTTTTTTGACACCGCGGAAATCTATGGCCCCCTCACAAACGAGGAACTCGTCGGGGAGGCTCTTGAGCCCTTCCGGGGACAGGTGGTAATCGCCACCAAATTCGGCTTCGAACTCGATCCCAGCGGGGCGAAGGGCTGGTTGGGCCTTAACAGCCGGCCCGAGCAAATCAAGCGGGTCGCCGAGGCATCGTTGAAGCGGCTCAGGGTCGACGCCGTCGACCTGTTCTATCAGCACCGCGTCGATCCTGACGTACCGATCGAGGACGTCGCCGGCGCGGTCAAGGACCTCATCCAGCAGGGCAAGGTCAAGCATTTCGGCCTGTCCGAAGCCAGCGTCCAGACGATCCGCTGCGCCCATGCCGTCCAGCCCGTCACGGCGCTTGAGAGCGAATACTCCCTGTGGTGGCGGCGGCCCGAGGAGGGCGTGCTGGCGACGCTGGAGGAGCTCGGAATCGGCCTCGTTCCCTACAGCCCTCTCGGCAGGGGTTTCTTGACCGGCGCCCTCACCGACAAGACGCAATTCGGCAAGGACGACACCCGCAGCACGCTCCCGCGCTTCACGCCGGAGGCGCTCAAGGCCAATCAGGCGCTGGTCGATCTCCTCGCCAAGATCGCCACGCGGAAAAAGGTGACGCAGGCGCAGATCGCGCTCGCCTGGCTGCTGGCGCAAAAGCCTTGGATCGTGCCGATTCCAGGCACGACCAAGCTTCATCGCCTCGAAGAAAACATCGGCGCCGCAGGCGTCGATCTGACGCCGGACGACCTGCGCGACATCGAGAGCGCCGCAGCGAACATCAAGGTGCAGGGCGACCGCTATCCCGAAGCCATGGAAAAGCTGACCGGACGCTGAAGGCGACGGCAAGACCGCCGACTGGATGGAACATGTCAGCGACGAGCAATACCGCGGCTGACTACTCGTTGATCGAATTGAAGGAAACGGTTCAATGAAGAAACGCAAGCTTGGGAACAGCGGCCTGGAGGTCTCCGCCCTCGGGCTCGGCTGCATGGGCCTGAGCCACGCCTACGGCCAGCCTGTCGACAAGCAGGCGGGCATCTTGTTGATCCGCGCGGCTGTCGAGCGCGGCGTCACCTTGTTCGACACGGCCGAGGCCTACGGCCCCTTCACCAACGAGGAGGTCGTGGGCGAGGCACTGGCGCCGGTCCGGGACCAAGTGGTGATCGCCACCAAGTTCGGCTTCGATATCGATCCAAAGACGGGAGCGCGTAGCGGTGGTGTCAACAGCCGGCCAGACCACATTAAGGCGGTCGCGGAAGCTTCTCTGAAGCGGCTCAAGACCGATGTCATCGATCTTTTCTATCAGCATCGTGTCGACCCAAGCGTTCCGATCGAGGACGTCGCGGGCGCGATCAAGGAGCTGGTCGGTGAAGGCAAGGTCAAGCATTTCGGCCTCTCGGAGGCTGGCGCCAAGACGATCCGGCGAGCGCATGCCGTCCAGCCCGTCACGGCACTGCAGAGCGAATATTCTCTTTGGTACCGAGGTCCAGAGGCCGAAATCCTGCCAACGCTGGAGGAACTCGGCATCGGCTTCGTTCCTTTCAGCCCGCTCGGCGCCGGCTTCCTGACGGGCAAAGTGGACGAAGCCACCAAGTTCAGCAGCTCGGACTTCCGCGCCAATGTTCCTCGTTTCGCCCCCGACGCGCTGAAGGCGAACATGGCGCTCGTCGAGCTGATTCGCGACGTAGCGAAGAGCAAGGGCGCCACCCCGGCCCAGATCGCGCTCGCCTGGCTGCTGGCTCAGAAGCCGTGGATCGTGCCGATCCCGGGCACCACGAAGCTCCACCGGCTAGAGGAGAACCTCGGGGCGGTTGCCGTCGAACTCTCCTCCGACGACCTTCGGACAATCGATGCGGCGGCCTCGACCCTCAAGCTGCAAGGCGATCGGCTGCCCGCGGCCATGATGAAAATGACCGGGCTGTGACGAGAAAGCACGCCGGGCGACGTCGTCCGCGGACCGCGCGAGCTACTGGCATGAGGTGCTGGACACCGATGGGGATGACGCACGCTGCCGTCGCGGACGTGCTCGAGGGCCGCAGGCACTTCGAGCCGCGGTTGACCATGGACAGAAACGCAGAATGAAGGAAGCATTCGACATGCCCACATGGCTGATTACCGGGTGTTCGAGCGGTCTTGGCCGTCATCTCGCTGAGGCGGTGCTGGACCGTGGATGGAATGCGGTCGTCACCGCGCGCAATCCCGCCAAAGTCCAGGACATCGCAGACCGCTACTCGGATGCAGCGCTCGCTGTCGCGTTGGACGTAACTGACCACACGCAGGTCATCGAGGCGGTGCGGCAGGCTGAAGCCAGGTTCGGCGCGGTGGACGTGCTCGTCAACAACGCCGGCCACGGATACCGCGCCGCCGTGGAGGAAGCGGACGAGGCTGACGTCAGCGAACTGTTCGCCGCCAACTTCTTCGGCCCGGTGGCGATGATCAAGGCGGTGCTGCCCAGCATGCGGGCGCGACGCCACGGGACGATCGTGAACCTGTCCTCGATCGCCGCTCGCAATCCCGGACCGGGATCGGCCTATTATGCGGCCACGAAATGCGCCGTCGAAGGCTTGTCAGGCGGGCTTCGAAAGGAGGTCGAGCCGCTCGGCATCAAGGTGATCGTGGTCGAACCCGGTGAATTCAGAACTGACTTTTCCGGCCGCTCGCTTTTGCAGTCCGCAACCGCCATCGCCGACTACGCCGAGACCGCCGGGCGCCGTCGCATCGAGAACGACACGACCCATGGCCGTCAGCGCGGCGACTCGGCGCGAGGCGCGCAAGTCATCATCAAGGCCGTCGAAGGCTCTGAGACGCCCCACCTGCTGCTGTTGGGGAGCGACGCCATCCAGGTGGTCGGCGCCGCGCTAGATGCAGACCGCGCGACGCTGGAGGCATGGAAAGCGACCAGTCTGACTACGGACTTCCCCACATGAACTTCTGCCGGCGCTCCGCATCGACTGGATCAACGAAGCCTTCGACCGGCTCGAGCGCGCCGACGTGCGTTGCTGCTTCGCGATCGACATGGCTGGTTTCTCGTGATGGAGCCGCACGTCATCTAGCATTTGATCACTTCTCTGAACGGCCGCCTTGTTCCGAGCCGCTGGAGCGAGAGCCCAGACGGCAGCCGCGCCGAATGGTCAGGCGTCTATCAATAAGCGCATGAGGCGCTCGAAGACGACACCTGGATCGTCGGACGAGTGACCATGGCCGAGATGACCAAAGCCGGACAACAGGCCGGCGACAAGGAGAACGACGATGGCTCCCAATGAGCGAGCGCGCAAGACCCACGACGAGCTGTTTCCCGGCTACGTCTCCACCTTGGCGGTGACCGACCCGGAACTCATCGAGACCTTCGACAACTTCGCCTTCGACGAGGTGCTCCGTCACAGCAATCTCGATGCCAGGACCCGGCTGATGGTGCAACTCGCATCGATGATCGCCTGCCAGGCCCTGCGCGAGTACCGCGTCATGCTCGGCGCGGCGCTCGCCGTCGGGGTCACTCCGGTCGAAGCCAAGGAGATCGTATACCAAGCTGTGCCGTACGTCGGTATGGCCAAGGTCTTCGACTTTATCCACGCGACGAACGATGTCCTCACCGAGCGAGGCGTTGAGTTGCCCCTGCTGGGCCAGTCCACGACCACGCCCGAGACCCGCATGGAAAAGGGCCTCGCGGTCCAGAAGCGGATCATCGGCGCCGACGTCGTGGAAAAACTCTACGCCTCGGCGCCCGCCGACCAGCTGCACTTCCAGCGCTACCTGTCGGCCAACTGCTTCGGCGACAATTACACGCGCACCGGCGTCGACGCGCCCACGCGCGAGCTTCTCACTTTCAGCATGCTCGTCGCGCTCGGCGGATGTGAAGCGCAGGTCAAGGGCCATGTCGCCGCCAACCTCAACGTCGGCAATGACCGCGCACGGCTCATCGATGTTTTGACCCAGCTCCTGCCATTCTTCGGATATCCCCGCACGCTCAACGCGCTGGGGGTCGTCGATGTGGTCACCGCGCGGTGAGCGCGACGGGCGCAACGACGCCGAACAGCAAGGAAACGTTATGACAATTCTCCCCATGACCGTGTTGGTCGTCGGCGCCACCGGCAGCATCGGACGCCTCGTCGTCGAAGAAGCGATCCGGCAGGGCAATGCCGTGCGCGCCTTGGCGCGCAACCCCGCCAAGGCGCGTCAGCTTCCTCCGGAGGCGCAAGTCGTCATCGGTGACGTGACGCGCCCCGAAACGCTCGCCGGCGTGGCGGAAGGCGTCGACGCCGTCGTATTCACCCTCGGCTCGGACGGCGCCGGCAGCGTCGGCGCCGAGAGCGTCGATTATGGCGGCGCGCGCAATGTCCTGGCCGCGCTGGGCTCGCGGAGAACGCATATCGCGTTGATGACTTCCATAGGGGTCACTAACCGGAACAGCGCCTATAACCGGGCCACCGAAGCCCACGATTGGAAGCGACGCTCCGAGAGGTTGGTGCGCGCCAGCGGGTTGCCTTACACGATCGTGCGACCCGGCTGGTTCGACTATAATCGTCCTGACGAGCACCGGCTCGTCCTCCTTCAGGGCGATACACGCCAAGCCGGCGATCCCAGCGATGGCACCATTGCGCGGCACCAGATCGCCGAGATCTTGGTCCGCAGCCTCAGCTCGGATCCCGCGCTGCGCAAGACCTTCGAACTCATCGCGACCACCGGCCCGGCGCCGGACGACTTCGACGCGCTGTTCGCACCTCTCCATGCCGACCCGCAAGGCGCGCTGGACGGCGTGCGTGACATGGCGAACATGCCGCTGGAGGACGAGCCGCAGCGCGTGCGTGATGACCTCGATGCGATGTTCGCGCACCAGTCTGCCGCCGGCGCCTGAGTCGGCAAAATCCCTCCGCCCGGTCGGCAAGGCGATCGGGCGCAGGTCCGTCAGTATGCACCGAAAGTTACACCAATTAGCGGGAGAAAGTACGATGTCACAACGCTCATGGTTCATCACTGGCGTCAGCAGCGGATTCGGCCGCGAGCTCACCCATCAGCTCCTCAAGCGCGGCGACCTTGTCGTCGGAACGGTTCGCGACACCGACAAGGTTGCCGATCTGATCGAGCGGTATCCCGAAGCGTTCCACGCCGAAGTGCTCGACGTGACCGACACGAGGGCGATCCGCGAGGTTGTCGAGCGCTCGTTCGCTCAGCTCGGACGCATCGACGTTGTCATCAGCAATGCCGGCTACGGCCTGTTCGGCGCAGCGGAGGAGCTCACCGACAAGCAGATCGATCACATGATCGCGACCAACCTGGTCGGATCGATACAGCTTATCCGCGCCGTGCTGCCGCACCTCCGCGCCCAGGGCGGCGGACGCATCGTCCAGATCTCTACCTACGGCGGGCAAGTCGCGTTCCCGGGGAACTCGCTGTACCACGCAACGAAGTGGGGAATCGAAGGCTTCGTGGAGTCGGTCGCCCAGGAGGTCGCATCCTTCGGCATCGGCATGACAATCGTCGAGCCCGGCGGCGCCCGCACTGAGTTCCGCTACGGCAGCGCGCAGGTGGCGGAGCTCATGCCCATCTACGACAAAACCCCGGCGCACAGCTTCCTGCGGATGCTCGACCCCGAGAACGGCCTCGCCCCCGGCGACCCGGCCCGAATGGCCGCACGCATCATCGAGAGCGTCGACGTCGAGCCTGCGCCGCTGCGCATGGTGCTCGGCTCACAGGCGCTGGCGAGCACCTTGACGACGCTGCGCAAGCGGATCGCCGGTTTCGAAGCGCAGACTGACCTCGCCGCTTCCACGGACTTCCCGCCTGGGGAGTGACCGGCGCCAGCGCCCCGGGTCATTCATGAAATCCATTCATAAGCGCATGCGCATTTTAACATCTAATCGCGCAAAGCGGCGCCTGCTAGATTGATGGGGCCTCAGACGGCGTTCCCACGGCGGCAATGCCTTCGACAGGCCAGGGAGAGACCACATGGAAATCAAACGAAGCGGTTCGCAGTCCTCCGCCAAAGGACCGGCGGAATTGTTCACCGGCACGGTGCGCATCGACCCCTTGTTCCCAGTGACGGCGCCGGCGCGCGCGGCCGGCAACGCGGTCACCTTCGAGCCCGGCGGTCGCACCGCGTGGCATACGCATCCGCTCGGCCAGATCCTCGTCGTCACCGCGGGCTGCGGGCGCGTCCAGCGCGAAGGCGGCGCGATCGAGGAAATTCGCCCCGGAGACGTCGTCTGGTTCGCGCCGGGCGAGAAGCACTGGCACGGGGCGTCGGCGACCACCGCCATGACCCACATCGCCGTCCAGGAGGCGCTCGACGGCAGGGCGGTCGACTGGATGGAGAAGGTCAGCGACGAACAATACCGGGCCTGACCGCCCTCCCAAAAGCGCCGCAAAGGAGCACGACATGCAGAAGCGCAGACTAGGCGGGAGCAACCTCGAAGTCTCGGCCCTGGGGCTCGGCTGCATGGGCATGAGCTTTGCTTATGGCCCGGCAATGGACGCGCAGGAGGCGATCAAGCTGATCCGTATGGCCTTCGAGCGCGGCGTCACCTTCTTCGACACCGCGGAGGCCTACGGTCCCTATAAGAACGAAGAGGTCGTCGGCGAGGCTCTTGCGCCGTTCCGCGATCAGGTCGTGATCGCGACGAAGTTCGGCTTCAAATTCGATGCGAGCGGCGGGCAAAGCGGTATGGACAGCCGGCCGGAGCATATCAGGGAGGTCGCCGAGGCCTCACTGAAGCGGCTGAAGACCGATTTCATCGATCTCTTCTATCAGCATCGCGTCGACCCGAACGTGCCGATCGAGGACGTGGCGGGCGCGGTCAAGGAGCTGATCGCGCAAGGCAAGGTCAGGCACTTCGGCCTGTCGGAGGCCGGCGCGCAGACGATTCGTCGCGCTCACGCAATCCAGCCGGTCACCGCCCTGCAGAGCGAATATTCGCTATGGTGGCGGGAGCCCGAAAAAGAAATCCTGCCGACCCTCGAAGAACTCGGGATCGGCTTCGTCCCCTTCAGTCCGCTGGGCAAGGGTTTCCTCACGGGCGCCATCAACGAGAACACGAAGTTCGACAGCGCCGACTTCCGCAATATCGTCCCCCGCTTCACGCCGGAGGCCCGGAAGGCGAACCAGGCTCTCGTTGATCTCCTCGGCCAGATCGCCGCCCGGAGGCGCGCGACGTCCGCCCAGATCGCCCTCGCTTGGCTGCTGGCGCAGAAGCCGTGGATCGTTCCGATCCCCGGCACCACGAAGCTGTATCGCCTGGAAGAGAACGTCGGCGCGGCGGCCGTGGAGCTCACGCCCGACGATCTCGGCGACATCGACGGCGCCGTCTCCAAGATCACGGTGCAAGGAGACCGCTACCCGGTGCATCTGCGAGCGCAGATCGATCGCTGAGCGCCGTTCTTCAATGCTCGGCTACGGCCCGAAGACTTGAAGAACCCTTGGCTATGCAGCCCAATCCGCAGACGCCGCTCTGGCGCCATTCACGTCTGAGCGGCGCGCCCCCCGGCCCAACAATGTTGTGATGGAGATCTCCTACTGCGGCATCTGCCACGCGGACATTCACCAGGCCCGCAACGACTGCGGATGGAGCAATTACCCGATCGTTCCCAGCCGACTCCTTCGCGCGAATTGTCGCCTTCGCGATGAGCCAGCCGAAAGACGCCGACGTCAATGAGATCCTATTCAGGCCGACGAGGTAGGAGTTGTGAGCGCTCTGAACCCTGTCAGCCGAATGTGGCCGCGCCCCTGGGCCGGAGGGCGCCGAAAGCAGCCTTTAAGATCAATCTGAGAGGGAGAGTCCCCCATGCGTCCGAAAATCGTTTGTCACATGATGAGTTCGATTGACGGGCGCCTGCTCGCCGACCGCTGGACCAAGCCCCCCGCCGATTTCGATGCCCGTGGGCTCCGCGCTCTTTACGACGAAGCGGTCGCCAAACACAAAGCAGAAGGATGGATCGTCGGCCGAAAGACGATGGAGCCCTACGCCAAGGGCGTGGCGCGCGCCTCCGCCAAGCGCTCCCTCGATCGTCGCTCAACTTACGTGGCGGACCGCAAGGGTCGCGACGTCGCCGTCGATACTCACGGCAGGCTGCACTATGGCCAGGACCATGCAGGCGGAGACCATCTCATCGCCATCCTCGGCGAACAGGTTCCGGACAGCTACCTGGGCGAGTTGCGAGAAGACGGCGTCTCTTATGTCTTCGCTAGCCCTGACGGCGAGGATCTGCGGCGGGCGATGGAGACGCTCAACGAAAGCTTTGGGCTGACGAAGCTCCTTCTTGAAGGCGGCGGCCTCATCAACGGGTCTTTTCTGAAGGCCGGACTGATCGATGAAATCAGCCTGCTCATATATCCCGGCATAGATGGCCTCGCCGGCGCGCCAAGCACTTTCGAATATGTCGGCGATCCCGACGAGAGGCCCGCGGAGGGTCTGTCGCTTCGCCAGATCGCGACGGAGACTCTCGAGGGTGGCATGGCGTGGATTCGATATGTCGTGGAAAAGGCGATCGACGCGTGACGAATCTCGCACGGAATAGCGCCGCTCAACGAGTCCGGTGAGCCGGGCGCATCACGTGCCAAAAGTGCAACTGCGGCTTCGGGAGCCAATGCGCTTCGTTCGGCGCGAAGCGGTTCAGCCGTCGAAGAGGCGTTGCGGTTGACGACAATAATGCATAATGTATGATTTTGCCGCCATCGGCGGCGAGATGCTCGCGCCGCATCGCGAGAGTTTGTGAGGACGGCGGAAATGGGTGATTTGTTCGAAAAGGGCCTTGCCATCCGATCCGAAGTGGTCGGTCAGCGTTTTGTGGAAGAGGCGCTCAAGAATGCCGACGAGTTCAGCATGCCGATGCAGGAATTGGTCACAGAGTATTGCTGGGGCGCCATTTGGGGGAGACCTGACCTCGATCGTCGCAGCCGGAGCATTCTGAACATCGGCATGCTGGCGGCGCTTAACCGGCCGGAAGAGCTCGCAGGGCACATCCGCGTGGGCGTCACTAACGGACTTACCAAGGCCGAGATTCGGGAGTGCCTTCTGCAAGTCGCAGTATACGCGGGCATGCCGGCCGGCCTCTCTTCCTTCAAGATCGCCCGCAAGGTGTTTGAAGACTTGGGAATGTGATCGGAGCGCTTGCGAGGCGGTGGCGACGCAGGGTCGTCAAGATTCGTGTCGGCACCGGGAGCGCCGCTGTGCGTGGCCCAAATTTGAACGTGGGGGCTCCCGCTTCCACAGAGGAGTGAGAAAGCGATGCGAGTTGGGTTCGTAGGTCTCGGCCGCATGGGCCACGGCATGGCTCAAAACCTCTTGAAGTCGGGCGCGGAGCTGCTTGTGTTCGACAATAGCCCCGACGCGTCGAAGGCGCTTGTGCAAGCAGGGGCGGTCTTGGCGAGTGACATCGGAGAAGTGGCGCGCGAGGTTCAAGTGATCTTTACGTCGCTGCCGGGGCCGGCGCAAGTCGAAGAGGTTATCCTGGGCGCCGGCGGGATCATGGAGAATCTGCGTCGAGATGTTGCCTTGTTCGAGCTTTCGACGAGTTCCCTGTCGCTTGCCAGACGCATTCATGAGGCCTTCGCGCAGCAAGGGGCGTGGATGCTCGACGCGCCAGTCAGCGGCGGCCCCGCAGGGGCGGCATCTGGACAACTGACGATCTGGGTTGGAGGTGAAAGAACGATCTTCGATCGGCATCTGGACCTGCTGCGAACCATCGGAAACGCGCCACGCTACGTGGGCGCCATCGGCGCCGGAACGGTCACAAAATTGACTCACAACATGGTCGGCTACATGATCATGTTGTCTTTGGCCGAGACCTTCTCGATGGCCGTCAAGGCGGGTCTCGATCCGCTGGATCTTTGGGAAGCTCTCAAGCTTGGCCTGGTCGGCAAGGGGTCTTGCCTGAACATGCTGACGAACCAGTTCCTGCCCGGAAAGTACGAGCCCGCCGCGTTCGCCTTGAAGTTGGCTCACAAGGACATGACGTTGGCGACCGCCATGGGCAAGGAATTGGGCGTGCCGATTCGGCTGGCCAATTTGACGCTCGAAGAGATGACCGAAGCGTTGGGTCGCGGTTTTGGGGATCAAGACTCCCGGTCGTTTCTCAAATTGCAGCTCGAGCGCGCAGGGGTGAAAATCGCTGTCGACGAAGAGCGACTACGAAGCGCGATCTCTGCCCCGAATGCCTGATCGTCAAGCCCACCCACCTCGCGTGTTAACTTAACTGGCGCGGCTCCGATCGAGCGTGCAAATTAAACCGCGGCGAACATGTCCGGGGGCGTTTTGGCCTTCACTCAAATCGGGTCCGGCGTGATCGTCGCGAACAGACCAAACGGGGATGTTTCGAGGTGGCCACGCTCAGCGATTTCTTGCGGGCATTCGCCTCTCGCGCATCATGCGGACCGAGGCGCCAAGGCTCATCGTCTTTTGACGCGCCGCGCCTTCTGTTCGCTTGAGAGCTTTGGTGATCTTTGAGGCCGGCTCCTTGCGGTCCATGCCCTTGAGGAGACGAACATCGCTTTCGAACATAGCGACGATGACCGCGACCGAGATGATGTGATGGTTGCGGCGCACTTTGACGTAAGTTGCGGCGAGCGAGACACAGGGCCAGTCGCCTTTGAGTGGGCGGTCGAGGAAGGCTTTGACGCATTCGTCGATCTCCTCGCACAGGCGCGACACTTGGCTCTTGGAGACGCCGCAGCCGCTCATCGCCTTGACCAGATCGTCGACGGAACGCGTCGACACGTCCTGGACATGGGATTCCTGGATGACTGCGGTCAGCGCCTTCTCCGCCATTCGCGGCGGCTCGAGAAAGCCGGGGAAGTAGGAGCACTTTGGCGGCAGTCGCGTGCATTGGCCATTGAGTAAATTTTCGCAGCTTGTTGAGCGTCGTCAAATCTCGATGCCTTCTGGCGAGCAGGCAAGCTGATTTGGGATCGAGTCCCGATCATGCGATCAGTTTACCATGCGGCGATCTCACATGCCTGATGAGCCACGACGAAACGGCGGCAGTGACGACAGCAAGGACAAAGCTTTGATGAAACGAGACGGTATGTATGATTTCTTAGCCCGCTGCGACTCCTATCGGTCGCTGGAACCCCTCTTCGCGGACTATGCCGCGATATTGAAATCATACGGGTTCAATTCATTCATTTTCACCGGGCTTCCGACCCATGGGGATGACGTGGAATCCTACGTCATAAAGAACGCATGGCCCGACGAATGGACGGACCGATATCGCGAGCAGCGCTATTTCTCGAAGGATCCGGTGAGCCAATGGTCGTTGAAGCAATCGAAGCCCTTTTTCTGGGCGGAGGCTCGCGCAGCTTCGATCTCAACTGCGCAAGCGACCAAGATCGAGAACGAGGCGCGGGCGTTCGGGCTGGGAGAGGGCGTCGCTTTTCCGATGTACGACGCCAGCAGCTGGCAGGCCGTGATGTCGCTCGCGACCGCCGACAAGTGCGACCTCGACAAAAGCTCGATCGCTGACCTCTATTTGCTCTCTTTGTACTGCAAGATGTCGGCGTGCGATCTGCTCCCTGGGTCTACCAAGAGAAGAGCCGTTCTTTCGGCGCGGGAGCAGGAAATCCTCCAATGGGTTTCCGTAGGCAAGAGCTCATGGGAAGTTTCTAAGATTCTGAATATCTCCGAGGGGACGGTCACCCAGCATCTCGCCAAGATTCGCGCGAAGATGGGGGTGAGCAACACGACGCACGCGGTCGCGACCGCGATTCGGAACCGCGAAATCCGCCCCTGACGCTTCCGTCAATATAAACATCCTCATATCGCCATCTCCGCTCCGTCCGTGGCATTTGCCCATATTCCTTGAAAGGGCGGCGCCAATGAACGTTCACGTAATCACCGACGCAAACAGGGCCGCCTACGCTGCCGAGTTGGATCAGCTGTTCCGCATTCGCCATCGAATTTACGTCGAGGAAAAGAAATGGCGCGAGCCCTCGGATGACGGTCGGGAAACGGACCAGTTCGATACGGAGCACACTGTCCATTTGGTTGGAATCCGCAACGGCGAGATCATCGCCGGCTCGCGCTTCATCCCGACGACCCAACCCCATCTCTTAAGCGAGGTGTTTCCCCATTTATGCACGCACATCGGTGTTGTCCGCGACTCCGCTGTTTTCGAATGGACGCGCGGCTTCATCGTACCGGAATATCGCGAGACCGGTGGATTGCTGATCAAAGCGCAGTTCTGCACCGCCGTGATGGAATATTGCCTCGGCGAAGGCATCAATCAAATCGGCGGAATTCAGGAGCTGTACTGGCTCCCC
>Ga0181524_10004373_pt1 | contig 13136 bp, 10 predicted proteins | sample PEATcosm2014_Bin_34_FD_119761 | JGI IMG/M metagenome (GOLD analysis project Ga0181524, IMG submission 119761) | Peatland microbial communities from MTU Mesocosm Facility, Houghton, MI, USA - PEATcosm2014_Bin05_60_metaG | ecosystem: Environmental > Terrestrial > Soil > Wetlands > Peat | place...
CGGCTGCCTGGCGCTGATGGACGCGGGCGTGCCGATGACCCGCCCGGTGGGCGGCGTCAGCATCGGCCTGTGCACCGAGCACGACGCGCAGAACAAGATCACCCGCTATAAACTGCTGACTGACATCGTCGGCTGGGAAGACGCCTTCTGCGACATGGACTGCAAGATCGCCGGCACCGAAAAGGGCATCACCGGCTTCCAGCTCGACCTCAAGCTGCCGGGCCTCCCGCACAGCCTGATGACCGAGGCGGTCGAGAAGGCGCGCGTGGCCCGGCTCCACGTGCTGGCCGAGATGGCCAAGACCCTGGCCGCCCCGCGCCCGGAAATCAGCAAGTATGCCCCGCGCATCACGACGGTGAAGATCAACCCCGAGAAGATCGGCCTGCTCATCGGCCCCGGCGGCAAGAACATCAAGAAGCTCGTCGAGGAATCCGGCTGCGAAATCAACATTGACGACGACGGCACAGTCAATATCTACTCGGTTTCCGCCGAGGGGATGAAGATCGCCGTGGATGCCATCGCCGGCATGACCGCCGAAGCCGAGATCAACAAGGTCTATCGCGGCAAAGTCGTCACCATCAAAGAGTTTGGCGCGTTCGTCGAATTCCTGCCCGGCAAGGATGGCCTGGTCCACATCAGTGAGCTGGCCAACTTCCGCGTCAAGCAGGTCGAGGACATCGTCAAGATGGGCGATGAAATCTGGGTCAAATGCCTCGGCGTGGATGAAAAGGGCCGCGTGCGGCTCTCCCGCCGGGCCGCTATGGCCGAGCGCGACCAGGCAATGGGCGGCGCGCCCGCCGAAGGCGCCCAGGGCGGCGAAGGCGGCCAGCCCCCCGCCGAAGGCGGCGCACAACCCCAGCCTCGCGAAGGCGGGGAACAACCCTACGGCGACCGCGGCGAGTACCGGGGCGACCGGGGCGAACCGCGCGGAGATCGTGGCGGTGAGCGCCGAGGCGGCGACCGCGGACCGCGCCGAGATCGCGGCGGTCGGGGCGACGGACGCGGGCGAAGATAATCCGAGCCAGTATCAATTCAAAGGCGAGCCGGCAGCAGCTCGCCTTTTTCATTGGCCGTGTTCCCCTTGGCCACGGACCTCATGTTAACATTGCAGGTCAGAGGCGGCGGGCCAGGAGCCTGCGACATGAAACAGAGCTGGAAGCCCGCCGTCCCCTGCTCCTGCAGGGTTTGACGCTTTGTTCATTTGGAGAAACGAGCTACTCTTTCTTGCGGTTGTAGGTGACGAGATAGAGCCGCGTGCCCGCGATGCTCTTGAACTCGGTCGGTCGTTTCGTGCCGGAAAGGTCGTAGCAGATGCGGAGGGTGTCACCCTTAAGTTCGTAGATCGCGGGGAAAGTCTTGCCCTGGTTCGGTCCTTCGGTGCCGGTAATGGTCATGCTCTTGGGCTTGCTGGCGGGATCGAGCGTGTAAGTGCCCTTGTCGGGGTTGCCTCCGACGGAGACTTCATACTTACCGTGGTCGAGTTTGAGGCTGATGCTCTTTAGGACGGCCTCGGTCATGGGCTGTCCGCCCAAGTCGGCCTTGGCAGGCGTCCAACTGCCTTGAACTGCTTTGGCGTCGTCGGGTGGGTCGGCAGCGAACGCGGTCAGTGATGCGGCAACAGTGAGGCCGATGTAGAGGAGGTGTTTCATGATGTGTGGAGTGGTGAAGGATTGTGAATTACGGGATACGCATAAACGCCAAACCATTCAAAGGCGAGCCGGCCACAGCTCGCCTTTTTTGTTGGCGGTGCTCGCCCTGGCCACGGACCTCCTGGAACATTCAGGGTGAGCGACGGGAAGCAGCAGCCGCTGGCTCATGATCGCGAACTGGGCGTAACGGCTGCTCCTCATTCGCTCGACTTTGCGGGTTCGTTCAACGTGTTCATTGGGACTTCTTCGCCTGGGCAATGATGCGCTTTATGAACGCTGTCTTACCGTTGGTATAACCCACTCGGTCGTTTGGGTGCGCAGCGGCCAACTTATATTTGAGTTGTTCGTAGGCGCGGGCGGCTTTGGGATATGCCATCAGGTAGTCGCGGAATAGAAGACGCTCCCAGTGCGCTTGGAAGGTGCCCCGGCCGGTCACCATGTGGATATGATGCGTACGGACACCAGCATCGTCGCGCCGAATAAAGAAGGCATACCATGGTGGAATGTCATCTCCAAAACTGGGTCGCCAAAAATAATCGTAACCCTGCGCTTCGAGCAAAGGCGCAATCTCGGTCCGCGCTGCTCGCAGGCTGGTCACCTGAACGAGCATGTCAACGATCGGTTTGGAGGCGAGTCCCGGTACGGCTGTGCTGCCAAAGTGTTCAATGCGCCGGAGAAGCCGTGCCGGGATACACGAGCGAAGATGCGCAGCCTCACGTCGAAACAACTCCAGCCAGCGAACGTCGTAAGGCTCAATCGCGACATCCTCGTGGACTGCTCGCTGCACGCGCTCTCGGAGTGTATTCATTTCAGGGAAAGGCTCTCACTCGCCGAACAATTGATTATCATATAAGAGACTTGATGCTATTGGATGTTACGGCAGAAACATTGCGTTGATCTGATGTCCCATTACCAGCCTCAGAATAGGGAGGGGCGGGCCGGGGGTCAAGGGGCATGCGGGCGAAAGCAGGAACCACACGAAGGTTTGGGGGCCTCCCTGTGGTAGGCGCGGGCCGGCCTCAATGCCTGCGCAGAATCAGGCGGTGATCCACGCGGCGGGTTTGGTGGTATTCGAGCGGGGGCAGGTCGGTGAGAGTCGGGGACTCGGTCTCGTTGAGGATGGTTTTGGCAAGGCTCTGCAAGGCGCGCCAGCGGGGCCAGTCGAGGTCCGGCGCGTGCGCGATCTGCCGCAAGAGGCTGCGCCATTCGATGATGACGCGGTCAATGTCCCCCGGGCCGAGCAGGTCGGTGATCCAGGCCTGTTTGGCGAGCGGGTTTTTGTGGACGGAGGCGACAATCTGCTCCGCCCCCGCGCCGTATTTAGGAGGCACGCCGTTTTCAAGGTAGCCGGGAATGGATTGCAGTCCGTACCTCTCGTGACAAACGATCCCCAGTCGCCCGCCCCAGCGGTTGAGGTCCTCGCCGGCGAAGCGGAACCCGGCGTCCAGGTCCCCGAGGTCGTAGATCAATTCGTCGAGCGCATAGGTTTCGTCTTCCAGCGCGGCGGCAATGGCTAGGCCGTCCCCCTGGCTGAAGAAGCTGACAACCCGGCCACGGAGGGTAGGCACGCCTCCGGCATTGACCAGGCCGAGCCGCCGCCAAAGCAAAGCGACACCCGTGCTGGTAGGCAATTGGCGGCAGACGGGGACCAGCGGGCACTGGGCACAGTCGGCGGGCAAGACCTCACGCTCGACGGGCTTCCACAGGGCAACGCCATGCCGGTCCACCGGCACGCGCAGGGTCAGGTCCGCAATGCTGACGAGGGCGACGATGCGCTGCGCCTGGTTTTGGAAGCTGACGACCGGCGTTTTCTGCTGCGCCAGCTTTTCTTTCACCAGCGGGACAATCTTTTCCTCCCAAACCGCCAGCGGGGCCTGGCGTCCATTCCAATTCGTCAAGCGCCGGATCCATTTGGCGAGCAGGACGCGGTCGTGGCCGAGGCGGTCGGCTACAGTGAGGGCGCGGCCGTAGGTCTTGCCCTGCTCGCCCTCGGACAGGAGGCAGAGCGCGCCGGTGCCCATTTTCTCCAGGGCGGTGGGTTCGGAGAGGATGGACCGATTTACGATTGGCGATTTACGATTTACGAGGTCAGCCCCGGAGTCGCCGCCGGACGCGTCATTCGTAAATCGTAAATCGTAAATGCGAATCTCTCGCACCGGCCTTGGTTCGGGCGCGGGGTACGGCTCCCACTCCCCTTGGCTATTCCGCATCTCGCGGACACGCTTGCGGACGTGGCGGGCGCGCTCGGCGTCCGTCCGCAGACCGCACGGGACATCCGGGTGGCGCAGGGATTCCTCAACGCCAAGGAAGATGGGCTTGGTCGTGAAAAGCCGTTCCTGCGTGCGCACGGCCTCGTGGAAGGGATCGCGGCCATGTTCGGCGGCGGCGGTCATGATGCCGAGCAGGGCGGACCAGTCCACCGCGCCGCTGCGCGAGAGGTGGCCGGGATGAGAGTCCAGCAGGCGCAGCTCGTTGGCCGTGATCAGCACGAACCCGGTTTCGTCCAGGCCCCGGCGGCCGGCGCGGCCGAACATTTGCAGAAGCTCGTCGGGTTTGAGCAGTTGCTCCGCCTCGTCGCGGCGATAGGATTCGGCGGCGAGGGCGACGCTGCGCAGGGAGAAGTTGATGCCGGCGGCCAGGCCCATCGTGGCGACGACGACCCGGAGTTGGCCGGCCTTGGCCAGCGGCTCGATGACGCCCGCCCGGGCGCCGTAGCTCAAGCCGCTGTGATGATAGGTGACGCGGCTCTTGAGCAACTTGGCCAAATGTTCGCCCACGACCAGCTTCTGCTCGGTGCTGAGCAAGAGGGGATTGGGCGTGGGCAACAGCCGGGCGAGTTCATTGGCCATGGATTCCGCGGCCTGACGACGCGGGGCGAAGATCAAGATCGGCCCCAAGTCTTCCGCCAGGGCCTTGGCGACGAGCCGGGGCCAGTAACCGCGGATTTCGCTCGGGACGTGGTAGCTCAGGTTATTGGCATGAACCTCGTCGAGCGGCACGGGGCGTTCATCGTGGCGGACCAAAACGGCCTTGCGGCCAAGCCGTTGCAGCCATTTGACGACATCCTGCGGATTGCCCACGCTGCCGCTCAGCAGAAGCAGTTGCGTTTCCGGGGGCGCCAGGGCCATCGCCAGCTCGTAATTCAGGCCGCGGTCCAGGTCGCTGAGCATCTGATACTCGTCCACGACCAGCAGGGCGGGGCCGTCGCCCTGAATAAGGCGGTTCTTCTGCGTCTCCAGCGTGGCAACCAACACGGGGGCGCCGAGGTTTTCCGCCAGGTCGCCCGTGGCGATGCCGACGTCCCACCCGCGCGCGCGCCATTCCGCGAGCTTGTCGTTGGCCAGCGCGCGGGTCGGCACCGTGTAGATGGCCTGTCCGCGATTCTTCCCCTGGTTGGACCAAAGCTCAAAGATCAGCGTCTTGCCCGCTCCGGTCGGCGCTTGGACGACAACGTCATTGCCCTCGCGCAGGGCGGTGACGGCCTGCTGTTGCCAGAGGTCAGGGACCGCGACCTGGTTGAGAGCGGGCAGCTCGGCCAGTGGTGAGGAGAACGTTGACACGCCAGAAATGGGTTAAATGGGTTAAATGGGTCAAAGGGTTGAAACTGAGCGTAATTCAGATAAATGGGGCTCGAGTCGGCAATGGTGGATCGCACGTTGTCATGCAGAGAAGATAACCAAGTTTGGCGAATCCGAAATGGAAAATAGAGAAGAGGAATTGGGAACCCAGGAAATCAGGGCCGGAATTGGAAGGAGGAAGGGGCTTCCTCATTCGCCAAGCTGCTGATCCGCCCCGGCCTGCCTTCGCCGGCGCCAATCTTTATGCAGGCATCTGCGGCTGGTTGTGTTAAGTTGTAAGGAGATGAACCGGTCAAGCGCCCCTCGGATTGCTGCTGCGCGAGGCGGCGTCATGCCCCGCCCGATAAGGGGTTTGACTTGGACCGTTCACAACCTTAGACTTCGCGCACATGTTTGCGGCTGATTCCAAAGCGGTTTGTGCGCCGACTCCCAAGACGTCGAATGCCGAGCCGGTTTGTACCTGGAAGAAGATCATCGATCCCGTCGAACCTTTCCTTGAAGCCGTCGGCCAAAGGCTGGCGAAACAAGTCGAGGCCTTTGACCCGGACATCGTCCGTTACGCTGATTATGCGCTAAACGGGCACGGCAAGCATTTGCGGGCCGCGCTGGTGGCCTTGACCGCCAAGGCGCTGGGGAAGGTCAACGACGCCCACATCACGGTGGCAGTGATCATCGAAATGGTGCACCTGGCGACCCTGGTGCATGACGATGTGATCGACGAAGCCGAGATTCGCCGGGGTCGGCTGACGCTGGCCGCCAACTGGAGCAACGAGATAGCGGTGTTGTTCGGGGATTGCCTCTTTGCCCATGCGCTGAAGCTGGCGGCGAGCTTTCCCACCCCGGACGTTTGCCGGGCGGTGGCCATGGCGACCAACACGGTGTGCTCCGGCGAAATCCTGCAGACCCAGCACCGGCGCGACTTCAGCTTCACGCGCGAGAAGTATTTCAAGGTGCTGGAAATGAAGACGGCGGAGCTTTTTGCGCTGTCGTGCGAACTGAGCGCCGGCCTGACCGTGACGGCCATAGAACGGCGGACGCCGCTGCGCCAGTTCGGTTTGGCCTTTGGCACCGCCTATCAGGTTTATGATGATTGCGTAGATCTATTCGGTTCGGAAGCGGTGGCAGGCAAGTCGTTGGGCACGGATTTGGCCAAAGGCAAGCTGACCTTGCCGGTGCTGCTGCTGTGGGAGCGCGCGGATGCGGCGGACCGGGCGTGCTTGCAAGAGTTGGTGGAGGGGTGGCAGCCTGATTCCATGACGCGCCTGGGGGACCTGCTGGCCAAATACGAGACGCTGAGTGCCTCTTTGGAGATCATCCATCAATATCTGGAAAAGGCGCGCCAGACGCTGCGGGCTTTGCCCGCGTCCAATGGCCGCGCCGGCTTGCTGGGTTTAACCGACTATCTGGCTCGCCAGGCCGATGTGCTGGGCGTCTGCGCCTGAGAACTGCCTATGGTTATGACTGAACCGGCCAGTCGCAAGGTATCCAAACCACCCGATGAGCCCGCCGCTGCGCCGGCAACGGCCCCGGTCCCGGTCGAGGAAATGGACCTGGTGAAGCGGGCTCGGAGGGGTGACCTGGCCGCTTACGATGAACTGGTGCGCCGTTACCAGGAACGCATCTACGCGACGGTGTACCACATGACAGCCAATCACGAGGACGCCAACGACCTGGCCCAGGAGTCCTTCATCAAGGCGTTTCAAGCCCTCAGGTCCTTCAAAGGCGGCTCCAGTTTCTATACGTGGGTCTATCGCATCGCGGTCAACAAGACCATCAACTTCCTCAAGCAGCGGAAGAACAGGGCGCAGATGAGCCTTGACGACTTGGACTTCAATGCCGAGCATGATCCGGACCTTGTGGCGCTGATTTCGGAAAAGACCCCGCGCCGCGAGGTCAACTTGGCCGAATTGCAGGAAAAATTGAACGCCGCGATGCAGAAGTTGTCAGAACCCCATAGACTGGTAGTGACATTGCACGATGTGCAGGGGCTGTCACATGAAGAGATCGCGAAGATTATGGATTGCAATATTGGCACCGTGCGGTCCCGTTTGTTTTACGCCCGTCAGCAGTTACAGGCATACTTGTCGGACTATTTGAAATAAGTATGAATCAAGACACCGAGAACTTCGAACAGTTGCGCCGGTTGTTGGCGCTCAAACGCCACGAGCAGCCCCCCCCGGGTTACTTCAAGCACTTCTCCAGCCAGGTCATCCTACGCATCGAAAGAGGCGAGCGAGGGACCCTCATTGATCGACTGCTTTGGGAAGCTCCCTGGCTGCAGCGAATTTGGGCGGCCTTGGAGACCAAACCCATCCTGGCCGGAGTTTGTGGCGCCGCAGTGTGCGGCTTATTGGTTACCGGCGTGATTTGCTCAGACAGAGCAGACGTCTCGACCGTTGCCCTTGTGCCCGCAACGGAAACGGAGTCAACACCCATGGCGCTTGCAAATATGTCCGTGGCAGACCACCCGCTCCTGGCCAAGCCGGTCCTCCTCGAGCCTTCCAGCACCAACCCGATCACTCCGGCCCAAACGGACGAGTCGCTCCTGGGCGACATCGGCAAGCTTCGAGCACAGCCCGCCAGCTTTAGTTTTCTTGGCGGAAACTGACCCGCGGGATCAATCCTCGCGGTCGAACACCAGTCCCATCCCTTCGGCCCCGATCGTCAGGCGGTCGCCCTCGACTCCCGCGGCCAGTTGCTCGTCTCTGCCGCCGCCCGAAAGGGTGAGTTGATACTTGCCATCCAGGTTTTGCCACTGGCCCTTCAGGGTCTGCGGTCCGCTGGAGGGTGCGGCGCCGGCAGAGGGGAGTCGCAGTTGTGGCAGGCTTTTGAGAATGGCTTGGTGATCGGTCATCGCGACAAAGCTGGTTTTGGCGAAAACCATCACCATCCATTTCTTCCATTTCTGCATTTCCGTCGAGGAGATGTTGGGTTTGGCCCGGCGGAACAGCCCCATGGCGGCGTTCACGTTAAAGGTCCAACGACCGAGGATTCGTTCCGGGTCGTACTTCGGCGATTTGCCGGTTTCAAGAAAGGTGCGCAGGTCGTCGAGGTCGGCCACCACGGTGGTCCAAGTCAACTTCAGCAGGTCGGGATTCTGGATAATCGCCTGGGCTTTGGGATAATCGAGCACCTTCATGATCGGCTCCCGCCGCAGGAGCAATTCGGTAAACTGCGGGTCATTGGCCATATCCTGGAATTCGGCCCGCTCAGCCAGGCCCAGAAAAGCCGGGTAACGCGCCAACCGCGCTTCGAGCAGGGGATTGTTGTAAATCAGGCCCGCCAGATCGGCCGAGTCGTACCATACCCGGGGCATCGGGTCGATGGCCCGCGCCACCTTCGCAAAACCGCTGCTCTGGAGGTCCTCGCCCAGCCGATTGAGAATCCTCACCGATCTCGGGTCGTTGTCGGACGATGCCATTTGGAAGGTCCAATAGCTGAATGGGTAAATCACGAACGCCAGCAGGATGAGATAAAGGGCGCCGTTGACCAGGCCAAGGCACAGCCCCAGCCGGCGACTCAACCGTTCCCACAGGGCCAGCCGCAAATCACCGGCATGGTATTTGAAATGCACGTCCACCTTCTTATGCACCATCAGGGCGGCGACCTTGAAGATGACCGAGATCACCACAAAAACCACCAGCGGCGCCAACAACCACGCCAGCGGCGGGGTCTTCAAGCCCAGCGCCACAAGCAGCAGCTTGACCGGTTTCCCCAGTGGTCCGGCCAGCAACGCCCCCAGCAAAATGCCAACCAAAGAAAACGCCACCCGGATGGCGCCCTGCCGGTATCCAATCCCGGCCAGCGACGCCAGCAGCACCAAACCGAGAAGCCAAAACATCATACGTGTTAATTAAAGGGGTGCTGGGAAAAAAGCACGCACAAAGTTTGCCACCCTCCCGCCAAGTCGGGCTAGCGTTCCGGGCGAAGGGACAGCTCCCCTTTTGTGAATGCGTAGAGGGTTGCGTGCTTCGGCCCGAGATAAACGGAAAGCACAATTTCGTTGGTCGGGTCCAGATAGTTGAAGGGAACAAACTGGGTGGTCGAGGCTTGGATCCAGTCCCGGCACTTGGGCGCGAGCATGCATTCGTCCGCAAAGTCGGACTTGGAGCCGAAGTTGTATTGCGGATGGGCTGCGCAGTAGGCACGGGTTTCTCTTAACAGCATATCGGCGACCCGTGGTGCCTCCAGCTCATCCGTCACGCCCTTGATCCGGTTGTAAGCTTGCGCCACCGCTGGCAGGAGCAAGGCTGCCAGGATGGCGATGATCGTCATGACGCACAGGAGTTCCGTCAGGGTAACCCCCGCCTTTTGTTTTTGCCGCTGGTCCATAGTTCAAGGGGTTAGACCGGGCTGCCAGCCGGTGCTCACGGGGATTTTGCGCCATTCCAATGCCGCGCTGCCCATTCCGGACTTGAGACTTTGCCGGTTTCCCCTTATCAGTAGCCTATATGCAACTGGATCGGTTCACCATTAAGTCACAGGAGGCCTTGCAGGAGGCGCAGCGCATCGCGCGCGAGCATTCGCATCAGGAGGTGGATGGGGAGCATCTGCTGCTGGCCTTGATTGGCCAGGCGGACAGCCTTATCCCGGATTTGCTTGAGAAAATCGGCGTGCCCCCTGGCAGGCTCAAGCCCGACCTCGAAAGCGAACTCACCCGCCGCCATAAAGTCCAGGGCATCACCTCCACCGACTTGTTTCTCAGCCCGCAACTGAAGAAGGCGCTGGACGCCGCTCAAACCGAAGCCGGCAAGCTCAAGGACGAATACATCAGCACCGAGCATCTGCTGCTGGGGTTGCTGGATGAAGCCGGTCCCTCGCTGAAAAAGCTCTTGCAAACGCGCGGCCTGAAACGTGATTTGGTGCTGCGCGCGCTGGCGGACCTGCGCGGCAACCAGCGGGTTACCGATGCCAACCCGGAGGACAAGTTCCAGGCGCTCGAAAAATATGGCCGCGACCTTACCGCCCTGGCCCGCCAGGGCAAAATCGACCCCGTCATTGGCCGCGACGAAGAGATTCGCCGCGTCATGCAGGTGCTGACGCGCCGCACCAAGAACAACCCGGTGCTCATCGGCGAGCCGGGGGTGGGCAAGACCGCGATTGCCGAAGGTCTGGCCCGGCGCATCGTCAGCGGCGACGTGCCCGAAACCCTGAAGAACAAGCGGCTCGTAGCAATGGATTTGAGCGCGATGATCGCCGGGGCCAAATACCGTGGCGAGTTCGAGGACCGGCTCAAGGCCTTTCTCAAGGAAATCGTTTCCAGCGAAGGGAAGATCGTTCTGTTCATTGATGAGCTGCACACGCTTGTCGGCGCGGGCGCCGCCGAAGGGGCAACCGACGCCGCCAACATCATGAAGCCGCAGCTTGCCCGCGGCGAACTCCGCGCCATCGGCGCTACCACCCTCGACGAGTACCGCAAGCACATCGAGAAAGACCCCGCGCTCGAGCGCCGCTTTCAGCCCGTGTATGTCTCCGAGCCGACCGTCGAGGCCACCATCGCCATCCTGCGGGGACTCAAGGAGCGCTATGAAGTCCACCATGGCGTGCGCATCCAGGACGCCGCGCTGGTCGCCGCGGCGACGCTCTCCCATCGCTACATCGCCGACCGTTTCCTGCCGGACAAGGCGATTGACCTGATTGACGAAGCCGCCTCGCGCCTGCGCATGGAGCTGGATTCCATGCCAACCGAGATTGACCAGTTGGAGCGGCAAATCCAGCAACTCGAAATCGAGCAGAGCGCGCTCAAGAAGGAGAAGGACGAAGCCTCCCGCGAGCGGCTCAAGAAGCTGGAGAAGGACCTCGCCAACCTCAAGGAGCAGTCCAAACAGCTCAAAGCCCAGTGGCAGAACGAGAAAGCCGCCATCAACGCCGTCAGCATCGTCAACAGCCAGATCGAGCAGGCCAAACTCGAACTGGAACAGGCCCAGCGCCGCAACGATTTGAACCTCGCCGCGCAAATCCAGTATGGCCGCCTGCCCGAGCTGCAGAAGAAGCTCGCCGCGACGGAGAAAGCGCTGCGCGAGAAGCCCGCGGGCCGCCGCCTGCTCAACCAAGAGGTCACCGAGGAAGACATCGCCAAGGTCGTCGCCGCCTGGACCGGCATTCCCGTCTCCCGCATGATGGAGGGCGAGCGCGAGAAGCTCGTCAAAATGGAGCAGCGGCTCGAACAGCGCGTCGTCGGCCAGAAGGAGGCCCTCGAAGCCGTCGCCAATGCCGTCCGCCGTTCCCGCAGCGGTTTGCAGGAACCCAACCGGCCCATCGGCTCCTTCATCTTTCTCGGCCCCACCGGTGTCGGCAAGACCGAGACCGCCCGCGCGCTCGCCGAGTTCCTCTTCGACGACGAGAACGCCATGGTGCGCCTCGACATGAGCGAATACATGGAAAAGCACACCGTCGCCCGGCTCATCGGCGCGCCCCCGGGCTACGTCGGCTACGAGGAAGGCGGTCAGCTTAGCGAAGCGGTCCGCCGCCGCCCCTACAGCGTCGTGCTCTTCGATGAAATCGAGAAAGCCCACCACGACGTCTTCAACGTCCTCCTGCAAGTGCTGGACGATGGCCGGCTCACGGACGGGCAGGGGAGGACCGTGGATTTCCGCAACACCATCATCATCATGACCAGCAACATCGGGTCGCCGGTGATCCAGGAGTTCTACGGCGGCGGCCGGGCCTCGGTGAAGGACGAAGCCGAGTTGGAGCGCGTCGTGAAGCTCGAATTGAAGGCCCACTTCCGGCCCGAGTTCCTCAACCGTGTGGACGACATCATCATCTTCCACAACCTCGACGAAAAGCACCTGGCGCGCATTGTTGATATTCAACTCCAGCGGCTGGAGAAACGCCTGGCTCAACAGCAACTCACCCTGGAGGTGGACCGCTCGGCCAGGCAGTTGATTGCCCAGGAAGGTTTCGACCCGCAATTCGGCGCCCGCCCCCTCAAGCGGACCATTCAGGACCGCCTGCTCGATCCGCTCGCCACCAAGCTCCTCCTCGGCGAATTCAAACCCGGCGACCGCATCAAAGTAGTCGCCCGCGACGCCGAACTCGAGTTCGCGAAGAAGTAGCCCGCCGCGTTCTGCCGAACCTATGAGTGACTGGATGCGCCAAGTTCTGGAAAGCAAGCGCGCGACGCGCAAGCGTCTGGCCGCGCTCTCCTTTTCCGAGAAGGTCATCCTGCTGGAGAAGCTCCGTGACCGCAGCCTCTTGATTGCCGCCAGCCCCCTGCGTCAGCAGCAGCTTCGCAGGAGTTAATCGGGCTACGAGCGGTTCAACCTAGAAGCCGCACTTGGACCCGTGATTTCAAATGCACGGCCAGTCAGAAGTCTCGCCATATCAAGCACTTCGCATGGATGCACCGCAACTGCGCCGCAGTTGGAATTGTTCACCTATCAGGTGAAGACTTCCCGATTTTCGATTGATACCACTTCCAGCTCGACGATGCACTATTTCCTGTAAGGCAAACAGGTACAGTAGTTTGCGCCATATTTGGACAGACCTCATGGGCAACCGAAGGCACGAAGACTACGGCGGGCGGCGGTATGGAAGGTATTGGGAGGATCATCGGAGGGGCATCATGCCTGCACCAGTGTTCCTACCGCAAAAACCCGTCTTCGGGCCGCCCTGACGTAAGGGCGCAGGGGCGTCTTCTGCCCCTGCGCCGGTAGTCGTGTCGGGTTCGACGCTACCAGAACCGCTTCTGAGTGAGGGTCGCTGGTGCCGTGGCCTGGGCAGACCACAAGGCTGGGGGGTACTTATACTATTTCTATCACACTGTCAAGTAGAGAGTTAGACCCTGTCGCGACTCTATGAAAATGTCCCCTTGCGGACTCGATAAAAATGTCCCCTTTCGACGCCGCTGGGGAACAGTGGCGGATGCTGGAAGGAAGCTTACTGATGAGTCAAAAAGAACGGAAAC